>WNGB01001263.1_pt1 | contig 76987 bp, 90 predicted proteins | sample 5400681 | NCBI WGS metagenome assembly WNGB01 (sample SAMN13153367, study PRJNA577476) | soil metagenome | isolation source: 115 cm soil or saprolite under grassland replicate 2 | place: USA:California | collected 2016-06-15 | reverse complement strand
GATCTGGGCGTCCGGAAGGCCGTCGCCGTCGGAGTCCGTCAGGGGCGTACCGCCGCTGTCCGCCGGCGTCGTCGACAGGGCCGACTGACAGACCTCGAACTTGCCGATGAGGAAGTCCTTCAGCTGAGCTCCGATCTCGGGCGAGGAGCGGGTCTCGGCCAGGAAGTTCGAGAAGCACCCTTCGAGACCGAGGGCCGTAAGGTCGACCCCGCCCTCCATGAAGCCGCCGGAGTAGAGCGTGTCCGCCGGAGACCCGGAGATCTTGCTCTGGTACGGCCACGGTGAGTGGATGGTGCTGTTGTTCACCGTGTTGCAGCCCTTGCTGGTGTCGCCGCCCCCGACGCAATCGCCGAATTGACCGCCGGATTGCAGCACGTCGTTCGAACCGGTGTCCCCGTTGCCGGGACCGACCCAGCTGAAGACGCGGACGTTCGTCGCCGCGCCGCCCTGGGTGAACGTCGAGAGCAGCAGGGTGTCACCGATGCTGTGCACGCCGCTGAACGTGCCGTCTGCTTCGTTAAGGCTGACCGGGCTCTTGAAGAACCAGAACCCCATGTCCTTCGAGCCGTTCACCGCGGTCCGGTCGGCGCCGAAGAAGAGGAACTCGTGCCCGCCCACGGCCGGGTCCACGTACTTGGCCACGAACGCGTCCGTGATGTCGTCGGCGTCCGGCACCGAACCGTCCGAGTGCCTCCAGTTGTCCATGTCGAGGTCGTCCTTCGAGCCGCCCGTGGTGAAGATGGTCTGGTTCTCGGGATCGTTCTCCCAATCGCAAGACACAACGGCGGAGCCGCCGGTCCAGGCCGCCCCGGAGCATGGGTTCGGGTTGGTGGGGCTCGGGTGACCATTCACCTGGACTGCCGCATAGACCTGGTCCCAGTCATCCCCGGGAACGGTCCCGGTCACGATCCGGGTCACGTAGCCCGACACCCCCGACGCCCCGTGCGAGGCGGCCGCCGTGCCGTTGACGTGGCGAGTCACGGACGAGTACGTCCTCTTGAACGCACCGCTACACCCTCCGCCGCTCGCGCTCGCGATCGCGCCTACGGTCATCTGCTCGGCGTCGACCTGGATTGTGATCGGGAGCGGGGACGGGTTCGTCGAGGACGCCTGACAGACCGTGAACGACGTCACCGACGCGTTGATGTTCCCGCCCAGGGAGCCGAGGAATGTCGTGCTCACGTCGTTCTGCGCGTTCCTGTCGAGCTCGAAGAAGCCCGAATCCTCGGGCGGAGTGGCCTGCGCGCCGCCGATCACGAAGAACGCGGCGAGCCCGGCCAAGAGAATGGGGACCAACAGGAAGCGGCGTCTGCGCCGGCTGCCTGTCGGCCCCAACATGAGTGTCGTCATCAGCGAATCCTCCTTACAGATCACTGTGGTCGTACTTGCAAACCGCACGCCGGCCCGCCCTCTGGGGGAAAGTCGGTAATTGCTGGATCTTCGCCCTACCGAATCGGCTGTAGGCGAACCCGTTCCTCCTGCTCCCGCTTGAAGGACTACGACATTTCCGTTACGACGCTCGGGTCAGGCAGACTGCCTGCTGCGGAGCGCATGCGCGACTGCCTGCGCGCGGCTCCGAACGTCCAGCTTGGCAAGGACCCGCTGGATGTGCGTCGCAACGGTCTTCGGGCTGATCACCAGCTTGCGCGCGATCTCCTCTTGCCGATAGCCCTCCGCAAGGAGATCCAAGACTTCCTGCTCGCGCGGCGTCAGCGCGGCGAGCCTCCCATTCGAGGTGCGCACCTCTCTGTTCCAGCGGTGCCGCTCGACCAGCCGTCTGACCCGCGCGATTAGCTCGCTGGCGTCGACAGGCTTGACCATGTAGTCATCTGCCCCGACCAGAAGTCCCGCGGAGCGATCGAGGGCGTCGGTTCGCTCGCCGGAGACGAAGATGATCGGAATATCGTCGCTGTATCGATCGCGGAGCTCGCGGCAGACCTCATAGCCGTTCAACTCAGGCAGATCGACCTCGAGCACGACGGCGGCGGGTCGTTCCGCCAAGGCGGCCGGCAGGACCGCCTTCCCGTTGGCCAGTCGCACGGTTGCATACCCGGCGTTCTCGAGCTGGTCGGCGACGCACGTGCGGAAGTCCTCGTCGTCGTCCACGACCAGGATCGGGCCGTTGGGCTGAGCTTTCACCTGCTTCCTGCCTCGCGCTTGTTTCGGCTGAGCCGGAGTTCCGGCGCGAGCTTCACGGACTCGATCTCGTTAGGGCCATTCCTCAACATCTCTCCAACCTCAAGACCGCTCTTCGACGCGGGATCTTCCGGAGGAACAGCGCCATCAGCGACGGCACGAGTACCGGCGCCCCGACGAATTTCTGCGACCCGCCCCATCGAAGCGAGAACTTATGCACCTCTCCCCTGCTCATTTGTGGAAATCGTCCCATAACTTACGGCCAGAAACAAGAGTGCGGACGGTCCATCCGGTCCTAGCCGCATGCACCCTCGACCCCTAGAGCCGACACCCCGACCGACCCGCCGGTCTGACCAAGGTCACGCCGCCCTCGCGCTGACTCGCTAGGGAATTTCGCGGCAACCGGGGCGCAGCAGGGGCAGAACGGAGGGGGCGGCGATCAGCCGCCCCCTCAACGTCTTCGAGCAGGTCTGCCTTCCGCGGTCAGCGCTGCGCGGCAGGAAGCCTCGGAGCTTGTATGGCCTGCGGCAGCTCGGCGCCCCGACTACGGGCGTTCGGAATCGGCCGAATCGCCATCGATTGGGGCTTGCCGAACGCCCCAGGAGTGAGGTACTTCCCGCGGGCGGCGCCCGTCTTGTTCGTCACGACCTTGATCCGGTGGGCATTGGCCCAGGCGTCGTGCCGGATGCCGGTCACCTGCCAAGAGACCCTCACCTTTGGTTCGTCGGTTTGGATCGTGAACCGGTTGTGACTGATCTTCTTCGCGACCCGTGCGTTCCAGCCCCTGGTGCCGATGATCGTCAGCTGGTAGCGGAAGTCACCGTTCAAGGCCCGGAAGTACGCAGGCAGCTTCACGGTTGCGAACCCCTTCGCATTCGTCCTGATGTTGCCGTTGTAGACGTTCATCATGTCCGGAGACTCGACGAAGGAATGCGAGAGGTACTTGGTCGCCGGGTTCAGCGGGTGGTCGATCTTGAAGCTGCCGCCGGACTTGGTCAGGGTCCCCGCAACGTGCAAGTCCCCGCCCACGTACACCCTCCCACTGAAGACACCGCCATATCCGCTGGGGGATGCCGACGCCGCGTACAGTCCGTAGTTCACTCCCGACGTAGAAGTCGCATTACCCCACAGAGCGACGTAAGGCGACGTGCCATAGACGCCGGTGTTCCCTCCGGAGGCGTACATGCCCCGGTACGCGCTGGATCCGTAAACTCCGTAGGAGCTCGAGCCGGTGCCGATCCCTATCGCACCGTAAGCGTCACCGAAGCTGTATAGGCCGTAGGAGCCTGAGCTGTTGCCAAGGGCGTAGACTCCGAGACTCGAGCCGGTCCCGACGAGGCCATAGGTCCCCTGACCGAAGCCTCCGTAACCGCTATTGGTCTTGCCGTAGAGGCCGGTGCCGCTCGAGCTGATGCCCGAGACGCCCCGACCGCTTGTGCTCACTCCCCGAACGCCGCTCCCGCTCGGAGTGAAGCCGGCCACCCCGACCCCTTGTCCTGCCTGGCTGCCGTACACCCCGTAGCCGAAGCCGTTGGTGGAGTTGTTCTGGCCCCTCACCGCGGACGAGTTGGCGGTGGGGGAAGTCGCGCTCAGAAGCCCGAGCACGCCTGCGGTCACGACCGACCCGTTCGTGTCCTCTACCTTCAGTTCCGCGCCTGCAGCCGAACCCTTCAGAGTGGTGGTCGCGTTCGACGTGTTGGAAGCTCCAAGCTGCAGGTAGGTGACCGCCTGGGCGCTCGAGGCGGTGGCGAGCGCTGCCACCCCCAGCACGGCTAGAAGAGCCCAGCGACCGAAGAGCTTACGCATGTTTCTCCCTCCTTTTCGGCGGCGCCCGGAAAAGGGCCGAGAGCAGCCCCAGAGCGCCGTTCCCATGGTTACCGCGAGTATGGACCGGGGCCGCGCAGAACTCAAGAGGGACCCCTTCATTACGAGTGAAGTGCTCTACCAGCTGAGCTACGTCGGCGCGGCGTCAGCCCAGTCTAGCCATGCGCGACGGCGGTGACCGCGGCGGGCCGTGCACGCCGGCCCGCCGCTTTTTCGAGGGGGAAACGGCGTTTCCCCCTCGAGCTCCCCCTTCCTATGCTTCCTGGAGAGATGGGGCAGCAGCCCCCAGCGCGCGCTTGAGCTGGATGAAAAGCGCCTCGAGCGCCAAGCCCGGCTGGACGTTGAACTCCTCGATGTTCCGCCAGGACTCCCGGACGAGCTCCGCGGCCTCCTCGGCGCCCTCGATCCGATCGGCCTTCGCGTCCTCTCGAAGCTCGTCAAGCCGGTCGTAGTGCACCACGGCGCGCTCGGCGCCGGCGGCGGCAACCACGAGGTCGCGGTACCAGGCGGCGAGCTCCTCGAGGGACAGCAGCAGCTCCTCGCGCTCCGCGCCCCGCTGCGCGCGCCTTCGCCGCATTCCCGCATCCCGTCCAGCATGAGGGCCGCCGCGTCCCCGGGATCGAAGGCCGGATCGAAGTAGACGGCCCGCGCGGCAGCCAGGAGGTTGGCCCTCCGCTGCGACGCCTGCGGATCGAGAAGCCGCTGGGCCCGGTCGAGCCTGCCTCCCGAGACCCGTGCGAGCGCTGTGACTTCCTCCTCGGAGAGATCGGGCGCTCTCGCCCCGATCGTCTCGCGGACGGCCCGCTCGGACAGGCGCGTGAAAGGGACGTGCTGGCAGCGCGAGCGGATCGTCTCCGGCAGCGGCCCGAGGTCGTCGGCGACGAGGATCAGGACCGCGTACGGCGGCGGCTCCTCGAGATCCTTGAGCAGGGCGTCCGCGGCCTCGTCGTTCAGCAGGTGGGCCGAGGCGACCACGTAGACGCGGCGGTCGGCCTCGTAGGGCCGCATGTGGAGGTCGTGGTGCAGGAGACGGATGTCGTCGATCCGGATCTGGTCGCCGAGCGGCTCGAGGACGTACAGATCCGGGTGGGCGCGGCGCTCGACGCGCTCGTGCTCGCCGAGGAGCTCGGCCGCGAACGCGACAGCCGCGCTCCGCTTCCCGACACCCGGCGGCCCGTGGAAGAGATAGGCGTGCGCGGGCCCTTCCGCCAGCGCCGCCCGGAGCAGTCGCTTCGCCTCGGCCTGTTCTGGAATGCGATCGAGGCCTGACCCACTCATAGCCGCGCCTCGATGTCCTCTCGCACGCGCCCGGCGACCTCCTCGGGCGAGGCCGAGCCGTCGAGCGCCACGATCCGTTCGGGGAAGAGCTCGGGGAGCCGGCGGTAGGCGCGGTCGAGCTCCGCGTAGAACTCGCCTCCCTCCCGCTCGATCCGATCCGGGGCATGCGAGCTGCGGCCCTCCGCCTCCTCGGGATCGACGAGGAGGACGAACGTCCGGTCCGGCAGTAGCCCATCCACCACGGCGAGATTGAGCTGGAGCACGGGCTCGACCCCGAGGCCGCGCGCGATCCCCTGGTAGGCGAGCGAGGAATCGAGGTAGCGGTCGCAGACGACGTCCGCCCCGCGCTCGACGGCAGGGCGGATCACCCGTGCGACGAGCTCCGCCCGCGCGGCGGCGAACAGGGCCGCCTCCGCCCAGGGGGTCATCCCGTCGCCGTGCAGCAGCACCTCGCGCACACGCTCTCCGAGCGGTGTCCCGCCGGGCTCGCGCGTCGTGACGACCTCCCTGCCCTCCGCCCCCAGGTGCTGGGCGAGCAGCCGCGCCTGGGTCGACTTTCCCGAGCCGTCGAGGCCCTCGAAGGTGATGAACATAGGGGCCTGCCTAGGATAAGCCCGTGCGAGCCGTCGTCACAGGAGGTGCGGGCTTCATCGGCTCGCACGTCGCAGATGCCTTGCTCGCGCGCGGCGACGAGGTGACGGTCGTGGACGACCTCTCGGCGGGAAAGCGCGAGCAGGTGCCGGCCGACGCTCGGTTCGTGGAGGCTGACGTCCGCGATCCGCTGGAAGAGCTCTTCGACGACGTCCGTCCCGAGGTGTGCTTCCACCTGGCCGGGCAGATCGACCTCCGCGTGGCCACCAGGGAGCCGGCCTTGGACGCCGAGATCAACGTGCTCGGGACGATCCGAGTCCTCGAGGCGGCGAGGCGGAGCGATGCCGACGTCGTGTTCACGTCGACGGGCGGGGCGATCTACGGCGAGTGCGACGGCCCCGCCGCGGAAACCGCTCCGCTGCTTCCCATCTCTCCGTACGGCGTCTCCAAGCTCGCCGCCGAGGAGTACCTCGCCGCCTTCAACCGCCTGTACGGGACGCGGCACGCCTCGCTGCGGTACGGCAACGTCTACGGCCCGCGCCAGGACCCTCACGGCGAAGCGGGCGTGGTCGCGATCTTCTTCCGCGCGCTCGCGGCGGGGGAACGCCCGCAGATCTTCGGCGACGGGCTTCAGACACGCGACTTCGTCGCAGTGGAGGACGCCGTCCGGGCCACGCTTGCGGCTCCCGCGCGCGCGGGAGTCTTCAACGTCGGCACGGGACGCGAGACGTCCGTGCTCGAGATCTTCGACCTCTGCCGGAAGATCGTGGGCGTCGACGTCGAGCCCAAGCTCGCTCCCGCCCGCGAGGGTGAGCTGCAGCGCAGCGTCCTCGATCCCGGACTGGCGGATCGGGAGCTCGGCTGGAAGCCCGAGGTGACCCTCGAGCAGGGGCTCGAAGAGACATGGGAGTGGCTCCGCTCGCAGTAAACGATGGCTTGTGTTTAAAAACACAGCGCGAAGGACAGGCAGCATCCGGCGCGAAAGTCCCTCGCCGTGGAGCACTCTCTCGCCACCCCCGTCGATTTCCGCCGCAACCGGCTGACCTTCCTCCTCGGGGCGATCGCCGCCGCCGAGGCGCTCGTGATCCTCGTCGCCTCGGTGGTCCTGCTCGCGAAGCCCCTGGCCCGGAAGGTCAAGAGCGCGGCCATCGACCAGGCCGCGGCCTCGCTTTCGGCGCACAAGACCGGGCCCAAGACGCCGACCGGCAAGCCGACGCTCCCGCGCACGAAGACGGCCGTGATCGTGCTGAACGGGAACGGCATCACCGGCGCCGCCGCGGCCGCGGCGCGTCCGGTGCACAGGCTCGGCTACCCGATCCGCAAGGTCGACAACGCCCACCGCAGCGACTATCCACGGAGCGTGGTCATGTTCCGCAAGGGCTTCCGGCCAGAAGCCATGCGCCTCGGGCGCGACCTGCACGTGAAGATCGTCGGGCCGCTCGACGGCATCCGCGTCGGCGAGATGCACCGCGCGCAGCTCGTCTACGTCGTGGGAGGCTAGCTCTCCGGAACCGGGCGGGTCGCCGCTACCGCGTCCAACTGGTTGGCGTGGTACAGGACGGCGGCCTCGGCCGTGCGGCCGGCGCGCGAGTCGTGATGCGTCGCGACGGCGTGTAGTAGCTCCGCCCGGACCTCCGGCTCGAGGCCCCGAGCCCTTGCTTCGATCAGCCGGAGGCCGAGATGGACATGCCCGAGGAGCCGCCCTTCTTCGGTGGGACGGAAGACGGGCGCTCGTCCGAGCTCGGCCGTTCTCCCCACGTCGTGCATCAGCGCGGCGGCAAGCAGCAGGTCTGTCCGCAGCCGCGGATGGAGCTGAGCCGTCTCGCGGCAGATCGTGGCAACGCCGACCGTGTGCTCGAGTAGCCCTCCCGCATAGCCGTGGTGGCCCTCCGGAGTCGCGGGCAGCGACCGCATGCGCGCACGTAGCTCCTCGTCGGAGACGAAGCGCGCGACGACGGCCTTCAGCCCCGGATGGTGGATCTCTCCGGCAAGGAACTCGAGGAAGCCGTCCAGCTCCTCCACGTCGCGGCTGAGCGCGGGCGCGAGCGAGCCGGCATCGGTCTCGGGTGAGGCCTCGAGCGAGCGGATCTCGAGTTGGAGGCGGTCGCGGAAGCGTTCGACGCGGCCGAGGATGCGCACCGCGTCGCCCTCGGCGAAGCGCGAGTCGAGCAGCTCGACGTCGTTCCACACCCGCGCGCCGATTCGGCCGCTCGGGTCGACCAGCTCGAGCGCGAGGTACGGCGAGCCGGCCCGGGTGCGAAGCTTCTCCTTGCGGGCAACCGCGAAGGTGCCTTCGACGACCCGGTCTTCCTCCAGCTCCGCGATGGCGCTCACGGGGCGAGTCTAGGGTCGCGAACGGACGGGGTTGGTACGCTCGCGCCGTGGCCGAGGTGAAGCCCTTCCGGGCGCTCCGATACGACGAGCAGAAAGCCGGGCCGCTCGAGGACCTCGTGGCTCCCCCCTTCGACGTGATCGGGCCGGCCGAGCGGCTCGAGTACCTGGACCGCAGCCCGTTCAACATCGTCCACCTCACGCTCCCCGACTCCGAAGGGCAGGCCGCGCGGAGCCTCCAGGAGTGGCGCACGGAGGGTATCCTCGTCGAGGACGAGCCGGCGCTGTGGTGGCTCGAGCAGGACTACACGGGCCCGGACGGCGTCGCCCGCACCAGGCGGGGGCTCGTCGTCGCGCTCCGGCTCGAGCCGTACGAGAACGGCGTCGTGCTGCCCCACGAGCGCACGCACGCCGGCCCCAAGGAGGGCAGGCTGCGGCTCCTGCGCGCGACGCGCGCCCAGCTCGAGCCGATCTTCCTGCTCCACGAGGGGGAGGGGCCGCTCGAGCCGCCCGCCGGCGATCCGGATGTCGAGGCGGAAGGGGCCGGGGCCGTCAGCCGGCTCTGGCGGGTCTCCGACCCGGCTGCGCATGCTGCAACCCAGAACTGGTTCGAGGGCCGCACGCTCCTCATCGCAGACGGCCATCACCGCTACGAAACGGCTCTCGCCTTCCACACCGAGGACGGCACGCCCGAGAGCGCGCGGATGATGGTCGTCCTCGTCTCGCGCGAGGACGAGGGGCTCGAGATCTTCCCCACACACCGCGTCGCGAAGGGCTTGACCCCTATCGTGGGTACTGCAGGGGAGGCAGTCCCAGGAGGGCCCTACGAAGGCCTTCGCGCCCTCCAGCTGGTGGACGGAGACAAACCGGCCGCGGTGCTGTACCGCAAGGGCGAGACGCTGCTCTTGAGGGGGGAGGAACGCGAGCTCGACGCGAGCTTCGTGGAGCGGCTCGGGCTCGAAGGCGTCTCGTACACGCCGTCCGCCGACGAGGCGATCGCGGCCGTCGATTCCGGTAAGGCGGAGGCGGCCATCCTGCTGCGGCCGACCCGCATCGACCAGGTCGCCGCCATCGCCGAGCGCGGGGAGACGATGCCGCAGAAGAGCACCTACTTCTATCCGAAGCTCCTTTCCGGACTGCTGATCTATCCGCTGCAGTGACGGACTGGCTCGAGACCTGCCGCGCGGCGGTCGAGGACCTCCGCGGGGTTCTCGCCGCGCTGCCCACGCGCTCGGACCGCGAACCTGTCGTCGGCACCGGCGTGGGAGGGGACGAGACCACTGCGATCGACGCCGCGGCCGAGAGCAAGATCGTCGAGCGGTTGGAAGCGGTTCATGGCCAGGGTGCCGAGTTCACGCTCGTCTCGGAGGAGCTGGGCGAGCGTGCCTTCGGCGCCGGCGACGTGCGGGTCGTGGTCGACCCGATCGACGGCTCGGTGAACGCGAAGCGCGGCATCCCTTTCTTCTCTTTCTCCCTCGCGGTCGCCGAGGGCGCGGTCATGGACGACGTCTCCTTCGGCTATGTGTACGACCTTGGCTCCGGCGAGGAGTGGACGGCCGAGCGCGGCGGCGGCACCCGGTTGAACGGCACGGCCATCGGGCCCACTCGGCCGAAGAATGAGATCGAGATCCTCTCCTTCGAGGCCACGGTCACGGAGCGGGTCGCCGACCACGTCGAGGCCTTCAGGGACATTGCCGAGCGCGTCCGCATCATGGGCTCGCTCGCGCTCTCGCTCTGCCATCTGGCCGCCGGACGGGTGGATGCGGTGTGCTCGCTCAAGGCCGCGCGGGCCGTGGACATCGCCGCGGCGCAGCTCTTCGTTCGCGAGTCGGGCCTCGCGATCGACCTTCCCGAGGCGCCGCCCTTCGGCGAGGCGCCGCTCGATACGGTCGGGCGCTCGCGCGTCGTCGCGGCAGCGACTCCGGACATCTGCGGGAGACTGTTCGCGGCGCTGAACGCGTGAACCCGGTACACGTCGGCTGCTCCGGGTGGAACTACCCTCACTGGCGCGAGCCCGTATATCCGAAGGGCCTCCCCGCCCGCGCCTGGCTCGAGCACTACGCCACGATGTTCGACACGGTCGAGGTGAACACGGCGTTCTATCGCCTTCCATTGCGGTCGGCGGTCGAGGGCTGGGTGCAGCAGACGCCGCCCGACTTCCTCTTCGCCGTGAAGGCGAGCCGCTTCCTCACCCACATGAAGCGGCTGAGGGAAATGGGGCGCGGCGTCGAGCGCTTCTACGAGCGGATCGAGCCACTCGTCGAATCTCCGAAGCTTGGGCCCGTCCTGTGGCAGCTTCCGGCGAACTTCCACCGCAACGACGAACGGTTGGCCTCGGCGCTCGAGCAGCTGCCGGTGGGTCGCCACTGCTTCGAGTTCCGCCACGAAAGCTGGTTCTGCCCCGAGACGTACGAGCTGCTTCGCCGGCACGGCGTCGCCCTCGTCATCGGCGACCATCCCGAGCGCCCGTTCCAGACGCACGAGCTGACCGCGGACTGGACCTTCGTCCGCTTCCACCACGGGCACCGCGGCCGGCGCGGCAACTACTCCGAGGCCGAGCTCGAGACGTGGAAGCGGCGGATCGCAGCGTGGCGCAGACGGGTGGAGGTCTTCGCCTATTTCAACAACGACTGGGAGGGGTTCGCTGTTCGGAACGCTCTGTGGCTGAAGCGTCATCTGGCCTGAGACGTTGCTACCCTGCGATCGGTGTCCGGGGTCACGCGTTTCGGCGCGTCGGCTCTGAAGCGTTTTCTACGAGTCGCAAGCGGACTGTGGGGATCGCCCAGGGTTCGGCTTGCCACAAAGGTTGGGTTCATTGCCCTGGCCCTCGGAATGACAGGGCTCGCCGGGTGGCGGTTCTCGTCCACCGGGTGGCCGTTTGCGCACGGTCAGCCGGCTTTGATCGTCGGTGCGGGGCTTCTCTTCCTGGTCGCCTATCCGATCAAGGCGTTCGGCTGGCGAAGACTGTTCGCTCCCGGCGAGCGGCCCAGGACCTCCGCTCTCGCCGCGGCCGGAGGCGCAGCGTCGGTGACCGGCGTCGCTCTGCCGGGACGCTTCGACGACGTCGTTCGCGTCGCGGTCGTGCGCCGCTGCCCGAACTGTCCGGCGGGGGTGCGCGCGCTTGCGTTCTCGCTCTTTGCTCTCGGCCTGATCGACGCCGTCGCCCTCACGCCGCTGGCGTCGACGGCCGCCGCGCTGACAGGTTCGACCGGCGTCCGCATCGCACTGGCTTTCGTGGCTGCGGCCGGTGTCGGGGCCGCTCTGGTCATCGTCCTCCTGCCGCGGGTAATGGCCTGCGGGCGGCTCATCCGCTTCCGGCTCGCGCGCTGGCTTCACGACCGTTCCCCCTCCACGCGAGAGGCAGCGAAAGCGACTCTCCTCGTTCACGCCTCCTGGCTCGTTCGCGCAGTGGGCGTGCTCCTTCTCCTCGGCGGTCTCGGGCTCGGCCTCTCGCTGCCCCTCGCCATGCTGTTCCTGTGCGCCGGCGCGGCGTCGGCGGCGCTGCCGGTCGGGCCCGCAGGAGCCGCGACGCAGGCGGGGGGCGGGGCCGTCATCCTCGTCGCCTCGGGTGTCACGGCGTCGGCTGCCGTCGACTTCGCGCTGGCAACGCAGGCGCTGGCGGTCATGGCCGGCGCCGCAGTCGTGCTCAGCACGGTCTTCTGGCACGGCGGGCGTCGACTCTTCGCGCTCCGACTGGCGTAACATCGCCGTCGTGCGAACGCGCACGGCGCTTCTCGGCCTCGCCATCCTGGCCGCCGGCTGCGGCGGCGGTTCCAAGAGCGCAACTCCCCCGCCGCCTCCTCCGCCTCCGACCGCTCCGCCGCCCGCGGCGGGCGTCAAGGTGAGCATTACTGCCGCGACGCACCGGCCGAAGGTGAACGCGCGCCTGCCCTACCAGGTCAAAGCGAGCCGAGGTGGGAAGCTCACGGTCCAGATCCTCGACCCGTTCGGCGGCGTCCACCCAGTCGCGTACGACAACACCAAGAAGAACGTGACCGACTTTCCTTTCAAGGGCGTGTTCAAGGACTACCTCGAGTTCCCGGCCGAGTCGCGCGGCTTCAAGCTCGTCGTCAAAGCGACGGTGAAGACGTCGTCGGGGCACGGCGCGGCCACTTTCTGGATCAAGGCGCGGTGAGCTCTTCCAACGGCGCGGTCGACGTCGTCCTCGAGCACGTGCGGAAGTCTTTCGAGGAGGGGCGGATCAAAGCGCTGGAGGATGTCTCGCTCGAGATCGAGCCCGGCGAGTTCGTCTCCCTGATCGGGCCGTCGGGCTGCGGCAAGAGCACGCTGCTCAACCTCGTCGGTGCGCTCGACCGCCCGGACGCGGGAACGATCTCGGTCGGCGGACAGCACGTCGAGCGCTTGGAGGATCCCGCCGAGTACCGGGCGGAGACGGTCGGCTTCGTCTTCCAGTTCCACAACCTGATCCCGACCTTCGACGCGCTCGAGAACGTGCAGGTGCCGATGCTCGGGCGCGGCGTGCCGAGGGCAGAGCGCGTGCGCCGAGCGGAGGAACTGCTCGGCGAGGTCGGGCTCTCGCAGCGCGCGCACAACTTCCCGCCCACTCTTTCGGGCGGCGAGCGCCAGCGGGTCGCGATCGCGCGTGCGCTCGCGAACGACCCGCGCCTGCTGCTCGCCGACGAGCCCACGGGCGCCCTCGACTCCGAGACCGGCAACCAGATCATGTCGCTCCTTCAGCGCCTGCGAGAGCAGCGGCGCATGACGATCCTGCTCGTGACGAACGACCTCGCAGTGGCCGAGAGGGCGGACCGGACCCTGCGGATGCGAGATGGCCAAGTTGCGGGCGTGTAACCGCGGACCCGGCAAAGCCGCGCGCCGCTCTCCCCCTTCCTGATGCTTCCGAGAAGGTGGCTACTCGCGCCTGAGCGCCTCGATGGGTGTCAGGCGCGTCGCCCTCCATGTGGGATAGATCGCCCCCAGCAGGCCGACGCCGAGCGAGAAGGCGAGCCCCCACGCGAACACCCCGGCGGTGAAGTCCGGCTCCACGAGGCTCGAGAGGGAGCCGCGGCTGGTGAAGAGCTCGGCCCCCGCGTAACCGAGTAAGAGCCCGAGGCCGAGCGCGAGCAGCCCGATCGCGAGCGACTCGCTGACGATCATCGCCCCGATCCTCGACGTCCTCCAGCCGACCGCGCGCAGGATCCCGATCTCGCGCGTACGCTCGAGCACCGACATCGCCATGGTGTTCGTCACGCCGATCCCGCCGACGATCAGCGCGAGCAGCGAGAAGATCCAGCCTGTCGAGATGATCAGCCGGCTGCTTGTGTCCACCTTGACCGCCTGACCCGGCTCCGTCACGGCGGAGAGCCCCGGGAAGCGATGCTCGAGCCGGCCCGCGACCGACTTCGGCGTCTCGCCGAGCTTGACAACGACGGCGATCGTGGTCACGTCTCCGGGATGGCCGGCGAGCCGTTGGACGACCGGAAGCGGCAGGACCGCGCCGCCGTCCTCGAAGCGGTTGCCGCTGTGGTAGACGCCCGCGACCCCGAACCGCCGCTTGCCGACCCGGAGGTCGTCCCCCGGGCCGAGGTGGAGGGACTTCGCCGCCGCGTCGCCGAGCATCGCCTCGTTCCCCGATGCACGCCCTCCCTGGACGACGACGAGCCGAATGTAGGGGAACTGGCGCGGGTCGAGCCCGAAGAGGAGGAACGAGTCGCGGCCCTCGACGCCGCCCACCTTGAGGTAGATCCCGGCCGAGTGCGCGACACCCGGATCCTGGTCGATCTTCGGCTCCAGGCTCTGGGGGAGGAGCGAGCGCGTCAGGTCGGACACGTCGGACTGGAAGAGGCCGAAGTCCGCGCGCCCGACGTGGATGAGGTCCTTGGCGGTCTGGTGCACGCCCGCGGCGATCGACAGCAGCGCGACGATCAGGCCGACGCCGATGGCCACCCCCGCCGAGGTGAGCGCCGTCCGGCCGCGCCGCCGCATGAGGTTCTTCCAGACCAGGCCGACCCAGGTCATGTGCCAATCTTCTCCTGTTCGGCCAGGCCGTGTTGCTAGGCTCGGACCGATGTCAGCCTCGCGCGAACAGGTCTACGAAGCGCTTTCGCGCGTCATCGACCCGGAGCTGAGGAAGCCGGTCACCGAGCTGGACATGGTGCGCGACATCCGGATCGACGGTGGGCAGGTCGGGATCACGATCGCGCTGACCGTCGCGGGCTGTCCCCTGCGCGCGAGCTTCGAGGACCAGGTCTCCGAACACATCGCGCCGCTTCCCGGAGTCGAGAGCGTCAGCCTCGAGTTCGACGTCATGAGCCCGGACGAGAAGGCCGCGCTGACCGAGAAGCTGCGCGGCGGCATTTCGGAGCGAACGAAGGGAATCGCGCTCGACAAGGACACGCGCGTGCTGGCGATCGCCAGCGGGAAGGGCGGCGTCGGCAAGTCCTCGCTCGCCGCGAACCTCGCGGCAGCCTTCGCCACAGGCGGGCAGCGCACCGGGATCCTCGACGCCGACGTGTACGGGCACTCGATCCCGCACATGCTCGGCATCCACCAGCGTCCCGTCGTCGTGGACAAGATGATCGTGCCGCCGGTGAAGGGCGACCTGAAGCTGATGTCGATCGGCTTCTTCCTCGACGAGAACTCCCCCGTCATGTGGCGCGGGCCGATGCTGCACCGTGCGCTCGAGCAGTTCCTGTCCGACGTGCATTGGGGCGAGCTGGACACGCTGGTCGTCGACATGCCGCCCGGAACCGGCGACGTCGCGATCTCGCTCGGGCAGCTCCTCCCCCGCGCCGAGGCAATCGTCGTCACGACGCCGCAGCCGGCCGCGCAGGAGGTGGCCGTGCGGGCCGGGCTGATGGCGCGCAAGACGAACATGCGCCTGCTCGGCGTGATCGAGAACATGAGCGGAGACGTCTTCGGGGCCGGCGGCGGCGAGAGCCTTGCCCGGGAGCTCGACGTTCCGCTCCTCGGCACGATCGCGCTCGACTCGCGGATCCGGGAATACGGTGACGCCGGAGAGCCACTCGTCTGGGCCGAGCCCGAGTCCGAGCCGGCGCAGGCGATCAAGCGGATCGCGGACGCGATCGCCGACACCGCACGAGAGCAAGGCGTCGGGATCGTCAAGAAGCTGCCGGTCCTGTCGTAGTGGACCCGCACGAGCGCCTGCGGGCGCTCGGCTTCTCCGACTCTGACGCCCGCATCCTCGCCGACCACTTCCTGGAGGCCGAGCGGAGCGGTCGCGCGGGCCACGGGCTCTCGCGCGTCGAGTGGCTGTCCACGCTACCGGAGCTCGATCCCGGCGCCCGCCCAGAGCGCATGGTGGCCGAGGAGGGCTACGAGCGCTGGGACGGGCGCGGCGCGCTGGGCTACCTGACGCTGAACGCGATCTGCGACGCGCAGCTGGGGTCGCCCCCTCGGCATGCCCGCGTAGTCGTCGCGCGCCGGTGCTTCCCGACCGGGATGCTGGGGTATTGGGTGCGGCGGCTCGCCACCGGCGGCCTCGTCGCCGCCCTGACAGCGACCTCGCCGCGCAGACTCGCCCATCCCGAGGGCGGGCCGAAGCTCGCGGGCACGAACCCGCTTGCGATCGGGATCCCGAGCTCCGACGGCCGCCCGCTGGTCTCGGACGTCTCGATGGGCCGGATCACGCACGGGGATGTGATCGCCGGCCTTGCCGACCCTGAGGAGCTCGTCCCGTTCGGCGGCGAGCAGGCGTACAAGGCGTTAGCGCTCGCGGTCGGCCTCCAGCTCTTGGTGGACTCGCTCGCTGGGGACGGATACAGCGCCGTCTTGCTCGTCGCGCGGCCGGAAGCGGATCCGGTGCCCGCGCTGCGGGAGCTGGCGGACGGCGTACGGTTGCCCGGTGACCGACCTCGCAGTTGAGGTCCGAGGCGAGGGCGACACCGCCGTCCTCGTCCACGGGAGCGGCTTCCGCGACACGACCTGGTCCGACCAGCGCGAGCTCGCAGATCGCTACCGGCTCCTGCTTCCGTTCCGGCGCGGGTACGGGGACAGCCCTCCCGCTGATCCCGACTTCGAGGTGGACGCAGCAGACGTGGCGGAGCTGCTCGGCGACGGCGCCCATCTCGTCGGCTATTCGTACGGCGGCGTCGCGTCGCTGCTTGGGGCGGCGCGGCGGCCCGACGCCGTCCGGTCACTGACCGTGATCGAGCCGCCCGCGTTCGGCGTCGCGCGTGGCGACCCGCACGTCGAGGAGCTGATCGAGCGCGTGCGGTCGGTCTACGAGCGCGCTCCCGAGCTGTCGGCCGACGAGTTCGGCCGGGCCTTCGGGGACGCGCTTGGATTCGAGCGGCCGCCGGGGCCTCTCGATCCGAACATCCTGGCGGCGATCGACTCGTTCAAGCGCGAGCGGCCGCCGTGGGAGGCTGAGATCCCCTTCGAGCGCCTGGCGGGCCTGCGCGTCCTGGTCGTCTCAGGCGGCTGGCATTCCGCCTTCGACGCCGTCTGCGACGTGCTCGAAGAGCGGCTGGACGCCGTCCGGGCCGTGCTGCCGGGCTCAGGCCACGGAGCGCAGCACACGCCGGGCTTCAACGAGCGGCTCGTCGCCTTCTGGGAATCCGGCGGATGACGCCCAATGTGGGATACTCGGCCGGATGGCCGGCAGAATCAAGCGACTCCGAGCATGGCTGCGCAGGCGCCCGGCCTCCGCCAAACCGAGCAAGGACTGGACCGTGACCGGCGAGACGCATCGCCCGTCCGGAGGACTTGCTCACGGCTCAACTACGCCGCCGAACTACGTCCCTCCCGCCGACGAAGGCCGGCCGCCCCACTAGGAAGCTGGCTAGCTGCCGAAGTGCCGGCCGGCCGAGCGGGCCCTTCGGCAGATGATCGACGTCGCCCCGTGGAAGGTCTTCGTCTTGCGCGTCGCGCGCGCGTAGAAGTCCCCGTTGGGCTTCCCCGCGGGGATCCTCCACTTCCCCTCGCCGTTGGTCTTCGTCGCTCCGTACAGGCCTGCCGGCTCGTGGAAGACCTTCACCGTGCGCTTGACTTTGCAGAAGCGCTTCTTCGAGGTCACCTTCCCGTGAAAGGGATTGGTCGCCGCGAGCGTGACCCTCGAGGTGAACCTCATCACCGGTGGGCCCATTGCCCCCGCGCTGGCGAAGGTCATGCCCCCGACTACGACGGCAACGACGACGATCTTGGCGGCCCGCATCATGACGGCACCACCCTGATCGTCTTCCTCGACCGGCCCACGGCCGCAAGGATGACGGACACCTTCCTCATGAACTCTCCTCCCCTAGGTGTGTGTCCGACTCTAAGACAGGAAGCTCGAGAAAGTCAATAGCCCGCTACGACGTCGCCGGGAAGCGGGGATCGTCGCGGATCGAGTCGAGATCCGCGTCGGTCACTCCCCACTTGCGGACGCTGTCGGGGTCCATCTCGAAGGCGCGCTCGAGCTCGTCGAGAGCGCCTTCCCGGTCACCCGCGAGAGCCTTGAAGCACGCGAGGTTGTAGTGCGTGGCAGCCGTGTCGGGATACTCGCCCATGTGCGCCTCCACATAAGCCACCGCCTCGGCCGGCTCCATCTGGGCTCCGCGGAAACCGAGCTCCCAGGCGGAGGGCTCGAACGCCTTTCCCCGCGGAGCACCGACGGCGAGCACACGCGTGTCGGGCTCCTCGGCGACCGCCTGCCTTCGGACCGACGGATCGGGGAGGTGCACGATCGTGCCCGCGGGAGCGTCCACCTTCTCACCGTCGAGCGTGAACGTGGCGCGGCCGCTCAGGACGACGTACATCTCCTCGTGCCCGAGGCTCTTCTCCGTGTGCTCCTCGACGATCTCGCCGCCGACGTCGGCGGTGTAGGCGTTCGTCCCGAAGGCCCGGATCCCGAAGCGGCTGCGGATGGGGCGCCACTCCAGTCCGCGGTCGCCGACGCGGATCCTCTCCAGCTCGTCGATGTGCACGAGGTTCATGAGGCGAGCTCCTCGAACCGCGGATCGCTGCGGAGCGGATCGAGGTCGGAGTCCTCCGCCAGGTACCTGCGCACCTCGTCCTCGTTCATGTCCTTGGCGCGGCGCAGGAGCTCGAACGCCTCGTCGAGGTTGCCGGCGAGAGCCTCGAGGCACGCGAAGTTGTAGACGAGCGCCCATCTGTCGGGCCGCTCCTCGATCGCCTTCCGCATGACCGCTCGGCTCTCCTCCATCCGGCCGGCGCGGCGGTGCGAGTCCGCGACGGCGAAGGTGTCCCACGCGCCGCTCGGAAACGGCTGCCCGACAACTCCACCCGCCGCCAGCACGATCGTCCCGTCCTCCTCGGCCACCGCGGTCCGCTTGACGAGCGGCGGGACGAAGACGAGCGTCCCCGCGGGCGCGTTCGCCGTCTGCTCCCCCACCGTGAACCGCGCGCGGCCGCGCACGACCGTGTACAGCTCCTCGGACCCCTCGTCCTCCTCGTGCGGCGGGATGAGCTGGCCGCCTTCGTCGGCCGTCCACGCGTTGACCCCCACGGCCAGGAGACCGAGCGTGTGGCGGACGGGGAGCAGGTTGCTGCCGAGGTAGGAGACGGGCTCGAGCTCGTCGAGCGAGATGACGTTGTACGCGCTCACGACTTCTCGCGTAGGGCTTCGAGGACCACCGGGTCGACCGCGTCCTCGCGGTCCACGCGCTCCTCGAGGTTCTCGACGCCGGCCCACTCGGTCAGGGAGTCGTAGCCGAGCCGTCCGAGCCTGTCCGTGATCTCCCCGCGAAGCTCGTCGTCGACCTCGATCCACTGCGACCGCGGCGTCTTGCCGAAGAGCTGGTCGTGGAGGCCGTACAGGCGGCGCAACTCCTCGACCGGCCGCTCGTGGTCGTCGGCGCGCAGATCGACGACCACGTCGGAGAGCCCCGCGTAGCCGCCGTCTTTCTCGACGATGAGGAGCGCGGAGGACTGCTGACCGCGGCTGTCGCCTCCGGCCTCTTGTGCGGACGCGAGGCAGTCGATCAGACGGTCGGCGAGTGGCCGGCCGGCGCTCTGCTCGAACGTCCCCGCGATCGCGTCCACCGTCTCGCCGGACACGAGGATGTTGCCCTGGGCCGCGTAGTTGAGACCCGTGCGGCCGCCCGCCCACGGGATGCACTCCGAGCCGGTGTAGCTGGCGCTTCCTCCCTTCGCGTCGACGATGCCGAGCTGGCGCTGATCGCGGCCGTCGTCGGCGGAGGTCAGGCGCTCGACGACCTCCTCGGCCCACAGACCCTCTCGCAGCAAGGCGAGCCCGTCGGGGCCGTAGCGCGGGTTCGCGTAGGCCTGGGTCGCGATCGCGCCGACGTGCGGCTCCGCCCAGGGGACGACCGAGCCGACCGCGAGGAACTTCGACTGGGTGGCGACACCCCACTGCCCCGTCTCGAGGTCGCACGCGGCGATGGAGTAGGTCGCGACGACGGGCGGCCGGGATGAAAATCGGCACACATCCGGCACGATCGCGCGCCGCCTCGCCTGCGAAAATTGGACCTCCCCTTGGGTGGGTGGGGGTTTGGGATGGGGCCGGGCGCCGGGCTTGCGCGCGGGCGTGTCAGCCATAGGTCAGCTCCGTCAGGTCGAGCTCGAGCAGCTCCGGCTTGTCCGCCGGAACGAGGACACAGGCGACCTCCGGCCGGCGCAAAGCTTCCTTGACCTCCTCGGCGCTCTCCGCGCGCACGACCACCGGCGTGCCTCCGGCGTGAGCGTGCTCGAGCTGCGCATGCGCCGTGACATCGTCGAGCACCAAGGCGCCCTCGAGGTCCAAAGAACCTTCGACCGCGATCTCCGGCACGCGCCGCCCGCTGGCGCCGAACCAGCGCTCCCTCATACCGTGACCGTCTCGCCGGGCTGCATCTCCAGCACCTCGGCGTCCGTGAGCTTGCGCAGCTCTTCGGGCGTGCCGGTCAGCGCCGGGAAGGTCCCGTAATGACAAGGGACGCAGCGAGGATTTCCAAGCAGCTCGAGCGCGAGCGCGGCCTCCTTCGGGCCCATGGTGTAGTGGTCGCCGATCGGCAGGACGGCGACATCGGGCGAGTACAGGCGGGCGATGAGCTGCATGTCGCCGAAGACGCAGGTGTCGCCGGCGAAGTACAGCTTCGTGCCGTTCTCGACCTCAATGACGATCCCGCACGGCTCGCCCATGTACTCGAGGTCGTTGTTCGAGCTGGAATGGTGAGCGTTCGTCAGCGTGAACGTGATCCCCTCCACCTCGACGGTGCCGCCCTTGTTCGGGTCGCGCACGCTGTCCTGATCAAGGCTCTGCCTCAGCACAAGCCAGTCGGCGAGCTCGACCGGAGCGACGACGGTGGGCTTGTGCTCTTTCCAGATCTCAACCGTGTCTCCGACGTGGTCGCCGTGGCCGTGCGTGATAGCGATCAAGTCGACGCGCTCGGGCTTTTGCTCGCTCTCCGGGCACCTCGGATTGCCGTTCAGGAAGGGGTCGACGTAGATGCGTTTTCCGCCCGGGCTGTCGATGCGGAAGGACGCGTGCCCGAGCCAGGTGAGTGACGTGTCAGCCATGAGCAGGAGCGTAACGAAGGGACACCGGCCGCGAAGGCGGGCTTTGCCCGGCTTCGCAAACAGACGCGCCATCGTGACTGCCTAAGGAAGGGGGAGCTAAGGGGGAAACGCGGCTTCCCCCTTGAAGTGGGTCCGTCCGATGCACTCCCCACTCTTCATGGTCGTGGCCCGTCGCGCGGTCCCCGCCGGACTGGTCGTCATAGCCGCTTTCGCGGACGCCTCGGGCTCTCCCCATCTCGCCTTCTACGCCTTCCTGGCGCTCGTCCCGGTGGCCGCGGTCACTGCGCTCGGCGCGTACGGAGACCTGCTCGAGCGGCCGGGCTCGGCGGAAGAGGATGCGGCCCGCCGTCTGCAGGCCGCGCTCTGGGCGGGTCTGGTGGCGCTCGCAGTGGCCGGAGCCGCCGCGCGGGCTCCAGTCCTGGACGACGGTGTAATCCCTCCGCTCGCAACGACGGCCCTCATCGCAGCCCTGGTCGTCCTCTGTGTCGAAGGAGTGTTGGAGCTGGTCGCCCTCGCGCGCCGCCCACGCGAGCGGAGGGCGCGCGTCTCCCTAGAAGGGTAAGTAGCTGGTCGCGTCCTTCGCCAGGTCGATGAGCGGCTGGACGGCGAAGAACGATCCCACGGTGACGACGAAGGCGGCGCCGACCGACAGGCTCAGCAGCCGCTCGGGAGGCGGCGAGCCCCCGACCGGAGCGAGCTGCAGCTCCTCGGTCGGACGCATGTACATGGCCCGGATCACGGCGAGGTAGTAGTACAAGCTGACCGCGGTCGCGGCGACGCCGACGATGATCAGCCAGATCCAGTCGCGGTCGTAGGCGGCTGAGAAGGCGTAGAACTTGGCCACGAACCCTCCCGTGAGCGGCAACCCGGCGAACCCGAGCATGAACGCCCACATCGCCACCCCGAGGAACGGCCGCTCCCAGCCGAATCCGGCCAGGTTCTCGAGCGTGACCGCCTCGCCGAGCTCGCGCTCACGCGCGGCCACGACCGCAAAGGATCCGAGCGACATCGCCGAGTACACGATCAGGTAGTAGAGGAGCGCCCGGCCGCCCAGCGAGTTGTGCGCCGCGATCGGGATCAGCATGAAGCCCGCGTGCGAGATCGAGGAGTACGCGAGCATGCGCTTGACCCGCTTCTGCACGAGTGCGGCCAGGTTGCCGACGACGAGCGAGGCGCAGGCCAGCACGGCGATGGCGACCGTCCAGATATGCGCCTCTTGCGGGAAGGCGGTGTTGAGGACGCGCAGCGTCAGCACGAGCGCCGCCACCTTCGTCGCCGCCGACATGAAGGCGGTCACCGCCGTGGGCGCGCCTTCGTAGACATCCGGCGTCCACATGTGGAAGGGCGCCGCCGACGCCTTGAAGCCGAGCCCGGCGATGATCATCGCGAGCCCGGCGATCAGGAGGGCGTCGCTCGAGAGGCCGAGCGAGGCCGTCTGCTGCGCGATGTCCGCGAAGCCGAGCTCGCCGGTCGCCCCGTAGACGAGCGCCGACCCGAACAGGAGCACGGCCGAGCCGAAGCTCCCCACGATGAGGTACTTCAGGCCCGCCTCCAGCGAGCCGGCGACGTCGACGTCGAACGCGCACAGGATGTACAGCGAGATCGAGAACCACTCCAGGCCCAGGAACAGGGTCAGGAGGTTGCTCGCCGAGACGAGGAACATCATCCCTGCGCCCGCCGAGGCGAGCAGCGCGAAGTATTCGCCCGCATGCCTCCAAGTGCCGCGGCCCGAGTACGAGACGCCGACGGCGAGCAGGCCTGCGCCCGCGATGATCATCTGGGCGAGGGCGGCGAGGCGGTCGCGCTGGATCGCGTCCGCGATCACTCCGTGGCCGTCCGCGCTGTGTGCGAACAGGAGGGCGGCGCAGATGAAGGCGCCGCCGAAGCCGAGCACCGTCGCGAACGCGGACAGCGACTTCTCCGCCCGGCGAGGCGGGAGGACTGCGGCGAGCAGCGCGACCGTCGCCCCTGCGAGCAGCGCCAGCTCGGGCGAGAGCGCGAACCAGTCGATTGCGGGCTTCGCGATCACGGCGATCCCATGCAGGCAGGCGGATCACATTCGGCTTCGCCGATGGAGATCATCCCTCCTGTTCCTGCTTCGTTGGCTTGTGGGATGACCGTCGATGTTGGTTGAGGCCGAGTGAACGAGTGGCCGCTGATCGCCGCCGGCCACACCGACAGCGCGAGCAAGCAGGCGACGAGCGGGACGATCACGCCCAGCTCGGCGGGGCGCAGGTCCAGGGCAGCGTCGGTCACGGCCGCGCCGGGCTCACGGTGCAGGACGGCGGAGATCAGCCGCAGCATGTACATGGCCGCAAGCACGATTCCCGTCGCGCCGATCACCGCCCAGGCCCACCCCTGCTGAAAGACGCCCGCGAGGACCAGGAACTCGCCCGCAAACGCTGACGACCCCGGCACCGCCAGCGCGATGATCCCGGTCGTCATCAGCACGGTCGCCAGCACAGGTCTCCCCCGCGCCATGCCGCCGAGGCGCGCGAAGTCTCCGGTCGTCGTTCGCCGCTCTATCCCGCCGGCGAGCAGGAACAGGGCCGCTGAGATCAGCCCGTGGTTGACCATCTGCAGCACCGCGCCGTCGAACCCGAGCGAGTTGTTCGCGAACAGACCGAGCGTGATCAGCCCGAGCTGCGCGAGGCTCGAGTAGGCGATGACGCCGCGCACGTCGGGCGCGCGAAACGCCAAGAGCGACCCATAGACGAGCCCGATCGCCGCGAGCGCGAGGATCACGACCCGGAAGTCCACGACCGGGCCTGGGAACTTCGGGATCGCGATGCGTAAGAAGCCGTATACGGCCGCCTTCGAGACGACGCCCGACAGCACGGCGGCGACTTCCGGCGAAGACTCACGATACGCATCTGGAAGCCAGCCGTGGAACGGGAAGAGCGGGGCCTTGACGGCGAAGGCAACGGCGAAGCCGAGGAAGACCCAGGCGCTCCCGCTGACGCCGCTGTCCACCAAGTCGAACGTCCCCTGCGAGAGCCCGAAGACGATGATCGAGGCCAGCATCAGCAGCGAGCCGGCCATCGTGTAGATGACGAACTTGAGCGTCGCGCCGAGCCTGCCCGCTCCGCCCCAGACGCCGATCAGCACGTACAGGGGGATCAGCATCCCCTCCCAGAAGGCGTAGAAGAGGAGCAGGTCCTGCGCGGCGAACACGCCGACGACCGCGCCGGTCAGCAGGAGCATCAGGCCGTAATAGGCGCGCGGCCGGTCGCGGCCGGCCCAGAACGCGTACCCGATCGCGCACGTCATGACGACGACGGTCAGCCCCGCGAGCCAGAGCGAGAAGCCGTAGAACCCAACGTGGTAGGAGACGTTGAGGTCGCTGAACCAGCTCGCCTGCTGCTCGAACTGGAGGCCCTTGGAGAAGTCGAAGCGAGCGAGCGCGTCGATCCAGAAGCCGACCTCGACGAGGCTGACCAGCACCGCGAACGACCCGACCCAGAAGCGGGGCATCGGCAACAGCCAGATGGCGACCGCGGCCCCGATCGGGAGCAGGATCAGGATCGTGGCGAGCGACCCGGTCACGTCAGCGCACCGCCACGAAGACGATGGTCAGGACGGCGACGCCGCCCGCGATCGCGAGCGCGTACAGGCGGACGAACCCGGTCTGTACGCGGCTCGTCTCAGTCCCCAGCCCGCGGAAGAAGGCGGCGATCTCCCCCACCGAGCCGAGGACGAGGGGCGCTTCGACGAACCAGGCGAACCCGTGCGCCAGCGCGACGGCCGGCCTGTAGAAGAGGAAGTCGTACGCCTCGTCGAAGTAGAACTTGTGCTCGAACAGTGCCTTCAGCGGCGCGATGCGGGGGACGCGGACGCTGCGGCGGGAGTACAGGAGCCAGGCGATCGCGATCCCGGCGAGCCCGGCAAGGACGCCGGCGATGCTCGAGACGGCTTCTTCGACGCCGGAGGCCTCGACGAGTGGCTCCGCGACCGGGTTGAGCCAGTTGGAGATCGGCGTCCAGAACGGCGCGAACTGGATCCAGCCCCCGACGGTCGACAGCACCGCAAGCACCGCGACCGTCGCACCCATCGAGATCCCGACCACGTCACGGCGCAGCGCGTGGAAGTGCTCGCGCACGAATGCGGACGGCTCGCCGCCGAAGACCATGAAGAGCATCCGGAACGTGTACAGGCCCGTGAGCAGCGCGCCGACGACGCCGACGACCCACAGGACATCCCCGTACGTCCCTTCCGCGAGGGCGCCGGCGAGGATCGGGTCCTTGGAGAAGAACCCCGCGAAGGGCGGGATCCCGACCAGCGCCAGCGACCCGATCAGGAAGGCGATGTACGTGAGCGGGAGGTAGCGCTTGAGGCCGCCCATCCTGCGCATGTCCTGTTCGGCCGCGAGCGCGTGGATCACGACGCCCGCGGCCATGAACAGCAGCGCCTTGAAGAAGGCGTGCGTCATCAGGTGGAACATCCCGTTCGCGTACGCGCCGATGCCCGTGCCGAGGAACATGTAGCCGATCTGCGACATCGTCGAGTAGGCGATCACCCGTTTGATGTCGACCTGGACGAGGGCGATCAGGCCGGCAAGAAGGATCGTGGCCGCGCCGAGCCCGGCCGCGAGATCCTGCACGACCGGCGCGAGCTCGAAGAGAGCGTGGGTGCGGACTATGAGGTAGACGCCCGCGGTCACCATCGTCGCGGCGTGGATGAGGGCGCTGACCGGAGTTGGGCCCTCCATCGCGTCCGGGAGCCAGGTCTGCAGCGGGAGCTGCGCCGACTTCGCCACCGCGCCGCCGAGCAGACCGAGCGCGATCAGGTTCACAACCCAGTGGTTGCTCGCCAACGCTTGTGCTCCAGTGAACGAGGCCGCGAACTCCAGCGTCCCGGTGTGTTGGATGAGGAGGAAGAGCGCGAGCGCGAAGGTGGCGTCGCCGAACGCGTTCATGATGAATGCCTTCTTGGCCGCGGCGACGGCCTGCGGACGGTGGTGCCAGAAGCCGATCAGCAGGTATGACGAGAGGCCCACGAGCCCCCAGCCGGCGAGCAGGATCAGCAGGTCGCCCGCCTGGACGAGCAGCAGCATCGAGAAGACGAACAGCGCCATGTAGGCGAAGTAGCGCCGCTCCTCGTCGTCGCCGTCCATGTATCCGATCGAGTAGGCGACGATCAGGAAGCCGACCCCCGAGACGATCAGCATCATGAAGACCGAGAGCGGGTCGACCAGGATTTCGAGCCCGGCGTGGAAGTCGCCGGCGCTCAGCCATGTCCAGGCAGTCGAGGCGTGAGAACGGTCGTCGGGAGCGTGCCCCCACAGGAGCCCGAAGGTGACGACGGCGGCGACGAAGGAGACGAGCACCGATGCCGAAGCGAGGTAGCCCGCCCCGCGGCGAGTCAGCCGCTGTCCACACAGAGTGATCGCGAGCGCCGCGGCCAGCGGGCTCAGGAGGCAGATCCAGGCCCCCGCGATCATCCACGCAGCGTGGACAGCTTGTCCACGTCGAGATCGAGCTGCCGTTTGGCGATCGCGACGATCAGGCCAAGGCCGACCACCACCTCAGAAGCGGCGACGGCCATCACCGCGAGCGCGAAGATCTGCCCGGCGTGGTTGCCGATGTGCCGGGCCATCGCGATCAGGGCGAGGTTGCCGCCGTTCAGCAGGATCTCGAGCGACAGCAGGACGATCAGCGGGCTGCGGCGGATGAGGACGCCCAGCGCTCCCGTCGCGAACAGGAACGCCGCGACGGCCAGGTACCAGGCGACGTCCGGGCCCCTCATTCGGGGGCCTCCCGGTCGCTTCCCCAACGCTCTCTACGCGCGTGACTTCCGAGCACGACGCCGCCGACCGCGGCCACGAGCAGCACGATCGAGGTGATCTCGAAGGCGAGCAGGTGGTTGGTAAGGAACGCGCGCCCGATCGACGCGGGGCTGCCGAAGGAGCCGTCGACCAACGCCTCCTGCGAGAGCCGGCCCCCGGCCTTGAGCCCGATCACGACCACGATCTCGACGAGCAAGGCGCCGGCCGCCGTCGCGGCCGCGATCGACTGCCAGCTCGGCCCTCCCTTCCAGGGCGCGTCGGCGCGGCCTCCAAGGTAGGCGATCACGAACAGGAACATCACCACCACCGAGCCCGCGTAAATCAACACCTGGGCGACGGCGACGAACTCCGCCGACAGCAGGAGGTAGAGAACGGCCAGCGAGCCGAGGTTCCCGATCAGGGCGAGCGCCGAGTAGAAGGGGTTCGAGAACGAAACGACCGCGATCCCCGAGGCGAGGCAGGCAAACGCGGCGACGACCCAGACCGCCCACACGAGGACGTTTCCCGCCGAGGCGACGATCACGAATGTTCCTGGTAGTAGGGAATCGGTGTGTCGTAGAGGTCGCGATCGGCCACCGGCACGCGCTTGATCGGCTCGGCGAGCAGCATGTCCTTCGTGTAGATGAGGTCGTCGCGCGAGTACTCGGACAGCTCGAACTCCTGCTCCAGCGTGATGGCGTCGAACGGGCAGGCGAGCTCGCAGTAGCCGCAGAAGATGCAACGGGAGAGGTTGATCTCGTAGATGCGCGCGTAGCGCTCTCCCGCCGAGACGCGGTTGTCGGGCGTGTTCTCTGCCGCGACGACGCGGATGCAGTCGGCCGGGCAGGCGGCGGCGCAGAGCGAGCAGCCGATGCACTTCTCCAACCCGTTCTCGTGTCTCCACAGGCGGTGCCGGCCGCGGAAGCGCGGGTAGAGCGGGCGCTTGTACTCCGGGTACTGCTCCGTGATTGGCTTCTTGAAGATCTGGCTGAAGGTGACGCCGAAGCCCTTGAAGGTGTCGAGCGCCCTCACGTCCCTGGCCTCCTTCGGCTCCCGCCCGGCGAAGCCGGGCTCCTCCGAGGGCTGACGCCGCTGGCGGCAGGATGCTGCGCCGGCGCCGCTTGGCCGTACTGATTTGTACTGTCCTGCGCGCCGCCGGCTTGCCTCCTTTGCCAGCGGCGTCCCAGGAACGTGAGTGAGCCCGCCATCAGACGGCCACCACCAGAAGCGCGGTCACGACCGCGTTCACCGTCGCCACAGGAAGCAGCACCTTCCAGCCGAATCGCATGAGCTGGTCGTAGCGCAGCCGCGGCAGCGTCGCGCGCAGCCAGATGAAGATGAACAGGAAGACCCCGAGCTTGAGCACGAACCACAGCGGGCCGAGGCCCCACGGCCCGCTCCAGCCGGCGAAGAAGAGCGTGACCGCGAGCCCCGAGAGCGTGATCATGTTGATGTACTCGGCCGTCGAGAAGAGGCCGAAGCGCATGCCCGAGTACTCGGTGTGGTAGCCGGCGACGAGCTCGGTCTCGGCCTCAGGCAGGTCGAAGGGCGGCCGGTTCGTCTCCGCGATCCCGGCGATGAAGAAGACGAGCAGCCCGACGAACTGCGGGCCGGCGAACCACACCGTGTCGATCTGCTTGTCGACGATGTCGACGAGCGAGAGCGAGCGGCCCATGATCACAACGCCGAGCACGGACAGCGCGAGCGAGACCTCGTACGAGACCATCTGCGCACATGTCCGCATCGAGCCGAGCAGCGAGTACTTGGACTCGCTCGCCCAGCCGCCGACGACGAAGGCGTAGATCCCCAGCGAGCTGAGCGCAAACAGGAGAATGAGCGAGATCGGCACGTCCACGACCCAACCGCCGACGAAGTAGCCGCCGATGTCCCAGCCCGGCCCGAACGGAATCACGGCGAAGGCGGCGAGGGCGGTGAACGCAGCGACCGCGGGCGCGCCGATGTAGAGGACGTCGATGGCCGCGGCGGGGTAGAAGTGCTCCTTGCGCAGCAGCTTGACCAGGTCGGCGATCGGCTGCAGGAGGCCGAAGGGGCCTGCGCGGTTGGGTCCGTAGCGCTGCTGCATGCGCCCGATGAGCTTGCGCTCGACCCAGGTCATGTAGGCGAACGCCCCCATGACGAGGTTGATCACTACGAACGCCTTGATTAGGTCGATCCACCAGGGCTCGGGCTTCATGCCTTGCTCACCTCCACGCCGGCCTGGAGGTCGACGACATGCTCCTCGGCCGCGCGGACAACCCCTGCGCGGAGGCTGCGGCTGACCCGCGCGCGCAGCTCGACCGACGTCCCGTTCGAGCTCACCTTGACGGCATCGCCGTTCTCGATCCCGCGGGTGAACGCGTCGGCGGCGGCGAGCTCGACCTCCGCCTGGGGCCGGTGGAAGGCGAGCTCGGGAACGCGCTCCACCTCGGGCCCGGAGAAGAGCGCGCGGTAGCGCAGCAGCTGGAGCGGCCCGCCGCCGGCAGTCGCGGTCTCGGCGGCGGGAGCGGTGAGGGCCTCACCTGCAGGCGCCCGCGGCGGCAGCGACGCGTGCTCGCCGACCGCGCCGAACGGCATGCCCCCGTAGATCCTCTCCGACAGCTCGGCGAAGACTTCCGGCGGATGAGGGGACAGCTCGACGCCGAACCGCTCGGCGAGCTTGGCGATCCAGGCCAGCTCGTCGGGGCAGGGCGGGATCACGGCGCGGCGGAGCCGCTGCAGCCGGCCCTCCAGGTTGACGGTGGTCCCGTCGCGCTCGAGGAACGACGTTCCGGGCATGACGAGGTCGGCCCAGCCGCGGACAAGGCCCTCGAACATCCCGATCGCGATCACCGACTCGGCCTGCTCGGCCATGGCGAGGACGTTTGGGTCCGCGGCGGCCTCCTCGCCCGAGACGATCAGCAGTTTCACCGGCTCGGGATTGCGGGCGGTCTCGTCTGCGGCCACCGACCAGGCCTCCGCGACGCCTCGGCCGTTCGGGGTCGCCGGGAGATGGAAGGCGCCGGAGCCTTCCTTGTCAGCAAGGCCGAGCTCGTTCGCAAGGTCGGCGACGGTGACACCGCCGTGGCCTCCCGCGCCCGACCAGATCAGGATCACGCGGTCGCGGGCCCGCAGCTCGTCCGCGAGCTTGCGAAGCTCGGCGGCGGCAGCGCCCGGAGCGGTCTGCACGCCGCCGTCGACGCCGATGGTGACGATCTCGGCACCGTTTCGGCGCGCGGCCTTGACCCAAAGATCGACGATCGGAGCGCGCTCCACGACCGGCTCGTCTCCGAGCACGACGACGACCTCGGCTTCGCGGATCGCGGACAGCGGCAGCCGGAACGGATCGACCGCGTTGCTCGTCTCCTCGGGCAACACGGCTGCGTGCGCACCGAGGCCCTCGCGCAGGAGCTTCCCGAGCGCGTATGCCATCTCCACCGTCTCCGAGCCGGAAAAGGCCGTCAGGATCTGTCCTTGTGCTCCAGTGATCAAGCGCTCGGCCTCGTTCAGCGCCTCGTCCCAGGAGATCTCCTCGAGCCGGCGGCGGCCGGCGCGCTTCAACGGGTCCGCGATGCGGTCTTCCGCGTAAAGGTGGTCGAACGCGAACCGCCCTTTGTCGCAGAGCCATCCCTCGTCGATCTCGGGATGGTTCCGGGAGAGGATGCGCTTGACCTTCCCTTCGCGCGTCGTGGCACTGATGTTGCAGCCGACCGCGCAGAGCGCGCAGACGCTCGGCACGTTCTGGATCTCCCACGGGCGGGCGAGGAAGCGGTACTGGGTGGAGGTGAGCGCACCGACCGGGCACAACTCGATGACGTTGCCGGAGAAGGGCGCGCGGTAGGGCTCGTCCTCGAAGGTCGCGATGATGGACTGGGCGCCGCGGTTGCGCGCGATCAGCTGCCCGTCCTCGGCGACTCCCTCGGAGAAGCGCGTGCAGCGGTAGCAGAGGATGCAGCGCTCGCGGTCGAGCGCGATCAGAGGGCTGATCGGGATCGGCTTGTCGAAGGTGCGCTTCGGGAAGATCATCCGGGTCTTGCCGGGCCCGTAGCGGAAGGTCAGATCCTGCAGGGGGCACTCCCCGCCCTTGTCGCAGACGGGGCAGTCGAGCGGGTGGTTGACGAGGATGAACTCGAGCACGGCCTCCTGGGACTCGGCGGCCTTGTCGGACGTCTGTGCGGTGCGCACGACCATCCCGTCCTGGGCGGTCATCGTGCAGGCGGCCATAGGCTTCGGCATCCCCTCCACGTCGCACAGGCACATGCGGCAGGCGCCGACAGGGTCGCCCAGCCGCGGCTCGTAGCAGAAGACGGGGATCTCGATCCCGGCCTGGAGAGCGGTCTCGACGAGCCCGGTCCCCGCGGGCACCTGAACCTCGCGCCCGTCGATCGTCACGGTGACAAGCTCGGACGCGCTCATTGCTTGTGCTCCAGTGAACGAGCACTTGTGCACTGGTGCACAAAACGGTTCACAACGGCACGTCCACCGCCGGGTGGTGCGCATGCTGGTCGACCGGGGCGAAGAGGCCTTCCAGCGAGGACTCGCCGCCGTACGGACACCTGCCCTCGTCCAGGTGCTGCTGGAACTCTTCCCGGAACTTGCTCACGTACTCGACCACCGGCCCCGCGGCGAAGTCGCCCAGCGCGCACAGGCACTTCCCGAGCATGCGGTCGCAGACCGAGAGCAGGAGATCGAGCTCGGCTTGCTCGGCGCGCCCCTCCTCCATCTTGTGCAGCAGCTGCACCATCCAGCGCGTCCCCTCGCGGCACGGCGTGCACTTCCCGCACGACTCGTGCATGTAGAACTGCGACGACCGCAGAGCGAGCTGCACCATGCAGGCGCGGTCGTCGATCACGATCACCGCTGCAGCGCCGAGCTGCGACCCCGCCTCCGCAACCGAGTTGAAGTCGAGCGCGGTGTCGATCTGGTCGGGCGTCATCACGGTCGTCGACGACCCGCCGGGGATGATCGCCTTGAGCTCACGACCCCCGGGAATCCCTCCGCCGATGTCGTAGATCAGCTCGCGCAGCGGCGTGCCCAGCTCGAGCTCGTAGTTGCCCGGACGCTCGATGTTGCCGGACAAAGAGAAGACCACCGTGCCGGGAGACGCCTCCGGCCCGATGGACGCGTACCACTCGCCGCCCTTCTCAACGATCGTCGGCACGGTCGCGATCGTCTGCACGTTGTTGATCAGCGTCGGGGACGCGTACAGGCCAGACACGGCCGGAAACGGCGGGCGCGGGCGCGGCTGGCCGCGCTCCCCCTCCAGTGACTCGAGCAGCGCGGACTCCTCGCCGCAGATGTACGCGCCGGCCCCGCGGTGGAGGACGATCGTCACGTCCTCGAACAGGCCCGCGCCGCGCGCGTCGTCCAAAGCAGCCTGCATCACCTCGAACACGTCGAGGTACTCGCCGCGCAGGTAGATGAACACGTGCTGCGACTCGATCGCGTGCGCCGTGATCAGGCAGCCCTCGATGAGCCGGTGCGGGTTCCGCACCATGATCTCGCGGTCCTTGAACGTCCCGGGCTCGGACTCGTCGGCGTTGACGCAGAGGTAGGTCGGCTTGCCCGTCCCCTTGGCCAGGAAGCTGGCCTTCCGCCCCATCGGGAACCCGGCGCCGCCCCGGCCGCGAAGGTTGGAAGCGAGCAGCTCCTCCACGATCTTCTCGGGCTTCATCCGCCGCGCCTTGCGCAACGCCTTGTAGCCGCCGACCTTCTCGTACTCGCCCAGCTTCGTCAGGTCGCGCTCGTCCGCGTGCGCGAGCGTGATCTCCCTAATCCCCATCGCGAAGCTCCTCGACGATCGCGGGAACGTCCTCCACGCGCACCGGCTCGCGGTAGCGCCCGTCGACCGAGACCACGACTGCGCGTCCGCAGCCACCCACGCACTCGATCGTCCGCAGCGTGACCTCGCCGTCCTCGGTCGTCTCGCCCGGCCCGACCCCCAGCTCCTGCTCGAAGGCCTCCAACACCTGCTGTGCGCCCACAAGCCCGCAGGACATGTTCGTGCACACCTCGACGAGGTGGCGCCCCATCGGCGCCAGGTGGAACATGTCGTAGAAGGAGGCGACCGCCTGGCAGTAGGCGGGCGTGAGATCGAGCGCGTCGGCCACCTCGCGCAGCGCCTCGGGGGGGAGCCAGCCGTCATGGCGCTCCTGGGCCAGTCGCAGGGCGGGCAGGATCGCCGAGCGCCGGTCGGGATAGACGGCCCGCACCTCCTGAACCTCCTCGTAGAAGCTCAACGGTCAACCTCTCCCATCAACGTGTCCAGCGAGCCGACGATGGCGATCAGGTCGGCGACGAGCGCGTCCGACATACAAGTCGCGGTCGCCTCGAGCGCGACGAACGAGGGAGCGCGGAACTTGACGCGCCAGGGCTTCGGGCCGCCGTCCGAGACGACGTAGCAGCCGAGCTCTCCCCGCGGCGACTCCACCGTGACGTACACCTCGCCCTCGGGAACGCGGTAGCCCTCGGTGACGATCTTGAAGTGGTGGATGAGCGACTCCATCGAGGTATGGAGCTCGTGCCGCGGCGGAAGGACGACTCGGCGGTCGTCCGTGATCCAGGGCTCGCCCGTCATTCCCTCCAGCCGGTCGAGGCACTGATCGACGATGCGCGTGGACTGCCGCATCTCGTCCATGTGCACGCGGTAGCGGTCGTAGACGTCTCCGGCCGGATAGACGGGGACGCGGAAGTCGACATCCCCGTAGGCGAGGTAAGGGGCATCGCGGCGGAGGTCCCAGTCGACCCCGGACGCGCGCAGCACCGGCCCCGACTGCCCAAGCGCGATCGCGTCGTCCGCCGACAGGAGCCCGATGTCTTTCGTCCGCGCCAGCCAGATCTGGTTGCGGTCGAGGATCGCCTCGTACTCGTCCACCGCCCCAGGCATCCTCTCCACGAACTTGCGGCACTCGGGGAAGAACCCGCGCGGGATGTCCTCCGCCAGCCCGCCGGCCTGGAAGTAGCGCGTGTGCATGCGCGCGCCGCACACAAGCTCGAACAGATCGAGGATGCGTTCGCGCTCGCGGAAGCAGTACCAGAACATGGAGATCGCGCCCAGCTCCAGAGCGGCCGTCGCCAGCCACACGAGGTGGGAGTGCACGCGGTTCAGCTCGCACAGCAGCACCCGCATCCACGAGGCCTTGCGCGGGATCTCCATCCCGAGCAACTTCTCGATCGCGAGCACGAACACGAGCTCGTTGTTCTGGAAGGAGAGGTAGTCGATCCGCTCGGGGTACGTGATCGCCTTCCACCACGTCTTCTGCTCCATGTTCTTCTCGAAGCCGGTGTGCAGATAGCCGATGACCGCGCGCAGGCCGACCACCTTCTCCCCGTCCAGGTCGACCACGAGGCGGAGGACGCCGTGCGTCGAAGGATGGTTGGGGCCGAAGTTGACCTGGAGGATGTCGCCCTGGTCCCGGATCTCCGGGTGTACCTCGAGCACCGTCGGGATCGGCGAAGGGATCCGGGTCCCTTCGTAGATCCGTGCTCTCTGGACTGTCGCCACTATTCCTCGCCCGAGAAGCGAACCGGCTCGCCACCGATGGGGTAGTCCTTGCGCAGCGGATGGCCCTCCCAGTCGTCGTCCATGATGATCCGCTCGAGGTTGGGATGGCCATCGAAGACGATCCCCATCAGGTCATAGGCCTCGCGCTCGTGCCAGTCCGCGGTGGGCCAGACCGAGACGACGCTAGGGACGGTCTCGCCGTCGTCCAGCCACACCTTCACGCGCACCCGCGGGGACCCTTCCTGCAGCGCGAGCAGGTGGTAGTTGACCGCGAAGCGCTTCGGCTTCCGCGCCGGCAGACGTGCCAGCCCCCACGATCCCGGCGAGTTGATGTCGCGGCCGGTTGCCGTGCCCTTGTAGCCGGCAACGCGCTCCGTCGAGTCCGCCCAGCCGAGGTAGTCGGCCGCACTGATGTCGGAGAGGAAGCGGAAGCCGTCCTCGTCGCGGAGGTGGAAGCAGGCCTCGACGAGCCGCGCAGGATCGACGACGAGCGTCGTTTCGCCGTTGGCCTCCTTCGTCTCGAGCAGGCCCGGAACGCCTTCGTAGGTCAACTCGCGACTCCGCGGATCTCGTACGCGGGCGGCACGCCCGCCTTGATCTTCTCCTGCAGCCGGACGATCCCCTCGACCAGCGCCTCCGGCCGCGGCGGGCAGCCGGGGACGTGGATGTCGACGGCGACGATCTTGTCCACGCCCTGCAGCACCGAATAGTTGTTGAACATGCCGCCGGAGGACGCGCACGCGCCCATGGCGATCACCCACTTGGGCTCGAGCATCTGGTCGTAGATCTGGCGCAGCGGCGCGGCCATCTTGTGCGCGACGCGCCCGGAGACGATCAGCAGGTCCGCCTGGCGCGGCGAGGAGCGGAACACCTCGGCGCCGAAGCGCGCGATGTCGTACCGCGAGGAGACGATCGACATCATCTCGATCGCACAGCAGGCGAGCCCGAAGGTATCCGGCCAGATCGAGCTTCCCTGCGCCCAGGCGACGGCTTTCTGGACCGTCGTCAGCATCAGCTTGTCCTCGATGTCACCGAGCTCCTGCTCGAACACGCTCGGCCCCTTCCCCTGCCAGAGGACGCGCTCGCTCTTCAGGCCGTAGTCGGCGAGGCGTTTGCGGCTCATGGCGCGGCCTCCGCCCCATGAGCGGGGGAGGGGGCGTGGGGGAACCGGAAGGTTCCCCCACCTCGGGTTCTAAGAAGGGGGCTCGCGGGGGAAACATGGTTTCCCCCGCGGGAGCGAGCCGAAGGCGAGCGACCTACTGCCATTCGAGCGCCCCCTTCCGCCAGATGTACACGTAGGCGAGCGCGAGGATGGCGATGAAGAAGGCGAGCTCGGCGAACCCGTACCAGGCGAGCGTGTGCAGCACGACGGCGAGCGGGTACAGAAAGACGATCTCGATGTCGAAGACGATGAAGAGCATCGCCGTCAGGTAGAAGCTGATCGTGAAACGCTGGACCGGCGGCGGGCCGGCCGAGACGCCCGACTCGAACGGGATCGTGCGGGCGCGCGTGCGGCGGCTCGGGCGGGTCGCGATCAGGAAGGACGCCATAGGAACGGGAGCCAACTGTCGAGCATCGCGCCGCCCACCACCAACCGTCGTCGCCGTCGTCGAAATCGGACGTTAGCACGGGTCGCACGAATCAGGCCGCAAACCGCTCAGCGATGCTGGAAGCAGCTGTTACAAAGTCGCCAGTCAGAAGGCTGACCCGAGGCCCCATCCGTCGAATCGCAACCGCCACCAACGCTGCTACCATCCTTCGCATGGCGACCGTTGAGCAGCCGACGCTGATCTCGCTGAGCGAGACGGCCGCGGCGAAGATCAAGGAGCTGATGGCCGAGGAGACCGAAGTCGCGGTCTTGCGCGTGGCCGTCCAGGGAGGCGGCTGCTCGGGTTTCGAGTACGCGCTCGGCTTCGACCGGGGCGCCCAGGAGGGCGACCACGAGTTCAACCTGCACGGCGTCGACGTCGTCGTCGACCCGTTCAGCGCTCCATACCTCCAGGGCGCGACGATCGATTTCCTGAACGGGCTCGAGGAGTCCGGCTTCAAGATCGAGAACCCGAACGTCACTGCTTCGTGCGGTTGTGGCCACTCGTTCCAGGTCGCCGAGGGCGAGGCTCCGGACGACACGGCGGCCGGCTGTGGCTCCGGTTGCGGTGCGTAGTAACGGCGCGGCTGCTCGTTAGCATCTAGCTCGTGGCCGCGGCAGGGGACGTCGTCGACATCACCATCCTCGGAGCCGGGCCGGCGGGCCTTGCCGCCGCCTACTACGCCGGCCACCGCGACGCCACCGTCCGCATCATCGAGAGCCTCGAGCAGCTCGGCGGCCAGGTCGCCGCGGTCTACCCGGAGAAGCACGTGTACGACGTGGCGGGCCATCCGAAGATCCTCGGCCAGAAGCTCGTCGGCCTGTGCGCGGAGCAGGGTCTCCAGTACGGCGCCGACGTCCTTCTCGGGGAGGAGGTCCAGACCCTGGAGCGGATCAACCAGGACGGCGAAGAGCTCCTCTCTGTCGGGACGACTCAGGGCGGGGCATACCTCTCGCGGGCAATGATCATCACCGCCGGCCACGGCGCCTTCGAGCCGCGCAAGCTCGGCATCGACGACATCGACGACTGGGAGGGCCGCGGCCTCCACTACTTCGTGCGCGAGAAGGAGGTCTTCCGCGACAGCCGGTGCGTCATCGTCGGCGGCGGCGACTCGGCGCTCGACTGGACGCTCGGGCTCCAGGACACGGCCGCGCACCCGATCGCGCTCGTCCACCGGCGCGACCGCTTCCGCGCGCTGGAGTCGTCGGTGAACGAAGCGCGCGAGCTGGAGGAGCAGGGGCGCGTCCGGATCCTGACGCCGTACGAGGTGCGCGAGATCCACGGCGACGGCCAGATCCAGGCGGTGACGGTCGAGAACACCACCTCGAACGAGCTCGAGCAGGTCGACTGCGACGCGCTCATCACGCTTCTCGGCTTCCACTCGCACCTCGGCGCGATCGCCGAGTGGGGGCTCGAGCTGGAGGGCAAGCGTCAGATCAAGATCGACCCGATGACCTGCGAGACGAACATGCCGCTCGTGTACGCGGCCGGGGACGTGGCCGGCTATCCGGGCAAGATCACCCTGATCACGATCGGCATGGCCGAGGCCGCTATCGCCGCCAACAACGCGATCGCGCAGATCCGCGGCGAGAAGGTCCAGCCGAAGTACTCCACGGATTAGTGGACCTCGAAGCTGCCCAGCAGCTTCTCCCCGAATTCGACCTCGTCGCCATCGAGCCGCTCGACGGCGGGGAGGTCCACGCGAACTTCGAGCTCCGCACCGCCGACGGCCGCGACCTCGTCCTCAAGGTGTATCGAGGCGAGCTGAGCTGGAAGCTGGGCAAGGAGGCCTACCTCCTCGACCTCGTGCGGAGCCGGCTCTCGATCCCGGTCCCGGCGATCGTCCACAAGGGCGAGGCGGCCCTGGTCATGACGCGGCTGCCGGGAAGGCCCGCCGGTTTCACGGACGCCGATCCCGTGGCTGTCGCCTGGCAGGTCGGCGCGATCCTGCGCGAGCTGCACACGATCACGTTCGAGAGCTTCGGGTACATCGAGACGCGCGTGACCAACCCGGTGTCCGCGAACCTCGAATACATGCGGCGGCGCGTCGAACGGAAGGTGCGGAGCGGACCGGCCGCGCTACGCGACGCGCTCGAGGGCCACTTCGCGGAGCACGAGCAGGCATTCGCCGGCTGCGAGACCGCGGTCCTGTGCCACAACGACGCGCACGACGCGAACGTCCTCGTCGAGGGGTCGCGCGTCACGGGCCTCGTCGACTGGGAAAACGCGGTCGCGGCCGATCCCATCCTCGACCTGGCGAAGGCCTACGCCTTCTCGGACGGCAGAAACGACGAGACGCTCCAGGCGCTGGTCGAGGGATACGGGCCGCTGCGGACGGACTGGCGCGAGGCATTCGACCTGTACGTCGTCGACCACCTGCTCGAGCTCTGGATCTGGTTCAAGCACTTGGGCATCACCGATCCCCTGCCCGAGCTCGAGGGCTATCTCGCCCGGCGCGTGGGCGCGGCCCACCCCAACTAGACTCAGCAGCGTGAGCGTCGAGGAACGCCAGGAGCTCTGGGGCTCCGAGACGCGGAAGGCGATCGAGAACTTCCCCGTCTCCGGAGAGCCGATTCCCGCTCCCGTCGCGCGCTGGCTCGGCCGCATCAAGGCCGCCGCCGCGCGGGTCAACGCCGAGCTCGGCCTCCTGGATCAGGACAAGGCCGAGCGCATCGCCGCCGCGGGCGACCGCATCGCGGCCGGCGAGCTCGACGACCAGTTCCCGCTCGACGTCTTCCAGACCGGCTCGGGCACCTCGTCGAACATGAATGCGAATGAGGTGATCGCCGCTCTCGCCGGCGACGACGTCCATCCGAACGACGACGTGAACATGGGCCAGTCGTCGAACGACGTCTTCCCGACCGCCGTCCACCTCGCCGCGCTCGACGAGCTGACCAACCGCCTCCTCCCTGCCCTCGACACCCTCGCCGAGTCGCTGTCGGCGAAGGCGACTGAGTTCGACGAGGTCGTCAAGTCCGGGCGAACGCACCTGATGGACGCCGTCCCGGTCACGCTGGGGCAGGAGTTCTCGGGCTACGCGGCCCAGGTGCGGCAGGGAATTGCACGGGTCGAGTCGACCCTCGACCGGGTCGCGCAGGTGCCGCTCGGCGGGACGGCCGTCGGCACCGGACTCAATACGCACCCGGAGTTCGCTTCGCGCGTCCGAAGACTGCTCTCGGACGAAACGGGGCTACGCGTCCTGCCCGCGGCCGACCCGTTCGAGGCCCAGGCCGCCCGGGACGCGCTCGTCGAGGCCTCAAGCGCCCTCAAGGTTGTCGCAGTCTCGCTGACCAAGATCGCCAACGACATCCGGCTGATGGGGTCGGGCCCGCGCGCGGGCCTGGCCGAGCTGCGACTGCCCGAATTGCAGAAGGGCAGCTCGATCATGCCGGGGAAGGTCAACCCCGTCATCCCGGAGGTGGTCACGCAGGTCGCGGTGCAGGTGATCGGAAACGACACCGCGATCACCGGTGGCGCCATGCAGGGCCATTTCGAGCTGAACGTCTTCGTCCCCGTGATCGCGCGCAACCTGCTCCAGTCGATCGCGCTCCTCGCGGCCGCCGCTCGCGTCTTCGCCGACAAGTGCATCGACGGGATCGAGGCCAACCGCGAGCAGTGCGAGCTCTATGCCGAGTTGACGCTGTCCGCGGCGACGGCGCTGAACCCCTACATCGGCTACGACAAGGCGACCGAGATCGTCAAGGAAGCCGTGGCGTCGGGCCGCACCCTCCGCGAGGTTGCCCGGGAGGCGGGCGTCGACGACGAGACGCTGGACAAGGCGCTCGACTACCGGGCGATGGCGCATCCTCACGACTAGAAGTCCCCGGCGCTTCAGTTAACTCGCATCAATTCACACCTGCGCATCGAAGGGCGCTTGACATTGCGATGGATCGCGATTCAATCGCGCGGCTCAGCTCGAATCTGCGGCCGGGCCCTGGGCAATTGCCCACGACCCGTCGAACCCGAACCACGCGTGGATCTCGTGGTCGAGCGGCTGGGAAGTCGCCGGCACGGGCATTCCGCAGGCCGAGGTCGCAGGGCTGACGATCGTGCCCGGCGCGCGCAAGCTGTACGCCGCCACGCACGGTCGCAGCGCCTGGCAGCTACGCCTCCGTAGCGTGAGCAATCCAGAAGGGCCGCCTCCGGGCGGCCCTTCTCTATCTAGCGCCGAGGCGTTTCGGAGTCGCTCTCGAAGTCAGTCCGCGTACCGGCGAGGTAGCCGCCGCCCTGGGCCCGGTCGTCCTTACGGCCCTCGTAGTCCTCCTCGGCGACATCACGTTCGGCCTCGGACATGCGCGTTTCTTCCTCTGCCTCCTCGAGCGCGTCCTTGCTCCACCAGGAACGCAGTCTTTGAAAAACGCTTGCCATGCCCTGACCGTAGCAGGGTGACGCCTCCGGCCGCACGGCGCGCGGGGTCCTGTAACGATCCGGCCCGCAATCGAAAGGGGAGAGAACATGAGCAGACGCACCAAGATCGTCGCCCTGGGCGCGACGATCACGATGGTGGCCGTTGCGGCGCTCGTTGCAGCGCTCGCACGGTCAGGAACGCCGAGCGCGGCTGGAGCGAAGTTGCGCCCCGAGGGCACGATGCCTCCGGCGCTCGCCAAACACCTCCGGTCGATCCCGGGCAACGCAGGCGAGTCCTCCGAGGGCCCGGGCGCCGCAGACGCGGCGAAGCTCGAACAACTCGCGTACCCGGACTCGGACATCCCGCTCGCCCGGATCAGCGCCGAGCGAGCTGCCGCCAACTCGGTCAAGGCACGAGGCTTCCCGTCTGGCCAGGGCAAATCGGGGTCATGGGTCTCGGTCGGGCCGAAGAACGCTCTCTATCCGTTCTTCCCGATGCGCGACCTCAGCCTGTACGTGCCGAACGCGTACTACGCCGCCAGCCGGATCGACGACATGGCGATCGCACCGGACTGCCGGCCCGGGCACTGCCGGATGTGGATCGGACCCGCAGGTGGCGGAATCTGGCGAACGGAAAACGCGCTCGCCGACGAGCCCTCGTGGAAGTACCTGAGCGGCTCGTTCCAGATCAACTCCATCGGCGCCATGACGCTCGACCCGACCGACCCGAACACCATCTGGGTCGGGACCGGAGAGGGCAACACGTGCGGCAGCGGATGCGTCCACGGAGTCGGCCTGTACAAGTCGACGGACGGGGGCGATACCTGGACCGGGCCGTACGGCAAGTCCGTCTTCGGCGGCCGCGGCATCGGATCCATTGCGGTCAACCCGGACAACCCGAACGTCGTCTATGCATCGTCGACGATGGGCCTGCACGGGATGTCGTCCGTGTGCTGTTCCGGAATCTCGCGGATCGTCGTCCCGGGCGCCAAGATGTGGGGCCTGTACAAGTCGACCGACGGCGGGACCACGTGGGCATACATCCACGGCGGGTCGGCGAACGCAGCCGATTGTGAGAACGCGGATCCGGCGCTCGTCGCGGCGAACGCCACGCCGTGCACGCCGCGCGGCGTCCGCAACGTCGTGCTCGACCCGTCGAACCCCGACATCGTGTACTCGTCGTCCTACGCACGCGGGGTCTGGCGGTCGAGTGACGGAGGCGCGACCTGGACGCAGATCAAGCCGTCGCTGAACTCGTCGATCACGACCACGCTTCCGTGGATCGCCGTGACGACGCTGCCGAACGGCAACACCCGCATGTACGTCTCGGAAGGCCACACCGGAGCCGGCGGCGAGTACAGCCGCGTCTTCCGGAGCGACGACGTGGCCACCGGAAGCCCGGTCTGGAGCGACCTGACGAGCGCCAACCAGGCGGACTCGCGCTGGGGTACCTTCAACTTCTGCACCGGGCAGTGCTGGTACGACAACTTCGTCTACACGCCCGCGGGACACCCCGACATCGTGTACGTGGGCGGCTCGTATCTGTACGGCGAGCGGGACGCGAACCACCGCGGCGTCGTGCTCTCCACCGACGGCGGACAGACATGGTACGACCAGACGGCGGACGGGACCGATTCGGTGCACCCGAACGCGCTGCATCCGGATCAGCACGCACTGGTGACGAACCCGTCGAACCCGTATCAGTTCTTCGAGGGGAACGACGGCGGAGTCATGCGGTCGAGCGGCGAGTTCGCCGACCGCTCGAGCTGGTGCGCATCACGGGGTCTCCCCGCGGTGCGCCAGGCTCGCTGTGAGCAGATGCTGTCGCAGATCCCGACGCTCCTCACGGGGCTGAACAAGGGCCTCACCACGCTCCAGTTCCAGAGCCTGTCCGTGAACCCGCTCAACGTGAACGACGTGCAGGGCGGAACGCAGGACAACGGAACGTGGGAGAACTACGGCAGTCCCACGGAGTGGCAGAACACCATGGTTGGAGACGGCGGTCAGTCGGGCTTCGACGTGAGCGACTCGTCGTTCCGGTTCCACACGTACTTCGACAAGCAGATGGACGTGAACTTCTCGAACGGAGACACGGCCGACTGGAACTGGAACAGCGACCCGTTCTTCCTCATCGCGGGGGAGGCGGCGGAGTTCTACGTTCCCACGATCGCAGACCCGAAGGTGAGCAAGACGCTCTTCCTCGGCGCCCAGTACGTCTGGCGGACGAAGACGGCCGGAATGGGGACGATGACGCTCGCCGAATTCCGACAGCACTGCAACGAGTGGACAGGCGACTTCACCGTCGTCTGCGGTGACTGGGCACCGCTCGGTTCGACCCGCCTGACGAACGCCGCGTTCGGCGACCGCTCCGGCGGTGACGTCGTCGCGGTCGAACGGGCACCGAGCAACACGTCTACGTTGTGGGCGGCGACGACTACAGGCAGGGTGTTCGTATCGCAGAACGCGGACGCCGACCCTGCGAGCGCGGTCTCGTTCACGCGGATCGACTCGCTGGCCGCAAATGACCCGAACCGGTTCGTCAGCTCGATCTACGTCGACCCGGCGAACGCGAACCACGCGTGGCTCTCCTACTCCGGCTTCTCGTCGGCGACGCCGGCGACGCCGGGGCACGTCTTCGAGGTCACGTACAACCCGGGCGCCGGCACGGCGACCTGGGCGAGCCTCGACGGTTCCTCGGGCGGGCCGCTCGGCGACATCCCGATCACGGATCTCGTCCGAGACAACCCGACGGGCGACCTGTACGCCGCGAGCGACTACGGCGTGATGAGGCTCGCATCCGGCTCGTCGACGTGGACACTCGCCGCGCCGGGGATGCCGAAAATCGAGGTCGCAGGCCTCACCATCATCCCGGCCAAGCGAGTGCTCTACGCCGCGACGCACGGGATGGCCGCCTGGAAGCTGAACCTCGGATAGTCCAGAATCGATTCAACCTGAGAGAAGGGGCCGCAACCGCGGCCCCTTCTCGTTTCAGTACGCGACGGCGCCGCGGCCGGTTGCGGCCGCGTGGCGCTGTTCGTCCGCGCGGTAGGACGAGCGCACGAGCGGCCCCGAAAAGACCGAGCCGAAGCCGATCTCCTCGCCCTGCTCGCGGAACCAGCGAAACTCGTCGGGATGGACCCAGCGGTCGATCTCGGCGTGCTTCGACGACGGCTGGAGGTACTGCCCGATGGTGACGACATCGACCCCACACGCGCGCAGATCGCGCATGGTGTCCACGACCTCGTCGTTCGTCTCCCCCAGTCCCACGATGATCCCCGACTTCGTCAGCACGGGATAGTCGGCCGCCTCCTTCGCCCGCTGCAGGAGCCAGAGCGCCTTGTCGTAGGAGACCTTCGGGCCGCGCATCTTCCGATGCAGGCGCCGGACGGTCTCGATGTTGTGATTGAAGACCTCCGGCCGCTCGGCGAGCACGATGCGGAGCGCCTCCTCCTCGTAGCCGAGGAAGTCCGGGGTCAGGACCTCCACCGACGCGTCGGGCAGCTTGTGTTTAAGAACACGGATTGTCGCGGCATAATGCTCGGCGCCCTTGTCCGGCAGGTCGTCGCGGTCGACCGATGTGACGACGACGTGTTTCAGGCCCATGCGAGCAGCGGTCGTGGCCAGCCGAAGCGGCTCGAGCGGGTCGGGCGGGCCGTCCGGCTTTCCGGAGTGGACGTAGCAGTACCGGCACGCGCGCGTACAGGTGTCGCCCAGGATCTGAAACGTCGCCGTCCCGCGCCCCCAGCACTCGCCGATGTTCGGGCACCGAGCCTCCTCGCAGATCGTGTGCAGTCTCTCCCCGTGAATCAACTCCTTGACTTCGAAGTAGCGGGAGTCGGCGCTCGGCGCGCGGACCTTCATCCACTCGGGGCGCCGAGGCCGCTCTGCCACGGGCAGGGAAGACTGCATGCCGATGAGTGTAGTTACGCCTTCGGGGGCGCCTGCCGCCTCCCCATTTGTCCACGGGCATCGTCGGGGGCGGTTCCCCTACGGTCTCAACAGGACTCGTAGGAGGGGGGAGCTCGAGGGGGGAACGACGGTTCCCCCTTCGACGGAGCGGCGGCCCAAACAGGCGTCCGGAGGGCCAAGCCCTCCTCCGCCTGTTTCGTAAGGCTCGAATGCCGCGAAGTTGCGCGAGCTTGGAAGCGCGGTACCCCGCGACCCAGCTCGCCCTACACTCCCACGCCGGCTGGACGGGCCGCCCGCGGTCACGGAGGCGCCGACCGGCGTGCACGGGCGACGCCTTCCTCCGCGTTCACCTCCGCCCCGAAGAGCAGCGCGAGACTGCTGATCCAGAGCCAGATGAGCATCACGACGACAGCAGCCAGCGACCCCCAGGCCTTGTTGTAGGAGCCGAACCGGCTCGTGTAGAAGGCGAACGCCCCGGAGGCAGCCAGCCAGACCACGACGGCGACGATCGCTCCGAAGGAGAGAAAGCGCCAGCGCGGATGCTCCACGTTGGGGCCGAGGTACAGGATGCCGGCGAAGGCGAACAGGAGACCGCCGATGAGGACCGGCCACTGGGCGACCCACCAGACCCACTTCACGAGCGTCGGCTGCCCCACCGCGTCTCCGACCCAGCCCGCGAGGTGGGGGCCGAGCACGAGCAAGCCGAACGACAGCGCGAAGCCGATGAAGACCAGGAGGACCATCATCAGCGAGGCAAGCCGCCGCCGCACGAACCCGCGCGTCTCCTCACGGCCGTAGGCGATGTTCAGCGCCCACATGAGGTTCTGCATCGCGCCCGTGAGCGTCCACAGGGCCAGTACTCCGCCCACCGTGATCAGCGCGATTCCGGTCCCGTGACTCTGTGTGACGTTGGTCAGGGCGCTCCGGAGAAGGGTCTCGGCCTCGTTGGGCATGACCGTTCCGACCTTGTCCATGATGGTCGAGACCGTTCCGGGACCGGCGAGCAGGCCGAAGACGCCGAGCACGACGAGCAGCATCGCGGGAATCGCAAGGAACCCGTAGTAGGCGAGCGCCGCGGCGATGTTGGTGAGGTAGTCCTTCGAAGTCTTCTTGACCGCGCGCTGCAGGATCGCGAGGTAGTTGCGAGCAGAGAGCGAGCTCGGGGTCGGGTCCTCGAATCTCGGCTCTTCGTGTTCGGGCTGCGGCTTCGGGGCGTGCTCGGGGAGCGGGCGGCCGTCCTCCTCGGAAGTGTCGAGCTGCAGGACCCTGTCACCGCGCCTTCTGCTGGGGAGGTTGGCGCTCCCCCGTCAGCACGCCCCAGGCCCTGCCTGCGGCGCGCCGGGCGGCCACCGTGGCCACCCCCACGGCAGCCCCTGAGAAGGCCCTCCAGACGCGCTCCTTGCGCGCTTCCCGCTTGGGGTCCTTCGTCAGGGCTTTCCAGAGGCCCTTCAGAGCCTGACCGAGATCGTCCAGCCGCTCCTCGACGATGTCTTTGCGCTTGGGCACGCGGCGGTTATGCCCGCTCGCTGCGTTCTCAATCGCCGCTGTGTCAAGCTACGTGTGTGGGAGAGGCGAAGCTCCGCGAGACCAAATACGGGCTCGTCTACGACGGCCCGGGCTGGTTCGTCGTCAACGCGCGCGAGGCGCGCTGGCGCGAGTGGGAGCGGCTCGGTGTGTACTGCGACTTCGAGGGCAAGAAGCGGTTCCCGCACTTCGGCATCAACGTCAGCGTGCTCCAGCCCGGCGAGAGCCTGGGGTGGTATCACGAGGAGAACGCGCAGGAGGACTTCCTGGTCCTCGCGGGGCAGTGCGTCCTGATCGTCGAGGAGGAAGAGCGCAAGCTCGAGGCCTGGGACTTCGTCCACTGCCCGCCCCGAACGCGGCACATGATCGTCGGGGCCGGCGAAGGGCCCTCGATCGTGCTCGCGGTCGGGAGGCGCGGCCGGCGCCCCAAGGGTCTCGTGTACCGAGTCTCCGAGGTCGCGGCCAGGCACGGCGTCTCGGTCGCGAAGGAGACGACGAGCCCGGAGGAGGCCTACGCCGGCCTAGCGAAGCCCCGCGTCCGCTATCGCGAGGGTTTGCTCCCCGACCTGTAGCTCGAGCCCGAACACCTCAGCCAGCGCAGTGGCGGCGGCCGGGCGGACGTCGTCGATGGACACCGGCCGGCCGACCTCGCGGGCCATCGTCGTGAAGGCGGCGTCCTCGATCCCGCAGGCCGTGATCCACTCCCGGAACGGAGCGGGGTCGAGGTCGATGTTCAGGGCGTAGCCGTGCGTCGTGACCCAGCGGGAGATGTGGATGCCGATCGACGCGATCTTGCGCGGAGGCCTCTCCAGCCACACGCCGGTGAGGCCCTCGATTCGCGTCGCCTCGATGCCGTACGGACGGAGGGTGCGGATCACGGCCTCCTCCAGGTCGCTGCAGTACTTCTTCACGTCCCGGCCGTGGCGGTTCAGATCGAGGATCGGGTAGCAAACGAGCTGCCCCGGTCCGTGATAGGTGGCCTTGCCGCCGCGGTCGGTCTCGACGATCTCGACCTCCGTGCCCTCGGGCACGTGTAGCTCGTCCGCGTGGGTGCGCCGGCCGAGCGTGATGACGGGCGGATGCTCGAGCAGGATCACGGTCTCCGGCCTGGAGCCCTCCTGCACCTCCGCCGCGATGGAGCGCTGCAGGCCCGACGCCTCGAGATAAGGCGTCGGGCCCAAGTTGAGCAGGTCGGCCTTCACGAGGTCGAGCCTAGTCCTCGCCGATTAGCTCGCGGGCGCGCTCCAGGTCCTTCGGCAGGACGAGGACCTCCTGCTGCCCGCCGAAGCCGCCCCAGCCGTCCATCGCCCCGGCGCCGAAGTCCGTCGGCCGCCGCATCGCCTCGATCCCCTCCAGCTTCAGCCGGTTGCGGATGAGGTCGGCCTCGGCCGTGTTGGGAACGACGGTGAGGCGGACGAGATCCGTCATCGCCGGTCGCGTCCGTCGAGCAGGACCGTCCAGCGCTCGATGCTCTTCGTCGCGAGCATGCCGTTCGCGGTCCAGTTGTCCTCTGCGAATTTCTCCTGGATCGCCTTTTCGGAGGGCGCGTCGATGACGTGCACGGTTTCCTTCTCGCCCTCGACCGGCCCGCCGAGGATGGTGAAACCGTCCTCGACCCACTGATCCATGATGCGCGCGTGCTCCTCCCAGCCGTCCTGCTCGCGCAGGTCGCGCGACCAATCCCAGGGGCCGCCTCGCTCTCGCCGAACGAGCCAGAGCTCCATTACGCGGCAGGCTGGCCGAACATCCAGCGATGACCCTCGGGATCCTCGGCCGTGTACACGCGGTAGCCGTACCCCGGCTCCGAGGGCTCGCTGAGGATGGTCGCTCCCTCGGCACGCGCCCGTTCGTAGTGCGCGTCCACGTGGTCCACCTCGACGAAGTGCCCGTCGATGACCCAGGGGTTGTCATAGGATCGACGCGCGGTCTCGGACTCGGCGCGGAGCGTGCTCGGGCTGGCATAGCCCGCCGGTGTCGAGAGATAGATCCTGGCGCCTTCCAACTCCAGCTCCGCATGGGTGATCGTCCCGTTCTCCTCGTACCGGGCGTCGCGGTCCTCACGGAATCCAAACGCCCGCTCGAGCCATTCGATGGCGCCGGACGCGTCCTCGTAACCGATGAACGGGACGATGCGCTGCGCCATGTCAGTACTTGTCCTCGCTCCAGCCTTCGAGATTCTCGCGCAGCTCCTTCATGAACTGCGCGGCGTAGGCGCCGTCCACCAGGCGGTGGTCGTACGAGAGGCAGAGGTTCATCATCGGCCGGATCGCGATCACGTCTTCGCCCTGCTCGTCCTGGACGACGACCGGCCGCTTCACGAGTGCCTCCACGTCGAGGATCGCGACCTGCGGCTGGCTGATGATGGGCGTGCCGATGATCGCGCCCCAGCCGCCCGGGTTCGTGATCGTGAAGGAGCCGCCCTGGACGTCGTCCGGTGTGAGCTTCTTGTTGCGGGCCCGGTCGGCGACGTCGGCGATCGCGCGCGCCAGGCCAAGCAGGTTCAGGCCCTCGGCGTTCTTGATCACGGGGACGATCAAGCCCTGGCCGCCTTCGAGCGCGACCGCAATCCCGAGGTTGACGTAGTGCTTGGTGACGATCTGCTCGCCGCGGATCTCGCCGTTCACCCACGGCCAGTTCTTGATCGCCTCGATCGTCGCCCGCCCGATGAAGGCGAGGTAGGTCGGATTGACGCCGTAGCTGCGCTGGTACTCGGGCTTGAGCTTGTTGCGAATCGCGACGACCCTCGACATGTCGACCTCGAACACCGTCGTGACGTGCGCTGAGGTGTCGATCGACCGGCGCATGTGCTCGGCGATCCCGCGGCGCATCGCCGTCATCGGCTCGAGGGTTTCGCCGAGCACCGGCTCGACCTCGGCAGCGGCCGGTGCCGGGGCGGGGGCGGGCGCCGCTGCTGGAGGAGCCTCGGGGGCGGGAGGGGCTTCCGGCGCCGGCGCTTCGGCCGGAGGGCCGGACTCGATGAAAGCCAGGATGTCCTTCTTCGTCACGCGGCCTCCGCGCCCAGTGCCTGGAACTCGACTGACGTCGACGTTGTGCTCGGCCGCGATCCGCGCGACGACCGGCGAGACAAAGGTCTTGTCTCCCCCACCGTCGGTCGGAGCCGCAGCGGCGGCCGCCGGAGCCGGAGCTTCTTCCTTCGCGGCAGGCTCGGGCTCAGGCTCGGGAGCCTTCTCCTCCTCCGGGGCGGGGGCGGGCTCCTCCGCGGCAGGCGCCGGAGCGGCCGCTGCCCCGGCCGGCCCGATCACGGCCAGCTTCGTGCCCACGTCGACCGTCTCGCCCTCCTGGACGAGGATCTGCTGCAGGACGCCCGAGCCGGGGGAGGGAACCTCGGTATCGACCTTGTCGGTCGAGATCTCGAGCAGCGGCTCGTCGGCCGCGACCTCCTCGCCCTCCTGCTTGAGCCACTTCGTGATCGTCCCCTCGGAGACCGAAACGCCCATCTGGGGCATGACGACGTCGGTCGCGGTCGGAGTGGCCATCAGTACTCGGCCAGGTCCTTGATGCCGGCGACGACGTCCTCGACCTGGGGGATGAACGCCTTCTCGAGCGGCGGGGAGAACGGCACCGGGGTGTCCGGAGCGGTGATCCGCTTGACCGGCGCGTCCAGGTTCTCGAACCCCTCCTCGGCGATCGTGGCCGCGATCTCGCCGCCGAACCCGCCGGTGCGCGTGTCCTCGTGCAGCACCACCACCTTGGACGTCTTCGCCGCGCTCTCCAGCACGGCCTCCCGGTCCCAGGGAACGAGGGTGCGGAGGTCGACGATCTCCACCGAGACACCCTCCTCCTCGAGCTTCTGCGCGGCCTCCTCGGCCGTGTACACCATCGCGCCCCAGGTGATCACCGAGACGTCGTCGCCCTCGCGGTGGATGCGCGCCTTCCCCAAGGGCGTCTGGTAGCGCTCGTCCGGCACCTCGCCCTTGATGCGGCGGTAGAGGTGCTTGTGCTCGAAGTACAGGCACGGATTCGGATCCTGGATCGCGGTCGCGAGCAGGCCCTTCGCGTCCTCGGGCGTCGCGGGGCAGACGATCTTCAGCCCGGCGATGTGGGCGAACGAGCTCTCCGGGTTCTGCGAGTGGAAGGGCCCGCCGGAGAAGCCGCCGCCCGACGGGAGCCGGACCGTGATCGGGACGGGCGTGCCGGCGCGGTAGCGCTGCTTCGCCGCGACCGTGACGAGGTGGTCCCAGGCGCAGGAGATGAAGTCGGCGAACTGCATCTCGGCCACGGGGCGCATGCCCATGATCGCCGCGCCGGTGCAGCCGGCGACGATGGCGGTCTCGGACAGCGGCGCGTCGATCACGCGCCACGGCCCGAACTCGTCCTGGAAGCCGAGCGTGACCTTGAAGGCGCCCCCGTAGACGCCCACGTCCTCGCCGATGACGAAGACGCGCTTGTCGGCGCGCATCTCCTGGCGGAGGCCGTCCGAGATTGCTTGGAGGTAGGTCTTCTCGGCCATTTATTTGTGGTGCGGGGTATCGAGTTCTTCGGGGGTGGCGAAGACGCCGTCGGCGAGCGTGGACGGGTCGGGGAGCGGCGACTCCTCGGCGCGCTCCATGGCCTCGGTCAGCAGCCGCTTGACGCCCCCCGTGATCTCGTCCTCCTCGTCCTCGGTCATCTCCGCGTGCTCCTGCAGCCAGGTGCGAAAGCGCTCGATGGGGTCGGCTTTCGCCCACTCCTCGAACATGTCCTTGGGGACGTAGAAGGCGTCGTCGTGGACGGCGTGGCCCTCCATGCGCAGGGTGAGGCACTCGATCAGCGTCGGGCCGCCTCCGGAGCGCGCCTTCTCGATCGCCTTCTTCGCCTCCCGGTAGACGGCCAGCACGTCGGTCCCGTCGACGACAACGCCCTCGAAGCCGTAGGCCTCGGCCCGGTCGGCGACGTGCTCGGTTGGGAACTCGAGATGGGTAGGCGTCGAATACGCCCACTGGTTGTTGTCGCAGACGAAGACGACCGGGAGGCGGCGGACGCCGGCCAGGTTCATCCCCTCGTGGGTGTCGCCGCGCGCGGAGGCGCCTTCGCCGAACCAGGCGACTGCGACGCGCTTCTCCTCACGGATCCGGAAGGCGAGCGCGCAGCCGACCGCGACCGGGAGCATCGCGGGAAGATGGCTGACCATGGCGAGCAGGCCGAGGTTGGAGTCGGCCATGTGGACGTTGCCGTCCTTGCCCTTCGTGGGGCCGTCCGAGCGTCCCATGTACTGGGCGAAGATCCGCCAAGGCTCTACCCCGCGGACGATGTGGACGCCCATGTCGCGGTGGAGCGGCGTACCGACGTCGTCGGCCCGCATCGCGGTGGCGATGCCGACGGCGGCCGCCTCGTTGCCGCGCCCCGTGTAGAAGGAGCCGGGGATCTTCCCCTGTCGATACAGGATGTGGCCGCGCTCCTCGATCCCGCGCGTGGTGAGCATGTGCCGGTAGATGCCGAGGAGGTCCTCGCGGTCGAGGCCGGCCTCCTTTACCTCTTTGAGCGAGCCGACAGGCTCGGCTTCCCGGGCGATCGCCATCGCGGCCGAACTCTAACGACTCGGCCTGTCGTGCCCTCGGCCCGTGCTGTAATGGAAACCGTGTCCGCCCGGCTGACGTTGGGATCGGCGCTCGGTGTGGTCATCGCCGCTTCGGCTGTGCCTTCCGCGGCACCCGCCGGAGCGGCGCGACCGGCGCACGTCGGATGTCCTGCCGCCCTCGTCCACCACGGGCGCCACGTCGGCTTTTCCGGCGGGAGGTACGTGAAGGTCAAGCCCGGCTCCACGCGCCTGATCGGCCACCTGTTCGGAGGCGAGGAGGTCGACGGACGGTTCGCGGTCTATGCAGGGGGCGAGAATCCCGTCAGCCACACGAGCGAAAAGGTGCTCTGGATCGCCGGCTTGCACACCCACATCGGCCCGAGGCTGCGAATCAGCGGCAGGCGCATGCGTGTCCTTCCGATGGGTCTGGTCGCGACGAAAGACCACTTTCGGGACAGCTTCGGTTCGGCGGGGTCCGATCAAATTCCGAACGTCCTCTTTCCCTCGGATATCAACGCTCCTCGAGGTGGCTGCTGGCGACTGACGCTCCGGACGGGTCGTATCAGGGGTCGGCTGTACGTCATCGTGCTCGGGCCGGGTTACGGCGAGGGGCGCTGATGGGCAAGGCATCGGACTGGCTGCGGGAGGAGCGGCGCAAGACGCTCGGCGACTGGGTCGCCTTCTGCCTCCGGTGCGGGTTCACCCAGCGCTACTTCGCCGAGTGGGAAGACGACCTCCCGCGGGAATGCCCTCAGTGCGCCGGAGAGATGCGCTCGCGCTGTCCTTCCTGCGGCGCGCGCTTTGCCTCGGCGTTTGCGGTCGAGTGCGAGGAGTGCGGGGAGCCCTTACGGCCGCCCGAGCAGTTCGGCGTGCGGATCCGCAAGAGCTGATTACGCCCGGCGGCGCTGACCGCCCATTCCCCGGAGCGGCGACTGCTGCTCGCGGAGGTGTTGCAGCTTGTCCCGGTCCACATGGCCGTACTCGCCGGCGTACCTCTCCAGCTTCCGCTGTTTGCGGGCCGCGCGCCAGGCTCGAAGTGATCGGAACATGACTCGAGGGTAGCTCTAACGCTTGATCGGAGCGAAGCGGATCACGGTGACGATGTCTTCCTGGTCGATGTCCCGGTTGTAGACCTGGCTCAAGAAGAGGGCCATCTCATCCGGCCGGCGGATCTCCGGGTTGTCGTGCTCGATCTCGCGCGGAGAGAGCTCCGCGAGCGTCTTCACGTCGATCTTGTCGATGACCGCGTCGAAGATCCATTCACGAGGGCTGTAGCGCGACCCGGCGAGCACGCGCACGACCATCCCCTTCTTGTACTTGCCGGACTTGTCACCCAGCCGAATGGTGGCGGTCTTGCGGCCGCTCCGCAGCTGGTCCGCAACGAGGGGGGAGTAGAAGTTGAGCGCGTACATAGGAGGCTAGGAGGCCGGCGTCAGGATGATAAGGCCTCCGCGGCTTTGCGGGCCATGTCCTGCTCGCCGCGGTACGCGAGCAGGCCCGGCGCCTTCTCCAGCGGCAGCCACTTCACCTCCGCGACTTCATGCGCCGTCGCCGCCGGCAGCTCGCCCAGCCGGCCGGAGCTGTACCGCAGCAGGTAGAAGCTCACCACCTTGAAGATCCGCTCGCCCGCCCACGTGTACACGTAGCGGACGTCGCCCAGCTTGCCGAGCAAGCGCGCCTCGACACCCGTCTCTTCGGAGACTTCGCGCAGCGCCGCCTCTTCGGGACGCTCACCCGTCGCGACGTTTCCCTTCGGAAGCGCCCACAACCCTTTCGGCTTCCCCGCCGGCCGGATCGCCGCCAGGTACCAGCCCCCGCGCAGCCGCCGCACGACCACGCCTCCCGCCGAGAACTCCCGCCTCATCGTTCGTTTGTAACACACGTGCACCAGTACGAGGCGAGTGCTTGCGACGCGCCTGTTTTCTTCGTTAGAATCGTGCTGGCACTTTGGAACCGAGAGTGCCAATCACTGTTACAAAGTCCGATTCACCAGGGAGGAACCCGATGAATCTACAGCCGTTGGGCGACCGCCTCATCGTCGAGGCGCTCGAGGAGGAGGAGACCACCGCCAGCGGGATCGTCCTGCCGGACACCGCCAAGGAAAAGCCGCAGCGCGGCCGCGTCCTTGCCGTCGGCCCGGGCGCCCGCAACGAGGACACCGGGGAGTACGTCCCCATGGATTTCGCTGAGGGCGACGAGATCATCTTCTCCAAGTACGGCGGTACCGAGATCAAGCTCGGCACCGACGACGTCCTGATCCTGCGCGAGTCCGACGTGCTCGCGAAGGTCGTCGGCGACAGGGAGCTCGCCGGCGCGAAGGCTTGAACCCCCGAACGACGCTGAAGCAAGGAGGAAACGAATGGCTCACAAAGAGCTGAAGTTCGACGAGGACGCGCGCCGCTCGCTCGAGCGGGGCGTGAACATCCTCGCGGACGCGGTCAAGGTAACGCTCGGCCCGAAGGGCCGCTACGTGGTGCTGGACAAGAAGTTCGGCGCCCCGACGATCACGAACGACGGCGTGACCATCGCGCGCGAGATCGAGGTCGAGGACGTGTTCGAGAACCAGGGCACGCAGCTCGTGCGCGAGGTCGCCACGTCCACCAACGACGTCGCCGGCGACGGCACGACGACGGCCACCGTTCTGGCGCAGGCGATCGTCCGCGACGGTCTCAAGAACGTCGCTGCCGGCGCCAATCCGATGGCGATCAAGCGCGGCATCGAGAAGGCCGTCGACGCGGTCGTCGAGAACCTCAAGAGTCAGTCCCAGGAGATCTCGAGCCGGGAGGACATCGCGCGCGTCGCGACCGTCTCCTCGCGCGACCGCGAGATCGGCGACGTGCTGGCCGACGCGATCGAGAAGGTCGGCAAGGACGGCGTCGTGAACGTCGAGGAAGGCCAGACCTTCGGCCTCGAGCTCGAGTTCACCGAGGGCATGCAGTTCGACAAGGGCTACTTGTCGCCGTACATGATCACCGACCCGGAGCGCATGGAGGCCGTGCTCGAGGACCCGTACATCCTGGTGGCGAACCAGAAGATCGGGGCCGTCAAGGACCTCCTCCCCGTGCTCGAGCAGGTGATCCAGGCCGGGAAGCCGCTGCTGATCGTGGCCGAGGACGTCGAGGGCGAGTCGCTCGCGACGATCGTGGTCAACAAGCTGCGCGGCACCTTCACGGCCGTGGCGGTCAAGGCGCCCGGCTTCGGCGACCGCCGCAAGCGGATGCTGGAGGACATCGCGATCCTCACCGGCGCCGAGGTCATCACCGAGGAGATGGGCCTGAAGCTCGAGAACACGAAGCTCTCGCAGCTCGGCAAGGCCCGCCGCGTCGTCATCGACAAGGACTCGACCACCCTCATCGACGGGGCCGGCGACTCCGAGGCGATCAAGGGGCGCATCAAGCAGCTCAAGTCCGAGATCGAGGACACCGATTCCGACTTCGACCGCGAGAAGCTGCAGGAGCGGCTGGCCAAGCTGGCCGGCGGCGTCGCGGTCGTCAAGGTCGGAGCGGCGACCGAGACGGAGATGAAGGAGAAGAAGCACCGCGTCGAGGACGCCCTCCAGGCGGCCCGCGCCGCTCTCGAGGAGGGCGTCGTCTCCGGCGGCGGTGTCGCGCTCCTGAGCGCGGTCGAGGCGATCAAGCCGGACGAGTTCGAGGACGACGAGCGGACGGGCGCGCGGATCGTGACCCGAGCGCTCGAGGAACCCATTCGCCAGCTCGCGGACAACGCGGGCATGGAGGGCTCGATCGTCGTTGACAAGATCCGCAACGGGCCGAAGGGCACCGGTCTGAACGTCGAGACCGGCGAGTACGAGGACCTCGTCAAGGCCGGGATCACCGACCCGACGATGGTCGTCCGCTCTGCGCTCCAGAACGCCGCGTCGATCGCGAAGAACATCCTCACCACCGAGGCGATCGTCGCCGAGCCGCCCGAGAAGCACCCAGCACCCGCCGGCGCCGGCATGCCGGACATGGGCGGGATGATGTAAATAGCACGGGGGAAACCAGGTTTCCCCCGTGAGCCCCCTTCTTAAGAGTGTTGCTCTTGCGAGAGGCCGGCCAAGCCGGCCTCTCGCGCTTTGTCAGCAGGTAACGACGCGACTGCCGTTGTTTCAGAGATGGCCGGGAAACCGGCCCTCTCGTCTTTGTCACGGCCGTTTCGGACAATTGACCCTGAGCGAGCGAGGTGATATGCCCCCTTGGTCAAGCGGACCGCCCCCACTCTCCTTGCGCTGACCGGCCTCGTCTTGCTGCTGGTTGGGCCGTCGCAGGCCGCGCCCGGCGACCTCGACCCCGGCTTCGGCAAGGGCGGCAAGGTGACGACCGAGGGCGGGGCGGCATTCGGCGTGGCGCTCCAACCGGACGGGAAGATCGTCGCCGCCGGCCCGCGCGAGACGGACCGGGACGTGCTCGTCTTCTCCGTCGCTCGCTACCGCCGGAACGGAACGCTGGATCCGAGCTTCAGTTCCGATGGAAGGCAGACGACGTCGATTGGCGAAACGTCCCCGGCCCAGGATGTCGCTGTGGATGCGGACGGCAGGATCCTCGTTGTAGGAGCCACCACCGCCAGCCCCTCGAGTCCGAGCCGCTTCGCGCTCGTCCGCTACCTCCCCGACGGGTCGCTCGATCCTGCATTCGGCGCGGACGGCGTCGTCGTGACAGGATTCGAACCCCAGTCGGCCGAAGCCTTCGCGATCTCGGTGCAGCCGGACGGAAAGATCGTGGTGGCCGGGAGCGTCAGAGCGCCGCGCTCGGCGGACTACGCATTCGCGCTGGCTCGCTACCAGGCCGACGGGTCCCTCGACACGAGCTTCGGCACGCAGGGACGCGTCATCACCTCCTTCGGAATAGACTCCTCCATCGCGAAGGCGGTCGGCCAGGGACCGAACGGAACCATCGTGCTCGCGGGCTACCGATTGAGGTTCACCGAGAATGAGGCGCTTGAAGGCCTCGGTTTCGCACTCGCCCGGTACACGAGCGAAGGGGAGCTGGATGACACGTTCGGCCTTGACGGGAAGGTGACCACCACGTTCGGGGGAGGCGGCGCTGCCTCTTCCCTTGCCATCCAGGCCGACGGACAGGTCGTCGCGGCGGGAACGACCTCCCTCGAGGCCGGCTCGAACCGCAACTTCGCGCTTGCGCGCTACGACGTGGACGGAGCCCTCGATCCCGACTTCGGGGTCGGCGGGATCGTGACGACGGACTTCGACTCCGGCGACGATGTCGCCTCGGGGGTTGTCATGACGCCGGACGGAAAGATCGTGGCCGCCGGAACGGCCCAAAAGGACCACCCCACCTTCGCGCTCGCCCGCTACCTTCCGGACGGCAACCTTGATCCGACCTTCGGCAAGGGGGGCCGGGTGAGAACGGTGTTCGGTGACGAAGGCATCGACCAGGCGCTCTCGATCGCAGCTCAGCCCGACGGCAAGATCGTCGCCGCGGGGATCTCAGTTGATGAGAACGCAGCGCGTTTTGCGCTCGCCCGCTACCTCGACAGGCAGCCGCTTTGCATCGTTCCAGGCGTGAGGCGCCGCCCGCTCGCGAAGGCGAGGCGGGCGATCCGGCGCGCCCATTGCTCGGTCGGCCGGATCCGGCACAAGGTCTCGAGCAAGGTGAGGAAGGGGCGGGTCATAGCGCAGCATCCCCGCCGGGGGGCTCACCGCGTCGCGGGCGCGAAGGTCAAGCTTGTCGTCAGCAAGGGAAAACGTCAGCGCCGCTGAGGGCCGTCGTCACGCATCCCGTTCCACCCCCGGCGGTCGACGTGCTGCGCGAGTCCGGGTACGAGGTCATCGTCGGGTCGTCCGAGGACCCCTACGAGCCCGGAGAGCTCGCCGAGCTGGTCGCGGGCGCCGACGCTATCGTCGCGCTCCTGATCGACCGCATCGACGAAGCGGTTCTGGAAGCAGCCGGTCCTCAGCTCAAGGTCGTCGCCAACTTCGCGGTTGGCTACGACAACGTCGACCTCACCGCGGCTGCCCGCCGCGGGGTCAAGGTCTCGAACACGCCGGAGGTCTTGACGCAGGCGGTCGCAGAGCACACCTTCGCGCTCATCCTGGCCGTCGCCCGGCGCATCGTCGAGGGAGACCGCATCGTCCGCGAGCTGCGCTTCCGCCGCTGGGGTCCGAACTTCCTGGTCGGCATGGAGTTGCGCGGCAAGACCCTTGCGGTCGTCGGGCCGGGACGGATCGGCGAGGCGGCGGCGCAAATCGCCGAAGGCGGCTTCGGGATGACGGTGGAGCGGGTCAGGAGGGGTGACGATCTCGTCTCGGTGCTCGCGCGCGCGGACGTTGTGAGCCTCCACGTCCCTTTGGCTCCCGAGACCCACCACCTCATTGGCGCCAAGGAGCTGCGGACGATGAAGCCTTCCGCGATCCTCGTGAACACCGCGCGCGGCCCTGTGGTGGACGAGGCAGCGCTGGTGGCGGCGCTTCGAGCCGGCGAGATCGCCGGCGCCGGTCTCGACGTCTTCGAGCACGAGCCCGACCTGACCGAGGGGCTGCTGGAGCTCGAGAACGTCGTCTTCGCGCCGCATGCCGCATCGGCCACGAACGAGGCGCGGACTGCGATGAGCCGCCTCGCCGCCCAGAACGTCATCGCCGCCCTCGAGGGCCGCCCTCTCCCGACCGAAGTTGGTCAGCCCGAGTAGGGCGCGCGGCCGAGCGCCGCTTCGAACTCGGCACGGTCGTGGACGGGCTCTCCGTGCGAACACAGGACGAGCTCGAACGGAAGCTCGAGCATCTTCCGCAGCGCCGGCAGGACTCGCTCCTCGTGCCAGGGCGTCTCCCAGACGCGGAGGATCCTGCCGGCGTCCGCCGTCAGGCCGTCGGCGAACACGAGTGCCCGCTGCTCGGGGAGGTAGAGCGGGGTCTCCTGCCGCCAGCGGCCATCGTCCAGCGTCAGCAGCCCGCCCGGGAGCTCCATCCCCGGCGCAGTCTGGACGAAGGGCTCGTAGCCGCCGCTCTTGTCGAACCCGACGTATCCCTCCGAGTACAGCGCTGCGCCGTAGCGCTGTACGAAGAGGACGGCGCTCCGAAAGTGATCCGGCTTTACGACGACCACGGCGCTCGGGCCGGCCTCATCCAATCGCTCCCAGACCGCCTCGTCCTCCGGGTCAAGGGCATCGAGAACGGAGGTCACGCCCTGCGAGGTGACGCAGAACGAGGACACCCGCGCTTCCCAGCCCGCCTCCTCGTGCCATTCGGGGTGAGGTCGCCGCCACAGCCACAGCCCGGGTGCGAGGTCGCGGACTTCCACTTCTACTGAACGCAAAAGCCGTTCCCCTCGGGGTCGCGCATCACGATGCAGCGCTCCTCGAAGTCCCCGATGCGGCTCGACTTGCGCTCGACCAGGGTCGCACCGAGCCCAACGAGCCGCGCTGCCTCGGCCTCCGGATCCTCCGCGTTGAGGTCGAGGTGGATTGGAATGGATTCGGTCGGCGTCTTCGGGCGACGCTGGAAGAGGAGTCGCGGGCCGTCCCCGTCAGGTGGGACGAGCATCGCCCAGCCCGTCGGATCGAGCTCGCCGGCCGCGATCCCCTTGTCCACCTGCTCCTGGACCTCGGGCGGGACCTCCAGGTGCTCGTAGCCAAGGGCCCCACGCCAGAACTCCGCCAGATTCATCGGCTCGGCGCAGGCGAAGGTGATGTTCTGGACGCGAGGCGGCATCACTCGACCGGCAGCAGAAGGTCGATCGTGTCATGGCGACGGTAGAACTCGACCGACGGGCGCGTCTGGTCCGGGTTCCCCGCTTGGACGAGCTCGTCGAAGGTCGGTCCGATGCGCGCATACACCTTGGGAGGGTCGCCGCGAAGCCGCGCACGCAAGAAGACGCCGCCCGACAGGGTCTCGGGCTCGAGCCCGAGCGCGTCGTCGCCCTCGAGGACCGTCGTACAGGCCGCATACTCCCCCTGCCGCGGCCAGAGGAGGCCGTACATCTTCCGACCCTTCAAGCTCGGCAGCCGACTCTCCAGCTCCCGCCACATGCGCGGTGCCATCTCTGCGACCTCTCCCGGATCGCCCCGCTCCCGCAAGCAGAGGAGCGGCACCTCCTCGAGCTCCACACGGTCGAAGTAAGAACCCATGCGGTGCCTAGACTAGTTTCGATGGCGATCGACACGCGAAAGGTTGCGCAGCGGCCCCGAGATTACGTGCGCGTGTCGGGGCGGGACGCCGAGGACTTCCTCCAGCGCATGCTCTCGAACGACGTCTCCGCGTCGTGCGACGCGCTGCTGCTGACGCCGAAGGGGCGGATCATCGCCCCCCTGCGCGTGATGCGGCGCGCCACGGACGACTACCTGCTCTTGACGGAGCCCGGGCTCGGCGAGGCCGTGAGAGACACACTCGCCCGCGCACGGTTCGCGGCCAAGTGCGAGATCGAGCCGGATGAGCACACCTCGATCCTCGTGTGGGACGACGACTTCGCAGCAGCAGAGGAGCTCGTGGACGACGACGGCGAGCCCACCGTCGACGAGGAGCAGCTCGAGCGAGCGCGCATCGAGGCGGGCGTCCCCGCGTGGGGCAAGGAGTTGGACGAGACGATCCTCCCGGCCGAAGCGGGGCTCGACCGGACGCACATCTCCTTCACCAAAGGGTGCTATCCGGGTCAGGAGCCGATCGCGCGGCTTCACCATCGCGGGCACCCCAACCGGACGCTGCGCCGGCTCGGGGTCGAGACTGCCGCCCCGGACGACGAGATCCGCTACGGCGACAAGGCGGTCGGCCGCATCACGAGCGCGGTGCCCGGAATCGCGCTCGGCTACGTGCGGACTGAGGTGCCGGCGCGCGCCGAGCTCGACGTCGGGAGCGCAAAAGCCCGCTCGCTAGACTGACTCTCTAACGCGCCCGTAGCTCAGGGGATAGAGCGCTGCCCTGCGGAGGCAGAGGTCGCACGTTCGAATCGTGCCGGGCGCATCCTCCGAATCCCCTGCACAGCGCTACCTTTCCCCTCGATCGCCGCTCAGCTCGCGGAGGCGGTCGGGCCCAAACCGGCCCCAAACCTCGGACCTCTAAGCGGCCCGAGCAGAGCCCCGGTCCCCATCCCCCCGGCCCCGGCTCCCGTGGCCGGAGAGAGCCGGAGAGAGCCGGGGAGCGGGACGGGTGGACGGGGACGGGTGGACGGGCTCGGGGGCGAGATTGTGATCGCCTGACCGGCGGCGGCGTATCTTGTAAGAGATGAGACGCGCACCGTTCGCCGCCGGTGTCATCGCCGCCGTCGGGCTGCTGGCGGGCTGCAGCTCGTCGCACCAGGCGACGAACAAGTTGCGAGCGTCGATACACGTCACCATTGACCGCGGGCATCGCGGATCGGTGCAGTACGCGTTGCTTTGCCCCTCAGCGAAGGGAGACTTTCCCGATGCTGCTACCGCTTGCAAGAAGCTGACCTCGAACGATGCAATGCTCCATCCGCCGAAAATGACGGCTACCTGCGCGGGGAGCGAGGGGGTCCCACCGAGCGTCACTGTCAAGGGGAGGGCGAATGGCGAGCCGGTGGTTTTCTCCGTGCGATCGTGTGACGCGCCTTCGGATCGGGCTCAAGCTGCTCGCGACTGGCTCGCTCTCGTCCCGAGGCGAATTTCCTCTCGCGCAAACCGCGCCGTGGCAAGAGTCTTCGCCGTCAATCGTCATGGCAAGAGCCAGGGCTTCCCGTGGTTCCCGCGTCACGTTGGAACAAAGGCCTGTGTTTTGCCCTTTTCGGTCGCAGGCCGGGTGCGCGCCCACTGCTCGACCAGCGTCACTTCTGATCCGCGCGGCGGAATGGTTGTGACCTTCAGCGAGGCGTGGCCGTCGAACAAGTTTCGATACAGCGGAACCCCGCGCAATCGCACCCTTCATCACTGGTGGCGCTTTGTCGTTCTCCCGTCAGGCCAGGTTTTGGCCCACGGTGACGGGGTGATTTCCCACCGCAGTCCGCGGCTTGAGCGGCCCGCGCGAACGTCCTAGCGCGACTTTGCGAGCGCCGCCCGCGTGAGCCGGAGCGGCCGCAGACCCGTCGTCACCCTGCGGAACTCTCGTGCCAGGCTCGGAGGCACCGCGTACCACCTGCCCCGTGCGAACCGACCTAACTCCACTCCGTAGCTGAGAAAACGATTGAGGCAGCGGGTGGCGACGATGCCTGTCACGTAGCCGTTTCGAAAGCGCAGCTTGTAGTACGGCACTCCCAGTCTCGGTTTTTGCACACGCGTCGGCGCCGGACCGCTGTAGTAGAAGGACCCGAGCTTCGGCAAGAGGCTGCGCTTCACGAATGAAACGCAATGCTTCGCGTTGCAAACGCGCAGATCGCCGGGATGGAAGTCCTTCGCGCTCGCCGAGGCCAGGACAAGGAGGAACGTGCCAGCGACGAGAGCGACGACGAGCTTCTTCATGCTCCTGATACGGATCGTGGGCACTGAGAGGTCCCTGGGTGGGGAGGGGACCCATGTCGAGGACGTCCCCGGGATGCGCCCGTGCGAGTCGCGTGAGCTGTCGTCGCTCGCCCCGTTCGACCTGATCCTGCTCATCATCCTCGGCGACGCCATTCAGCAGGGGCTCACACAGGATGACTACTCGCTCACGGGCGCGATGATCGCGGTCGGGACGATCGCGGTCCTCCAGGTGGTCGTTTCGTACACGAGCTTCCGCGCCCCGTTCCTGCGGCCGGTCCTCGAGGGCAACCCGATCGTGATCGTCCAGGACGGCGAGCCGATCGAGAGGAACATGAAGCGTGAGCGGCTGACGGTCGAGGAGGTTCTCGAGCAAGCACGCCAGAACCAGATCGCATCCCTGGACGAGATCAAGTGGGCCGTCCTGGAGCCGAGCGGCAACATCAGCTTCATCACCAAGAGCTAGCGGGCGCTCGTCGGCGTCCCACGCGGCAGCGACTCGGTCAGTCGGGCAGGCCCGGCAGCTGCAGCAACTGCACGCCGGCGACGATGACCAGGGCCGCTCCGACCACGACCAGCCCTATGCGAACGGCCCGCAGCGGGAAGTGGCTGCTGATCCCGACGAGGAAGAGGACGCTCGCCAGGATTACGGTCACGCGGATGAACTTGTCCCCGGTCTCCCCGGCCGTCTGACCCCTCGCGTAATACGCGTCCGCCTTGGCGTCCAGCCGCTTCGACAGCTGCTCCCCGGTCGGCTTGTACTGAGGCATGTACCCCGGGCCCTTCGGCGCGTGCGGGTTCGTGAAGGGGTGCGTGGCCATCCACGCCCTGAAGGCGACCGCGTACTGCGGGCGGAAGCGCTTCTCGGCGACCCGTCGATCGCTCTTGTTCCCGCTGAGATAGGCGCCGAACCACGCGTTGAACGTCGACGCATCCCCGACCCGAATGCTGAGCGATTCCTGGAAGGCGCGGTTGGCCTTGGTTCGTGTGGCCGTGGCTTTGGCCAGCTTCAGCGACGACTCGGTGCTCCACTTGGCCGCGGAGTATCCGGACCAGGCAGCGGTGATGGTCACGATCGAGAGGAGTACCGCCTCAGCAATCGTGATCAGCCGGTCGCGCCGGTGGCCCTGATGGTCACCGCGCTCCTTTGCATGCGCGGCATGCTCGCCCAGCTCCTTGCCGACCTCGGTCGGGGAGAGCCCTTCAGACACGCACTAACCCTTGCCTCCCCTGAGCCGACCCGCCTCATCCGGCTGGCATGAAAGCGAGGCGCGCCTTTCCCGAGCTCGCTCAGCGACTAGCGGAAGGCGAGCGCGACGTCCCGCGCAGCGGGCGCGACTTGCCAGCGGCCGAGGCTGCGCCCGCGTGCGCCGAGCTCGGTCAGCGTTCCTCGCAGCAGCGAGGAGGTGGCGACGAGCTCGTTGCCGAGCCCGAGGTTGAACGAGCCGTAGGCGGTTCGGACTGTTCGGAGGAGCCGCCCCGTCCTCGCGTCACGGACCTGCATCGAGCCGGCGTAGCCGCTGGTCACGTACGCGCGCGCCTTCCCGCCGAAGCGCGCGAACGCCACGTGCTGCGGCGGGGAGCCGGCCGAGAGCGTCTTCAGCAGCCGGCGGGTGCGCGCCGAGAAGACCGCGACCGTCGAGCTGTCGGAGTGCGTGACCCAGACCCGCGCCCCGCTCGGCGTGAAGGCGAGGTCGTGACCCAGCCCGCGGGGATCGAAGCGGCCCACCACCCGCGGGTGTTTTGGCCGCGACGTGTCGAGCACCACGATCGAGCGGGCGTGCTCCCCGAGCGCCACCCACGTGCTCCGCCCGTCAGGGCTGATGCCGAGGTGGTGCGCGCCGGCTCCCACGAAGACCCGGCGGACGAGGCGGCGCCGGCGCAGGTCGATCACGTTCAGCTTGCCGCTACCGTCGTCCGTCACGTACGCGTAGCGGCCGGTGGGCGTGATGGCGGCGATGTGAGGGAACCGGAAGCGGCGTAGGACGCGAGCAACGCGCAGCCGACGCATCTCGATGAGGCTGACGGCTCGTCCGCGCGAGCTGACCACGACCGCGATCCGCACTCCCGGGCGGGCCTCGACGTTCTCGGGATCGGCCGGAAGATGCAGCCGGCGCAGGATCTTGCCGGACGGCAGCTCGACGGCGAGGAGCTGGTTGAGTGTCTCGGCGGTCACGAGGGCCACCTGGGGAGGAGCCCCCCCGCTTCGGGCGCCGCCGGCCGGCCCGGCGAGCACGAGCAGCGCGAGGAGGGGAAGTAGTCGCTTCACGCTCTCTCTACGGTCGGGAGGCAGGCGGAGGTCCCGTACTCTTTCCGGCTTGCCGCTCTACCTGACCGAGGAGGACGTCGCAGCACTCCTCACGCCGGAGGACGCCGTCGAGGCCATCGAGGAGTGCTTCCTGCGCATGGCGCGCGGCGCCGTCGAGAACCGCCCTCGCTACCGGTTGCGGCTGGAGGAAGGGCGCCTCGCGGTCATGGCCGCCTCCGATCTCGAGCTCGGCTACGCGGGCCTCAAGTCGTACGCCGCCGGCGCGGAGGGTGCCCGCTTCGCCGCCCTCCTCTTCGACGCACGGGAGCCGGACCTCGTGGCCGTGATCGAAGCGGACACGCTGGGGCAGCTTCGGACGGGTGCGGCCAGCGCCGTCGCCGCCAGGCACCTGGCCCGCGCAGGCACACGCACGCTCGGCGTGATCGGCTGCGGCCACCAGGCCGAGACGCAGGTCGAGTGCATCCGGGCGGCGCTCCCCGATCTCGACAAGGTCGTTGCCTACTGCAGGACGCCGGAGCGGCTGGCCGACTTCTGCAAGCGCATGAACGCGGAGCCGGCGGAAAACCACCAGGAGGCGGGCGGCCAGGACGTGGTCGTCACCGTGACGACTTCCCGCGATCCCGTCCTCCGCGGCGAATGGCTGCGTTCGGGCGCGCTCGTCTGCGCCGTCGGCGCGAACGACGGACGCTCGCGCGAGCTCGACAACGTCGTCCTCGAGCGTGCGACCTTCGTCTGCTGCGACTCGGTCGCGCAGGCCCGGCTCGAGTCGGCCGATCTCATCGAGCCGATCGAAGGCGGCGTGCTCGACTGGCTCGAGGTGCACGAGCTGCAGGAGGTGGTCGCAGGCGAGATCGACGGCCGCCAGACCGACGAGGACATCGTCCTCTTCAAGTCGAACGGAATCGCGGCCTGGGATGTTGCGATCGCGAAGGTGGCCGTCGACCGCGCGCGCGAGCGCGGCGTGGGCCGCGACGTCTAGAGCCCCTGCTTTGCGGCGGCGACGATGTCGTCGCCGACCGCGCGGATCACTTCAGGCCGGTCCAGGACGCGCCCAAGCTCCTGCGCAGTGCAGCGGTTGCGCACGTATGGATCCTCGACGATCTCGGACAGCGGACGCCCGCGGCCGTGCTCCCGGATGATGTACACCGCCACGCGCTCCTCCTTCGACGAGCGCGTGCCGAGGAACGAGAACGGATTCCGAAACAAGTTCGAGAGGCGGGCCACGCCGATAGAGTAATCGTGTGAGGCGCAGGTCGAACGCCGGCCGGTTCGCGGAGCGTGAGCTGCACGGAGTCGACGACGCGGGGAACTCGGAGCGGATCGTGATCTGGATCGAGCGCCGCCCCGGCGCACTGTGGGGGGTCGGCCGCGCCGTCAACCCCGAGTACCGGCCGAGCGACGATCCTCGCCGGGAGGACTACATCTTCGAAGGGCACGAGCTCCAGGACGCCCTCGAGGTGGCGAACGACTCGCTCGAGGACGACGTCCGCGTCTCCGAGCAGGACGGCCGCCCGGAGCACGTGCGCCCGTTCCTCCGCGACGAACTCCTCAAACCGCTCGAACGCTGGTTCTTCGGACGAGGCTAGCCCCGCTCCTCCTTCGGCCATCTCAACTTGGCGTCCGGGATCGGGTCACCGTGCGGATCGTGGGTCGGGTAGCCGAGCGCCTTGTCGATCCGCTGCTCGAGCTCTTCCGACAGCGCGTGCTCCAGCCGATCCGCTTCGTCGTGAACCTCGTCGATCTGGAGCCCGAGGGTCTGGGCGAGATAGAGCTCGAGCAGGCGGTGATGGCGAATCACCTCCACCGCGACCCGCTCGCCCGCGGGAGTGAGATCGACCCCGTGGTACGGCTTGTGATCGACGAGGTCGAGGGCGGCGAGCTTCTTCACCATCGCGCTGACCGATGCCGGGGAGACCCGGAGCCGCTTGGCGAGGACGGTGGTCGTGACCTTGCCTTCGTCCGCGCGCACCTTGTAGATCTCCTTCAGGTAGTCCTGGATCGCGTCGCTGAGGGGCGGGCTTGCCACAACGAAAGTGTAAGTAGCCGCGGCCGCAAGTATGGTTGGCCGCCTGACCGCCTGCAAGCCTGCGCATGCCTGTGTCCTCGGTCGGCCACGTACATTCCGGTACGCACCCGACCTGCGTCCGTGGCCTGCGCGGCTTTCGCCGGTCAAGCGGGAACATACTCACAGCCGCGACTACTAGGCTTGTCGAAATGTCGATCCGCCTGGGACACAGTCCCGACCCCGACGACGCGTTCATGTTCTGGGCGCTGGCCGAAGACCGCATCGACGCTCGCGGCTTCGAGTTCGAGCACGTCCTGCGCGACATCCAGACGCTGAACGAGTGGGCACTGGAGGGGCGACTCGAGGTCACCGCGCTCTCGCTGCACGCCTATCCGTTCGTCCAGGACCGCTACGTCCTGCTGCCGCACGGGGCGAGCATGGGCTCGGGCTACGGGCCGATCGTGGTCGCGCGCGAGCCGGTGGCTCTCGAAGAGGTGGAGATCGCCGTCCCCGGGACGATGACGACCGCGTTCCTCGCGCTCCGGCTCGCGATCGGGGACTTCCGCTACCGCGAGGTGCCCTTCGACCGCATCCTCGACGAGGTGCGGGAAGGGAGCGCCGATGCGGGGCTCCTCATCCACGAAGGCCAGCTCACCTACGAGTCGGCCGGCCTGCAGAAGGTGCTCGACCTGGGCGAGTGGTGGCTGGAGGAGACCGGGCTGCCGCTTCCGCTCGGCGTGAACGCCGCGCGGCGCGATCTCGGGAAGGACGTGCTCGGGCGGCTGTCCGAGGTGCTGCGGGACTCGATCCGGGCGGGCCTCGAGAACCGCGACGAGGCCATGCAGTACGCGCTTCGGTTCGGGCGCGGCCTGGACACGGCGCTCGCCGACCGCTTCGTGGGGATGTACGTGAACGAGCTGACCGAGGACTACGGCGAGGAAGGACGCCGGGCCGTGCGCGAGCTCCTGCGGCGCGGCGAGGAGATCGGCGCCTTCCGTGAGCCCGTCCAGGTCGAGTTCGTGGGCTAGCCTGGCCCACATGCCTCGGGCCGTAATCCTGTCCGCGGTGCGGACGCCCGTCGGCCGCTACGGCGGCGTCCTCGCCGGGGAGCGGCCCGACGACCTGGCCGCGCTCGTCATCAGGGAGGCCGTCGAGCGCGCCGCCGTCGATCCGGGCGCGATCGAGGACGTCTACTTCGGCGCGGCCAACCAGGCCGGCGAGGACAACCGCAACGTCGCCCGGATGGCCACGCTCCTCGCCGGGCTGCCCGACTCCATCGCCGGCGTCACGGTCAACCGCCTCTGCGCCTCCGGCCTTTCGGCCGTCGTCTCCGCGTGCCACGCGGTCGCAGCGGGCGACGGAGAGCTCTTCGTCGCAGGAGGCGTCGAGTCGATGACCCGGGCGCCGCTCGTGACGGCGAAGCCGGAACACGCCTTTCAGCGCGGCAACCAGGTCGTGTACGACACCACGCTCGGCTGGCGCTTCCCCAACCCGCGGATGGAGGAGATGTTCCCGCTCGAGTCGATGGGAGAGACCGGCGAGAACGTCGCCGAGCGCTACGGAGTCTCGCGCGCGGAGCAGGACGCCTTCGGGCTCCAGTCGCAGCAGCGCTGGGCGGCGGCACAAGATGCCGGTCGCTTCGCGGACGAGCTCGTCCCCGTCGGAGACGCCGACCGCGACGAGCATCCCCGGCCGGACACGAGCGCCGAGAAGCTCGCAACCCTCAAACCCGCTTTCCGTAATGACGGGACCGTCACCGCCGGCAACTCGAGCGGCATCAACGACGGCGCGGCGGCGCTCGTCATCGCGAGCGAGGAACGGGCGAACGCGGTCGGGGCCAAGCCGCTCGGCGCGTTCGTGGCGAGCGCCGTCGCCGGCGTCGACCCGCGCGTGATGGGGATCGGGCCGGTGCCCGCCGTTCGCAAGCTGCTGGAGCGGACCGGGATCGAGGTCGCCGACATCGACCTGGTCGAGCTGAACGAGGCCTTCGCCTCCCAGAGCCTCGTCGTCATCAGCGAGCTCGGGCTCGACCCGGAGCGCGTGAACGTGAACGGCGGCGCGATCGCGATCGGCCATCCGCTGGGGATGAGCGGCGCCCGGCTCGTCGTAACCCTGCTGCACGAGCTTCGACGCCGGGGAGGCCGTTACGGGCTCGCAACCCTCTGCGTCGGCGTCGGCCAGGGCCAGGCGGCGCTCTTCGAGCGGCCCGCCTGACCCGGCGCAAACGCTTCTACGACGAGCCGGCCTTCCTCAGCTTCTGGCAGGAGCTTGAGCTCTGCAACGCATCCTTGAGCGAGCCCTTCGCCTGCTCATTGATTGATCTCAGCTGTGACAGAGCCTGGCGGAAGGAAGTCCCGATCGCGACGAAGGTCGAAGAGAAGACCGAGGCCGCGTTCGCGACGTCGGTCCCGCTCGAGAGGTTCGACAGGGCCTCGTCGATCTTGTCCGACGCGTTCTTGAGATCGCCCGCGAGCTGGTCGACCACGACCCTGGCCTGCTGGCCGCCCGGTAGATCGGGCGTCCCGAGCGACTTGAGGTCGCTGACGAGCTTCTCGTTTGCGCTCTTGAAGTCGTCGGCCGCGTTTTGCAGAGCTTCCTTGGTCGGTGGGCTCGGGAAGCTCTGGCCGATCGACCTGATGGTGGTCCCCCACGTGTAGACGGCCGAGCAGAAGTTGTCGGCCCACTCCTCCTTCGAGACCTTCCCTCCTCCGCCGCCCGAGGTCGTGGTGACGCTCGCGGTGGTCGTCACGCTCGAAGTCGTCGCGGAGCTCTTGCTACCGCCGCCGCACCCGGAAGCGATCAGGCCCACTGCGAAGACGGCCGCGGCGAGGCCGACCGCAGCGATCCGTCCCTCGAACCGGAATATGCGCATTGCTCTCCTTCCTCGTGGCGGAGCCGGCTCGTGCCGGCCCGTGCGCGCCCATCCCAACCCGGACGGAACCGATCTGCATCGTCCGGACGGGATGAAACGCCGAGGTTTTTGCGCTATTCGCCCGCGGTGGAGCGGTAGACGAGCGCCGCCTTCACGCGCCGGCTGACGTCCACGGGATCGCCCAGGTCGAGCTTGGAGAAGATCCCGTTCACGTGGCGCTCGACAGCTCGTCTCGTTATCGAGAGGCGGCCGGCGATCGCCGTGTTGCTGTGGCCTTCTGCGATGAGGGCCAAGATCTCGCGCTCGCGCGGCGTGAGCCTGTGAAGCTGCCCGTCTTCGCGCTGCCGCCGATCAACGAGGATCTCGTCGACGATCCGAGGATCCACGAACGACCTGCCGTGGGCGACCTCGCGCAGCGCGCGGTACAGCTCCTCTCCGTCCGTGACCCGGTCCTTGAGCAGGTACGCACGCCTGTCGGACCCGCCTTCGAACAGCGCCATCGCGTACAGCGGCTCGGCCTGCTGACTCAGGACGACGACACCGAGCTCGGGGTGGGAGGAGCGCAGCTCGGCCGCGAGCCTGATCCCCTCGTCCGTGTTCGTGGGCGGCATGCGGACGTCGGTCAGGACCACGTCCGGCTCGAGCTCCTCGATCGCAGCGCGGAGCGAGCCGAGATCACCGCACGCCCGGACGAGCTCGATGTCCTCGGCACCTTCGAGCGCCCGCACGATCCCCTCCCGGGCCAGGTAGCTGTCGTCGCCGAGAACGATGCGAACGGCCATCAGTCGCGACGTCAGTATCCCACCGAATCGACAGGTGCGCACGCCGAAGAGCGTGGTGCGGGCACGCGGTTCGGGCATCCGCGGGGGATCGCAGGATTCCCGGATGCCGGCACGTGCAGCATTCGATAAGTTCGAGGACGCGTCTCTTCTCCATCCGGAGAGTTCGCGCAACCCCAAGTGGCGCCGAACCCCCTCACCCGCGAGGGCCGTGGTTCCGTCCAGGAGCCCCGTAGCTCGGCGCTGAGGGAAGCCGGGGCCAGGACCGTCTTGCTCGAGACGGGTCCGCCCGCGGCGGCGCCGTTCGACTTCGTGGAGGCGAAGCTCCGCATCCCTGCGCTGCGGCCGGGCGACGTGTCCAGGACCGGGCTCGTCAACCGGCTGCGCGTGACGACCTCGAAGCCGGTGGCTGCGCTCGTCGCCCCGGCGGGATACGGAAAGACGACGCTGCTGGCCCAGTGGGCGCACCGCGACCGGCGGCAGTTCGCCTGGGTGTCGGTGGACGAACGGGACAACGACCCGCTGACCCTGCTCAGGCACCTCGCCGTCGCTCTCGATCGAATCGAGCCGCTCGGCGCCGCCGTCCTGGACGCCCTCGCCGAGCCCGAGGAGCCCGCGTGGACGGCCGCCGTTCCGCGATTGGCATCCGCGGTGGCTGCTTTCAACTGCCGGTCCGTCATCGTGCTGGACGACGCCCACCTCCTGCGCCGCGGGGAGTCGTCGAGGGCGGTCGAGATCGTCGCCGAGCACGTTCCCGCCGGCTCGATGCTCGTGCTGGCCGGACGGACTGAGCTGCAGGTGCCGATCGCCGCCCTGCGCGCCGGCGGCCGCCTCCTCGAGATCGGCGCCGCCGAGCTCGCGCTGACCCCGCACGAGGCGCACCTGCTGCTCCGCGCCGCGGGAGCCGACGTCACCGAGGACGAGGCCGGACGGCTGGTCGAGAGAACGGAGGGGTGGCCGGCCGGGCTTGCGCTCGCCGCTCTGTCCCTGCGTGGTCTCAATGGCAACCGCTACGAGCTCACGGATACCGACCGGTACGTGGCCGAATACTTCCGCTCCGAGTACCTCTCCCGGCTGTCCCGCCCACGCCTGACGTTCCTCAGGCGCACGTCAGTGCTCGAGAAGATGTCGGGCCCCCTCTGCGATGCGGTCCTGGAGGCGACCGACACTGCCGCGGAGCTCGAGTCGCTCGCCTCGCAGCTCTTCGTCGTCCCCGTCGACTCGCAGGGAAGCTGGTACCGCTACCACCGCCTCTTCCGGGAGCTGCTCCGGTCCGAGCTGGACGAGCACGAGCCCGGCCTCGCGCCCAAGCTCCACAGGCGGGCGGCGGATTGGTTCGAAGTGCATGGAGAGCCCGAGTCCGAGCTCGCGCACGCAGACAGGGCGGGCGATACCCCTCGGGTGGCGCGGATCATCGCGGCGATCGCGCTTCCCGCCTATTCCGCTGGGCGCGCCGCTGCGGTCGAGGGCTGGCTCGAGCCGTTCGACGACGATGCGCTGTTGGCCCACTATCCGGAGGTTGCAGCCGCGGGTGCGTGGATCCACTGTCTCAGAGGCCGCGCCGCCGAGGCCGACCGCTGGCTCGCGGCCGCCGAGAGCAGCGGCGTCGACGGACCGGCGGCAGCAACCCGCGCTGCGATGTGCAAGGCCGGCGTGCGCCGGATGCTCGCCGACGCCGAAGAGGCTCTGACCGCGCTGCCCGGGAACAGCCACTGGCGCCCGCCCGCCCTGCTCCTGGCCGGCGTCGCGCTCCTGCTCTCGGAGGAGACGGACCGAGCCGAGCGCCTCCTGCGAGAGGCCGCCGGAGAGGCCGAGCGGCTCGGGCTCACCGAGACGGTTGCCGTCGCGCTCGCCGAGCACTCGCTGCTGGCCGAGGCCCGAGGCGAGACGACCGCGGCCGGAGCCCCAGCGCTACGCGTGCGCGATCACCTGCAGAAGCTGGACGGGTATCCAACGACCTCCATTGCGCTGGCGGTCTCCGCGCGCGCCCTGCTCCGGCAGGGACGGTACGACGAGGCTCGCTCTCACCTCGCCAAGGCCTGCACCCTCACCCCGCTCCTGACGGCGGCGCCGTGGCTCGCAGCGCAGGCACGGCTCGAGCTTGCACGCGTCCATCTCACCCTCCGCGACGACGGCTCCGCGCGCGGGCTCCTGTCGGAGGCGGGAGCGATCCTGCGAGCGCAGCCGGACCTCGGCACCCTCGGCGCGCAGGCAACGGACCTGCGCCGGGAGCTGCGTAAGATTCCCGAGCACGGAAACGGCAAGGCCGGCCTTACCCGGGCCGAGCTTCGGCTCCTGCCGCTCCTCGCCACCCACCTCTCCTTCCGTGAGATCGGCGAGCGACTGTTCGTCTCGCGGAACACCATCAAAACCCAGGCGATCTCCACCTACCGCAAGCTCGGCGTCTCCAGCCGGAGCGACGCGATTGACCGTGCAGCGAAGCTCGGGCTCATGGACGAGGCGTCGACTGGGTCTGCGGGGCGCTTCATCCACTCCGGATGACGCGCGCGCCTCGGAGGCGCGTTGTAATCGAGGGCAAGAGTCGTGGACGAGCACGAGTACATCCTGCGGAAGCTCGCCATCTGCGATGACGCGTTCGTCGAATCGATTCTGGCGGGCAGTGGTGAGAACCTCGAGGCCTCGCACCTCGATCCGAAGACGCACGCGCTCGTCCGTATCGCAGCGCTGGTGGGTACCGACGCAGCCGCGCCCTCCTACATGGCCTGCGTGGAAGAGGCGCTCGCACACGGGGCGACCCTCGACGAGATCGTCGGGACTCTCGTGGCGGTCATGCCCTCCCTCGGATGCGGACGGGTCGTGTCGGCCGCTCCGAGACTGGGCCTGGCGATCGGCTTCGACGTCGGCGGCGCGCTCGAGGGGACGTCGCAGAGCGAGCCGGGCAGCAAGCGTCCTCGACTCTCAGCGGTCGAGTGACCGAGCGATCTCCTGGTCCTCCTCGTATTCCTTCTGCTTGCGCCGGTCGGCGATCCATGCGATCAACAGCAAGATCCCGCCGAAGAACACGAACATTCCGACGATGCCCCACTCGTACCAGGCAGCGCCGATCAGCCCGAAAACGATCATCGCCACGAGGCCCCCGAGGAGGACGAAGCCGATGATCTTCAGCCAGAAGGTTGCGCCGAGGCTGTCATCGTCAAACTCGGTCACTTCAACTCCTTCCCTCGACGGCGCCTGGGTGCGTTGTCCTCAGTCTCCCACATTCTCACCCACGGCTCCGACGGCGCTTCGTCCACATCGGGTGAAGCTCGGCGCTCAGGCATGCTCGGCCGCGCCCCTTCTCTTTGCGGCTTTCCGTTCCGCGACCTTCTCTCTCGCCTCCACGTAGGACTCGGACACGAGCTCCTTCCCTCCGCTCCACCCGAACGCGAGCACGAGCAGAGCGATTGCGAACAGGATGTTCCAGGCCGTGGTGACGAGCTGACGGGAGACGGAGAAGGCGGTCGCGTTCGTCGCGCTCGTCACATCCTTCAGCGAGGCGACGTTGAACGCCTGGTTGACACCGGCGCCGCCGGGCGTCACGGAGGTGACGTTGGCGAGCGAGTTTCCGCCGACCACGCTCATCAGCGTGTGGAAGGTGACCGGGATCTCGTAGGCGGCGAGAAAGACCCCGATCACACTCACCATGGCGCACCAGGCGACGAGGGAGGGCAGGAACACCCGGCCGAAGTAGGCGCGCGCGTGCGCAAGGATTCGCCCGCCTTCCTTCGCCTGACCCCACCACTTGACGATGCGTGGCCACAGCCAGCGCACGAGCAGATAGATCAGAACGGCGCCTCCTACAATCACGATGGCAGTCGCCCACGGGTTGGAGTGCACGAATGAGAACTTGATGTCGAACGAGCCGCCGACGCTCAGGAAGAGGTAGAGGTAGACGAACGCGCCGATGGCGGTGAAGAAGATCTTCTGCACGGCGTAAGCTCCCAGGACGCCGGCGAAGGTGGCCGCAGCGATGATCGTGGTGAGCATCAGCAGCAGCATCAAGGTGCCGAGGTTCGCCGGCAGGATCCCGTTCAGCGCGACCGACGCCGCATAGCAGGCGAGTATCTGCCGCCAGCGAACGGCGGCCGGCGAGTAGGCGAAGGCGAGGATCGAGTACCAGGCGAACGCGGTGGCGGTCGTCTGTATCGACTGGAGCACGACCGCGGCGATCAGCGAGCCGACCGAGATCTCGGTCATCGTGTCCCAGAGGTCACTGAACCAGCCTTTGATGTCCCAGCCGAGCAGGTCCGCCGCGGCGCCGATGACGACGAGCACGAGCGCGAAGATGACAAAGCGCTTCCAGCGGAAGTGCCTCTTCTCCTCGGAGGCGGCGGCTGCGATGTCGGCGCTCATCGTGGGCGTCTCAGGCAGGGTGACTCAGCATACGCCCTTCGCCCCGGACATTGACAGCCCCAAATGCCCCCTCCAAAGCAGGCAGGTAGATTGGCGCGGGAGGCTGTCGTTGCGATGAGCGAGACACCCGAACACGTCGCGGGGCACATCGACGCTCTGTTCGTGCAGAGTGCGGCGGCGCTGACGAGCCGCGAGGGCACGATCACGCTGCAGGAGCTCGCAGAGTCGACGGTGTACTTCGCGGACCGCCCCCGCTGGGAGGTCGGGCACATCCCTTCGCATCGGTTTGTCGAGCTGTGGGGCGAGGGGGAAGACAGCTTCGCCGTCCATCCACCCCACGCCGTGCTTTCGATTCTCGGCGAGGACGGAAGGGCTCCGGCCGACGACGTCGTGATGGTGCTCAAGGAGCCGCGCATCGATGGGAACGCGATGACGTACACGGTCGAAGTGCTCCAGGGGACGCTGCCGGCCGAGAGCGGGCCCTGTTCGCTCTTCATCGACGCGCTCGGCCGTCCGCTCGCGCCGGCCCTCCTGGCCGACGACGCTCCCGCACGGCCCGGTACTTGATCCCGCACGCAGCCGGGCGTCCTGCGATTCTCTCGCTCACCGTGGTGAGGGAACCCGTGCGATGAACCCCCTCGTCGAGCTCCTGCTGCTCGCGATCGCCGCCGCGTTCTATCCCACGCTCCTCGCCGTGGTCCTCATCTTCCTGGGGCGGCCGCGCCCCAAGCGGCTGCTCATTTTCTTCCTGGCCGGAGCTCTGCTCGCGAGCGTGACCATCGGCCTCGCCGCCGTCTTCGCCCTAGACGCTGCCCACCTCGGCTCGTCCGCCCGTGCGACGCTGAACGCGGGTGTCTACATCGGCTTCGGGGCTCTCGCCCTCGTAATCGGCGCGCACTTCTACCGCGAGCCAGCGAAGAAGAAACCGAAACCGGAAAAAAAGAAGGGCCCGTCCCTTGCCGATCGGATCGGGTCGCACGAATCCGCCTGGTTCGTGTTCGTGGCCGGGATGGTGCTGAACCTCCCCGGGATGTGGTACCTGATCGCCCTCAAGGACATCGCGCTCGCGAGCTACAGCGACGCCGTGAAGGTCGTACTCGTCGTGGGCTTCAACCTGATCATGTTCGCGCTCATCGAAGTGCCCCTGCTCGGCTACGTGTTCGCTCCCGAATGGACCCAGGAGCGCGTGCAGAGCTTCAACTCCTGGCTCCACAGCCATGCTCGCCGGGTCGGCGCCTACATCGCCTTCGGGCTCGGCGTCTTCCTGATCGTGCGCGGGATCCTGGCGGCGATCTAGGACTTTTCGCGGGTGCGCTCGCCCGACTCCCGGCCCGTGAGCTTCTCGAGGAAGTCCTTCCCCGGCGTGGTGAGCCGGCTCAAGAGCTCTCGCAGCACCGCCTCCAGCTCGCGCTCGACCGCTCGGCCGAGATGCTTCGCGACGGCCGCCGCCGCCTCGCGCTCGCGCGCCTCAGCCTCGTGGGAGACCGCACGGCTCAGACGCCCAGCCGCCACCCGCACCGCCTGCTCGGCCTCGGCCCGGTCCCGCTCCGCGCTCGCGATGACCTCCTGTTGACTCTCCCGGCCGAGCAGCGCGCGCAGCCGGCGCGGATGCCTGTGCCGCAGCACGAGCGCGGCCACCAGCGCCCACGCGCCTGCGACGACCAGGCCCGCGGCCCAGCCAGGCAGAGTTGGGGTGAGCGCGCGCAGGACGACCCAGGTCAGCGTCCCGAACGCGATGAACAGCGCCCACGCCGCCGCGAGCACCGCGACGAGATCGATGGTAAGCCCGCGGATTTGCGGGCCCCGTCGAGCACCTGCGAGCTCGAGGTCGCGGCGGACGAGCACGGCGAGCTCGCGGACGAGGTCCGCCAGGAGCTCGTCCGGCGCTTCCCGCTCGGATGTCGAATCGGCCCGACCTGCGATCGCCCGAGGATAGTCGCAGGGACGCGCCCCCGGCCGCCCCTCCGAGGCATGAGTTAGGGTCGCGCCGTGGACCTCCACATTCTCCCGCTCGCGATCACGATGATGGCCGGCCCTCAGATCATGACGGCGATCATCTTGATGACCCATCCGACGCCGGTGAAAGTCTCGCTTCCCTTCCTCGTCGGAGTCACCGCCGCCATGCTCATCGAGACGACGATCTGGTTTTACGTGGCGGACGCCATCGACCTCGGCAGCCCGAATGACGAGGGGTCGTCAGGCAAGATCATCCAGTTCGTGCTGGTCGGGCTGCTCGTCTTCCTCGCCATCCAGCAGTACCGCCACCGAGAGACGGTCGAGCCCCCCAAGTGGCTGGGCAGCCTGCTGGAGGCAAGCCCGGGGAAGGCCCTGACGCTCGGGTTCATCCTCATCCTGGTGATGCCCACGGACATCGCCACGATGATGACGGTCGGGACTCACCTCTCGCAAAACGGTCACTCGCTGACCGACGCCTTGCCCTTCTGGGCCCTGACGCTGTTCATCGCCGCCTTGCCGTTGCTCGTCTACCTCTTGTTCGGAAAGCGTGCGCGGGCGGCGATGCCGAAGGTGCGGGACTGGATGACCGAGAACTCGTGGCTTGTGAACATCATCGTCCTCGGCATCTTCGTCGTGCTCATCCTCGGCTGAGCTTCGAACCGCCCGCGGTCGCTGATCAGAGGAGCCGCGGATACGAGATGAGCGAGCCGAGGACGAGCAGCAGGAGGACGAGCGCCACGCCGAGGATTCCCACGCGCACGGCGAAGAGGTCGAAGCGCTGGCTGAGGGCGATGAGGAAGAGCACGGTGGCGAGAAAGACGGTGGCCCGGACGTACTCCTCGCCGTGATGGCGCGCCGACGTGCCTTCGTCGAAGACCTCCGAGGCTTTCTTGTTCAGCGCTCTCGCCTGCTCGGCGGAGCGGTTGCGGTACTGGGGCGTGAACATCGGTCCCGCAGGAGCGTTGGGGTTGTGCAGCGGATCTGTCTTCAGCCAGGCTCGGAATGCCGGGCGAAACTCCGGGGTGAATCTCATCTCGAACTGCCGCGCGAGCTTGTCCTTGCCCGTCAGCTTCGCCTGCAGCCAGGAATTGACCGTCGTCCCGTTGTAGACCTGCTTCTGGCCGGCGAGTGTGTTCTCGGCGTTGGCGGCGAAATTGAGCCGTGACGACTCCCCGTACAGCTTCGACTCCTCGCCGTCCCAGCGCACGGCCTGGTAGCCGCTCCATGCCGTCGCGATCGCCACCAGCGCGAGCAGTAGCGCCTCGCCGATCTCGATCGCGAACTCGACCCGCCGGCTGTGACGGTTTCCCCCGGTTCCCCGCTCGTGGACGTGGTGCGCGTCGGCGAGTCGCGGCGGGCTCAACCAGGCGGTATCGGCGTGAACGGCCGGAGCTCGTCCTGCGTCTGGTGGACGACGCCGTAGCTCGATTCCGGGACCTCGTTCCAGACGCCGGGCAGGTCTCCCAGCGGCTCGGAGACGACGAGCCGGGTCCCTTCCTCGACCTTCTGCAGCACCGGGTGGTCGGGGTACAGCTCGCGCAGCGCGTGCACGGCCGTGCTGTAGAAGAGCGTCCGTGACTTGCCCTCGCTCGAGTAGCGAAAGGCCCAGATCTGGTTGCCGTCGGTCGTCGCCACCGTCATCTGGATCGGGTGCTCGACGCCTTGCCG
>WNGB01000280.1_pt1 | contig 77052 bp, 77 predicted proteins | sample 5400681 | NCBI WGS metagenome assembly WNGB01 (sample SAMN13153367, study PRJNA577476) | soil metagenome | isolation source: 115 cm soil or saprolite under grassland replicate 2 | place: USA:California | collected 2016-06-15 | reverse complement strand
AGATTTGCCCGTCGTCTATGATAACGAAGCGACCGAGATTCGGAACACGCTCGTGGTTATCAACAACGAGTGGGCTGCGGGTTTGAATCGTAAGTCTGCCAATCTCGTTTCGCTCCAGTTGTTCGCGTCTGTCGGTTTTGGTCTCCAATGTGGATGAATCCACGACTTGCTCGATCGAAACGATCTGACATTTCACCTGCTGTGTCGCCAGACGCAGGTCGTAAAAATGTCCCGACCGCAACGGTTCCCGCACGATCCAGAACAAGTCCGCATGAAACCGATTTGTCTCGATCGGAGTTTCGTCCTGGTGCGATGCGACATAGCCGCGTTCCACGAAAATCTGTTCCGCTAGCGTGATGCCAACAGAATCGCCTGCTACTGCGGGCTCGGTCGGAGGAGCGTTCCAACGCTCAATGCTAGCGACCACCGATGATTTGTTTGCGGGCGAAAATACCAGCTGATCCCCTGCCCTGAGCGTTCCGGTTTCGATACGCCCTGCAATGATCCGACGACCATCAAAGCGGTAGACATCCTGGATACAAAAGCGCAGTGGAAGATCGGTGGCAGGCTTTCGCGGCTCCAGAAGATCGAGCGCTTCGAGAACGTCCGCAGCACAGTACCATTTCATTTTCATGCTGGAGCGCGCGACGTTCTCGCCGTCCTTCGCCGATGCCGGAATAAACGTTCGCGCATTTAATCCAAGCTCTTGAAGAAATTTTCGATACTCCTGCTCGATCTCGTGAAATCGTTTCTCAGAGTAATCTACGAGATCCATTTTGTTGACGACCACGATGATATTCTTGATTCCAAGCATGCTGAGCAGATAAGCGTGGCGGCGACTCTGTTCGCGCACGCCTTCGTCCGCACTGATCACGAGGATCGCCGCGTCCGCTCTCGACGCCCCGGTGATCATGTTTTTCAAAAATTCCTTATGTCCAGGCGCATCGATGATCGCATACCGGCGGCGTGATGTTCGGAACGGAATCTCCGTGGTGTCGATGGTGACGTTTTGCTTCTGCTCCTCCAGCAGTGCATCAAGCAGGAACGCAAACTCAAACTCCATTGCTTCAGCCGCGCACGCCTTCTTTATTTCTTCAACCTTGCCTTCCGGTAGCCAGCCAGTGTCATGCAGAATACGACCAATTAGCGTGGATTTCCCATGATCCACGTGACCGACAAAGACGACGCGGAGCGGAGTCTGGATGCTGGATCCTGGATGCTGGATACTAGATGAAGAGACTGGCGCGTTCTTGTTCACTTCTCTGATATATGGCTTCTTTCGATGCTCTTGAGAAAAAGGTTTAGCTTCCTTCCGAGTTCGTCGAGTCCTCTGGTCAGCCCATCCATCGTCGCGGAATCCGTCAACGATTTCGTTGCTATTAGAGTGTCGAGATGGTCGGATGTCTCGTCGCGGGAGGCGAGCGCGTAATCGATGTAACGGATGAACTCCTGTTTGTAACGGCGCCGGCCATAGCCTTCAACAATGTTGGATTCAACCGATTTAATCGAGCGCCGGATCTGGCTGCCTTCTTCGAACATCTCGAACTTGGGCAATTTGGTCAAAGTCGTCTCATGAATTGCAATAACCAGTTCTCGCGCCAATTTCCAAACATCGAGATTGCGGTAATTCATCCAGTATCAAGCATCAAGCAGCTAGTATCAGCAACTATAGAAAACCGCGTGCCCTCAGTTTCTGCATCGCGTTGCGTTCGTAATGATCCTGCGCGCGACCGGCGCGCTCGGTCGTCCTTGTCGCCTCGAGCTCGACGATGATCTCGTCGATTGTAGATGCAGCGCTTTCGATTGGATGCGTGATCGGGCTGCAGCCAAGCGAACGAAAACGTTTCCTGTTTCGGGCGAAATACATTTTCGGGATTGGAATGTTTTCCCGCTCGATGTAGCGCCAGATATCCACCTCGGTCCAGTCGAGCAACGGTTGCACCCGAACGTGTTCGCCTTTTGCCGCTGTGGTGACGAATTGGCTCCAGAACTCGGGTGGCTGATCTTTGTAATCCCATTCGAACTGCGCATTGCGCGGCGAAAAATATCGCTCCTTTGCGCGTGTGGGATCCTCATCACGACGAATGCCGGTGATAAGCGCATCCCACCTGTATTCCGCGAGCGCTTGTTGCAACGCCACCGTCTTTAGTTCGTGCGTCACTGTCACCGGATCGTGTGTCTCATAGCCGACGCCGCGTGCGCGGGCTTCGGTATTGATTTTAACAATGAGATTCAGGTTGTGATGCTTTGCTGCCCATTCACGGAACTCCAGCATCTCCGGAAACTCATAAGTGGTATCGATGTGCAAAACCGGAAACGGCACGCGCCCTAAGAACGCTTTACGTGCCAGCCAGACGAGTACGTTAGAATCCTTTCCCATCGACCACGGCATGGCGATGTTCTTGAAGGCGTGATACGCCTCGCGAAAAATAAAAATGCTTTGGTTCTCGAGTTGGTCGAGGTGTGTTCGCGTTGTCTGGGTCATGTCTTTCAGGTAGGGGCGGTTCACCCGAACCGTCCTTTAACGAGTGATGACAATCAGCGAGCGGGCGATTGAGGTCAATCGCCCCTACATAGATATCATCGTCGATCTGTGGCTCGTTTTCTCTTGCAGCCACCGGGCGTGACCTTAACGTTTGTTGATGCCCGAAACTCGCCCGACAGCGTACGATTCCAAAATCGAAGGCAACGTGATTTTTACGCGCTTCGATGCGGCGCTGAACTGGGTCCGCAAAAACTCGCTCTGGCCGATGCCAATGGGCCTGGCCTGTTGCGCGATCGAATTGATGGCCACGGCGGCATCGCGCTTCGACATTGCGCGGTTCGGCGCGGAGGTGATGCGTTTTTCGCCACGGCAATGCGACGTCATGATCGTGGCTGGCACTGTGACGTACAAGATGGCGTTGGCAGTGAAAAGAATTTACGAACAAATGCCGGAGCCAAAATGGGTGATCGCCATGGGCGCATGCGCGTCTACCGGCGGGATGTATCGCTCCTATGCCACCTTGCAGGGAATCGACCAGCTAATTCCGGTTGATGTTTACATCTCTGGTTGCCCACCGCGTCCCGAAGCGTTGCTGGCCGGCTTGATGAAATTGCAGGAGAAAATTTCCTGCGAGCGTTCGTTTAGAAACCAAAAGCCGGAACTAGCCGAAAGACTCGAGGAAATGCTCGGATGATTAACTCCTACTCGTATTCCTGCTCTTATTCATGAGTCCAAAGAAATAAAGAATAGGAATAGGAGCGTAACGAAACGCGCATGAGTCGAGAGGAATTGCTTAATCGCTTCACCAAAGCATTCGAGGCAAAACTTCAGCTCAAAACTGAATTTCGCGGCGAAACCACTTACACGATTGCAGCGAGTGACCTTCGTCCTGTCGCGAAGTTTTGCCGCGACGAACTTTCCTTCGATTACCTGATCGACATCACAAGCATCGACAATTTCGGCGAAGAGCCACGCTTCGAAATCGTCTATCATCTGTATTCGATGTCGGATGGCATTCATTTGCGCTTCAAATTAAAGGTTCCGGAAGAAACCGGCGCGGTGGACACCGTTTCTGACATTTGGCCGACAGCGAACTGGCATGAGCGCGAGGCTTACGACATGATGGGAATCAAGTTCAATGGTCATCCCGATCTACGACGAATCCTAATGTGGGAGGGCTACCCGTACTTTCCGCTGCGAAAAGATTTTCCGCTGGAAGGATTGCCGAGCGAAATGCCCGATATCGCTTTTACCAAAGTGACACCGATGGAAGGCGGCCCATTCGTCACGGTTCCCAGTACTGCCACGTCAAAAGACCGCGAGCCTCGCGCCCGCCCGCCGGAATTGTGAATATCAGGGAAGTTCCAGAATTAGACGAAAAAATGTCCGTCTTATGTTGCGAATTTTCGCGTAATTCTCGTTAGACCTCATGCGTCGGCGTGTCGCAGCAGCTTTCCTAATGTACGTTGCCTGCGTGAGCGCAGCCGAAGAGCCGAAGAAGCCCGCGGACGATGCCGGGCGTGATCTGCGCAAGATGTTCCTCACCATGCCGGCCGAGAAGGCCGGCATTCAGCGTTCCACCGAGTTTCCACGTGTTTGGGGCGTGGCGATGGACTGGCCTATCGGCCAGCAGATCGCCACACTAGTTGCGCTGGCGGATGGTAGCGCAAGCCTCTACACAACCGGCACGTTTGGTATTATCGGTGGCATTGGACACGAGACCGTACGCACTGCTGCCAAGACGTTGGTCAAAAGAGCTGAGCGCTACTATGACAGCTCGGCTTCCACTAACGATCTGTCTTACCCACAGCTTGACCACGTCCGCTTCTTCTTTCGCACTTTCGACGGCGTTCGTGTTATAGACGTCACTCTTGCATCAGTCACAGATGAGCGTGGTCGATACTCAGACCTTTTCGACCTCGCGCAGGATGCCATCGGACAGCTCAGGATGGGAAGCGAGGCCACACCGAAATGAGGTCTAACCAGACATCTGAGGTAGTCCGTCAATAATTTTGGGTGAAGTTATTCAAGCGGTTTGGATAGCGGGTTGTGCAAGGTATTGAAGCAATGGGGAGCGGCTCTTTTGTAGCGACCTAAGGTAGCGGATTTCGTCGTAAGGAGTGCGCTCCTGCCAGCAGCGGAAGAGGATACGGATCCATTTGTAAGCCAATGCGCGAATGATGACCCAGTGGCTTTTTTGGGCGGCCTTGTGCATCTGGTAAAAGGCGCGGGCCCAGAGGCTGTGCCGGATTGATTCGTTGGCGTACTCGATAAAGCTCTGGTGAACAAAGAGCGGCCACGCGTAGCGGCGATGGATAAGGGTCGCTTGGCCACTGCGTTTGAGTACGGGTGCAACTCCGCTGAAGTTAAGCATCACTTCGGCGCTTTCAAAAAGCTCGCGACGAGAACCGAACGCGGCCAGAAGCCGGGCACTGTAAGCTGTGCCGCTACCAGGCAGGGCGGCAAAGAGAGAAGCATCGGGATGCTGGGCGAAAGTGCGGGCGATCTCGCGATCATAACGGCTGATGGCGGTGTGGACCGCGCGCAATCCCAGGGTGAGCGCTTGCACGGTGATGATGGAACTCTCGATCAGAGCGGGATCATTAGTAAGAGGGGCTGCCTGGGCAATAAGAGCCAGGCGTTTTTCAATCACATCGCCGCGCCGAGCATTCTGAACGTAGTAAAAGCGCCGAATGGTCTCTGCGCGCGCCTTCTTGAGCTGCTGGAGAGAGGGCCACTTTTGTAATAAAGCGCAGGCCATGGGCGTGGTCAGATCATCGCCGCAGAGCTCCAACGCCTGGGGAAAGTAACCTTTGAGCAGAGCCTTGAGCTGATTGGAGAACCGGGTGCGCATGTTCACGCTTCTGCGCCGGGCTTGGGTTAAGTGGCGCAGCTTACGGGTGCACACGTCATCGGGCTGCCAGGCTTTGAGTTGCTCGCGATGCAACGCCACCAGCTCACAGAGGAAGTCGGCATCGGTAGGGTCATCCTTGGCCCGGCTGGGAGTGAACGCCTCGCGGTAACGCGCCAAGGTCATCGGATTGATGGGGAATAGAACAATGAAGTGGTAACCCATCAGTCCATGGATGAGACCGGCCGCAGGTTGTTCCAGACAGATAGCGACCTGCCGGTGAGCAAAACGAGTGCACAGCGTTGCCACCCAGGCATGAAGGGCTTCGGCGCCACCTTTAATTATACTGCGCTCGATCTTGGCGGTGCCGTATCGTTGCAGGCTGACGTTGATTTTCTTGTCCGATTTATCCAAGCCAATGAAGGCGGCGAAGGATTGGTTTTGATTATTTGGATTCATGGGAGTTGGCTTCTTTTTTGTGTTGAGTTGATCTGCGTTTGTGGGCAAACACGCATTGCTCCCGTTCTGCGAAAGCCTTATAGTCGAGGCGTTGAAATACGCGTCGGCAAATGAGAATTCGTTTGTCGAACGGGAGCGCACCGGGACCCGCTCGAAGCTCTGGTTAAAGTAGTCGAGAGACTGCTTGCGATGCATATTCGTAGCGGGCCAGTGCGTGTCTTCCGGTTGGATGCAAAACAAAGATGCTGACTTATCAACGCTCAAAGTTTTGCTCGCGGCAGAGTTGTTCACAATCTGTCGATGGCGGTGAGGGAGCCTTCGAAGCGCTCCACTTCGCAGTTTATGAACAACTCTGGTTAACCTATAAAGCCATGCAGCCAACCGCGGACCGTCCTTATGCCTAGCTTTGATAGCATGCGCACGTTATTCTTAGCTCGCGCAGTCGCTGATCTTGTGTCTCGTTAGGCGACTAAGGAAGCACCGGTAACATCTGAACCCATGCTGAAAAAGAACCGATCGGCACCAAACACGGCCGTAATACCCGTCCTGTACTACCCCGACGTGCGCGAAGCAGTCGAGTGGCTCACAACGGCCCTGCCGTTCACCGAACGTCTCCGCATCGCCGACCATCGGTGTCAGCTCTCGCACAGCAACGGGGCCATCGTCGTTGTCAAACCCGGCGGACACGCCGACGCCGCTTCTTCAACACTGCAGGGCCCTGGGGCGCACTCCGTCCTGCTTCGTGTCACGGAGATCGACGCACTCTTTCTACGCGCCAAGGCAGCCGGTGCTCGTGTACTCGCTGAACCCGCGGATCACATGTATGGCGAACGCCAATGCTCGTTCCTCGACCCATGGGGACATCCCTGGACGCTCTCGGAGACGATTTTCGATTCCGACCCAGCCGACTGGGGTGGCGAACTCCTTGTCGAATGAGCGTGCGGTGGAACCCGAAAGCCGAGCCGTGCTCGACTGGTCGCCTAACCCCTCCTTGCAGCGGTGTTGCCGTTGAACTCATACGCCGTTAGGCCTGATGCTTAGCCTTCATCCTTGGCGATCACCGCATCGACGTCCGCGACAAATTCAAGAATGAAGCCAGCCTTCTTGGCACTGCGCTACCAGGCTCCGCCGCGCGTTGTCCGGAGCAAGCCGCTCAGGAGCGGTCCGGCCGTCAACTCGAATGTCCCTTTGGGGAAAACTCCCCGCTGCGTTCTGTCCCAGATATGAAAGGCCGCCCACGCGTGTTCAGCCAGGAACTGCTCCAACCGCAACTGATCGGCAGCATCCATGGCGCTCTCTCCGCGAAGGCCGGCAGTCATCAACTCAGCAATGTCGCGGTTCCCGGCGATGGCCATGCCGATTACTGTCCATTGCGCCATAGTAGAATTGTGTTCGTTGCGCCGGAGTGCGGCTGTACTCTGTCTGATCTGTAGGCCCACAAAGACAAGAAATAGAATGACGCCAATTGAGCCGGCTATTTGCGCTAGATAAGATAATTGCTCGAGCGACATAACTCTTTTCAAGCAGTGAAACTCAGTGGCAAGCCTAACAGAGTCGTCAATTCATGTCTTGCTCAGGCGGGCCTTGCTTTTACACTCCCGGCCGAACCAATCGATAAAGTCAACGGCCCGATTACGGAATACGTTCAGCATGTTTGCGACGACACCCTGCCGTGGCTTATCTCTTTCCCGTTAGGTAATATGAGATGAAGCTATTTATAAACAATCCAGTGAACATCGTTTTGACATTCGTTCTGCCTTGTGCAGGCCTTTCGGAACCTGCTCCCGACCCTATCCTTCAAAAAATTTGCACCCTTTCTTGCGCGGGCGAGCTGGCCTCCGTTACTCCATGGTATGATTCCACAGGAAAGATCGGCTATTATGAGTTTTCTGGAGATTTGAGAAGTTGTTCTCATCCCCCTTTAATCCTTTATGACTCAAAAGGCCGAGAAGCCCTGACGATCCCTAATCAACCTTTTGATCCCAGGAAGAAAGAGATGATTGAAGAATTCAAGAAGCTGCATCAGAAACGTAAGGCCCTTTTAAAGGGCCATACTCAATCCAAAGCTATATTCTGTTCCGAGGTCCATCGATAATACCTAACAAATCGTTAAGCCGACTATGGAGTCTTTAGTGAAAACCAAAGGAATTGTCGCGACCTTTATGCTAGTCCTTGCGCTCTTTTGCACGAGCAGCACTCACGGTGCAGACGGTTTTGATTCGGTTCGCTGTGGATCTGACGTTCGAACGGCTCTCCTCGGCCGCAAGATGTCAAATGAGCGGATCGTTGTCCTTCAAGAGAGGCACAAGGAGTTAGGACTTAAAGATCTAGGCGGTACAGAGATCTCAGACCGCATATTCTTAATATCCTGGCGAATCTGTGGAGAGGAGTACGTCCTTCTCGAAGATCAAAAAAATATCGTGCGAGACGTGCTGAAGTTTCCGAAACATTCAAAGGACTCACCCGAATTTATTGGTTCGTGTCAATTAAACGGACGCGATCTTCCGGGCACGGTGATTGGTGTGCTTAAGGACGAAGCTGGTGCCGAACTCCTTCCAGCAACGACTGCATGGAAGATTGACGACAAGCAGGTGAAATTCGTCAAGCTTCAGACAGAAGGACTTCGTTGCTCCCGTGATGGAATAAATACCAGCGACGGTGGGCTTTGAACCGTCGCCCATATGTCGGCCCAAAGGACGGCTACACGCGACGCTCTCTGGCACTCGCGTGGGTTAGCCTTATACGTTAGACCCATGAAAACCGCGCTTCCCTCAACGTTCGTCGCGATCATTTTCTCGACGATTTTGCTTTCATTAGGTTGTCAGAAGAAAACACCCGCAACCAATCCCAATTCTCAGAGCAAAAGTAAATTACATGAAAGCACAAAGCCTCTGCAGGTCGCAGATCTCGTTGGATACGATGGAACAAAACTCAGGAAGAGCGTACATCAGATCAGCGAGGCCAACGAGAAACACAATCGGGAAATCGAAAAGATGGTCGAAAGCGGGCCAGACCAATAATGAGCGCTAATCAAGCGCTCCATCCAACCCAGCACTTTGTTGTAGGCACTCGATAATGCGCTACCAAATTCTCAAAGTGCTGGGGTGATTCAGCTGTATCTCGTTAGACCTGGCGCCATAAACGGCCGTGGAATTATCGTGCGATATGAGCAGCATGATATTCGCGATCAAGGCCGAGGTTAGCAATCCGTGGGCAGAGACGTTCGCCTTCAGCGCGCAGAAGACGATGTATGGTGGCAAGCACGTCGCCAAAGGCGATACGATCTTTGTCTTCGCGAGCGAGAACGAGAGCAGGCCAGGTCTTATCGCGAGCGGCGTCGTCACTTCGGCCAAAGCAATCGCAAAGAAACGCGGGATCGCACGGCAAACGACGCGCGTGAGCATCACTATCAGGCGCACCGCGCTTGCGAGGCGGCGCCTGGGGCGACGCGAGCTCAAGCTTTTTGCCGACTGGAACGACGGTCGACCCGAGACCGAGCTAAATTTCAAATTCTATCGTCAGGCAACGAACAAGATCGCCGGTATCTCGGACGAAGCGGCGGCGTTCCTTCGCGGATTCTTTTAACGCGGCCAATTTCGATCTGAACACGACGTGGCCATTACGCGGCAGAAACGGGCGGGGCGCTCTCGGGCTTTCGCGTGGCGGCCATTACGTCGGGATGCAAACTTTCGTCGCGCGGTGACGCGGGCTTATGCCCAGCCTTGGGATAAGCGATCCGACTATGTAACATCATTAAGAGCGTGAACCGAAAACGCTCGGCGATGACTTTCAGTTCGCCCAGCGTTAGGTCGCAGTCGTCCAATTGGCGGTCGCTAATGCGCTCTTCGATGAGTTCGTTCACGAGCGTTTCGATTTTCTGCGGGGTCGGTTTCTCAAGACTGCGCGAGGCGCTTTCGACTGTGTCGGCCAGGCTCACGATGGCGCTTTCCTTCGTCTGCGGTTTTGGTCCGCTGTAACGAAAACTTTCTTCGTGCACCTCTGGAATATCGTCTTCGCGCAGCTTCATGATTTTACCGCCCGCGCGAGCATCTTCGTGCTGCTGAAGCGCGCGCTGATAGAAATAACGGACGAGCGACGTGCCGTGATGCTCCTGAATAATATCGATGATGCGCTGGTTTAGCCGGTGCTTGAGTGCGAGATCCACACCTTCCTTGACATGCGCGATGATGATCAAGGCGCTCATCGATGGCGCGAGATCATCGTGTGGATTGCGTTCAAAGCTCATGTTCTCGGTGAAATATTCCGGTTTCACCAGCTTACCGACATCGTGAAAATAAGAGCAGACGCGGCAGAGTGTCGCATTTGCGCCGATCGCTTCCGCGGCGGCTTCAGCGAGATTGGCCACGACCAGGCTGTGATGATAAGTGCCCGGCGCTTCTATGGTCATGCGACGCAGCAAGGGATGATTGAGATCGGACGCTTCCAGCCACGAAATGTCCGTTGTGATTCCGAACACGTTCTCGAGCATCGGCAGCGCACCGCCAACAATCGTTGCCGTGATAATGCCATTGCCGATGGCGAGAGCGCTTTGAACTCCGATCATTCCCCAGTCATTTGCCGTGGGGTAGAACCAATTGATCGGGCCGATTAACCCAAACGTTAATGACAATAACCAGATGGCGAGTCCTACGCCGAATCCGGCGCGGATCAATTTGCTGCGCCGTCGCACCTGCAATGTGAGAGAGACTGCGGTGAATCCGCTGATCAGACTGGTTATTAGAAGAGGGGCGTCGATTGGGCCGAACAACATGCTACTCCACAAGCTCACGAAGAACGCTGCGTAGAGGCCGTGCTGCCGCCCCAGTAATACGCTCAGCACCAGCGGCGCGAACGCATACGGCGTGATCAAGCCGGCCATTTCCGGTTTCAAGAATCGGTAATTGCCGCTGTTAAAAAGGACCAACAACAATTTGGTGACGGCCAATTGCACAAGAATAACGCCAAACACAAGAAGGATTCGCGAGTTTTGCGCAAAACTCTTCGGCTGGTTAATCCAAAGCTGCGTAATCGCGGTCGCCAGAACCAGCAGAGCAATCACAAAATTCTTCGTCGGTTCCGCCTGTTGCCCGCTAAAAACGAGAAATGCCAGGCCACCAGCAAATATCGCGAAGATCGCTACCTTCGCGTAAGGCGCATATTCCAATTTACGTAGTAACTCGCTGCGCGTCCGGCGACGTCGCGTCTTGCGCGACGCGAGACCGCGTCTGATAAGTCGCCCCCGCTTCGAAAGATCGAACATGTTCCTTATTTACGCGATGCCGGCGCGGGCGAGCGGTGCTGCTGGTAGGCGCCAATGATAGCACGCACGAGTTCGTGCCGCACAACGTCGCGCTCAGTGAAATACACAGTCGCAATTCCCGCCACGGTTTTCAGCGCCTGTAAGGCCTCGACCACGCCCGAGCGTTTGTTGGCGGGCAAATCAATTTGTGTGACGTCGCCTGTCACCACGCATTTCGAATTCACGCCGATGCGCGTCAGTAACATAAACATTTGTTCGGTCGTGGTGTTTTGGGCTTCATCGAGAATGACAAAGGCGTTATTTAGGGTGCGTCCCCGCATATATGCCAGCGGAGCCACCTCAATCGTCTGCCGCGCAATCGCTCGCTCCATTTCCTCCGGCTCCAACATCTCACGTAGCGCATCGTAGAGCGGACGGAGATACGGAGTAATCTTTTGTTCGAGGTCGCCTGGAAGAAAACCGAGCGCCTCACCCGCTTCCACGGCCGGTCGCATCAAAATGATGCGGGCCACCTGCTCTTTCTTGAGCGCCGCGACAGCCATTGCGACGGCCAGGTAAGTTTTGCCCGTGCCCGCCGGCCCAATCCCAAAGACCACATCGTACTTTTGAATGGCCTCGATGTACGCCCGCTGGTTTGCGCTTCGCGCGACAATCGGTGACTTGCGCGGCGACGTTGTGATTTTCGTCGAAACAATATTGCTGAGATTTTCATTGTGTTCTTCGGTCACGGCCTTGAGCGCGTAATTAAATTCGTGTCTTTGAATGTCGACGCCTTGCTGGCGCGCTTTTTCGAGCTGATCGAAGACCTGCTGCGCTTTGTCCACACGACTTCGGTCCCCTTCCAGTTTTACCCAGCCCTCACGCGTAGTTACCTTCACACCAAGAGAGTCCTCAAGGTTCTTCAACAGTTTAATGTCGTTGGCGTAGAGCGACTGCAAAGCGCGTGGGCTTTCGAACTCCAAAGTGCGCGTTTCAGTCATTGCTCAAGGAGCGACGGCTTGCCAGCCGCCGTGACGACTGGAAAGTCGCCGTTCCTTGTTGGTACAAGATTTGAACCACTTTCTTAACGAAAACCGTATACAAGCGCCCAATGGGTCCGTTCCTCTGGAGACTCCTCAACGCTGACTATAATGAAGTAGCTGCCGGTAGCTTTTGGAATCACGTGTGCGGCCGCGAAGTGGCCTTTTTCCCATCCGTCTGGTTCTTCCGCAAGCTTTCCGTCCGAGTCATAAACGTGAACGGAAACCTTCGCCCGATCGACTTCCGTTCCCAACCAGAACCAATATTCGTTTCCTTTGAACAATTGCTGCCGCACTGCTTTTTTTTCACCCGACCCAAGGTCGCCTCCCCAGTAATCCTCACGCACTTGGAATCCTTGTTTAACGTATGGTTCGGCAGCCTGAAGAGCGAACGACTGTGCGTCATCCACCGACGCGAAAATCACGGGCTGCAGTGTGACCAGAGCAAGGAGCGGAAGGCTCGTGCGGAATATCACTTTTGTGAACCGTTTCATCGAAATCCTCAATCTCTGGTTACGATGCCATGACCAAGCCGCGTCGTGATCTCATTGACTTTTTTCACTGATTCGGCAGGAATGCGCCGATCACCGACGTCAATCAATGGCTTCACTTCGACAAGAGCATCTTGAATTTGACGAATGATCGGGACATTAAACTCCGGCATAGCCTTGAGCCTTGTCTGAAAATATGAAAGTAAATCTGGTTGATGGAGCAGCTCTGCGCCATCGCTGGAAAAATGCTCCTTCACAACTGAGGTCAACACTTCGGTGCCACGCAGCCAACCACCCAAGCTGACAAGCTGCGACAATTTTTCATCGTGCACCTCGTTCATTGCTTGTTGCACGCTGTTCTGCGTGCGGTCCAGTTCCTGCCGTACATTTTCCCAATTCCGCTTGTCTGCAGCCTCGACGATCGCCTTCGCATGTGGCGTGATTGAATTTCCGACGCCGATCCCTTTGGCCAGCGCCAGGACGCGTTGCCCAATTTCCTTTACGGTCGCTGAGTCTTCCGCCTGGACAGCAATAAAGCCATCGGCGATTACCGTCCCAAGCAAAAGAGCGATGCGCGGCCTCTCGGTAAAATTCGGTCCTTTGTCGCTACGGACGTGTTGTTTCCAGTTCACCGCGCCCAGTTTATTCAGCGCCCCGAAAATTTCGTTCGGCAGCGGCACGAGAACGTCTTCAACCGTGGTCGATAATTGTTTAATATCGATGTGCTGTGGGGCCTGGGCGGCGCCTGCGCACATTGCGAGCCCACAGAGTACAGCTACGCCTAGCTTAAGATGTCTGGTAAACGGAATCATTTGGCACTTTCGACTATTGATTTCGGGTTCGTATTCAGGATTAATGAAGCGAACTTTAACCGGAACGGCTGCCGTACACAAATCGCTGCTCAAAACAATTTGACTCACGTTAATCGAACCACCTCGTTGCCCCGGACGCATCGCTACCTGCATGGCGTATGGATCTGAACCGACTAGAGCACATTCTCGATCGTGCGCCCTCAAAACGCATAACGGTCATCGGTGATCTTATGCTTGACGAATTTGTCTGGGGAAAGGTCGCTCGAATTTCGCCGGAGGCGCCGGTTCCAGTTGTAGAGGTGACCGGAGAATCGTTCTATCCCGGAGGCGCTGCCAACGTCGCGCGGAACCTGCGCGAGTTTGTGGATCGCGTCAGTGTAATTGGAATGCTCGGTAAAGATCGCAGTGGCCAGCAACTCCGAGAATTATTAGACGCGCAAAACATCGACACCTCCAACGCAGTCGAGGATGAAACCTTTTGCACGATCGTCAAGACCCGCATCATCGCCCTCCACCAACAAGTTGTCCGTGTCGATCGCGAAAAAATTGTCAGCCCATCGGCAGCGCAAATTGCAAAAATAGTCTCCGCGGTGCGCAACAGTGTCCCGCAAACCGACGCCATTGTTTTCGAAGATTATGGCAAGGGTTTTGTAACAACTGAGCTGGTTTCACAGATTGCGCGCGAGGCACGGGCGGCCGGTAAAATAGTGGCGGCTGATCCCAATCCCCGGCATTTGGTGGATTGGCATGGTGTCACAGTGATTAAGCCAAACCGCGCCGAAGCTTTGCTTGCCGCTAGTATTCCCGGCCGCGATCCGGATGCTGTTCCACCGCACGATGTCGATCTCAGGCGCGCTGGCGAAGCGCTTCTTAAGCGATGGGAAACAAAATACGTTCTCGTCACTCTCGGCGAACATGGAATGATGCTTTTTCAGCAGAACGAAAAGCCGCATTACATACCGACCAAGGCACGACAGGTTTTCGATGTTTCAGGCGCGGGCGATACCGCCGTTGCCCTCTTCACTCTGGGACTCGTCTGCGGAGCGACTCCGATTGAGGCCGCGGAAATCGCCAACCACGGGAGCGCAGTCGTGGTAAGCAAACTTGGAACGGCGACCGTAACCCGAGACGAACTCATCGCCAGTTTCCGAGAAGACAGCGAACATGACTAATCCGCTGTCGTCTGCGGTATTTATCGATCGCGACGGTACGATCATGCAAGACGCCGATTATTGTTCAGACCCACAACAGGTGAAGATCTTTCCTCGTGTCGCCGAAGCCTTGAGGCGTTTAAAATCGAAAGGCTTCAAAGTTATCATTATCACAAACCAAAGCGGAATCGGTCGCGGTTTCTTCACGGTCGAACAATATCGAGCCGTCGAAGCGGAGGTCCTGCGCCAGCTTGGAGATGGTCTGATCGACGCGACCTATTTCTGCCCCGATGTTCCCGGGCAGCATTCGACTTGCCGGAAGCCCGCGCCGGGAATGATCGTAGAAGCCACGCGCGAGCACCAAATCGATCTGGCACGGTCATTTTTGATTGGTGACAAAGAGATTGATGCCGAGTGCGGCCGTAACGTGGGTGTGCGCACTATTCGTGTTCGGACCGGATTTGACCGCGAGACCGCTGGCAGCATGGCAGATTGGGTAGCCGAAGACTTGCCGGCAGCCGCCGAAATTATCTTGAACACAACGTGATGATTGCGCGGTCATCCCGAGCAGAGCGAGGGACCTCACCCATTCGCTCATGGCAAACAAGCAACTGCTCGCATGATTTATCGGCAAATGTGAGATCCGTCGCCCGCTCCGCGGCTCGGGATGACAGCAGGCATGAATAGGGCAGTCGGCATAATTCCAGCGCGCTGGAGTTCTACACGTTTTGCGGGAAAACCATTGTATCCGATTAATGGCAAGCCGCTTTTATACCATGTGTGGAAGCGCTGCCGGCGCGCAAAGAAACTCGATGCACTCATCATTGCTACTGATGACATGCGAATCGCGGAGGCTGCTTTCGACTGGGGCGCCGAGGTCGCCCTAACCTCGCGCCGGCACCGTAGCGGGACCGATCGAGTGGCAGAAGTCGCACGCCATGCGAGAGACTTCGCGTTCGTTATTAACATCCAAGGCGATGAACCGTTAATCGATCCGCGCCTAGTCGATCAAGTCGTCGAAAAGCTCCGCTCGGACCGCAGGATCGATATCGTTACGGCTGCGCATCCGTTTCAAAATCCCGCCGAAGCAAAATCACCGCACCAAAACAAAGTCGTCCTAGATCGGAATAATTGCGCTCTTTACTTCTCGCGAAGCCTTATCCCCTATCACGCCAAGCGTTCCCGTGTTCGCCATCTGCGGCATCAAGGTATTTACGGTTTTCGTCGCAATGCGCTTCTCCAGTTTGTGAGATGGAAATCGACTCCGCTGGAGCGCGCTGAAAGTCTCGAGCAATTGCGCGCGTTGGAAAATGGTGTAAAAATTCATGTGCTCATCACAAAACATGGTTCGCCCGGAGTGGATACGCCGGCTGATGCCAAAGCGCTGGAGCGAAAACTCGCTCGCGCACAACTGAAGGCTCCCTCCAGATGAAATACATCTTTGTGACTGGTGGCGTGGTCAGTTCGTTAGGGAAGGGCTTGACTGCAGCCTCGCTCGGCACACTGCTTGAAGCGCGCCAGCTGCGCGTTGTTCTCCAAAAGTTCGATCCTTATCTAAATGTCGATCCTGGCACGATGAATCCGTTCCAGCACGGGGAAGTTTACGTGCTGAACGACGGCGCTGAGACCGATCTCGATCTTGGACATTACGAGCGCTTTACCAATTGTCTTCTTACTCGACACAACAACCTGACCAGTGGGCAGGTTTACGAGACAGTGATTTTAAAGGAGCGGCGGGGCGATTATCTCGGCAAGACCGTGCAGGTGATTCCGCATGTCACTGATGTGATCAAAGATCGAATCCGCGAACTGTCCGACGAAAGTAAGTACGACGTGGTGATCACAGAGATTGGCGGCACCACTGGCGACATTGAAGGTCTTCCATTTATCGAAGCAATCCGGCAGTTTATTCTCGAAGTCGGTCCACAAAACGTGGTGAACATGCACGTCACCCTTGTTCCGTACATTAAGGCTGCGCACGAGTTAAAAACAAAACCGACACAGCAAAGCGTGGCGAAGCTGCGCGAGATTGGCTTGCAGCCGCAGGTGTTAATTTGCCGCACCGAACGGCCGCTCGATCACGATGTGCGTTGCAAATTGTCGATGTTCTGCAGCGTTTCCGAAAAAGCCGTGATTGAGGAGCGCGACGTCGAGCATACGATTTACGAAGTGCCTTTAACGCTGCATGCCGAAGGACTCGACCAATTGGTGTGCGATCTTTTGCATTTGGAAACGCCTGCGCCTGATCTGGCAGACTGGCGGAAATTCGTCGAACGCGTCGTCAGTCCAAAACGGCGCGCCAAGATCGCGGTCGTCGGCAAATACATGGAGGTCCGCGACGCTTACAAGAGCATCTATGAATCACTCGCGCACGCTGCCGCGAGTGAGGACTGCGGAATCGATCTCAAGCTTATCGATGCCGAATCGCTGGAGCACGGTGTCGATGCTCAATTGAAAGATATGGCCGGCGTTCTGATTCCGGGCGGATTCGGCGTGCGCGGAGCTGAAGGAAAAGTCAATGCTGCGCGTTATGCGCGCGAGCACAAGATTCCGTATCTCGGTCTTTGTCTCGGCATGCAGGTGGCGACGATTGAATTCGCAAGGAATGTCTGTGGAATCAAAGACGCAAACAGCACTGAATTCGACAAGAACGCGACCGAACCGGTCATCTCGTTGTTGGAAGAGCAGCGGGGAATCCGAAACAAAGGCGCCAGCATGCGGCTGGGCACATGGCCAACGAAGATTGTGCAGGGCACCCTGGCGGAAAAAATCTACGGCGAAACGGAGGTAACCGAGCGACACCGCCACCGATACGAGTTCAACATGGAATATCGCGATCGAATGAACGCAAAAGGCTTCGTGATTTCAGGAACATCACCTGATGGCGCCCTCGCTGAATTGATCGAGCTTCGCGATCATCCGTATTTTGTCGGCTGCCAGTATCACCCCGAATTTCAAAGCAAACCGAATAAACCCCACCCGCTATTCAAAGGATTCATTCAGGCTTGTCTTGCGCGCGAGGCCGGCCGTGCGCCGCGCGCTCCAGCCGATCCATTATCGCCGCGCCGAGTCCTTGAGACGGAACTCGTTCCGCAAGGATGAGGTCGAGATTGAGCGCGTCCAGCTCACGCAAGTAGCGAAACAAATTCGCCGCGGCTTCGCGCAGATCTTCTCGTTCGCTCAAACGACGAGCTGCCGTGAAATTTTTTTGGGATTCAATCGAATGCCACGCAAGCAAGCCGACGCGCTGGTTTTTCTTTGGCGAAAATGATTCCGCGTTGTCGATCAACTCCAATGCTGTTTTCGGGGCATAATGTGATGGCAGTTGTCCCGGCGCTGAAATTTTCCGCGTCGGGGCGGCGAGACTTACTTTGGCAAATTTAGACAACTGCTCGGCCGCGATCGGGCCGCGTCGTAACACCTCGATTCTCCCGTTGGAAATACCGATAATCGTCGATTCAATTCCGTGCTCGGTCGGTCCTGCGTCGATAATTAGTGGTATTCGTCCATCGAGTTCATCCAGCACATGCTGAGCCGATGTCGGACTGACGCGTCCGAATCGGTTTGCGCTCGGGGCAGCAAGCGGCCGGTCCAGTTCGCGCACGATGTCAGCAAAAACCGGATCCGAGCTGATTCGTACCGCGACTGTGTCGAGGCCTGCTGTCACAGTCTCAGGGACGATGTCATGCTTGGTCAGAACGAGAGTGAACGGCCCCGGCCAGAAGCTATCGGCCAATCTGAAAATCAATTCTCGATCACGGACCGGCAGATCGACAATTTTCTCGAGCCAATCGCGGCTCGGCAGATGCACGATCAGCGGATCGAAGCGTGGCCGCTCCTTCGCTTCAAAGATTCTCGCCACCGCCATTGGATTCAGCGCGTCAGCAGCGAGGCCGTACACAGTTTCGGTAGGCAGCGCGACGATCTCGCCTTTGCGCAGCAACGTGACCGCGCGCGCGACAGCATTCGCGCGGTCCTTCGCGGTTGATGTTCTAAGGAGATCGGTTTGCATCGAGCCGCTGAACTTCTCGCTGTCATTCCAAGCGCAGCGAGGAACCTGGCACAAGCTGCGCAAGCTCACGCTCGTTAAGCAGTGTGATCCAAGCTTCGCGCGTGAGATCCTTCGCTTCGCTCAGGATGACCGCGTTCACCTTGGCAGCTTAGCGGCAAGCACGCTCTCAGACTGTTTCCTGCGAAAAGCCTCCACTTTTTCGCGAATGCTTTTCTCGGAGATCGCGAGAATTGCAGCCGCGAGCAGGGCCGCATTTTTCGCGCCCGGTTCGCCGATCGCCAATGTGCCCACAGGAATTCCGCCCGGCATCTGAGCAGTCGACAACAGTGAGTCGAGCCCCTGAAGTTTCGATTGAATCGGAACACCAAGAACTGGCAGCCACGTGTGAGCAGCAATCACTCCCGCCAAATGCGCGGCGCCGCCGGCGCCGGCAATGATGACTCGCAACCCGCGATCGACTGCTGTTCGCGCAAACTCCGTCGTCGCATCCGGAGTGCGATGCGCAGATAGCACGCGTGCTTCATTGGGTATCCGAAGCTCGTCCAGCGTTTCCACCGCATGACGCATCGTATCCCAATCCGATTTGCTGCCCATGATAATGGCGACGAGAGGTTTCGATTCAGGCATGGGCAAATTGTAGGGCGTTTGATTCGTTCGCGCCAGCGAACTTACCCCAGTAACACCGCGCTTCAGCGCGGTGAGCGATGTCTCCTAGACCGAAAACCGTTTAAACGGCTTCTCTGATGAGTATGCTCAAGGCACCTGGCTAAAGCCAGGTGTTGATGGGACATTGGACAGTGAATCAGGCCGGGAAATCTATCGTTCTCATCGGAATGATGGGCGCGGGGAAATCCTCCGTTGGGCGTTCCCTGCAGCGGCGGACGCAGTTTGCCTTGCTCGATACTGACGAGATCGTTGCCTCGAAATTTGGACTGTCGATTCCCGAAATTTTTTCCAAATACGGCGAGCAAGTCTTTCGCGAAGCGGAAACTCAAGCACTTCGTGAAATGGCACCTGATAAACAGACCGTTGTCGTAACCGGCGGCGGAATCGTATTAGGCGAAGATAATCTGGATTTCCTGAAACGGCTCGGCGTGGTGGTGTGGTTGGACGGCAAGGAAGAAACGCTTTTCGAACGAGCGGCGCGATCTGGAAATCGACCGCTGCTCCAACGCGGCAATCCGCGGGAGGTGTTCGCGCAAATATTACAGGCGCGCCTCCCACTCTATGCCAAAGTCGCGAATATTCGCGTCGATACATCGGTGCTTACAGACGAGGAAGTTGCCGTGGCAATTTTGAGCAAGCTTGGGAAACTTGGCCGCAATTGGAGACCGGGATCAACGATCCCGGCTACAGCACGATGATTCAGATTTCGCGCGAAAAATTAAAGGAACGGCTCGCATCTTTCGCGCATGAGATTGGTTTCGATTCGTGTCGCATAGCGGCTTGCAGCGAGCCGGCGCATGCAACCGAATTTCGCGAGTGGCTGCGCGAAGGCGCGCATGGCGAAATGCATTATATGCAACGCGGCGAAGAGAAACGTTGCGATCCGCAGAAGGTTTTGCCCGGCGCGCGGTCGATCGTGGTCGTGGCACTGAATTATTTCCAAGGTGAACACGCTCGGGTCCCCGAGACCGCGGTTACCGGCAGAATCGCGCGCTACGCGTGGGGCGATGATTACCACGATTTGATCAAGACAAAGCTTGACGAGGTCGACAATTTTCTTCGCGAATTCGGCGGACAGCAGAAATGTTACGTCGACACAGGTCCGATTTTGGAGCGTGACTACGCGGCGCAAGCCGGTGCCGGGTGGCATGGCAAGAATACGATGTTAATCGATGAACGACTGGGGACCTGGTTCTTCCTCGCGGAAATTTTGACGACGCTCGAATTGCCGCCCGATGAGCCAGTCGCTGATCGCTGTGGAACGTGTGAGCGCTGCATTAAAGCGTGTCCGACGGGAGCAATCACTGCTCCGTATCGACTCGATGCACGGCGGTGCATTTCTTATCTGACGATCGAGTTGAAGGGTTCCATTCCGCTGGAGCTTCGGCCGCTGATCGGAAATCGAATCTTCGGTTGCGACGATTGCCTGGATGTTTGTCCTTGGAATCGCTTCGCTCAAGCTTCTCACGAGACAGCGTTCTCGGCACGTGAATCGACGAACGGCATGTCCTTACGCAAATACCTGGAACTCACTGACGCGGAGTTCCGTCAGCTTTTCAAACAGTCGCCCATTAAACGAATTAAGCGTCGCGGCTTCCTGCGCAACGTCTGCGTCGCCTTGGGTAATATTGGCGATTGGTCGGACATTCCCGCGCTGCAACGCGCGGCAGCCGATCCGGAGCCTTTGATCGCAGAGCACGCCGCATGGGCAATTGAGCAGATTCGGATTCGCCAGGGGGGCGAGTCCGTCGGATTGGCAGACAAAATCAATCTCATCCAAGCAAGCGGCAATTAGCTGAATCCAAAATCGTTTCTCACTGCATCCCAACGTTGTCGTGAACGGGATTTCGTTTGCAAGGGTCAAACAACCAACTGACCCTGAGCCTTTCACTCCGAGAACCGCTCCTGCCATGCATAAAGCTGTAAGCACCCCTGCGCCCGCGCCTTTAACTGCGAAGCAGCGCCGCGCGCGTCGCAAGAAGCAAATCATCTACGGTTCGATCGGACTGCTCTTGCTGTGCATTGTCGCATCGATCATCTGGAGCAAGCGCGAGAAACCAATTCCGGTCACAACCGAGAAGGCGATTCGGAAAACGATCTTGCAAACGGTTTCGGCGACAGGAAAAGTGCAGCCGGAAACGGAAGTAAAAATTTCTCCCGAGGTCGCCGGTGAAATCATCGAGCTGCCGGTCGACGACGGAAAACAGGTGAAAAAGGGCGATCTGCTCGTGCGTATTCGCCCGGATTCGTACAAAGCTCTTGTCGAACAGCAGGAAGCAGCCATCAGCGCGGCGAAAGCAACGAACCTTCAACAGAAGGCCACGATGCTGAAAACGGAGCACGACTTCAAAAGAGCCGAAGATTTGTTCAACAAGAAGCTGATCTCAGAACAGGAATTCAATGGTGCCCAAGCCGCTTACGACGTCGCCAAAAACACGTATGAAGGTTCGCTGCACGAGATCGAGCGGGCCGAGGCAGGCTCCAGTCAGGCGCGCGATCAATTATCCAAGACCACAATCTATTCGCCGATCGACGGCACGGTGACAGTTCTCAACAGCAAACAGGGCGAACGGCTCGTGGCCACCGGACAATTCGCCGGCACCGAAGTGATGCGCGTAGCCGATCTCAGTCACATGGAAGCGCGTGTCGACGTGAACGAGAACGACGTCGTGAATGTAAAGCTGGGCGACAAAACCGAAGTCAAAATAGATGCTTACGGCGATCGGAAATTCCACGGCGCTGTTTATCAAATCGCTAACACTGGAAAGACCACCGGCGCCGGTACGCAGGAAGAGGTCACCAACTTTGAAGTAAAAATTCGAATTGAAGACACGGATGTAACGTTAAAGCCGGGTCTGAGTTGCACCGCGGAAATCCAGACAAACGAGGTGAAAGACGTTGTGGCCGTGCCCATGCAGGCTGTTACCATTCGCACCGGCGACAGCAATTTGAGTCCGGAAGAACTTGAAAAGAAGAAGCAGAAGCTCGCGCAGCGCGACAAAGGCGATAACAACGCCGATTTCGTTAATCAGCGCGCGGAGAAAGCAGCGCAGAAAGAAGAACGCGACAAAATTGCGAAAGTCGTGTTCCTGAAAAAGAGCAATAAGGCGCAGATGGTCAAAGTGGCGACCGGCATTTCCGACGACACTTACACGGAAATCAAAAACGGGATTCAGCCTGGCGACGAAGTGATTTCCGGAAGTTACAGCGCAATCAGCCGCAAACTGAAGGATGGCGCGAAAGTCGCCTACGACAAAGAAGGAATGAAGTAGTGCTCAGGATTCACGCGCCGGAGTTCAGAACTGAACTCTCAAACCTGAACTCTGAAACTCGAACACGATGACCTCCGATCACGTTCGCCAGGCCGGTCCCATCGTGATCGACATCGAGAACATCACAAAGGACTACGTCATGGGTGAAGAGATCGTTCACGCGCTTCGCGGCGTAACTTTGCAGATTCGGCGCAACGAATACATCGCCATCATGGGCCCCAGCGGCAGCGGCAAGTCGACGCTGATGAACATGCTCGGTTGTCTCGACACTCCGACTTCGGGTCGCTACGAGTTCAACGGCAAAAATGTTGCCGAAATGGACGACGACGAGCTTGCCGCCGTTCGCAACCGAGAGATCGGGTTCGTATTTCAAACGTTCAACCTCTTGCCGCGATCAACATCGTTGCGCAACGTCGAGCTGCCGTTAATTTATGCCGGCATCGAGCCCGAACGGCGGATAGAACGGGCGACCCAGGTGCTTACAGATGTCGGTCTCGGCGATCGCATTCATCACAAACCGAACGAACTTTCCGGCGGCCAACGTCAGCGCGTGGCCATCGCGCGCGCGCTCGTCAACGGACCGTCAATTATTCTGGCCGACGAGCCCACCGGCAATCTCGATTCCAAGACCGGCGAAGAAATCATGGAGCTGTTCGAGGATCTGTATGAGCGCGGTAACACAATCATCCTCGTGACGCATGAACGAGACATCGCCGCGCACGCGCGTCGAACCGTGCATTTGCGCGACGGCCTCGTCGAGATGGATCACGCGGGTTTTATTCCGGAGCTCGACCTGCCGATTCCCGAGACAACATCAACATGAAACGTTTTCTCTACGAGCTGACCGAAAGCTGGAAAATCGCAGCCGCGCAAATGCGCTCGAACCTGACGCGTTCAACGCTCACGGCACTCGGCGTTATCATCGGCATCATCGCTGTCACATTAATGGGAACTGCTGTGAACGGCATCTCGATCGGCTTCGATAAAAGCATGGCCGTGCTGGGTGATGACGTTCTCTACGTCACGCAATGGCCGTGGAAGCCGGTGGACGATTGGTGGAACTACCGTGATCGCAAAAAGATCAAGACCGAATACGCCGAGACGTTGAACCGGATGATCGCGGCCACGCCGAACTCAAACCTGGTGATAGCGGTGCCGACGTCGAATTTGATGCGCTCAATTAAATACGGCGGTAACCAGGTGGACAATGTGTTCATTCTCGGAACAACATCGGATTTCATCGTAACGTCAACGATCGATTGTACGGCAGGCCGATTTTTCAACGAGCTCGAATCGCGTGGCGGCGCTAGTGTCGTCATCATCGGCTATGACGTTGCGGACGCGCTATTCCCCTCCGAAAGCCCGATCGACAAATCGGTGCTGATCAACGGTCAACTGTTCAAAGTCATCGGCGTAAACACGCGACAGGGCACCTTTCTCGGTTTGTTCAGTTGGGACTCGATGGTGGCCATGCCGCTGAGTGCGTTTAACAAATACTTCTCGGCCAAAAGCGAATCGGATGTCCGCGTGAAAGTGAAGGACAAGACGAAGCTCGCCGATGCGAAAGACGAGCTCACTGGTTTGATGCGGCGCGTGCGTGGATTGCCGCCGGAGAAGAAAGACGATTTCTCGATCAACGAGCAACAGGCCTTCAAAAGCACCCTCGATCCGGTGAAAAACTCAATTGCGATTGCGGGACTGTTCATCACCGGGCTGTCACTCTTCGTCGGCGCGATCGGCATCATGAACATTACATTCGTCAGCGTGAAAGAGCGCACGAAAGAAATCGGAACGCGCAAAGCGCTCGGCGCGCGGCGACGAACGATCCTGCTGCAATTCCTCATCGAATCCACAGCGCTTTGTCTCCTCGGCGGTTTCATCGGACTCGCGTTTGCCTATCTAATGTGCTTCGGGATCGGCAAGGCGTTCCCCTCTTTTCCGATTCATTTCTCGGTTGGCCTAGTGCTCATCAGCATGATCGTTTCAATATTGACAGGCTTGTTCTCGGGATTCGCTCCAGCCTGGACAGCGTCCCGCCTCGATCCGGTAGCAGCGCTCAGATATGAATAAGCATTCAACCGCAGAGAACGCAGAGACTGCAAAAAATTTAAACGAACTGACCGATGCAATCATCGGCGCTGCGATGGAAGTCCACCGCGCTCTTGGACCTGGATTGTTGGAATCGACTTACGAAATGTGTTTATGCCGGGAGTTAAGCATCCGCGGCATTCGCTTTGAACGACAAGTTCCGATCTCGGTGGAATACAAAGGCGTCAAACTAGAGTGCGGGTATCGCGCAGATCTTATCGTTGTCGGGCGGATTCTCGTTGAGATAAAAGCAATTGATTCGCTGCTGGCAATTCATGATGCCCAGTTGCTCAGTTATCTAAAGCTCGGCGGCTGGAAAATCGGATTGTTGATCAACTTTAATGTTAAGCTGTTGAAACACGGCCTGCGCCGACGGGTTTTCGGTTTGATTGAAGAGGTCAGCTTATGATTCTGCTCCGCGAACTCCGCGTCCTCTGCGGTAAATAGGTTGTCGAGATGCTATTTAGCGAGATTATCAAGATGGCGTGGTCGTCTCTCGGCGCGAACAAGCTGCGTTCCCTACTGACAATGCTCGGCATCACGATCGGCGTGTTCTCAGTCATCTCAGTCATGACTGCGATCGGCGCGTTGCAATACTCAATTGAGAACGGGCTGAGCTTTCTCGGCTCGAACATTTTTCAGTTCGCGAAATATCCGGCCAGTGTTAGCGCAAGCGGCGATGTGCAGGAAAAATTTCGGAATCGACACAACATCACTTATAAGCAGGCGCTGCATTATTATCGATTGATGGAAGGCGAGGCGCGAGAAGTTTGCCTCAAGAGTTTTGGTTACGAAGTAAAAGGCCAGGCCGTCTACAATGGCGTCAAGACCACTCCGAGCCTGCTCATTGTCGGAACCAATCGGAGTTTTCTTACCGCGAACGCTTACACGCTCGGTTACGGCCGCAATTTGAATGATGAAGACGTCGATCTTTCGCGGCGCGTGATCGTTGTTGGAAAAATGATCGAGAAGAGGCTGTTTCCGCACGAAACGCCGATCGGCAAAGTCATTCGTGTCAGCGGCCACACGTACACGATTGTTGGCGTGCTCGCGGAGAAAGGGACGGCGTTCGGACAAAGCCAGGACGACCTGTGCATCATGCCGATCACGCGGTTCTTCGAGGATTACGGGGAAGCGAAGCGCACAGTCAACATCGCGACGCAAGCGTTCACACAGGACACTTACAATCGGACGTTCGACCGCGGAATCGGAGCGATGCGTATTGCGCGCGGCCTGCGTCCGGATCAGCCGAACGATTTCGAGATTTACAGCAACGATTCGCTCAAGAGCGCATTCGTTAACGTCGCGGGATACGTGCGAGTGGGCGCGTTCGTAATAAGTTTCATCGCGCTCGTCGCGGCTGGAATCGGGATCATGAACATCATGCTGGTCAGTGTGACCGAACGCACTAAGGAAATCGGCGTCCGCAAATCGATCGGCGCCCGCAGCCGCGACATCCTGCGGCAATTTTTGACCGAGGCCGTTTTCATTTCGGAGGCCGGTGGTGTATTGGGAATTATTCTCGGAATCATTGTGGGAGATCTGCTGGCGGCGTGGCTCAAAGTGGACCTAATCTTTCCGTACGGCTGGGCCATTGCCGGTCTGCTCGTCTGCTCGGCAATCGGAATTGGCTTTGGCCTCTACCCGGCCTATCGCGCCGCTAACCTCGATCCGATCGAGGCACTAAGATACGAGTAGCTACCGCTGATTACCGAGACGACTCGGGCGCGATCAGGTCTTCGGCTGCCACGATTTGCCAGCGTCCATGCGCCGAATCCAAGTATCGGTCCACACAAAGCGTCCACGCTCACCCGTGCGTCGTTCCCAGGATTCATCGCCATGTGCAATTGCGGTGTCACCATGAAAGCTGACTTTGACTTCATTAACGTGATTGGAAACGAAATATTGCGGCGCATTTCGTGTGTCGGCGATCATTTTCGCCTTCGTAAAGCCTCCCTTTCGGATCCACGCCTAGGAAATCATCGGCCAGAATCCGTTTGACTGCGCTTGGATCGCCACTGGCTACCGATTCCGCCCACTGACGTTCACTTTCGACAATGTAGCGCTCTGCTTCCTTCTGGTCGTAGTGTCGCGCGCATTGACAAAGCAAGCAGCAAAGCGAGCCAGCAATAACGAAGATGCCGGTCTTCATCATGCAGTCCGCATGATTACTCCAAGCCGAGGGCCTTGAACGTCGCGTCGACATGTTTGAAATGAATGTCGAGCGAACAAAGCCGGTCGATTTCGTCGGCCGAAAGTTTCGCCACGATTTCGGGTTCGCGTTTTGCGTTTCCGGCAAATGTTCCCTCACCTTTCCAAGTTTTCATAGCCGCGCGTTGCACGGCTTCGTACGCGCTTTTTCGTTCCGCGCCCGCTCGCGTAAGCGCAAGCAAAATCGATTGGCTGAAATACAGGCCTTTGGTTAGATCGAGATTTTGCTGCATTCGTTCCGGATAGACCTGCAATTTTTCTACGACCTCTCGCAATTTCACGAGCATGTAATCGAGCAAGATGCACGAGTCTGGTAGGATGATTCGCTCGGCGCTCGAGTGACTGATGTCGCGCTCATGCCACAGCGCCACGTTCTCCAACGCAACAACCGTGTTTCCGCGAATGACGCGCGCCAGGCCACTCAAGCGCTCGTTTGTAATCGGGTTGCGCTTGTGCGGCATGGCGGAGCTGCCTTTCTGGCCTTCGCCGAAAAATTCTTCCACTTCTAGAACTTCAGTGCGCTGGAGGTGCCGAAACTCGGTCGCCCAACGATCGACACTGGACGCAATCACAGCGAGCGCAGTCATAAATTCCGCATGCCGATCGCGCTGCACGACCTGGGTTGAGAGTGTCGCCGGTTTTAATCCGAGTTTCTCGCAAACCGCGCGCTCAATTTTTGGATCGATGTGCGCATGCGTGCCAACCGCGCCGCTTATTTTACCAACCCGAATACGTTCGCGCGTTTCCGTGAGCCGCTCCTTCGCACGACCAAATTCGTCATACATGAGCGCGAGCTTCAAACCGAACGTGATCGGCTCCGCGTGGACACCATGGCTCCGCCCGATCATCGGGGTCATTTTGAACCGGCGCGCCTGATTGCCAATCGCCGTTCGCATTGAATCCAAATCGTCCAAAAGAATTTGGCATGACTCCGTTAGTTGGACAGCAAGAGTCGTGTCCAATATGTCCGATGACGTTAACCCCTGATGAATCCAGCGCGATGCCGGGCCGACCGATTCAGCTACGTTTTCGAGAAAAGCGATCACGTCGTGGTTCGTTCGCTTTTCGATTTCCAGAATCTTAGGAATCGAAAATCGCGCCCGCTTTCGAATTTCTGCAGCGTCCTCCTTTGGGATCTGGCCCAGGTCTGCCATCGCCTCGCAGGCGAGCACCTCAATCTCCAGCCAGATCTGGAATTTGCGTTCGTCCGACCAGATTCTGCTCATTTCTGGCCGGGAGTAACGGTCGATCACTGCATTACGATAAAAGCGACGGACTTACGCGAAAAGTGTTTTGTTTTGTTTAGCGCAGCGCTTTAGACGTCGAAGATGAGCAGTGCGGTGGCTCACGGTGCAAAAACATCCAGTACGCTGAGGACAGCACACTACAGCACGACGAGCCGAGCGAGTCTCTTCTTTCGGTCTTCTTCTGACGCGGCGGCAGGCCAAAAAAATCGCTCAAGCGATCAAATACTGGAGCGACTTGTCAAAATGCCTATTCGAACGGGCCGCCTAGCAGACCTTTGCGCGCAGGAAGCGTCCGTTGTCGTGCAATCGCACCTGGCCGCTGGCAAGAAGATCGGCGACCGTTGCCACCGTCTCCCTACTGCTGTTCGTGCATGAACTGACCGCGAGGATAAGATCCCCAAAGGAGAGCCTGGAGCGCGGCTTGAAGATTTGCCGATGTCTTTTCATATTGTGTCCGTTTGTTTCGAGAGCAGTTCCGGTGCCATTCCCCATTGCGAATATCTCATCCATAAATCCCATGCAGTTATTCACTCCTTGTGCACTTTAGAACTGACCGTTGAGCGACACTTTTGTTCAATTTTCAAACACAAATATCCTGGCCTATCTACGGCTCACAGCTCATCCAACCGCCTGGTCGCTACCCGCTTGCCTGTGCCGGTTGGAAATCGATTTAAGAGAATTCGAAGCGCGAATGTCGAATTTCGTATTTGCTGGGCAAGTCTGCCTACGAACCGGAGCGTGGCTTCATCAGGCGAAGCGTTAACATGTATAGAGCGGCAAACACCACGATCACCAGAAGAATTCCCTTCGATTGTTGACGGATGAAATGCTCCAGTGCTTCGGGACTTGTGAGAAGTTCAGGCTCGACGCGATACGCTTTGTCGCCGAGATATGCCAGTATCCAGCACCAAAGCGCCGATCCAGCAATCGTAACGAAACTGAAAATTCCGAAGTTCATGCGGACGATTCCCGCCGGAATTGAAATGAGATGGCGAACCACCGGGAGCAGCCGCGCAAAAAAAACTCCGCCGGCTTCGTAGCGGGCCAGCCAGTGCTCGGCTTGTTCCAGCTTTTTAGGACCAATCAGAACATACCGGCCATATTTTACGATAAGCGGCCGGCCGATTAATCGCGATGCCCAATAGGTGATGGCCGACCCCAGATACGATCCCAGCGTACCGGCCACCACTACGCCCGTAAAACTCAGCTTGCCCTGAGCCGCAAGGAATGCAGCCGGCGGAATGACGATTTCGCTGGGCACTGGGAAAATTGAGCTTTCCATTGCCATCAAGACGACGATGCCAAGATAACCTCCCGTCAGAACCCAGTTGAACCATGTCTCAAGAAGATGATGCATATTGTCATTCCGGGCCAAGTCGAGGATTCTCCCGATGTCGAGCCGAATGAATTCGCCCTAGTTCAGTCTAAAATCCGCAATCCGCAATTCGAAAATCAAATGTCGATCTACCGGCGCGTTCTTCGCTACTACCGACCGTTCCTGGGGCAAACGATATTTGGATTGTGCCTGTCGCTTTTGGGAATCGCCCTGAACCTCCTCAAGCCGTGGCCTTTCAAGATTATCGTTGACGATTTCTTGCGTGCAGGATCAGCGATACGCTCAGACTGGCGCATGTGGGTTCTGCTCCTTTGTCTGGCACTGATCGGTATCCAGCTCCTTTGGGGAATTATTAATTGGATTACAAATTATCTGTTCGTAAAAGTTGGGCTACAGGCGTTGCTGAAGCTGCGCACCGATCTGTACTCGTATCTGCAATCGCTCTCGCTCAAATACCATGACGCAAGGCGCTCGAGTGATTCCAGTTTTCGCGTTGCTTACGACTCGCAATCGATCCAGACGATCTACAACAAGGGATTTACCAACATCTTCGCATCGATCGTCACGTTGATCGGAACCTTCGTCATCATGCTGCGACTAGACTGGCAGCTTACGCTGGTTTCACTTGGCATTGTCCCTTTGGTTGTCGGCGCCATTTACCTCTTTGCGCACCGGATTCGCCGCGAATCGACATCCATTCAAGAACAGGAGAGCGCTGTTCTGGCTCAAGCGCAGGAGGGGCTGAGCTCGATCCGGATGGTGCATGCGTTCGGGCGCGAGGAGTTTGAAGTCCGCCAGTTCCAACAACAAGCGCGACAGAGCTTACAAGCCAACCTGCGGCTGACTTTGACTAACGTGAACAGCGCGCTTGTGATCAGCACGCTGATGGTAGTCGGCACAGCAGTGATGTATTACATCGGCACCCTGCATGTTCTGTCGGGCACGCTCACGCTCGGTTCACTTCTGGTTTTCAGCGCATATCTCCTGATGCTTTACCAACCGCTGGAGTCGCTCACCTACACGACGTGGGCAATGGAAGGCGCCACTGCTGGTGCGAAACGATGCTTCGAAGTCTTGGATCGACAGGACGACGTCGTTGATTCCCCAGGCGCCGTTGCCATTTCATCCGCTCAAGGCGCGATTGCATTCGAAGCGGTAAATTTCGGCTACGCACCAGATCTATGTGTCTTGCGAAACATCGATCTTCAAATCGATCCGAATCAAATCATTGGACTGGTGGGCGGAACTGGAGCTGGCAAGAGCACACTGCTCAGTCTTGTGCCGCGTTTTTACGATCCAACAACGGGTTCAATCAGACTTGATGGCTGCGACATTCGCCAAATCACAAAGAAAAGTTTGCGGGCACAGATCGCCATCGTGCTGCAGGACACGTTGCTGTTCTCGACCACGGTTCGCGAAAACATCGCCTATGGCCGGCCGGACGCGACGGAAGAAGAAATTATTGAGGCGGCGTGTCGGGCACAGGCCGACGAGTTTATTCGGCAGATGCCACAGGGATATGGCAGCCTCGTTGGTGAAAGGGGCGGGCATTTGAGCGTAGGCCAACGGCAGCGCATTGGAATAGCGCGAGCGTTTCTAAAAAACGCACCCATCCTGTTGCTTGACGAACCGACTTCGGCGCTCGATCCGAGCACCGAATCTGCGATTATGGATACGATCAAGGAACTAATGCGGGGTCGGACGACTCTGATCGCAACACATCGCCTGGCGACGATTCATAATCTTGATCAAATCATCGTGCTTGAACACGGACGAATTGTTGAGCAAGGACGCGGGCCCGAGCTAATCGCGCGCAGCGGCGTTTACGCGAAACTTTATGCTTCAGGAAACTTCCCGATATGACACGACGCCGGATGTGTTCGTGTTTAGCATTCAACACTCGCGCCGTCCACTGTGCATCTGTCATGTTGAGCGAAGCGAAACATCTCTGATCTATTTCCGTGGGCCGATCAGTCGAAAATCAATCAGAGATTCTTCGCTTCGCTCAGAATGACAGGAATGCGAACTCATGAGCAACGTTAAAGAAGACCGACACGTCGAAGCCGATTGGTGGCCAGAGCCAGTTCCGTCCAACGTGGAGTTTGGCGAGGGATTTTATTGCGAGACGGCCCAAATCTTTCGAAAGCTCCGGAGCAAGGAGCCGCGCGCAGTAATTATCGGCAACCACGTTTCATGTTACGCGGGCTGCTCATTTGCCATCGGCGAGAATGGTCATTGCACCATCGGAGATTTCACCCTCCTCAACGGCGCGCTCATTATGGCCGAAGAAAAGATCGAAATCGGATCGTATTGTCTTGTTTCTTGGAATGTTGGTATCGCCGATTCTGATTTTCATCCTCTTGCGCCTGCTCAGCGCCTGATCGATGCACAAGCTCTTGCTCCCTATTTCAAAAACCGTCCGGCCCGTCCTAAACTGAAAACCGCTCCTGTTAAAATTTCAGACAACGTCTGGATCGGCATGAATGCCGTGATTTTGAAAGGCGTCACGATCGGTGAAAACTCGGTTGTTGCCGCAGGCTCAGTAGTTACCAAAAGCGTTCAACCGAATACAGTCGTCGCCGGAAATCCGGCCGCTGTGGTGAAGAGATTTAGGCACCACGAAGATCGCGAAGAACACGAAGATGGAGTTTGACGAATTGTCACGGAGCGTGATCGGGTGCGCGATCGAAGTGCATCGCAATCTCGGGCCGGGTCTACTGGAATCGACTTACCGGCAGTGCTTGGCCTGTGAATTATCGCATGCCGAAATCGCATTTCAGATGGAAGTACCGCTGCCTGTTCGATACAAAGATATCTTGCTCGATTGCGGCTATCGGATCGACTTACTTATCAGCGACGATCTCATCGTCGAGATCAAAAGCATCGAAGCGCTTCTGCCAATTCACCAAGCGCAGATCCTTACATACATGCGGCTCGCGAGTGTTCCGTTAGGTTTGCTTATCAATTTCAATGTTACAAAGCTGCAAAGCGGGATTAGACGCTTCGTTTTGTAATTCTTTGTGCTCTTCGTGTCCTTCGTGGTTCCAAAATGAAATCGAAGCGCATCGTCGTAATGGGCTTCATGGGTTCGATGCCGATCGCGGGCGTGATCTGGCAGCATGTTCATTATATTGTCGGCCTTCAACGGCTCGGGCACGACGTTTATTACATAGAAGACTCCGCGCGGCTTCCATACAACCCCGAGACATTTGAAGTAACTGACGAGTTCGATTACGCAGCGCGCCTTCTAAAGCGCCTATCACGCGAATTCGAGTTCAAAAATCGGTGGGCGTTTTGCGCGCGCTATTTGCCAGGCAATCCAACTGCCGGGCTGCCATTAAGAAAAATCCGGCAACTCTATCGGGATGCTGACGCGATCCTGAACGTTTGCGGGACGCAGGAATTTAATGACGACCTCCTCGTTTCCGATCGCATTCTTTACATCGAGAGCGACCCTGCCGTTGAGCAAATCAAGATCGACAAGGGAGTAAAATCGACAATCGAATATCTGCGACGGCATCGCGCGCTTTTTACCTTTGGCGAAAATATCGGCACAAAAAGTTTCCCCGTGCCAACGCATGGATTTAAGTGGCTGCCAACGCGGCAACCCGTGGTGACTGATCTGTGGCGAACAAACCGTTCTCCTTCTCGGGCGGCGGTCTTCACCACCGTAGCAAACTGGTCCACCAGCGGCTTGAAAGATATTTCGTGGCGCGGCCGGAAATATCTCTGGAGCAAGTCGCGTGAGTTTCTGCGTTTCGTTGCCGCGCCGAAAAAGGCCGGCGAAACATTTGAACTAGCGACAAATATCGACCACGCCGCCACGCGCACAAAATTTGAACGAAATGGCTGGCAACTACGCTGCCCGCTGCAAATGAGTGTCGATTACTGGCTATATCGTGATTACATCCAGCACTCCAAAGGCGAGTTTACTGTTGCAAAAGACCAATATGTCCGCCTCAACACCGGCTGGTTTAGTGACCGGAGCGCGTGCTATCTAGCGGCAGGGCGTCCAGTGATCACACAGGAAACGGGCTTCACTAAAATCTATGGTGCGAAAGCAGGACTCTTATCCTTTAGAACCCTGGGGGAAATCGTTGAAAGTGTTAAAACCATCGATCGCGATTACGCAATACATTCCCGAGCCGCGTACGAAGTTGCCCGCGAATTCTTCCAAGCAGAAAAGGTGCTCAAATCTATTCTCGATCGAGCCGGAATTTGACTGGTCCTCGGCAGACAAGACGGTGTTGCATTGTCACTGTTGCAAGCGACATTAAATCTCACCGATATTCTGCAGATTTGAACGCGCGGAGCGTGCCGCGTGTCAGTAGTGTCCCGAAAAGGCCAACTGCAAATTCACATCCGAATGTTGATTTTACATTACGCTGTTTAAGTTTTCAGCCTTTCTGCCCATGAAGCGTTTTGTTGTTGCTATTTCTGTTGCCTTGCTATTCACGCCGATCTTAGAGGCGCAGGAGAGCACGCCAGCGCCTCCCGCTGTCGAGCAACAAATTCCAGGAGAGCAGCCAGGGGCATCGAGATCGAGTCCACCCGGGCAGGCAGTCGTTCCGGTTCCGGTTCCAGTTGCCCCGCCAAAACCAAACGGGCCAGTTCAGAAAAGTCTTGTGCGAATCACAGCGACTTCGGTCGAGCCTGATTACAGGGCACCGTGGAATGCGGGAGCGCTCCAGCGCGGCGTCGGTGCCGGCTTTGTGATAAGTGGCAATCGCATTATGACAAACGCGCACGTGGTTGCCAATAGCCGTTACGTCACGGTCGAGCGCGACGGCGACCCAAACAAGTATCCGGCGACGGTGCAATTCATCGCGAATGATTGCGATCTGGCCCTCATCACAGTGTCTGCTCCGGATTTCTTCAAAGACATGATCCCGCTAAAATTTGGCGGCATTCCGGGGCTGGAATCCACCGTCTCCGCTTATGGATATCCAATCGGAGGCGAACGGATGTCAGTTACGACGGGGATCGTGTCGCGAGTTGATTTCCAGCTCTATACTCATTCGTCGGTTGATCAGCATTTGGCGATCCAGATCAGCGCGCAGATCAACCCCGGCAACAGCGGTGGCCCGGTGATGCAAGATGGAAAAGTCGTCGGTGTCGCATTTCAAGGTTATAGCGGGGATGTTGCCCAGGGGGTGGCCTACATGATTCCCACGCCGGTCATCAACCGCTTCTTGAAGGATATTGGCAACGGTCATTATGACGAATACCCCGATCTTGCAATCACCTATGCCAAATTGCAGAATCCCGCGCAGAGAAAGTTTCTCGGACTTAAAGATGGCGATCGCGGCGTGCTGGTGAGCTCTGTGGTCGCGGCCGGACCATCGGATGGAATTCTTCGGCCGGGTGACGTGCTTCTTGCGGTCGATGGTCATCCCATCGCGAGCGATGCGAGTGTCGAGCTAGAAGGCGAACGCGCACAGTTCGAGGAAGTCGTCGAGCGAAAGTTCAAGGGTGATTCGGTCAAGTTCGAAATCTTGCGCGACAAGCAACCTATGTCGCTGACGATTAAGTTGTACAAGCCCTGGCCGTACTCGATTCAAGGTCATAGCTACGATGTGCGACCGCGTTACGTCCTTTACGGCGGTTTGCTTTTTCAGCCTTTAAACCTCGACATGCTGGAAGCGTATCGATCAACGGACCTGCGGCTCCGTCATTTCTTCGAATATTTCATTCTGGAGCAAATTTATTTGCAGCATCCCGATGTCATTGTGTTGAGCAACATTTTACCGGACCCTATCAACACCTATCTGGCGCCTTATCGCGGTGCGATCGTGGATGAAGTAAACGGCAAGAAAATTCTGACCCTCGACGAATTGGCAAAGACTTTTGCTGAAGCGCCCGAGCGGCTGGTGATTCGCATGATTGGTGACGGACCTCCGCTGGTGCTTGATCGCAATAAGATCGAGGCGGCGCGCGAACGCATCAAGACACGTTACAATGTAGCTAAAGAGCAAAATCTTGAGGAACGGCCTGCGTCAGGCGCGCCGAAACAGGCGAACAAAACCTAGAATGCTAAGACACTCCCTTATTGCTTTCGGCATCATGTTTGTCGCGGTCAGCGGCACTCTGGCCAAAAAGGAATCCGCTATTCCGCCAAGCGTAGCTAAACAAAAACAGCTGGCGCTCGTTCGCGTAAATGTGACCGGCCAATCGTATGATTATTTTCGGCCATGGCAAAAGAAAGCGCCGTTTTCAAAGCGAGCGCTTGGAGCGGTGTTGTCTAAAGGCCGTGTCCTTGTCACTGCCGACCTCGTTGCAAACCAAAACTATGTCGAACTCGAGCGCGCCGAGTCCGGTGAGAAAACCGCGGCGAACGTACAGGTGATTGATTACGAAGCCAACCTGGCACTTCTCGAACCAACGGAAAAAACATTCCTCGATGGTATCACGCCGCTAGAAATCTCACCTGATACGATGGTCGGGGATCGACTCGCCGCGTGGCAATTGGAACCAACCGGCGCCTTACTCGCTACGGAAGGATTGGTGACAACTGTGCAAATGATGCCTTACCCCATCGACATTGGGGAATTCCTCACATACCGCATCAGCATCCCGATGCAGTATCGGGAGAACAGTTACACGGTCCCTCTGGTCAAAAATAACAAGCTGGCGGGATTACTACTGCGTTACGATTCGCGCTCGCAACTGCTCGACGCGATCCCAGCGCCCGTCATCACACATTTTTTAAAGGAAGCCGAAAGCCAGAACTATCGTGGTTTTCCTTCCACTGGATTCTCATTTTTTCCAACTCGCGATCCGCAGCTGCGTGAGTTCGCACGAGAAAAAGGAAAAAGCGGCGGCGTTTACGTTACGAATGTGGAAGCAGGCACCCCGGCAATGAAGGCCGGACTCCAAGTGGGCGATGTCGTGACAGCCATCGGGAACAATGAGATCGACCAGAATGGCAACTACGTAGATCGGCTCTTTGGCAAGATCGAATTCACAAATCTGCTGACAGCGCATGCTTACGCCGGCGACGTTATCCCTTTCCATATTCAGCGTAACGGCAAAGCGATGCAGCTAGATATGACTCTTGAACATCGCGATGCGAAGGACTACGTGAGTCCGCCGTACTATCTCGATCAGCCACCGCGCTATTACGTACTCGGCGGCCTGATTTTTCAGGAGCTATCCCGTCAATATCTCAAGGAATGGGGACCGAATTGGCAGCGAGAAGCTCCCCAGCGTTTGGTTTATCTAGACCGTTTCCAATCCGAGTTTTTCCCGGAGAGAAATCGCCGCGTCGTGATTCTCAGCCAGGTCCTCCCAGCCAACAGCACAATTGGCTACGATGATCTCGCATATCTAACGGTGACGAAGGTGAACGGTAAGGAAATCAAGTCATTAGACGATTTGGCCCAAGCCGTAAAGCAGCCAATCGAGGGTTTCATCAAAATCGAGACCGAAGAAGATCCAAAACAGATCGAGCTCGACGCGGCACAAGTCGCCGCCGAAGCGCCGGAGCTTCAAGAAAACTACGGAATCTCCTCACTGCAAAGGCTGCAGTGAGCCCTGCAACCGGCGAAATCCAACAACCGTGATGAAAATTCGGACGCGTCGAAGCTTTTTTAGAATCTCTTTTTTAGCTGGACGTACCAGAACCGGCCTTTGATCGTGGCGAGCGATTCGTCGTAATTGTTTTCAGGGAAGCCGGCCACGAACGGCGGATCGGTATCGAATACGTTTTGCATCCCAAGCGTGATCGTCGTCCCATTTAACCAGGCGCGCCATCCACAGGGGTTGTATTCGGCGGTGGAAACCGGCAGAACGGTTTTCTCCTTGCTGCCTATCATCACGCTTTTGCCGCCGTCTTTTGCCAAGCCGGGCACTTCGGCTGCCGATGGCGGCGGCAGGTTGAACGTGTAGGACACGATCAGGTCGAGCGTGACCCACTCGCGCACTTTGCGCGCTCCCTGCTCCGGGAATTGCGCGAGATTCATGGATGGAAGACGAGGGCCGCTTCTCGGCCATTGTGGCTTCGACGAGCCCGTCAGCTGAATGTTGGCATCCTCGTATTGGCCGGTGTAATGGACGGTCGCGCCGATATCGAAGCCGCTGAGCCAAGTGTTAGTCGGGCCATCGTAGAACGCGCTAACAAAAGCTCGATTATGTGGCAGCGAACCAACAAACGTGGAATTCAGCGGCCAAAACGCACCGGAGAGTCCAATTCGCTTGCTATCGGGAGTCGCCTGAAACTCAAACCGGGAAAGGTAAGTTCCGTTAAGAGTGAAAGTAAATCGGCCAAAATCGCCACGACCAAACATCGAGGTATCCAGGATGTAGGTCGCTTGATAATCAACGCCTTCTACTATGGCGCGTGTGAGATTTAGCTCAGGGTCGATGACCTGTGTGATTGCGCCGGTTATTGGATCACGCTCTACCAGTCCGGGGAACTGGTTCTCAAAATCGATGATGAATTGTGGGCCGACGGCTGCCGCAATTGATCGAACGTCAATATGCCAAAAATCAGCGCTCAGCGTAAGACCTTTGATCCACTTCGGGTTGTAAACAGCTCCGTAGCTCCATTCGTAGGCAACCTCCGGCTGTAGATTAGGATTTCCCGAGCGGATCGCGCGGAAAGGGGTGTCGGGCGGGGTCAATCCTCTTGGATCGCGAGCTTGTTGGAAAGCGGTCTCCCTCTCCGCTGCCGTGAGGTCGAGTAGTGTCGGCGCATGGAACGCTTCTGTGTAACTAGCGCGCAAGGTCAGTGCGCCAATCCATTTAGGGTCGAGCGGCTGCCAGCGCACGGAGAATTTCGGCTTCTGCGCGTTGTACTGAGAATGTTGTACCGGAAAAACTATAGTCGCAGATGTATTTTGGCTGTACCACTCCTCGCGCTCTGCAATGTCGAACTCGAGGCTGTATGCTCCTGGCACGCTCCATGCGGGACTGGTCACCGGAATCCGCACTTCCTGATAGGTGCCCCAAACATCGCGGTTTACCTTTGAGGCTTCAAAATCCAGAGCGCCAATCGTGTTAAACGTCGTGTTAAGCGAAGCGGGATTATCCCTCCATCTCTCCCCGCGGTATTCAAGCCCGAGTGCGAAGGAGACCGGCCCGGCGGGAAGATTGAACAGATCGCCGTTAATCGTTGCATAGCCCAGGGGTAGCTCAAACGCGGCAGAGTGATGCAGGGTGATGTATACGTTGCTTATCGCCGCCTGGGTGTTGCGACCAAAGAATCCCAGAAAAGGATTAAACGCCGTGGCCGGGTTTGTATCCAGCAACGCCTCGCGCAAACCCGGAGTGGTCACAACTCCTCCAGTGAGAACTTCCTCCTCATCGCGAGAATAGCGAAACCCCAATTCCCAGTTCCACGTTCTAAAGTAATCAGCGAATTCTCCGAGTTCACCGCGGAGCCCGATATCGAACAGCGTATCTTGAAATGTAGTCTTATTCGTTCTGACGCCCTCATCGTTGATGGCGCGGAACTGGACCCCTGTGGTCATCGGCACGCGGACACCGTTGATGTTCAAAGTCGCGTCCGCAACCGTAAACGGATTAAATGGATTTTGGATTGGCACACTGATGCCGGCTGGGCTGAAAGGCCTGCCGTCGGGTCGCTTGAATGGATCCGGCGCAAACTGAGTAGGTGGCGTGGCTGAATCAAAGAACGAGCGCGTATATCTAAAGTCCGCAAACAACACCAGGTATTTGTCACAAATGTCGCGCGTGAACGAGCCATAGAAGCTTTGGCGGTCCGCGGCCGGAATTGACGGTGTCAACTCCGCGATGTTATAACGCCAATAGTCCCCATCGGGATAAGGTGTAATGACCACTGGAGAGATGTAATATGGAGAAGTTGACGCGTTCGGAGCTGAGTGTGGCGGCGGAGAATTTGCGCTGAAGAACAGGCGCGGGATCAGGCGGAGACCCGGAAAACGTCCAATGACTCCAGGCGCCTGCACGCTGCGCCTATCGAATCCTCCCCAGGCAAGTGCATTCGCGTTACTGCTGAGGAAGCGGTCACGGCTGTAGATGGCGGCGCGATCGTAAAAATCGGCAATGACTAGGATATCGGTCTTGTCATCTCCCGTGCCGGCTTTGATCCAGCCTTCAAGCTCACGCGCATCGTTGGAGGAGCCAAGGCTTGTGTTACCAATACTGCCTCCGATCTCAAGACCACGGAACTTGTGGATCAAAAAGATATTGATCACGCCGGCCACCGCATCGCTGCCATAGATGGCCGACGCGCCATCTTTCAGGATGTCGATGTGATCGATCATTGGAAAGGGAATGAGATTGATGTTCACGCCGGTGACTCCCACGAATCCAGACCCAACCGGAGTGATTGCAACGCGTTTTCCATCGATCAGAACCAGCGTTTCCTTGGGGAGCAAACCGCGCAGATTCGGTATAACGCTGCCATCGTTATTACTGGTGTTCTGGTTGAGAGTCCCGCTGGCCTCCTGCGGCAGATTGATGAGGAGGTCCGTTGCACTGCGTACGCCCAATTTCTCCATGTCTATCGGTCGATAAGTGTCCACCGGATTCGGTCCCACTTCTTCCGCCGTGGGAATGTTCGAACCGGTGACGATGACCCGTTCCACCTCGGCGACACCGGCGGACGAAGACGCTGTTATCTGCGCAAGTGTAGCCGAGGAAAGCAGCAAACCCATTGTCGCCATGCCCCATCCCACGCACCAAATGAATGGTCGTTTGATGACAAGCTCCTTTCGTTAGACGTCTGCCTGTTTAGCAAACGGCCGGAAAAATAACAACGTTTTTCCCGGAAAATATATCCCGCCCGCTCGGCGGGTGCCCCGCGATTGCGCTCAATGGATGTCGAAGATTACGAAATAGCGACAAATTCCGCTCACGCGCGGCGCCCAACACTGCATGCTGGCAGCCTACACTCCCACATGTCGATCTTACGAAAGCTTGTGATATAATGCACCTATGGAAACCGCTACGAACTATCGCTACATCGTGAAGACGGAAGGACTCCGGGGCGGAAACGCGCGGATCGAAGGCACACGCATCGGAGTTCACGATGTAGTTGCCTACTTTCTTCTTGGTCGCGATGTTGACAGCATTCGCGCGGCGTTTCCCGACCTGACCCGCTCGCAAATCTTTGAGTGTCTCGCTTACTACGAGGATCATCAAGCTGAAATCGAGCGACTTGCGCTCCCACAAATCGAAGAGCACACGAAGTGAAATTCTTCCTCGACCACGACGTTGCCGCCGCGGTCAAGGACGCCCTCGAACGGCACGAGCACGAAGTTATCCGGCTCACTGATCTCCTCCCATGCACCGCCTGGGATGACGATGCTTTTGCGACCGCGCAGCCCAATCACTGTGTGATGATAACTTGTAATCGCGACGACTTCCTTAATCTTGCTGCAAAGGGACCGCGCATCTCGGCTTGATTATTTTGATTCGCCGAGCCAGCCCGCAAGCCGAGTGTACAAATCTCCTTCGTCTCATCCGCCAGGCTGGTGATCAAGGATTGCGAGGCAATATCAATTTCGCTTAAAGGCGCGTATCGGGGCCACCCGGGATCACCGATCCCGGCTACAACCGCTTGAATTCAGCCTCAGCTGGTGGCCGCGACTTCTGTCTTGCCACGAGAGCGCTGTTAGGCTTATTCTCGTTACCAGTGTGAAAACAACGCGGGTTCCGCAGTGCGAAGCGGAACGTCGCGATGAATTATTCGCCTCGACCCGTTGGACGATGGTCCTCGAAGCGGGGGATTCCGCGACCGCTTCCGCCCACGCCCTCAGTGCGCTATCGGAATTGTGCCAAATTTATTGGCGCCCATTGTACGCCTTCTTACGCAAACAAGGATATGGCTCGGAGGACGCACAGGATTTGACCCAGGGCTTTTTCGCCCACCTGATCGAGAGCCGCGCCTACGCGCGCGCTGATCGGGAGAAAGGACGGTTTCGTTCTTTTCTCCTCGGCGCGCTTAAACATTTCATCGCGGACGCTCGCGATCGCGGACGGGCTTTGAAACGTGGCGGCGGAATAATTCTCCAGAACTTGGACGACAAGGCAATCGCTGAGGCGGAGGCGCAAATTGGGCGAGCGACGAAATGGCAAGCGGAGGAAGTTTATGACCGCGAGTGGGCGGCAGCCCTTTTGCGACAAGCGCTTGATCGTCTCGCGCAAGAGTGCGCGCTGGCAGGCAAAGCGGAGCTTTTTGGCTACTTGAGGCCGTATCTTGCGGCGACGGAAGAGTCAATAATCCCATACGATGAGATGGCGCTACGATCACATCGACCGGTCGCTACTTTGCGCAGCGATGTAGCGCGATTGCGCGCGCGTTATCGCGCAATTCTCCGCGAAGAAGTTCGCGGCACCGTCCTGGAAGCCGCGGAGGTGGACGAGGAACTGCGGTACTTGTGTCGCGCGGTGGCCGCAACTTAGCCCAAACAAATGCAACTCCCTGCCCAGGAAATTTCGATCTGTCCGATCTGCGGCGGCGCGCTCGAGGAAACATCCGGTGGCGGACTCGGCTGCATGGTTTGTTTATTGCGGGTGGGGATATGGGGCGAAGATCCCGCGGCTGCGGGACCGCAGGATCTCGGAAGCGAAGAGCGCTTTGGAGTTTATGAAATCGAGCGCCATCCGGATGGAAGTCTTTATGAGCTTGGGCGTGGAGCGATGGGCGTGACCTATCGCGCTATCGACACATCGCTCCAGCGCAAGGTTGCGTTAAAGATCATTAAGATTGACATCGCTCGGCGAAGCGCCAAAGCCCGCGAACGTTTTACGCGCGAAGCCCGCGCTGCCGCCGCGATGCGACACGGAAACATCGCTACCGTGTTCCAATTCGGAATCCGTGAGGAGACAGGCCAATGCTTTTACGCGATGGAATTGATCGAGGGCGAGACGCTCGATGAACGCGTTCGTCGCTCCGGACCGCTGAGTGTCCGCACGACGATCGACATTGCGCAGCAGGTCACCGCCGCATTGGCCGCCGCGGAAAAGCACGGATTAGTTCATCGCGATTTAAAACCGGCAAATTTGATGCTCGTCTCGCCCGATGACAAAACGGTAGGCGCCACGGCGCTGTGTCGCCGTGCTGGGCGCAATGCGGACCGCACCGATCGAGATGAGAAACTGATGGTCAAAATAATCGACTTCGGTTTGGCCAAAGCGCTCAATGTGCCGGTTGATCCAATGTCGCTGACTCGGGACGGCTTCGTTGGTACGCCGGCATTCGCCAGCCCGGAACAATTCGCCCCGAAAACATTCGGGGCTGCGCTCGACGTGCGGTCCGACATCTACTCGCTGGGCGTGACGTTATGGTTCGCGCTCACAGGAAAAACGCCATTTGCCGGCCATAGCGTGGAGGAAATTCACCGCGCTCAGCGGTCAAATGCACTCCCCACCGAGCAACTGAAAGCAGCGCACGTTCCGTCTCGCTTGAAGTCACTGCTCAAATCCATGCTCGCACTCGAGCCGGCTGCGCGGCCGGGCACACACGATTTAGCAGTGCGCCTGCATCGCAGCTCCGCAGAGGCAAGCGGCGCGCGACGGACGCGTGCAGTTCTCGCAGCCGTCTTCATGCTGATTCTCAGCGCGTCTGCATTTTTCGTTTTTCGTTCAGTGCGCACCCACCCGGCAGTTACCGGATCAGCTTCGAATCCCGTGGTGCCGGCAAAATCGATCGCCGTCCTTCCGTTCGAAAACCTCAGCCGCGATCCGGATAACGCCTACTTTGCGGACGGCATCCAAGAGGAGATCCTAACGCGCCTGGCTAAGATCGCAGACTTGAAGGTGATTTCGCGCACTTCCACGCAGCGCTATCAAAGCAAACCTCGCAATCTCTCCCAGATCGCGAAGCAGCTTGGCGTAGCGAACATTCTTGAAGGCAGCGTACAAAAAACGGCCGATCAGGTGCGGGTCAATGTTCAGTTGGTCAACGCGCAAACCGATTCCCACCTCTGGGCAGACACCTACGACCGGAAGTTGACTGACATCTTTGGCGTCGAGAGCGAGATCGCCAAAGGAATCGCGGAGTCGTTGCAGGCGAAGCTCACTGGTCGCGAGGCGCAAGCCCTGGCAGTCAAACCGACAAACAATCCGGAGGCTTATGATGCGTATCTGCGCGGCCGGGCTTTTGAAGCACGCGCCCCCTACTCGATCGATCTCGTAGAGAAGGCCATCGGTTTTTATGAGCGGGCGGTGCAGCTTGACCCGAATTTTGCACTTGCTTGGGCGTGGCTTTCTCGTGCGGGCGCGTCGCTTTACATTACCGAGGGCGACAAAACTGCCGCTCGGCGCGATGCAGTGAAAAAAGCGTTGGAGAATGCGCAGGAACTGCAGCCAAACTTGCCCGAAACCCAGCTTGCCTTGGGTTATTACCAATATCAGGTGCTGCGTGATTACGGGCGCGCCAAGACTACGTTCCGACTCGTCAGCAAGCTGCTACCCGGTAGCAGCGAGGTCCCATATGCCCTCGGCTTAGTTGCCCGAGTAGAGGGAAACTGGGATGAAAGCGTTGCCTACCTGGAGCAAGGGCTCGCCCTCGATCCGCGCAACACGGAGTTACTGAATCAAGCGGCACTTACTTACGCCAGGCTTCGACAATTCCCGGCTGCGCTAAAGCTCTGCGATCGAGCCCTGGACATTATTCCAAACGAACCGAATCTGATGGCGTACAAGGCCGGCATTTATCAGGCTCAGGGTAACCTGCAAGAAGCCGCTAAGTTATTATCAGGAATTAACGCGCAGACTCACTCGCAGAATGCGTTCTTAGCTCAACTCACCCAACTGAGACTCGAACGAAATCATGCTGAGGCCGTCCGATTGCTACAAACCCGACTGGCTCAATTTCACTTTGCTTCTGAGGAGGAAAAGGGCACTGCACAGGTCATACTGGCTTTCGCTCAACGCTTTGCCGGTGATAGTGCTGGCGCAAAGGTTAGCGCTGAACAGGCGCATAATACGCTGGAGCCGCTCTGCAAAAGTCAACCAAACAACACTAGGTTCGTGAGATTGTTATCCTTAAGTTATGCGGCTCTTGGAAATAAGGACTTGGCCCTAAAAGAAGCGGAACGGGCAGCGATGCTTTTACAGAGTGCTAAAGATCGGGTGGGCGGACCTGCCTTCGCCGGAGAGAGCCTAGCGCTAATTCAGACGATCTTCGGCGAGAATAACCGCGCGATTTCAGCTCTCACCGAGCTGTTACAAACCCCACATATTAGCTGGGTTTACGGCCCAATGCCACTTACGCCGGCATTTTTACGCCTCGATCCTCTCTGGGATCCGTTGCGCACCGATCCCGCTTTCCAAAAACTTTGCGAGGAAAAGCAGCCGTGAACTTACCGTCACGGATGTTTTGCGTCGGATCGCTGTCCATGAGGACCATCTCGACAGAATCAACAGAATAAACAGAATGGATTTTCGGAAATCAGAAAGAGCCGCCTTCGATTCGGTTCATTTTGTGAATTCTGTCAAGTTTTAGGGTACTTGACGTTCGGCTGGCAGCCGAAATCAGGTTGCTGTGGGCGACCGCTCCCCAATCCGTGACATCCGCGTAATCCGCGGTTCCTCTTCGAAGCTGCTGCCATGGTGGGATCCGCTGCGCGGCGATCCGCACTCGAACAAATCGTGGCCTCCCTCGCGCCCCGATGAACTCCACCACGGATTGCACGGATAACACGGATAGTAGGGCGCGGACAAGCTTGCCCCGAGCGAAGTCGAATGGGGGCGCGCGCTGCAGGGAATCTCTTTTTACATAGGACGACAAAGGAAACAAAGACTTTTGTTTGCCCGCGAATCATGCGAATGGCCGCAAATCAACGTGACTGGTAAAAAGGTTACATGGTTAGCGCCATGAGAGTCGAGTAAGACCGGACACAGCGTCAAAGTGAGCGTCACGGCTTAAAACCGGCAGATCGTGCTGTCGCGCCAGGGCGGCGATCCAAACGTCGTTGGCAGGCAATGGCGCGCCGGCTCTCTTCAGTTGCTGCCGGATCGACGCGTAGTGCGTGGCAGTCTCCTCGACTACCGGAAGCACATTCCAGAAGGCGCGGCCACGCGTCAGCCATGCTTCGTATTCACGCCGGCGACGTGAGGTCGCGATGCCAAAGCGGTATTCTCCGAGCACGATGACCGGAACGTGAAGCTCGTCGGCGGTAGCAATCTGTTGCACCACTGGAGGAACGCCGTCCGCAAATGCAGAGAGCGCGTTGGTATCGAGAATCATTGCCGGTCTTCCGGTTCGATGTTCTCAAACTCCGCATCGATTACGCGCTCGATTCGGCGGTTTTCACTATGGAGATGCTTCAAGCCGCCTGCCAGCGCCATCCACGGCTTTTGCTGCCTGCTCACGCCATCGACCCGTGCGATTTTCTCCGATAGCGCCTCCTGGACAAGCTGCTTGAGCGTGCGCCCCTGCCGCGCGGCAGTGGCTTTTACTTTGCGGAAGAGCGGCCCTGGAATTTCGAGTGTGGTTTTCACAGAACAATTATCGCCCATATTTATGGGCGCCGTCAAGACGGCCAGCGACCCAGGACCAATATTCTTAAACAGAAGATAACGAAGCAAACAAAGATAGATTCCGATCCGACCTGATTGCAGGAAACCTTCGTTTCCTTCGTTGCCTTCTGTAAAAACATTTCCGCATTTTTTTTGCAACGCCGGGCAAAATTTTCCGAAGGAATAGGTAAAGGCCAAAATAATGAAAGGAAATTACAAATCAGATGAAAACCATGAATCTTAATCTGCGCGCTTTGATTGTCCTGTTCGTCTCCTTCGCCGGACTCACCGCCATGAAGCCCCCTGGCCCTGTAGAGCAAGCATGGGTTGCCCGTTACAACGGCCCGGGGAATCTCGATGACGGGGCCCACGCCATTGTCGGTGACAGCTCAGGGAATGTCTATGTGACCGGAGGGAGCCACGGCTCAGGCACTGATCTGGATTACGCCACGATCATGTACAACTCAGCCGGACAACAACAGTGGGTTGCCCGCTTCAACGGCCCCGCGAATGGCTGGGATCGTGCCGCAGCAATTGTCCGTGACAGTTCAGGTAATGTCTATGTGACGGGACAAAGCTTAGGCTTAGGCACCGGTTATGATTACGCCACGATTAAGTACGACTCCGCCGGGCAGGAACAATGGGTTGCCCGCCTCCCGGCAAGTTCCATAGCCGTTGCCATTGCCGTTGATGGCTCAGGCAATGTCTATGTGACGGGACGAGGCACTGGCTTAGGCCCCCTTCCTGATTATGCCACAGTCAAGTACGACTCAGCGGGGCAAGAACAATGGGTCGCCCGCTACAACGGACCGGGGAATGGCGGTGACTTTGCTAATGCCATTGCCGTTGACGCTTCAGGCAATGTCTATGTGACGGGAGGAAGCGAGGACTCAGGTGGTTATCTTGATTACGCCACGATCAAGTACAACTCAGCTGGGCAAGAACAGTGGGTTGCCCGCTACAACGGGGGGATTCGTGACTATGCTTGGGCGATTGCCCTCGATGGCTCAGGCAATATCTATGTGACGGGAGAAAGCATTGGCTCAGGCACTGCTTCTGACTACGCCACGATCAAGTATGACGCATCTGGGCAAGAACAATGGGTTGCCCGCTACAACAGCTCGAGAACTGGCGATGACTATGCCAGGGCCATTGCCCTTGACGGCTCAGGCAACGTCTATGTGATGGGGTTCAGCAATAAGGCGCATACTTATGATTATGCCACGGTCAAGTACGGCTCAGCTGGGCAGGAACAATGGGTTGCCCGCTACAACGGACCGGGAAATGGCAATGAAGAAGTAGCGAACACCATGGTCGTTGACGGATCAGGCAATGTCTATGTGACGGGAGCGAGCCCTGGCCGTGGCACCGGTTTTGATTATGCAACGGTTAAGTATGTCCAGAATCCCCCATAAGACTTAACAGAAGGTAACGAAGGTAACTAAGGTTCTCCTAGCTTAGGCAGAAGAGAATCTTAGACAGAATGAACACAATAAACAAAATAGATTTGGGAAATCAGAAAGAGGTCGCGCCCACCGCTTGCTCACACAGGTCACATTGTTTCGACTCCTCTCCGGTTCTGTTCATTCTGTGAATTCTGTCAGGTTCTTGGCGAAGGTGTCTGACTTCTGACGTCTGGATAAGTTTTCCAAACCTTTTTTTGCCACGCCGGGCAAGATTTTCCGAAGGAATAGGTACAACCAAAACAACACCCATGAAAACAAAAACTCTTCAAAAAACATTCCTTAGAGGTAGTTTGTCTCCCACCGGACGAGGCGCGATGGCGACGCTCTGTGCTCTTCTGGTCAGCGCATCGACGGCCTTCTCGCTTACTTCCACGACGATTGATGTCCCGGGCGCCACGTTCACCGATACCGGCGGGATCAATGCTCGCGGTCAGATCGTGGGCGATTTCACAGATGCCGGCGGCACGTTCCATGGCTATCTGCTGGACAAGGGCAGCTTCACGACGTTCGACGTTCCGGGCGCCACGACCACCTTGGGCGACGCGCTCAATAATCGCGGCCAGATCGTGGGCCATTACCGAGATGCCAGCGGCACGTTCCATGGCTATCTGCTGGACAAGGGGACATTCACCACGATCGATGTCCCGGGCGCCACGTTCACCGCGGCGTTCGGGATCAATGGTGGCGGCCAGATCGTGGGCGAGTACGATAATGCCGGCGGCATGGGCCATGGCTATCTGCTGGACAAGGGGACCTTAACCACGATCGACGTCCCGGGCGCCACATTGACCGCGGCCATCGGGATCAACGACCATGGCCAGATCTCGGGCTTGTACGTGGATGTCAGCGGTACGGAGCACGGTTTTCTCTTGGACGAGGGCGGCTTCACCACGATCGACGTCCCGGGCGCCACGCGTACCAGGGCCTTCGGGATCAATGACCTCGGCCAGATCGTGGGCGAGTACGAAGATGCCGGGGGCACGGTCCATGGCTATCTGCTGAACAAGGGGACCTTCACCACGATCGACGTCCCGGGCGCCACGCTCACCATAGCCATCGGGATCAACGCCCGCGGCCAGATCGTGGGCGATTTCGTAGATGCTGGCGGCGCGGTCCATGGCTTCTTGGCGGAAGGCTTTTGAAAGAGGAACGCAAAATGAAAGGCAAAAAAGGAAAATAAAAATATGACGACTCTACTCTTAAGAAGATCAATCGGCCGGCTCGTTCGCGCCAGGGCGAACACGCGGAGGATGACATGAACCGAGCGCTAACCTTCGGCTTCGGCGGTTACGCCGAGTTGGGCGTTCAGTTCGGCGAGTTCCTGAATTCCAATCACACGATAATGTTGTGGTATATGCCGCAGCATCCATACTCGGGCCCCGGTCCCATGCTGGCGGAGGCCAGCGGGTCGGGAACCTACATCATCGGCCAGGGTGGATACCGGGAAGGCAGCGGAGACAAGGGAGTGGTCGGTCCCTCCACCCTGATGGTGCAGATGGGCGCGGCCAAGGTGTTGTACGAGGTGCCGGGGTTCGCGAACGAGGTAGGAGGTCCTGTCGGATATCGGGACGTGTGGCAGCACCTGGCCGTGGTTTGTGACGGTGCTGCGTTCCGGACCTACCTCAACGGCATCCGGCTGTCGGCGTTCAGCGGGAGCGAGAGTTTTCCCGCCACCGGTCTGCCGTCAGGTGCAACGTGTCTGCGCGTCGGCCGCCGGTCGGCTGGCGTGCCCACACCGAGCGACATATCCCGTGCGTTCTGGCAGTTCTACGGCCTTATCGACGATGTGGCCGTCTACACCCGTGCCCTCACGGAGGCTGAGATACAGAGCGCCATGGGTTCCACTTTGACGGGAACGGAACTGGGGCTGCTGGCCGGATGGACCTTCGACGAGCAGTCGCAGCCGCCGACCCTCGAGCGGCCGGTGACCCTCGCAACGGCATCCGACATCCCGGACTACGTCAATCCTCACGCCGACCATCCCGTCCCCGTGTACTTCGTGAGCGTGTCCAACCCCCGCAACAGCGCGCAGGACCGCAAGAAGATGGACAAGAGGCCATCGAAGGCGCTGGCCAGTCTTCCCTTCTGCGCCGGGGAATGGTGGGCGGTGACCCAGGGCCGCGAGGACCCGGGAGGCAGTCATAACGGGCACGAACGGGGGGCGGGCTTTTCTTGGGACTTCACGCGCAGGAACGGGATCGTCAAGCAGGCACGCGTGCTGGCGACAGCCCCGGGTCGGCTAATCTACGTAGATGAATCACACGACAACGGAGCGGAGAACGCGATATCCGTCTACCACGCCGCCACGGAACGAGCCGTCTACATGCACATCCAGAAGGGCTCCTTCACGAAGTACTTCCCGGGCGTGTCCGGGCTTCCACAGGACCTTCCGGTGGCGAGCCAGCCGACGTTTGCCGCGGGTGACCCTCTTTGCGACATCGGGGAGTGGACGGACCCGGAGAAGCTGGGGAACGAACACTTACACTTCTCCATCTCGGCGATGTCAGGGGAAACATGGGGAGTCAATGGGGTCAATGCGCTGCCGGGAGTCCCGGATCAAGTCTCGGATTACTACCTCTCGAAGGACGAAGGCAAGAGCTGGACCAAGGTCGATCGCGGCATTCCCGAGAAGGGTGACTGGATCGCGCGCTATCCCTACAGCCCGTTCGGTTCCGGCGGCGACCCGTTCGAGGTCGCGCCCGCAGTCGCGTCGCGCGGCACGAACCGCCTCGACGTTTTCGTGCGCGGCGAGAACGGGCATCTGTGGATCTACAAGTGGAACGGTCACGAGTGGAGCCGATGGGAGGATCTCGGCGCGGGCCGGCTGACGTCGTCGCCAGCGGCCGTGAGCTGGGGACCGGGCCGCCTGGATGTGTTCGTCCGCGGGCACGACGGCCAGCTCGCGCACACGCGCTGGGCCGGGGACAAGGGCTGGAGCGAGTGGCGAGATCTCGGCGGCCGACTTACTTCGGCTCCCGCGGTCGCGTCGTGGGGACCCGGCCGCCTGGACGTGTTCGTGCGCGGCCACGACGGGCAGTTGGCTCACAAGCGCTGGACGGACGATAAGGACTGGAGCGAGTGGCGAGATCTCGGCGGCCGACTCACTTCGGCTCCCGGAGCCGTGAGCTGGGGACCGGGCCGCCTGGACGTGTTCGTCCGAGGCCACGACGGGCAGCTAGCCCATAAGCGTTGGACAGACGATAAGGACTGGAGCGAGTGGCGGGATCTCGGCGGCCGGCTCACTTCGGCTCCCGCGGTCGCGTCGTGGGGGACGAACCGCTTGGACGTATTCGTCCGAGGCCACGACGGCCAGTTGGCGCACAAACGGTGGACCAATGTCCAGGACTGGAGCGAGTGGCGAGATCTCGGCGGTCGGCTGACCTCGGGTCCGGCGGCGGTGAGCTGGGGACCGGGGCGACTGGACGTGTTCGTCCGAGGCCACGACGGGCAGCTAGCCCACAAGCGTTGGACAGACGATAAGGACTGGAGCGAGTGGCGGAATCTCGACGTTGACGTCTGACCTCTCCCCAGTATCGACGTCATAAGCCCCCCGTGCAATACGACTCGAGCCAGTTATGTCACCAATAATGGCACCTCACCGACTGCTGGAGAGGTGCTTCGCATCGAGCCGTGACATCCTTGCAGTCGCGTTTCTTCTCTAACAAAAGGAAACCCACCTATGCCGAGGCTCCGGCGCGGCAGGCGAAGGTAACTAAGGTTCTTCTAGCTTAAGCAGACAGAATCTTAGACAGAATGAACACAATAAACAAAATGGATTTCGGAAATCAGAAAGAAGCTGCGCCCATCGCTTGCCCACACAGATCATGTTGTTTCGACTTCTCTCCGGTTCTGTTCATTTTGTTAATTCTGTCAGGTTCTTAGCGAAGGCGACTGATTTCTGACGTCTGGATAAGTTTCCAACACTTTCTCTGCCACGCGGGGTAAAATTTTCCGAAGGAATAGGTGACGGGCAAGAATGACTTCTCAATAACGAGAAGCCAGAGAAGGCCCAAAACAATGAAAGGAAGCAGATAACCAAAAACCAGAAAGGATACACGCTTATGCCATGCCAAGAGTTTTCCGACGCGATTAACTGGATAAAGCAGTCGTCAGACCAGGGTGCTATTGTTTACTTTACGAGGCATCTCGGTGTTCCGATAAAAGGTATGAAAGACATCGTTCACTTTGCAAGTGGACCTGTGCTCGTCAAGGACACGCCTACGCCTCACCTCAAAGGGACTCTGCAGGTCTCCAAGAACACGGATGTAGTGGGGCAGATGGTTTCCGATGCGGCTCAGACCTATGACGTTGAAATCTACCCAGACGGGAAGGTCACCTATCTTCTTAAGGTCAATGGGCAACCCGCCGGAGGCAACCCTGCAGCCACACTCCAAGCCACGTGTTTCAAGAATGCTCTTTTGACAGGGGAGCACGAAGCGATGTTTGGACCGGAGATCGTTACCGTGGGAGTCGACCGCAAAAAGGGTCCGGGCCCCGTCCCGGGCTAAGACAATCATCGATTGCCTTCAAAGACTACAAATGCGCTAAGGCCCCGTTAGCCCCACTGACGAGGCCCGGCGCCAATTCGTCCATCGGATTAACGGTCTCTCCGTAACTCATTTGGACAGGCCTACTCGCAGTCGTGAAACCGCGCCGTTAATGCTCAATTGAACAGAGACCCCTCCCTCGGACACTTTCCACGCCAGCCTTGCGTTTGATGCTCCGAACGGGGCCACCACCGCGGCTGAGGGGTTGCAAGAGTTTTAGCGGCGTTCTGGGTGACAGTTTCTTTCAACGCGCACGCGCGGCAAGAGGACTGGACCGATCCCACCGTCCGCGCATTTTCTTGCAACGCCGGGCAAAATTTTCCGAAGGAATAGGTAAAACTAACACCTATGAAAACAAGAATCACACCCAATATCAGGTTCGCTGGGATTGCCGCCGCTCTGTTTTGCGCTGTGGCATTCCTCGCGCACGCCGCCACGATCACAGTCACCAACACCAATGACAGCGGCCCCGGTTCATTGCGCCAGGCGCTGGCCGACGCAAGCGACGGCGACACCATCACCTTCGCAGTGTCTGGCAGAATTGGCTTGACCAGCGGCGAGCTGCTGGTGGACAAGAACATCACCATCTCGGGACCTGGGGCTGAAAGTCTGGCTGTAGATGGGAACGCCACGAGCGGCGTGTTCCATATCGGCTACGGCAGAACCGTGACCATTTCTGGCCTGACTATCACCAACGGCACCGGTGGAATCGGCAATGACAACGCGATGCTGACCCTCAGCAATTGCACGATCAGCGGCAACTCCGGCTACGGCATCTCCAATGGTTATTATGACTATTCGACGCTGACCCTCAGCAATTGCACGGTCACCGGCAACTCCGGCGACGGCATCTCCAATTTCACCGGGTCTGGAGAGAGTTATGTGCAGATCAGGGACAGTGTCGTGAGCGGGAACTCGGGCAGTGGCATCTCCAATGGCGCCTACTATGAAGGGAGCGGCGCTGGGCTGACGCTCAACAATTGCACGATCAGCGGCAACTCCGGCGTCGGCATCTCCAATAACGGTTATAACGGCACTGCTGGGGGCGAAATCACAAACAGTACAATCAGCGACAACGGCGGCGGCATCTCTAACATTGGCTCAGGTGTGGGGGGCGGCGCTGGGCTGACGCTCAACAATTGCACGATCAGCGGCAACTCCGGCGTCGGCATCTCCAACAGTGGTGGTTGTTGCACCTCAAGCGGGGCGGGTGTGGACATCATCAACAGCACCTTAAGCGGCAACTCGGCCGGTGGCATCTCTAGCACCGTCGGTGGAGTAAGGATCGGAAACACCGTCCTCAAGGCCGGCGCAGTAGGAGAAAATATCAGGGGCGGGGTAACCTCGCTCGGGTACAATCTCAGCAGCGACAACGGCGGCGGTGTCTTGACCGGTCCGGGCGATCAGATTAATACCGATCCGATGCTTGGCCCGTTGCAGGACAATGGCGGCCCCACATTCACGCATCAGCTGTTGCTCGGCAGCCCCGCCATTGATGCGGGTAACTCGACCTTCACTCCGCCGCCTTTCTACGACCAGCGCGGGCCGGATTTTTATCGTGTAATGAACGGCCGCATCGACATCGGCTCCTTCGAGGTGCAATCTGGTCCGACACCTACACCAACTCCTACTCCAACACCTACAGCTACTCCCACACCAACTCCAACACCAACACCAATGCCTACTCCTACTCCCACACCTACACCGACCCCTACACCGAAGGGGCACCCACACCCGACTCCACGGCCTCGCTAGCAGAATTGGTGAGCGGTGATTCGTGGATATTGAATCGATTTTAGAATCAATTCCGTCAGGTTTTTGGGGTAAAGCGAACCGCGCCTTACAGAATGAACACAATGCACAAATGAATTTCAGACATCAGAAGGACGCCTCCGATTCTGTTCATTTTGTTAATTCTGTCAGGTTTTTCAGGTCGCCGCGGCGACCGCTCCCCAATCCGTGATATCCGTGATATCCGTGGTCTCTCCGATTTAACGCTTTAACGGTTTCCAAAACTTTTTGCCACGCCGGGCAAAATTTTCCGAAGGAATAGGTAAAACCAACACTTATGAAAGCCAAAATTCTTCAAAAAACATTCCTTAGCCTCCTAGCCGGGTTAGCGGCACTCTTAGCCAACCGCTTACGCCGCGAATCTCGCACGACCAAGACAGTCATTGTGCCAGTAGGATATTCGACCAGCCGTTTGGTCCCACGTCTACGCGTCCCAACTGCGGGCACGCTAATGTTCGCAGCGATGGCAATGGCTTTTCTGGCAGCGTCCGCCAGTTCGCAAAACGCCCAAATTACATTTCACGACATCGCCGCGAATGGCGGGGCAGGGATCGATTACCGCCGCGTGCCTTCCACGACAAATATCATCTACGAAGCGCTCAAACACCAGCCAACTTATACCTTTGATGACTTGCTTGTAACGCCTAATGCCGCCCGTGGGTCGCCGGGTGTGGCGATTTTCGATTTCAACAACGACGGTGCCCTCGATATTTTCGTCACGAATGGCTCCGGCGCGGGTAACAAGCTCTACAAGAACCTTCTCCTGGAGACGGGCCGATTGGAATACGTCGATGTGGCCATCCAAGCCGGTGTGGCTGTGCCTGAGATGGATGCCACTGGCGTTTGTTATGGTGACATCAACAACGACGGTTATGAGGACTTGTATGTACTAGGACGTAATGAACCTAACCGCTTGTTCATAAACGATGGCGATGGCACGTTCACCGAGGCTCCGAGTGGGTCTGGCGTCGGTGGCGGCTCGTACAGCCATACCTCCTGTTCGATGGGTGACATCAACGGTGATGGACTGCTTGATATCGCAGTCGCCAATACTTTCGACTGGGTCAACCAGCTGCCGATCATTGTTGAGCCATTCCTTTTGAATCAGCCTAACCAGCTGTTCCTAAACAACGGCGATGGCACGTTTACCGACGTGAGCGATTCGTCGGGTTTTCGGACCTTGGCTGGCCTGCCCCAGGGTGTGGCAACAATAACCTGGGCAATCGCCATGGTTGATTACGACCTCGACGGCATTATTGACATCATCCATGCCGACGATCAGGGAGCTTTTCCTCGGGCTAGGGACGGCGGTATCGATCGCGGCTTGCTTCATCTTCTGCACAACGACGGCACCGGACACTTCACAGACCAAGCGGTGGCAGCCGGCACCAATACCGTCGGAGCGTGGATGGGCTTAGCCTTCGGCGATTTCAACAGCGACGGCTCAATTGATTTTATGGCCACCAACTTCGGCGACTACGGACTGACGACTCTGCCGTTCCCGTACCAACTGGGCGACTTTACGTCCCGATGGTTTCTCGGGCGTCCGGACGGCACTTTCACAGATCCTGGAGTGGGCGATCTGGTTGCTACGCCCTTTGGGTGGGGAACGGTGGCGTTCGATTACGACAACAACGGTACCACCGATCTGGCTTTCTTCGGCCACATCGACGTCGGCCTCATCATCGTGACCGACAATCCAGGCGTTCTACTTCGCAACGATGGGACTGCGCATTTCCAGTTCGATCCTAGCCGCTTCGTGTTAACCAATTATAACCGGCGTGAAGTTTTTGGTGTGGCAGCCGGCGACCTCAACAACGATGGCTTCGATGACGTCGTCACGGCTTCCGCAATGGATATCCCTGACTCAGTCCCACTCACCCGCTATCCCGTCTCGCTACCACCCAACGCTTACGGCAGCCCCTTCGACGCGACGGCCTACTTCGTCGAGCAGTTCAGCCCCATCGCTCCGGGGGTATTTGTCTGGAACGGTTATGAGTTCTCAAACGGCACTCTCCAGGTGCAGATTAACAGTGCCGACAACGGCAACGATTGGATCAAGCTGCGAACGCGCGGCAGCGTCGGCCTGCTTACCAACGGCCGCGTGAACCGCGATGGCATCGGTGCAGTGGTAACGTTCCGGCCGGACGGTGGCCGACCCGTCATGAAGCCGATCATTTCTGGGGATAGCTTCGGCTCCGCCAGCAGCCTATGGGCCAATTTCGGCCTTGGTCACGCGCGTAAGGGCACTGTCGACATCCTATGGCCCGGAGGTGTTCGTAATCGGCTATACGACGTCCACGCTGGCGAGAGGATTGTCTTCCCGGAAATTCCGTGCAGCTATAACACAGACAATTTTGTCGATTACAGAGAGTGTGTTGAAGGCGCGCTCAATGAGCTCATCAACGCCCACGTAATTCTCCCCGTGGAGCGTGGCCGCTTTCTCTCTAGTGCGATCCGAGCATTTCATGAAGAACATCAGTGAGCGGCCCGAAAGGCTTCTCACAACGAGAAGCCAACGAAGGCCAAAACAAGAAAACGAACCTCTTTCCGGAGGCTGCGAGTACGGCGAAGTCATGGCGCCGGAACCTTATAGATGCTCCTGGAAGATTCATTACGATCAAATCGAGAGAGCGTAAATCTAGTCTAATCGCTTTTCGCTTATAACTACCCCAGTCGGCGTGTGATATGCTTGGGCGCTTCCTAATAGAACGCGTTATGCACACCTTCAGTTGTGGCCCCCGGGCCTTGGCTGGCCTTAACAAGAGGCGTTTGTTCGTTTGGGTTTTCGCGGCCCTTTTTTCTCTCGCGTCAGCCTGTAAACAGCAGCGGTTCGACGGAGCGCACGGGATTGTACTGCACGGGACGATCGTAACAATGGATGCAGCGGGAACGATCATCCCAAACGGCAATGTTCTGGTTCGGAACAACAAAATTGTCGCGGTGTGGAGTGGACACAGACCACCGACGGAGGTGCCTGTCGGCAATGCGGTCGAGATCGATGTCGGTTCCGGTGCCTTGATCTTTCCAGGACTTATCAACCTGCATGACCATCCCGGCCTTGACGCGCTCGCACTTTGGCCCGCGCCGTCTTCACATGTGCAAGAGGACCGGGGCCGACCGAATGGAACCGAGCCCTATGCGAACCGTTACCAGTGGAATGGGATGAAGGGATTCAGGTATGCAACGCCGCCGCAGGAGCATCATACTTTCATAAAAATTCCGTATGACACACTGAATAAAGATAACCTTGGCCCTGAGGTTGGGAAATATGCCCAAGTCAAAGCGATCCTCGGCGGAGAGACTACGTCTGAGGGTGGTCAGGATCACAAGGCGGATAATATCCTGATACGAAACGTGGAGTATACGAATTTCGGGCACGGCCGGATTGAGCGGCGGGTGCAACCGATCGGCAATGTAAAACCAACTTGCTTGCCTTGCCCTAGTCCCACTCCGGACCCGGATTGCCTGGATTGCTTGATAACCCCAATGCAGTCCGGTCAGGTCGACGCTTGGATCGTGCACCTTGCAGAAGGCGTGCGCGATAGTCAGCGCCGGGACAAGGATACCCTCTCCTCGCGCGAGGAGTTTCAAATTCTGAAAAATCTGGGGCTGCTCACCGACACAACGGTGATCATCCACGGAATTGCGCTTGAGCCAGAAGATTTTGTTGCCATGCATGACGCGCCCAGCATTCGCTGGAACGCCGTCGGTGACGGTCTTGGTGCAAAACTCGTTTGGTCACCGCTTTCGAACCTGCTCCTTTACGGTCAAACCGCACTCGTATACCAAGCCCTTCAGGCAGGCGTCGTCGTCTCATTGGGCACGGATTGGAGTCCCAGTGGCTCACGCAATCTTTTAGATGAGCTGAAAATCGCCGATATTACGCTCCGCGATCCACGCCTTCTGGGAGCCGATCGCGATCTCGTTCCAAGCCTCAGCGTCGCTCGTAAAAGCGGACATGCACGGCGAGAAGCCGAGATAGCACTCGATAAGTTGCTCGTGGAAATGGTGACGACGAATCCAGCGAAGACGCTTCGCTGGACACAGGACGTCGGTTCGATTGAGCCAGGGAAATTCGCGGATCTGGTGCTCGTTACGAAACACAGTCGCCCGTCGGCAGAAGGGCTTCCCGATTCGCCCTATCGCAATCTCATCGACGCGACTGAGCAAGACGTCCGGCTGGTACTCGTTAATGGTGAGCCGCTCTGCGGGGATGTGGCGATAATGGAAAAGCTTAAACCCGGTGACTATGAGGTGATTCCGAGCGTTGCTGGCTGTTTTTCTAAGGCAATTGATGTCACGATCGATCTGCCGAAGCTGAAGGCTAACAAAGCGAAATTTGCAATTGCAACGGAGAAATTTGAATCCGTACAGAAGAAACTGAGTGACGCGCTCACAACGATGGGTATTCAACTTTTGCCGGTTTTCGTTGAAGACGATCACTTCTATTTCCATCTGCTCGGAGGCGAAGTCTCAGCCAATACCGGCCTAATCGCCGATGACAAGCCGCCATTCGGCCTCTATCCAGCGAACTTTAATCAGATCCAACCGCTCGGGAATCCTTTCGTGGCGCAGTTGTATCGCGATCGGTATTTCCAGTTCTGCCCAGGGATCTACAAGCGCACGCCCGTGGAAGCTCTCTACTCACCCGTCGTAGATGAGCCTGATTATTGACGGTGTTGGCTATGCCGCTGCGTGCGCGCTCGTCGACACCAGCGACGGCGACACGATCACCTGCGCAGTCTCGAGGATTTATTTTAGCAACGCGTTGAGGACAACGCGTTCCACCTTTTCACGCGTGGTGGATCGGCTTCTCCGAAGACGATGCCAGAACCAATCGCGAACGCGCAAAATGATACTCGAAGAATATCGCGCACACAGAATTCAGGCGGCAGCGCCGCATTTCCTTTGCCAACGCGTTGAGCCGCCTGCATCGCTATATGAAGCATTGCTGGCAGGACAACGCGTTCCACCTTTGCGTGCTCACGGCGGATCTCCAGAAGGTGAGCGACCAGATTTAGGTGCGCTCGCCGCGGCGAGCGCCGCAAGTGGTTTTCAACAACCAGTAAACCTGGCCAGAGGTGTAGGGGCGCGTGTCCTCACGCGCAGGGCATCTGCGGCTGGGGACAGGCGCCGCTACATTATTTCGCGATTGGCCCGGCACGCTCTCGCCTCGTCGCGTTAATCCGGCCTTCTCTTAAGGTGACGCAATTAATAGCGCTGCGATATTGTGCCTGAAAATCCGGATCGTTGCCCAAGAAGCAAATCGGAAGAGACTTTATCAGTCGCTCTGCGTTTATTTCAAATCGTGGCGGACAAACTGAGCAAACAGCCCGAGAACGCGCCGGGGCGGAGACAATCCGCCTCGCGATGGTGGTCCAGCGGACGACTCGAACACCTACAGCTACTTAAAGGAGCACATCCCAGGTGCAAGCGCGCTGACGGACGCGCAATTCCGTCAATTGCTCACGTGCTATTTCGGACTTGCGCCGAATGGGCGGTTGAACATGGAAGGCCTTCAGTTATCCCCGGTTTTGGTCGAAGATGATGACTTCTATTTCCACCTGCTAGGAGGCGAGGTGTTCGCTAGTGGCCTGATCGCCGACACGACGCCGCCATTCGGGCTTTATCTGGCAAACTTCAATCACGTCCAGCTTCTCGGGAACCCATTCATCGCAAGCGGATATCGCGACCGATTCTATGAATTTTGCGTTCCATAGATTATTCTGCGGTTCGTCAGCACTGCGGGCTTCACGGACCAATTCCACGGCGATGGGCACCTCACTCTGTCGAACTTTTAACGATCAGCGCACTCCGTATCGGTATTCGTCACCCGCGGCTTCGCCAAGAAACGTTCTACTTCGTCATTGTAGGTTTCGAATGGGTTTCCCATCACCAGAAAATCGCGGCTGTCGCAGGCGATGGAGTCCCAGTTAATCACATATGGTAAGTTGCAGCTTTGAAAAAAAGCGACTGCCCGCGCGCGCCCTGATGCGCGTGTATTAGCCGGAGGAACATGCGTCGCGCTGGGGCGCCGTACGCTATTGTTCCACTCTGCGATTCGTTTTCCAGGCGTCACGCCAAAGAACAATCCACGACGCGGATCAATGTTATGATATTCGAGGTCGATGCTTTGCAGCCACGGATCGTCCCACGTTACTCCTTCGGATTCGACGAATGCTTCCAGCAACCATTTCTTTGTAATCCAATCAATCCCGCCAATAAGCGCCTGGCGATTATGCGGCATTGCTTCAAGAACGAATCCCCAGTTTTCCAGTAACCAATTGGTTTCTGCGCTGCTATTGTGCAAGTACTTCTGTGCTACCTGGTGAAATTCCCACTGCACGTCGAGCGCGCCGATGCTTTTGCCGTTCTCAAGACGTATAATCCATCGTTGAGTAGGATCCCGAGAGATGTCACGTGTGCTCTGCACCGCATCGGCCAGGACAAGATTTCGCGGCAAACGGCCTTCTTCCAGCAATGACAGAACACAGGCAGTCGTTCCGATTTTTAGAGCATTGGCATATGGGCTCATGTTCGAATCGCCAATGAGCAAATGCAGCCGGCGATATTTTCGGTAATCAGCAAGCGGTTCGTCGCGCGCGTTGATGATGGCGCGATTAAATTGTACCCACTGATAAATGTCGTTCACAATGTGATCGGCGCGCTGACTGAGTTGAAAATTGACCTGGGCCTCCGATTGCGGCGCCTCGAAATCGAACGCGAGTGGATTCGACTGACCGACTCGACCGGAGCCAGTAAAGATCTGCCGTGTCGCTAAAAAAGTCAGCAGCGTGCCGAGAATCGGAGGCGTGAATTGCGCCTCTCTTTTCATCAGATAATTCTCGTGGCAACCAAACGTCGCTCCAGTGTGATGATCCACATTGTTCTTGATGAACGACACGCGATCCTCCGCGCCCAGTGCAACGAGTGACGATTGCAGCAGGTCGTCGCCGGCTAGCTCATAGGTCACAAGATCGTGCAGATGCAAACATTCCGGCGACGCGTACTCAATGTGTCCCATGTCGAGGTAGAGCCGCCCCCCGTTGAGGAGGAATCCTCCGTTTCCCGGCGGTTCCTCGTAGTCGCGATAGTGCAAATCGATCGTGCCAGCGTCCGCTTTTCGGAAGAGATAGTTTTTAACCTTTGCTGGCCAGAGCTCCGAATTAACGTTCGGTTCGTCTTCACTCAGAAGGCAGCCGTATTCGGTTTCGATTCCAACGACTCGATCCATTGCACTCAATTAACGCACTGAATCGCGATTTGGCTAAATCAAAAAGTTAATTCCCCTCACCTTCATCCTCTCCCCAAAAACGGGGAGAGGCGAACCTTCTGCATTTCCGCACAGCACGCCGCTGAACGTTCTGCACTTCTGCCAAATTCAGCGGGCAAATCAGCAATACGAGAAAACTCGCCTCTCCCTTTCCCAAAGGGAGAGGATTGAGGTGAGGGATTGTTCCCGCGTACTTGAACCAAGCGCTAGAAAAGCAGAAGCTGCTTTCCGATGAGCGGCGTTGCCCTTCGTAGTCCATTCGAAAAGGTGGGCGGCATCTTCTATTTCGGCCGGATGCTCGACAAAATCCGGCTGCACTCCAAAGGCGAATTACCTTCAGACTATCACGCTAATCTTGGAAAGGGGTTCGACGAGAAATGCGTGAGGTTGCTCCAAGTGAATTACGATCAGTTAGTCGAGCGCGTAAAAGAGGGTGGTGCCGATGAAGAGATTTTGCAGTGGTGCTTCAGTGCTGGCCGCAGACCGTCCGAAGACGACATATACGTTTGGAACGAATTCATGCGCAAGCGTGGCTGGAACGATGAAGTATCTGAAATACTGAAACGCCGCAAAGCGGAGGCTGGCATGTCCGACAGATCAGATATTCAAACCGCGTTTCAGTTCATCGATGCCGACGAAGAACGTCTGCCGATCACCAATCACTAATCACAGATCACTGTTCTTTACTCTGCTAGCGTATCAATTCGCTCCGCCAGACCAAAATCAAGCTCGGTCAAGCCGCCTTTGCTGTGCGTTGAGAGAACCAGGCGCACCTTGTTGTAGCGAATGTCGATATCGGGGTGGTGTTCTTCGTCCTCCGCAACTTCGGCCACAGCATTTACGAAATCGATCGCGTCGGCAAAATCATCAAATTCGAAAGTGCGCTCGATATGTTTCTTCTCCAGTTCCCATTCCGGGATCTTTTTCATGCGGTCTTTCAGGTCCGCAGCTTTGATTAAGTCAGCCATAACGGCACAACGAGTATCACCCGAAAATCGTTTTGCAATGGTAAATCGATCGGCTTTTTCGTAACAGTCATGTAACGCCGGCAGGCGTCTCGGCTGCCGGTTAAAGACCAAGAATTGCTTTGAGATTTTTTTTCGAATCAAAGACTTCCGCGGCACAATCGCGCGCCTGTCTGGACAACTGCGCCCAATCGCAGAGCACTTCTTTTACAGCAGACTCGGCATCACCGACGCTTCGGACAAAACTGAATCCACTCTTCGCCGGTAGGTAACGTCCGGCGCTGGTGTCTTCCGTGATCACCGGTCGGCCAAGGGCAAGAAATGCCGCGGCCCGATCGCTGATCCAACCGGTGCGCCATGCTACGTCGACACCCTTGATCGCGGTGAATTCAGCGAGAGCGCTAGCCAGATAGCGGCGGTACGCGCTCGCGGTGCGCGCAACCCGGTGAGGATCGACAATTTTCCAGCCGAGCCGCTGTAGCCGTTGTCGTTCGGGATCATCTGCATCGATGTTCATTGCCAGTTCAAACTGCGCTTCAGGTACACGCGTCGGAAGATCCAGGTAAGGGTCGAATGCAAGTTTTTTTGATAAATCGGGAAATTCACCGGCAACTTCCACGGCGCCACCCCAATACCATTGACCAACTGTAGTAAATTTCGGCGCAAACGGCTTCGGTTGTAGACGGAACAATTTCGTGTCCACCAGCGGATAAAATGTCTTCCAGAGAAGCTTCTGTAGTGGCGGGCGTATCGCCCGCGATCGAGAGAAAGCAGCCGGCACGGCTGCCACCACAGGTTCCGGGAGCTGGCAGTCGCTTCCGTGCACGTTGAGTCCGATCGTCCAGAATTCGTGATGGTACGACTGCCCCATCTCCATCTTCGTCATCCAGTAGAAGATTTCGCTCGGATCGAGATCGCAAAAGATTCGCCGCTCGAACTTCAACAACAGCGGCGGATGAACGGAGTAAGCGAGGTTGAGCAGAACATTCGGTCCGGCAATACGTTCGAGTAGCTCATGCTTCGAAATTCCAATGCAACGCATCGCATCCAAATCCTGCGTATCGGCTGCAGGCTTTTGATAAAGCAAAGAATATCGGCCAGCCAGCCCGTGCGCCCGCAACTGGCGCTGGAAATTTTTGATCCTCGCTTCATCGGCTTGCAGATCGTTTGTAGCCGGCAACAGCTCGAGCCAGATCGCATCGAGTTTCAGTCGCCGCAGCCCGAGCAGCCATTGCAACGGCACTGAAAAATTTCCGCCGCCTTCGAGATACTTCGCCGCAAAGCCGCAGCCCAGAAAGATCGTCACGCGAGCAGAATGGTCATTCTGCTCGCGTGCTCAAGACTGAAGCGTCGCGATCTTAGAAGATCTTGCCGTGCGGCAGATGCGGTTGGCCACGATTTTGATGGCCGCTGCAAAGGTCGGCATTCGGTATCGGGACAATCGAGCCGAGGAACTGCGGCTGCTGTCGCACATTTAACGCCTGCTCCAGAGCGTAACCGAAACCGATCAACTGCGGTTCATACAGAAAGGTGCTGTACATGAGCATTCCCGCCGGCCGGCCGCTATCGCGAATGCCCACCGGTATCGATAAATTTGGATAACCCGCCACTGCGGGTCCGGTCGAGTTAGTCAAGTGCGGTGCGACGATCGCATCGACACCCGAGTTGATTACACTATCAATGCCAGAGCGCGCGGCAGTGCGGGCATGCGTTCGCGCGACGATGTAGGCGGGATCGTTCGGATAACCTGGGAACTGCTCCGACAGCAGGAAAACTTCCTGGCCATAGTAAGGCATTTCTTGTGGACAATGCGCGTCATTGAAGGCGATGAGGTCGGCCAACGTGCGCATGTTCGTGTGCGTAAGCGTCGCGAGGTAGTCCGCGATTTGCGCTCTAAATTCATACAGCAACGCTGTGAACTCGTCGCCGTTGTAAGCAAATACGTCCCCCGTATCAACGTCAACGATAGTCGCACCGAGGCTTTCCATCACGCTCAGCGCATTTTCTGCAAACGCGACGGTCAGCTCATCACCCGGAATGCCGCTGCCGTAATAGCTGTAATCGAAAAAGCGCGTGTCGCGTCCGATCACTGCGCCATCGAGTGCGTTCGGATCAAGAAATTGCGTGTAATCATCGGGCAGCTGGTGCCCTATCACTTCGCCCCACGGCGACTGCAATACTCCGAGCAGGATCGCAAGATCAGTAACGCTGCGCGCCATCGGTCCGGCTGTGTCTTGCTCGTGGGCAATCGGAATAATTCCGTCCTGTGAAACAAGGCCAAGCGTCGGTTTCAGACCAACGATGTTCTCCACCGCCGACGGTCCGGTGATTGACCCGTCGGTCTCAGTGCCGATCGCCGCCGCGCACAGGTTGGCAGCAGCGCCGTTACCCGAGCCAGAGCTCGATCCCCACGATGTGTAGCTCAGGTCGTACGCATTCTTCGTGTCGCCACCGCGCGCGCTCCAGCCGACCGCCAGAGGATAAACAGGAATATTACTGCGGAAGTTTGCCCATTCGCCGAGATTAGATTTGCCAAGAATAATCGCGCCGGCTGCGCGCAACTGCTGAATGATCACTGCGTCGCCCGGCACATGGTTGCCGTAAATGGCGAGGGATCCTGCCGTGGTCTGCATTTGGTCGTCAGTCGCAATGTTATCCTTGACAAGAAGTGGAATTCCGTGGAGCGGGCCGCGTACATGACCGTTGCGGCGTTCGACATCGAGAGTGGTGGCAATCGCTATTGCGTTCGGATTCACTTCAATGACCGAGTGCAACAGGGGATTAAGCGACGCGATTCGGTTGATGTAACCCAGCGTCAATTCTCTGCTGGTCAGCTGCCCAGAAGCCATAGCCGCCTGAAGCTCAGGAATTGTCCTTTCAATGAACCCAAAACCACGCGCGGCTGAAGCAGAGCGTTGAACAAGCGAAGTAATCCCTCCGCTTAGAAGCGCTGCACTGCTGAGCGCGGTTGTGCCGATAAATTTTCGGCGCGTAATGCTGTGATCGAGGTCAAGACGATTCGAGCTTTGCTTGGTCATAATGATTTCTCCGGTTGCCCTGTTTCGCGAATAAACAGACGTGGTTGGATTTTAGTGACCTGCGTACGGAAGACTCCGATTCGGTCGTTTTGAACTGCAGGACGGATGCTGTTCGCGATTCCACCTCCATAACCCCCGCGTTAGCTAATCGATCCTAATCTCGAAAGCGGTTGTAAGTTTTTTCCTGCGTTATTTGACCGCCCCACCGCTCCCTAGCAAATTAGCGATCTCTCGGGCGCCCGTAGCTCAACTGGATAGAGCATCTGACTACGGATCAGAAGGTTAGTGGTTCGAATCCTCTCGGGCGCGCCAGTTTGAGCAGAATTATTGCCCGTATGTTGCCTTTAAAACACAGGACTATCTGGAAAAAGAAGATCGACGACGACGAGAAGAACGGCCTCATCGTCCGCATCGTCAAAGAACAACCAGCCGAAAAAATCGCTAAGTCAGAACTCTCCCGCCAAAATTCGGTGATTTCCACGGATGTCTCCGGTATCGTTTTTTCTGCTTCGAATCAGCGGTACGTCCGGTCCGGCTACGCCAGCGCAGCATCTACATCTGGGAAAATCCGAAATATTCGATCAAGCCGCGAAGTTTCGAAAATCAAGCGCAAGGTTTCCTGCAGGCCACTCAGGAAAAACTTGCCACCATACGCTTCAACCTCTTGCATGGCTAGAATAAGCGCCGCCATCCCTGCGCTATCGATGTAAGTCGCTCGGGAAAGATCTATCACTATCCGTTCCGGTCTTTTCTTGATCATTGCGTTAAGGGACTCTGTGACGCCAGGCGAAACGTGCAGATCGATGTCGCCTTCAAGCGGCAGGACATTCGGGCGGTGTTGACGCGGCACCGCAGTGGCTGGGGAAGCGTTTTCTTTCATTCAATCCCTTCATCGTCAGTGCATCACCGTGTGGGCGTATCGCTGGCCTAAAATCCACAGCTGTGCTAGCGATTCAAGGCACTACATTTTAGGATGCGAAGCTTTCTAACTTACCTTTCAGAAAGATGCAAATGGGCCTCAAAAGGGACAGGCGGAGTTTGCGGGTGGGTATCTCTCGTTGTTGGAGCCACGCTAGCCGTTCTTCTGTGGTTTTCTCCGCGCTCGTTTCACGACCACATTTCAGATCGAATGAACGCGTTTATCCTAGTTATGGTTCCGTTGCTGGCCGGAGCGGGCGTATTTCTCGTCCGGTGGTTCGTTTCTCCCTATCCAATTTATATGCAGATTCGAAGGGAGCTGGACACGCTAACCGACGCGAAGCAGGACGAACGCGCCAAGGCTGTCGAGGGCTGTTTTGAACGAAGCGCTTCGGTCCTAAAACAGCACGGTTCGGTCTTGTTGCCCTTTCACGCACTATCTCGAGCGGAGGGACACAGACTGGAATCTAATGAGGAAGTTGCCGAAGTTTGCAATCTAATCCATGGGGCGGGATACGATCATCCATTTGAGGGAATATCGCCGGGATACGTGCCAGAAAAAGATTGGCTGTCTTTTTTGAAGTACGTCAAACACGGTCCTAATATCGATCCAGAACAGGGTAGGGATTATATTGACGCTGCCGACCGATGGCGACAGGACCACGGCTATCCTTTGCCGCCTGATGATGCTGGCTACGTATCGTTAGTTGAAAGGACGTTGGTGCGATAATGTGGGAACCACGATCTTGTTTCTTGCGCAGGTGAAATCGCGTCCGTTGTAGAATCTCTCAGCCACTCCAATGCGCCAACAGATAAGGGTGACGCCTAACAAGGGCGCTGCAGCGAACCGGTGCCCCGATGGGCAGTCGAACGATTCGGAACAATTTGCTTGCGACCGTTACAGCCGACCGCGGCGATTTTTCGCCAAAGGGTTGTGTGCCGCTTTTTTCAAATGCCGAATGACATAAAACGTGCAGGCCCTAGCCCTGAAAATCGCGCACGCGCTTGAAGATGCCACTAATGATGAAAACTCGATTGATTCTTGCTCTAATGACCAGCCTCGCGGAGATTGTTTGGAGCGCTGATTTTCAACTGTCCCAACCCGTGAAGCATCCTGGAGCGCCCGATGGGTCTGCGGGTGTGGCATCCGGCACGAACCATTTCATCGAGGCTTGCGATGAGGACAATCTCCTGCGGCTTTACCCGAGCGACACGGACGGCAAGCCGAAAGTGCTGCTTGATCTGAACCAGTTGCTCGGTTTTCCGAAAGACAACGGAGAATTCAAGGAATGCGATCTCGAAGGGGCAGCGCGGATTGGAGATCGCATCTATTGGATCGGATCGCATAGCCGCAGCGCGAAGAAGGGCAAAGTCCAACCGAGTCGGCAGGTGCTTTTCGCCACGAAGGTGACCGGCGTCGGCGAGGAGACAAAGCTGGAGTTGGTCGGCAAGCCGTTCAAAGGCTTGGAGAAGGCGTTGTTTGATGACGACAGGCTGAAGTCCTTTAAGTTCGACGAAGCCGCCGGGAAAAAGCCGGAAGAGCCGGGCGGGTTGAACATCGAATCGCTCTGCGCAGACGGCGAGTCATTGCTAATCGGCTTTCGTAATCCCGTGCCGGACGGCAAGGCGCTGCTCGTGCCGCTGAAAAATCCCGCAGCCGTCATCGATTCGGGCGCATCGCCGATGCTCGGCGACCCCATTCGGCTCGACCTCCGCGGCCTCGGGATCCGCGACATGGCTCGCTGGCGAGAAGAGTTCATTATCGTCGCCGGAGACTTCAGGGACCGCAAAGCAGAGGGAGCGCAACCATCGAGGCTCTTCCGGTGGAGTGGCAAAAGCGCGGATGCGCCGGCGTCGCTCGATGGCGACCTCGGGGATTTGAATCCGGAGGGTGCCGTAGTCTATGGCGAGGGAGCGGAGGCAAGACTACAGCTTTTGAGCGATGACGGTGGCGAGACGTTTCGTAGTGCCTGGATAGAAAAGGCGGCGCCGTAGCTCCACCCACCGTTTCGTGTCGATTAGCGATGATAGTCATTGAAATCAGACCGCACCCTTGGGGCTGGAAAACCATTGAAGCTCCCGGCTTCGAGCCTGTGTTCCCAAAGAAAGATCACGCAATCGACTACGCGCAGAACCACGCCTGCTTCCGCTCGGGTGAGGTTCGGATTCTCGATTCGCGTGGCGATGTCGAGCGCGTTATCCCGTCAACGACACGAATCGAAAGCTGTGAATGCCGCTACGATGGCCGTCGACGATGAGCGATTCCTCACCGGTGGTGGTATCAGATCCCCGGAATTAATCGCGCACGCGGGATTACTTCAATGTGATTTCGCGCATGAGCTTCGTGCCAACGATCTCGCGAATATCGAGGCGTTTCACTGCCAACGACTGCTGTTGATCGGTTGTGCCCACGACTTTTCTGGCGATCGGATCGAACTTTTCGCGCGCGTTATCCTGCGCGGCCATGTTCTTCGATTCCACCATCACGAGGATGTCGAAGTCCTGCGGTGTGGCGGCGTTGCCGAGCAGGATCTTGTAATCGACGACTAGATTCTGCTTCTTCGCTTCCTCAAGCGAGGCCTTCAAGGTCTTGGCGAGGCCTTTGAGGTATTCGTCGGTCATGCCCGCCTTAGTTTTGACCATCGTGACGTTCCAGACCGGACCTTCGGTATAAGGAGCATCGCTCTGTGCAGAGCACTGGCCTGCGATGCCAAGCGAAAGCGCGGCGAGCGCGACGATTTGTAATTTCTTTGTGATTTTCATTTGGAGCTAACTTCCTTGGTTGGATTGCTACTGAAGCTGAATTGAGCCGTTCTTGCGAATCGTAATCCCTAACTCAGCGAGGCGTTTAGACAATCAGAACGGCATTTCGTTTGAGAATTCCAGGGACCATGGTGACGTGATTTGCCACTGCAGACGAAAAGCTGACAGCCTTTCTTGAACTTGAACGAGTCACGCGCGAATCATTGCGCATCCGAAATGCGGAATATTTGGCTAGAATTAAGCGATAGCAAACACACACCATGCCAGTATCGAAAAAATCAGCCAAAACAAAGAAGCGAAAGGCGCCAAAGTCAGCAAAGTTTAAATGGAGCCGCCGCAAGCCGAAAAAAATACGCTCCATCATGATACGGCGTGCGTGATCGCTTCGCCAGGAAGCTCTCGGATTGACGGGGCCTCGACGCGTGCGTTTACAAACGCCGCGAACTTTTCTGACCTCGTCAGCGCTTCGAAACAGCCGGGCTGCCATAATTCGGACTTCGAACGAATGCTCAGCCTACTCCCGATCGAAGAACGCTACGCGTCAGAAAATTAACCGCGATATGACTACGTCGCTATGCGGTTCACATGAAGTTGTCCCAGTCCGAATATGTGTTCGATCGTTTACGATGACGCGGGCAACGTGCTTGGGCGACACCAGCAAGTGGCAATTCCAAGGAGTAAGTTTTTCCTCGCGCTCGGGGTGTGTCTCTTAGTAACATCGCGGATTACGCGGAAAATTCCGTCCAATCCATGAGAACAATAACCCTACAAACCAACGTCATTGCTATTCTTGCACTCACAGCCTTCTTCTCGGTTTGCGCGCCTAATTCCGCTAGCGCTGCAAAAGACGTTTTCATCCGTACCAAGCCGCACGTCAATGTGGGAACCATCGGAGGCGAACCGGCGGAAATCTGGTTCCATGCCAATGCCGGTGTCTTTGAGGACGGCAACGCGTCCGGCATCATTGAGGCGCGCGTGATCGGGGGAGAAAGCTTTCTATACCGCGCCGTGGAGGGGGAAGCGATTATCGAACAGGGAACTGTAGTCGAACTGACCCTGACGCTTGAACGGGTTGGAGAAGACGGTGTACCGACCGGTGAGACCGACCAAGTGATTGTGCGCCACAGTCCCACGAGAGAGGATTGCCTCATCTATGACCTCGTCGGCCCAAACATCCATCTTGAGGTCGAAGGGATCCTCGATTTCACGCATAACCATAGGCGCCGTTAGCCCTCGCTGCTGCGGGCTTCTACGCTTCCGAACGGGAAAGTTTGAAGTTCTGACCTTCACGTATGCGAGCAAGCGGTAAGGCTAGGACAGTGCACCCGCGTTGCGCCGCTTCGACACGGCAGACAGCTCCGTGGCTATAAATCACTGAAAATACGGCCGGATCTGGGCATATTTCTTTTCGCCAATCCCGCTCACTCTTTTCAGATCGTCAGCGCTGCGAAACGGTCGCGCGGCGATAATTCGAGCCGCCATTACATGGCCGATACCGGGCACCATTGTTAGCTCTTTTTCTGTCGCTGTGTTGATGTCGATTTTGCCGAGCGGCGTCTTCTCCTTTGCATGCGACTTTTTGGCCTCGACTGCGCTATTCATCGGAGTCGGCGTCGCTGAAGCACGAGCAGACGAGTAGATTGCAGGCGTAGAGCTTGGTGGAGGCTTTTGTCCGGCAGTGAAAACAGCAAAAACGACCGTGCTTGGTGCGCGCACATTCAGTCGACCCGCATTGATGCCCCAGGCTCCAATCTTCTCCTGTTTTGCCTGAGCCTCGAATTGCTGAAGTTTTTCTACTTCTACTCGTGCATTTTTCGATTCCGGCGGCGCCGCTCTGAATCCGTAGTTTCGCGCAAGGCCATTACGAACCAATTGCTCGCTCAGATCACCATCTTTCGTCTGCACAAAAGCGTAAAACCGTTCCATTTTGCTGCGGCCCATCGCACCTTTCCAGCGCGTCAACACCGTAAACGGCTGTGACAACTTCTCCCGCGTAAACTCTTTCGCTGCTTGGCCTACTTCGATGACCTGAGGCGCGCTGATCACAAAGTACTTCGCCTGTTCAGCTACGCGCACCGGGTTCATTTCATCTGTTTCTGGCGCGTCAGCTAGGTAGAGGCGGAAGATATATTCTTTCGCACCTGCGCTGACGTGAAAACTGTCTCCATCATCGGCTGGATTGCTAATAAAGCGGCAATTCTCAAGGACAGTCCAATCGTCACGTGCGTCGAGATAACCGGTGGCGCACAAAAGAACGGCGGCGCCAAAGAGAGCAATTCTGGCCAACCGCAAACGATTCGAATAGCGAGAGATCAAAGGAGTACCTCGAATTGACTCATGAGTTTGAATGTCTCGCAACGCTTTGCAATCTCCTGAACCGAGAGATTGTGCGAACGCTCCACCCTAAATGCTTCTACGCGGAAACTGGCGAGCAAGTTTCGGTAAATCATCGCTGTGCCCAGAACGTTTAAGTAAGTTGCCCGGGGCGTAGTCTTACTGCCCTCACCCAAGCGGGATCCTCCCGGGGCATTTCGAGCCGCGCCAAATGGGTCGCGTATGTTGCAATGAGGGCCCCTAGAACGCTTCCCGCAATGACATCGCTCACAAAATGATAATTCATCGCCACAAGGCTCATGAGCATCGGAGCACACAGAACCGTCGCTATCATTCGACTTTGAGGCATCGCAATTACCCAGACGGTGGCAAATCCCAGGATTCTACAGGCGTGCCCCGATGGAAAACTGCCGACGTCATCGCCACGTAGGAACGGATGGAAACCGTACGTGCCGGTGCCGATGAGCGATGGATTATCATGGGTCCACGTCTCTGGCCAATAGCGACCGCAAACATCGCCTAGCGAGATGCGGAAATCATCGGCAATGATCAAGCTGAGACACGCGACAAGCAGAACCTTCTGCCAGCGCAGAAATGGTCCCCACGCCCGTCGAACTACTAGGATCGTCAAGACCAGAGCCGACCAGTTCTGAACTTCTGGCGGCGGATAAGTGAGCCATCGAAAAACGTGGATCGTGTCGATGTGGTGCCGATAGACAAAGAACGCCACGGGGCGATCAATCCAGAAGTAACAGATCAATACAGCGGCGATGCACAAAACGGTTGTGATTAACGTGCGGCGCAGCAATCTACGATACTCGTCTTCGTGCTTCGCCATCACGCGGGGGCCTCGAATTGGCTCATAAGTTTGAATGTCTCGTAGCGCTTTCCGATTTCCTCCATCGAGAGTCTGCGCAAACGCTCGAGGCTAAATGCTTCCACGCAAAAACTGGCAAGCACACTTCCGTAAATCATCGCTTTGCGCAGGTCGTTGAAGTGCACCTTCTTGACTGTGCCGGCGAGATAGCCGGCCATGCCGCCGGCAAATGTGTCCCCTGCCCCGGTCGGATCGTGAATGTCTTCCAGCGGATACGCACCACAGCTGAAGAACTGATCTCCGTCGCCAAAAAGCAATGCGCCGTGCTCACCCTTTTTTATCGCGACATACTCGGGCCCCATATTTCGGATGCGGCGTCCGGCCTTAATGAGACTGGTCTCCTCCGTTATTTCGCGCGCTTCGCTGTCGTTCAAGATAAGAAGGTTTACGCGTTTAAGAAGCGCATCCAGATCCGATCTCGCTGTCTCGATCCAAAGGTCCATCGTGTCGGCCACGACGAACCGCGGGCGCTTCATCTGCTCGAGCACATGCGCTTGCAGTGAGGGCGCGATGTTGGCCAGCAAAACGAAATCGGTTTCACGATACGACTCCGGCAACACCGGTTTGAAGTCTTCAAAGACATTTAGCGCAATTGAGCGCGTCTCGCGCGTATTCAGGTCCCATGAGTATTCACCCGACCAGCGGAAAGTCTTTCCGTTTGCTCGCTGCACACCTTCGCTATCGATCTTGCGCGACTTCCAGAACTTAAATTCCGATCCGGGAAAATCGTCGCCGACGATACCGACCAGCCGAACCGGCGAAAAAAAACTGGCCGCGAGCGCTCCGTAGCAAGCGGATCCGCCTAGCAAATTCGAGTGTTCCTCCACCGGCGTCTTAACAGTGTCGATCGCAATGGAGCCAACAACGAGAACGGACATGGCTAGAATGACGAATGACCAATGACGAATGTCGAATCAATGACGAATGTCGAATAACCACAATGCGCGTTCTACTGTGTCATTCTTCATTCGTTATTCGAGCTTCCTTGATTCTTTCCACTCCTCCAAATCTTGGCAAAGATCAGGTGCAGTGCTCTCGCTTCGAGCCACAACTCTCGCGCTTCGGATTTCAGTTCGGGAACGGCTCGAGCGGCCATCCGTAAAAAGTGTTTGCTCTCGCGCGCTTCTTTCTTGCACGTGCCAATACACTTCAAGAATTCTCTCTTCGACACGGCATCGTCGGCTTCGTCGTAATTGGCGCCCACACTGGTTCCTGCGCCAACCAGTTGATTCATGATTCGCTCCGTAACCGGTCCAGGTGGGATCTTCTTCGCAAAGTCGATTATCGCTTCGCCGAATCGAGCTGTTCGCTCCTCCAAATCGTAAAGCGGTTTTATGTCAGGCTCTTCACGAACGAACGGCGTCTCATTGTCTAACCAAGACCATTCATCCGGCTTGCGGAAATCTTCGTGCTTCGTCATTCCCTCGTCATTGGTCATTCGTCATTATGCTAGCATGTCGGTGGCGCAGCGCGCATAATCAACGACGCTGTGCGCCTTGAGCAAAGCGGAAACCATCACAACACGCTTTGCTCCGGCATCGATCACACTTTGCAAATTGTCGATGTTGATTCCGCCGATGCAGAAAATCGGCAGATTCACTTCTGCGTGAACCTGCCTGATGTCCGTAAGGCCGATCGGCGGATAGTCAGGTTTTGTGAGTGTGGCGAAGATCGGACCGAACCCGATATAGTCCGCGCCTTCGCGCTGAGCTGCGAGTGCCTGTTTAAGGGAGTGCGTGGATTTCCCGACCAAAACCGAATGACCTGCTTTGCGTCGCGCGACTTCGATCGAGTCATCGTCCTGGCCAACGTGCACGCCTTCCACTTTGATCCGGTTGGCGATTTCCGCATGATCGTTCATGATCAGTGGCGTGGAAGATCCGGCTGTTAAATCGTGCAGCCGGGCAGCGTAACCAGCGAGTTCTTCGAGCGATTTTCCTTTTCCGCGAAGTTGAATCAGATCAACCCCGCCTTCGATCATTTGCTGCGCAACGCGATCGACATCGGATTCTTCGACGTAGCCAAGATCGACGATCCCATAGAGGCGACACGCACTTAGCGCTCTCATAAATTGCGCGCTGTATATGACGACTTGTAGTATTCGCTGTCCTCAGCGGATTTCAGCCGCCCGGAAAGATCATTGCGTTGAGAACAACCCCGAACGCTTTCGGGGCTCCAGCACACGATTCGTTGCATCTTGAGTTATTCATGTAACCGGATCGTCGGTGCGGCCAGCTCGAGTTTACCTGCTGAAATAAGGCGGTCGAGCAATCCAGTATCGTAGTTTCCATCGCGAAAATCGCCGTTTCGCATCATGGCTGCGTGAAACGGCACGGTTGTTTTGATACCAGTAATGTAGTACTCGCCCAGTGCGCGGCGCATTCGATCAATTGCGTTAATCCGTGTCGCACCAACGGTAATTATTTTCGCAATCAGCGAGTCGTAGTATGACGGGACGGTATAGCCGGTATAAACGTGCGAGTCGATTCGCACTCCGCGGCCGCCGGGCGCATAATAAAAATCTATTCGACCCGGCGTCGCCTGGAAACCATTGGCCGGATCTTCGGCGTTAATGCGGCATTGGATGGCATGCAATCGCGGAACCGCGTGCGCCACGTGAGGCGAAAGAGGCTGTCCGGCAGCAATGCGGATCTGTTCTTTTACAAGGTCGCACGCATACACTTCCTCAGTGATCGTGTGTTCCACCTGGATACGCGTGTTCATTTCCATGAAGTAAAAATGCCGGTCTTTATCGACCAAAAATTCAATCGTGCCTGCATTTTCATAGCCAACTGACTTGGCCAGCTTGATGGCAGCGTTTCCCATCTTCTTGCGAAGTCCCGGCGTCATTAGCGGCGACGGACATTCTTCAATCACCTTCTGGTTGCGTCGCTGAATGGAGCAATCGCGTTCGCCCAAGTGCACGATGTGGCCATGGCTGTCGGCAACGATCTGAAATTCAATGTGGTGTGGATTAACGATCAGCTTTTCCAGATAAACCTGTTCATTTCCAAATGCCTTTTGTGCCTCGTGCCGCGCACTGTGAAACGCCGACTTAAGACTGGGCTCGTTATGTGCTGTGCGCATCCCCCGCCCGCCACCGCCGGCAGCCGCCTTGATCATTATGGGGTAGCCAATTTTCTTCGCGGTCCTGATAGCCTCATCCTCTGTCTCAACGATTCCGTCGCTTCCCGGTGTCACTGGGACACCTGCCTTGCGTGCGTGTACACGAGCAGCATTTTTATCGCCCATCGCTTGCATCGCACGCGACGATGGCCCGATAAACTTGATATTGCAGCTTTCGCACACCTCGGCGAAGTGCGGGTTCTCGGCGAGAAAACCATACCCGGGATGAATCGCATCGACGTCGCCAATCTCGGCTGCACTCATGATTCGATCGATTTTTAAGTAACTTTCCAAGCTCGGCGCCGCACCGATGCAGATGGATTCATCGGCAAGTTGCACATGCAGCGAATCCACGTCGGCCTCTGAATAGACCGCCAGAGTGCGAATACCGAGTTCCTTGCAGGCGCGAATCACCCGCAGGGCGATCTCACCACGATTGGCAATCAGTACTTTCTCGAACATGGCCATTGTAGGGCAAGCGCTCCGCTTGCCAGCCTAGTGGCGCGCCCTGGCCGGCGATGCGCCTGCCCTACAGCTCGAGATTTCGGTGCTCATCGGACTTTGAAAAGCACCTGTCCGAACTGCACTGGTTTGCCGTTTTCGGCCAGCACTTCGACGATGATACCACTGGTTTCTGCCTTGATTTCGTTCATCACCTTCATCGCTTCGATAATGCAAACGACTGTGTCTTCCGTGACGGATTTTCCAACATCAACAAACGGCGCACTGTCAGGCGACGCAGCGCGATAGAACGTGCCCACCATCGGTGAAACGATTTCTTTTAGCGGCACGCTTTCGATCGCTTTGAGTCCGGGCGGCGCAGCTTCAGGCGCACTTGAAGCGGCCTTGGGCTCCGCTGCCACTGGCGGGGGCATAGCTGCGGCAGCCTGAACGGACGGACCTTTTTCAAGCTTGAGGCGGAACCCCTCCTTTTCGATCTCAAAGACCGACAGGCCATGCTTCTTCATCAAATCGATGATCGCTTTAATTTCTTTGAGGTCTTTTGGGTCCAAGGATCACTCCTCTGGTTAAGGCTGAGGCGTTTTAGGTAAAACAGTTTTGGCAGCAAGGTCAAGCACCGGAATGAAGCGCTGAAGTAACGGCTAATGAGACTTTGATCTGGCTCGGGTTCGCTACTCCATTATTCCATTACCGCGCTACTCCATTTCGATATCATTGACAAAACCGAATGGTGCGCGCAACTTGTGGAAAGAATTGCGTGAGCTGTTCGCATTCGAGATCGCCAGCGGCGGTCAGGTTTCGATTGTGAATCGGCTCGACCGCGAGACCAGCGGGTTGGTTCTGGTAGCGAAAACATCTGCGGCTGCACGCCGATTTGGGTTACTAATGCAGCAGCGACGAGTGGAGAAGGAATATCTGGCGATCGTTTGGGGTTGGCCCGAATGGGAGCACTACTTCGTCGATGCGCGGCTGTGCCGACAGGGGAAACATCAGGACTCGACGATCTGGCTAAAGCAGATGATCCACCCAAGCGGCACACCAGCGCAGACTGAATTTTACGTCGAGCGTCGATTCACTAGATCGAAGGGTATGGCGCGACCGCCGAACACGCCGTTCGGGAATGCGCCCGATGCTGAAAAGTTTAGCCTGATTCGCGCGATTCCGCGCACGGGACGCACTCATCAAATTCGTGTGCACCTGAGCGCGATCGGTCACCCGATCGTAGGCGACAAGATTTACGGACCCAATGAGCGGCTTTACCTCCAATTCATTGAGTCGGGATGGACGGCTGAATTGGAGCAACGATTACTCCTGCCCCGTCATGCGCTTCACTCAGCGAAACTGGCGATTGAAGGCGAGTGCGAATGGGCCAGTCCGTTGCTTTCTGATCTTGCGCAATTCATAAGCTAGAGACGGCGCGGTGCGCTGTTCGATCCGCGAAGCCCACCGACTCTATCAATTGCAACGGGGACCAACTCTTCTTATGGTAGGCGCGCCAAATGAAGATGCTTCGTGCTCTTAGTGCTTGTGCACTCCTCGTGGTCTGCTCGCAAGCTTTCGGCGGCGTTGAACAGCCGAGCGTAACGACAGTCACGGAAGAGTTGAATCCGCAACGATTCGAATTTGCACTGGAGTCCGGCTATTTGTTTGGCGCGATCAATCCACCAGCTGATTACC
>WNGB01000274.1_pt1 | contig 77096 bp, 69 predicted proteins | sample 5400681 | NCBI WGS metagenome assembly WNGB01 (sample SAMN13153367, study PRJNA577476) | soil metagenome | isolation source: 115 cm soil or saprolite under grassland replicate 2 | place: USA:California | collected 2016-06-15 | reverse complement strand
TACGTCTTGAAGGCCGCGTCGCGCTTGCCGGACGCGGGGGAGTAGCTGCCGGTGATCTCCTCCCCGCGGATCTTGACCTTCTGGATGTGCCCTTGAGAGACCTGGGTCAGGAAGCGCGAGAAACTGATCTCCTCGACCGGCGTCGCGCCGGTCTTGAAGACGTTCCAGGCGAGGATGATCAAGACCAGGATGACCATCCAGAGCAGCAGGTTCTTGATCGTGGCGTTCAACCGATTGACTCCTTGGGGGACAGCAGTTAGGGAGCGGACCCCGGCAACAGCATAACCGACCTCCCGGCGGGATTATTGCCCGGCAAGGGCTCTCCCGGCTCTTCCCGTCGGCAGGGCGTGAACGTGCAGGATCGGCCCGCGTCTCTCGAACAGGATCCGGCGGCCGGCCTCGAATCGGAAATCCGACTTTTCCAGAAGGCGGGCAACGATCTGCTCGCGCTCGCGCCCGGTCAGCGGCGGCCGCCCGGGCAGGGCGAAGCGGCGGGCGGCCTCCTCGACGGCCCGACGCAGGAGGGGCGGGTCGCAGTCTTCCAGGCAGGATGCGTCGGCCAGGACCGCGCCGGGTCCGCGAAAAATGCGGGGCTCGATCTCCCGCGCGAACCGCCCCTCCAGCGCGTCTCGTTCGCGTGACAGGCGCTCGACTTCTCGCGCCATTTCGGAGAGCGCCTCTTCTCCGCGCTCGGCAAGGAGCCGGGCGAGGTCGCGCCGGACGCGGTTTCGCGAGAGACGCAAGTCCCCGTTGGAGGAGTCGCGGCGATGGCCGAGGCCCCGCTGTCTCAAGAAGTCGAGGATCTCCAAGCGGGACACCTCCAGCATCGGTCTGACGACTCCGTCCGCTCGCATACGTTTGACGCCGGCGAGGCCCGAGAGACCCGCCCGCCTCTCGCGCGCCAGGAGATACGTCTCCAGCCGGTCCTCCCGCTGGTGCGCGGTGACGATCCGCTCCGCACCGGCGCGAGCGGCCATCTCGGCGAGCGCGGCGTAACGCGCGTGCCGGGCGCCGGCTTCCGGGGAAAGCCTGAGAGCCCGGGCCTCTGTCCGGGCGTCGCGCCGCCGGAAGAAGAAGGGGAGCCCGAGCCGCCGCGCGTGCTCCTCCACGAACGCGAGGTCGCGGTCCGCCTCCCGCCCCCGCCAGCCGTGGTGGACATGGCCAACGGAGAGCGCCCAGCCGGTTGTGCGAACGCTCTCCGCCGCGCCATGAAGAAGCGCCGTGGAGTCAGCGCCCCCCGAGACCGCCAGCAGATGCGAGACCCTCGGCGGCATCAATCCGCTTTCGGCGGCCTCCTTCAGAGCGGCGAGGACGGCGTCCATCACCTCATGGTACGCCTTCCGTCGCTCCGAGCTTGCGCGGGATCTGCGCCTTCGGCGCACCGGCGAGCGGCTCGCGTGGATGCGCGCTCGACCGCTCGCCTGAACCCGCGCAAGCGCTCCGCTCCCGCGGCGCGAGGCTCCTCCCCCCTGGGAGACTCCTCGCGCCGCGAGCGCCGGCCGCATGCCGGTGTTCGATTGGATGTGTCGCTGCGGATGTGTCGAGGTCACCCTTACCCCCTGTCATCCTGAGCGCGTGCGAAGGATCTGCTCCCGGCCTCGCCTTGACGGGGCTGGCCGCGCCGCCTAAGATCACCCGTTCTCTGCGCTGGCGGTGTAGCTCAGTTGGTCAGAGCAAGCGGCTCATATCCGCTGTGTCCGGGGTTCAAATCCCTGCACCGCCACCACTTCCCCCAAAGGAAACACCGGCCTTTTCGGGGTGCGTTGCCAGTTGCGTTGCCAGATTGCCCGGAAACCGCGTGACGTTTTCCCCGACCCCGGCCCAGCTACCCGAATACTCGCGAGCGCTGGGGGTCTGCGCAGCCGGTCGCATCGCAGGGACGCGGGTGAAACTCTCCAATTCCGGTACCCCCGCATCCTTTTTTCTTGAGCCTGCATGTGACTCGGCGCCGGAAGCCGTAACGGCGCTCGAAGCGCTCCTCCCAGTACAACGCGATAATACATGATTTCAGGACTGACCCCATCACGCCACGATCTTCTTCAACTCGCGGCAAGCCTGGGAAGACGAACTCGCGAGGTTTGGCGGAGATATCGAGGAGGCTCTCCGGGCCAGGCGTCTTCGGGCGAAGCGGGCCGCGAACCATGCCGCGGCTCTACGAGCGAAGCAACGGAACATGACGTGATGGCAACTCCCCCGTTTGATTCTCGCCCGGCCACCTAGCGCCGAGGAAGAGCCAGGAGCTCTAGGTTGGTCCCGGCAGGTCGCCCGCATGCGCTCTCCCTTGTCACCTGGTCAAGATGCTGGGCAAATCGTAGTGGCCGGTCGGTTGCGGCCGAGGCGTAGAATTAGCACCAACTTCACAGGGGGAACGTGAACGGCTGGTAGCGGCTCTGCGAGTTTGCGTCGCTACGACCTTGCGTTTGCCTCTCCTAGGAAAGGAGGGCTGAAGTGGTGAAGCTAGTCGGCGGAATCGCGCTCGCCCTTCTCGGCGGAACTTGGGTAATCTCCGGCGTCATCGAGCTGTCCTCCAAAGGCAAATCGGGAGGGACCCTTTTTCTTGTCTTGATTGGGGGGTCATGGCGGCGGGCGGCTTTCTTTTGGCGTACGCCGGCCTGAAGGGGCGAAGGGCCGCACGCAAGCAATTGGCCGTGGAGAACGAGGCCGCTCGCCAATCCGCCCTCAGCGAGTTCGAGTCCCTGTCCCAGTGGACAGACCGGAAGAGCTGGCCGAATCTGAGCGGCGAAGTTTCCGGCGTGATTCTCGCGGAATCGGAAAAGTGTGTCGCTCTCAGCCGGGGGGTCCAGCTCATGCAGCTCCGAAAGCGGACGCACTATGAAGGCCGGTCGGCGGGCGTCAGCGTAAGAATCATGAAGGGAGTGTCCGTTCGTTCGGGCGGGTTCGCAGGAAGACCCGTCACCACGGTATCCGAGGAGGTTGGAGACATCGGAACGGTCTTCGTAACGGATCGGCGGGTCGTGTTCGCGGGAGCTCGAGAGGTCGTGGAGGTGCCGCTCCGAAAACTTGCAGATGCGCGAGCCGAAGTCGGGAGGCTCGAGCTGCTCGTCGCGAACAAGCCGAATCCGCTGGAGTTTCAATTCTCCGAGGCGTACCGGGCGCCCGTGATCGCCGGAATTGCCAGGCTCATGGCGGGAGTAGCGCAGGCCGGACGCGGCAAGGCATAAAGGCATTCCTGAAACCCCTTGCTCGGTGGTACTGATATGGAGCTACGATGAAGCAAAAAGGCAATGGAGCAGGGACGGATCCGCCTCTAGCAGCGGCCGACGAATCCAGTCCTGATGCCTTTGCGCGCCAGCGGGAGGCTGAGGACGCTCAGAGGCAATACGAACGCAGATTCCGAGAAGGGAAGGAGGGACCGGCCGACTTCAGGTCCCGACCGAAGGGTCCGACCGAGAGCCCGGTGGGTGTCGGGGGCGAAGGCAACCAATCGACCAAGGAATCCAGTCTTGATGTCTCTGAGCGCGAGCGCCAGTGGAAGGCTAGGAGAATCCAGAGCTGGCTCCAAGAAGAGGACAGGCGGAGCCAATACGAACGCAGCGTCCGAGAACAGGACATGCGGACCCAATACGCGCGGAAGGGGCCCGCGGAGAATCCGGAGCCCGTCAGCGGTGAAGACAGCTCTCCTCCGCTTCCAGGGATCGAACATCAGCCCGGGCGTACTTCGCCGCCTGTTCCAGAGTCAACTACCGATTGGAGTTCCTTGAGAAAGACGGTTCTCACCATTGCGGTTGTGGTTTTCGCCGTCTTCATTTGGGCATCACCGTATCGAAGAGACGCTTACGGGAGGGCCTCCAGCATGAGCTTCTGGGCCTATGCAGCCATAGCTGTACTGGCCTCCATGGCGTACGCGATCACGAGGTCGCTCCGAGAAAGCCATGCCAACTCGCGGCGGAAGGTCGAACTAGACGGCCTTCAGCGTCAGCGAAACACGGAACTGCGAGCATGGCAGTCCGCGCTCGAGGCCGACGTAAAGGAGCGCCAAGCCGTTCTTGTCCGTCGAGAGCAGGTGCTAAACGGCCGCGACGACGCCTTCAAGAAGGGGGTGGCGAGCGGCCGCCGCTGGCTTGCGGAGTTCATAGCGGAAGCCTCGTCTCTCCTCGACCGCGAACGGGAATCGTTCTTGCTGTCGAAGAAGCATCCTGCGCCGAGTGCCGCTCTGATCGTGAGTGAGACACGCGCCGAAAAGCGTGAACTCCGCGAACGTCTGAAGTTCCTTGAGTATCAGCTCAAGAGCTACGAGGAGTATTTTCCCCAGCTTGAGGAATACCGGGACATCATCCTGGATGAGCGGGTACCACTCACCTCTGGTATCGACAACGTCGAAGAACTTGAGGCAGCTGATCCCACACAGCTATATCTGTCACGCGAAGAATATGAGGCGCTCGGCGTTGGTGAGCGCAACCAGCTGGCGCTTGATCGCTATCGCGCCAGGCCAAAGGACAACTGGGAAATCGGCAGGCATTACGAGAGGTATCTGGGGTATCTACGCGAGAGGGCAGGCTGGCACGTCGTCTATCACGGCGCGCTGCGAGGTTACGAGGACTTCGGGCGAGATCTCGTGTGCACGAAGGGTAACGTGGTCGAGATCGTCCAAGCGAAATGCTGGAGCCAGTCAAAAGTGATTCACGAAAAGCATCTCTTCCAGCTCTATGGAACTACGATCCACTACAGGCTCGATAATCCATTTCTGTTGGTGAGACCCGTGTTCACTGCGACGACGAGACTTGCAGATGCGGCCGCCGTGGTGGCCAAAGATCTCGATGTCCGGGTCGAGACAACTCCACTGCCAGACTTCTACCCGATGATCAAGTGCAACATCAACCCAAACACGGGGGAGCGGATCTACCACTTGCCCTTCGATCAGCAGTACGACCGAACGCAGATTCGGCTGCCCGGGGAGTTCTTCGCGTCCAGCGTGAAAGAGGCAGAGGAACGCGGATTTAGGCGAGCGTTTCGGTATCGAGGAGCCCTGGGGCGTTCGCCGGGCACACCTGCCGGATAAGGATCACCCGAAGAAACCACCCAAGAGGGCGCCTCTATCCCGCCGTGCCTCCCGCAAGGGTTTAGCGACGGCGGCGGTGTTTTCGACAGCTTTCGAGGCAGCGCGTTGCAGTCACCCGCCACGCCTCGCCCTGCCGCTCGCAGTCGAGGACGGTCCACGCGTCGTGCGGCCGGCTCTGGTGTCGCGGAGGATCATGCGGTCGTAGAGCTGGTATGGCCGAGGCATTGAGACTTCGATTACTTCGTGATCGGGGATCTTCCGGATGCTGAAAGGCACTGGCTGATCCTACGACAGAGAGAACCCCCTGGGGCCAGGGCTGCCCGGCGGTTGGTGCTCTGACCGCAAGAGCCCTGCGAGTCCTGGCTGCGCGCTGTAGAATTCCTGACTACCTTGGACGATCTGCAGCGACGCCTCGACCGCGTATATGCGGCTATCGGTGAAACCGCGACTCGTGAGCCGGCAAAGCTGAAACCGACCGTCAAGCAACAGGCCGGCACGATTGCGATTAGCTTCGACGGCGGCCTGTCCGAGGCGCAGATCGAGAACGCCGCGATGCACGCGGTGTTTGCCGTGGGGCATCTTCCCGACCATATGAGGAAGTGGGCGAGGAAGAACGGCAAGGACCCTAAGTCGATGAATCGTGCGATCGGAAGGTCGCAGGCCCTCCGAGTTGTGATCGACCTCGCGAACGTGGACAAACACGGGGACCATGATCGCGGGGGCGGATTGAGTGGCCTGCGCCCGCGTGTCACCGACCTCACGAGGGCGCTTCGGCTCGGCGGCGGCCCAGAACCGCCCTCGATGACCCTCATTGGTCCGAACGGCCCCGAAGTTCAGGGCGATGTTTCCGCCGTGATCTGCGGAACCGTGCGTGATTCAAGCGGAAAGTACATTGGTCAACTCGATCAAATTCTGTCCGATGCGCTGAAGGTCCTGGAGTCTCTGCTCGAAGGCTGGCAGTTCGCGGCAGGAGGTAACTCGAATGATGCGACCAACCAACGGTGAGCGCTCGCAAGACCCACTCGGGCGATTTCTGGAAAGCTGGCGCCGGACGGCGAGGCAAGCGAAACACCTGGATCACCGGAGCGGAGCCGATCGAGACGGCAATGGAGGGCAGCTTTCACGACGGGGTCAAGTTCGCCGCGGAGTTCCTCGAAGGCGAAGGACAGAAGGCGCTTGCCGGCAAACTCCGAGCCCGCGTCCAGCGAAGGGTCTGACCGAGACTCCTGAAGGCGAACCACTGCACGCCGGCGCCCTAGGAGCCCCGACCATGCCGACCGCGGTACATGTTCTTCCCACCTTCAATACCTCTCGGACCCTGAAGTAGCCTTCACGGAACCAAGGGAGGCGATGTGGCCGAAGACGGCGCGGTGCTTCGACGGATTCTGCTGGCGAAGGCTCTCGCTACCAGGGGCGCGCGGTCTGTTGCCGCGGGGGATCAGGTAGGCCGCGTCGTCGCGCTCATCGAGCTCCACGCGTCGATCGAAACGACGCTGAGAGCAATCGTCATCAAGCGCAATCTCGGGGCTGACGGTTCCAGCGACCCAGGATTTGTGGAAATGATCAGGCTGATTGCGAAGGACTCTTCGGCGCCGAAACTTCCAGTTCTCCCCGAAATAAAACGAATCAACGCACGCCGCAATTCAGCGCTTCACCATGCGGAAACGCTCGATCAGGTGACGCTCGACGAATACGTGCGAATCACGCGACAGTTCATTACCGAGAGCTTCTCTCGGTTCTTCTCGATCGACGCGGACCAACTGTCCGAGCTCGAACATGTTTCTGATCCAACCTTGAAGGATCTTATTTCGATCGCGCGAGAGCTCAGCACAAAGGGGAAGGTTGAGGTGGCAATTAGCCTTCTCCGCCTCGTGCTCCGGTTGGCGGCCGAGAGCTGTTTGGCCGGCCTGGACGGTGCCACGCTGGTTGGCGCGGGGTGAATCTCCTCGAGTACACCAAGATCAGCAAGCTTGCCGAAGAGCCGGTAGTGACCCGCTCGGGAAGAATGCAGATCCGGTTCAGATGGATGACCGACAGCCTGGAGAAATATACCTGGGCAGAGGATTTCATCTTGAAAACGATCTCTGAGTGGCAGGCACGGGGCTACCAGCCGGCCGTGATAAGAGGGGAGGAATTCCAGCGGGGCGTTGTGGAATGTGCCCGCCGGATGTTCGACTAGATCGCCTCTTCCCGCGTCTCCTGGACTAGGCCCTACTACTTGCGGTAGTACCGGAAGGACCGGAAGGACAGCCCCAGGAGCTTCGCAGCACGAGCGCTGCCGGTTGCGGTGCCCGTTGGGTGCAACATTTCGCCCAAGAGTTCTAATGGCTGCCTGAAGGCTCCGCCTGAGGTTTCGCCCTAGAAGCCCTTGTTCATCGTGGCTTTTCCGGGTCGTTGTTGGAATCTGTTAGCGGCGTTGGCGATGCAGTAGGGGTTCAAATCCCTGCACCGCCACCACTCTTCTTTGCCCGGATGCCCGATCACGGGCAGACGAAGGCGCCCGCCGCACGCCGAGCGCGATCAGCGAAACGGGACGATTCGCGGTAAGCGGCGGGCTGTGGGCGTGGGCGTCGGAGTCCGTGTCGGAGTGGCGGTTGGGGTGGAGGTGGGGAGCGGGGCGCCCGATATGGCGACCTGTCCCGCCCATGTCCCCCAGGTGTTGACCGGGCTGGCGGCGTACTCTCCTAAGAACCAGAGCTTCGAGGGATCGGCCGGGTCAACCGCCGCGCCGCTGTAGTCTCCCCAGCGATTCTTTCCCGAGGCCGGGTTGAGGTAATTCGTCTCGCCGCTTTTTAAGAGCGTGCTCCCCTGCAGGGTCGTGTCCGTCGTCGCGCGGCCGGTATAGCGGATGCCGGCGTATTCGCTCGTGCAACTCCGCGTGAAGACCATCCCGAGGTTGCTGTTCTGGTCGGGAGCGACCGCAGGATAGTAGTACCAGCAGCCGTCAACGCCGAAGGAGACATCTTCCAGGACGGTCGGCGAGCCGCCGCCGACGCCGAGACGGACGTAGCGTACTCTCGAATAGGCGTCGTCCGTGCCACCCGCGACGGCGTGCGAGGTCCAGAGCGACCCGCTGCGGTACACGAGGTCGAGCAGCCGCCCGTCCCCCGTGTCGATCAGGCAGGGGGCCGGGCATCCCGACGTCCCGCCCGTGGCTCCGAGCTGGTCCGCGTTGGGCGGCGCCGTCGAGGCTGTGACTGGAACGTTTTGCGCCGTGAGCGTCGGCGACCCACTCAAGGGGTTCGTGAGGGACCAGAGCGTGAAGTAGGTACTGGTTTCGAAGGGGCTGTTGCTAACCAGATACTCGACTCCGGGAGTGCCGAAGGTGAAGGCCGGTCTCAACGTGAAGACGCGCTCGCTCGTGCTTGCGGGGTCGGTCAAATCCCAGAAATCGAAGTAGGAGGGGGAGATGCACGCTCCGTAGAGCTGCGACTTGGGGATGATGCGGAGCCTCGAATACTGGAACTTCCCGTCTCCGGCGGGCGTCAACTGAAACTGGTTCGTTGTGATGTAGAGGGCCTGGTTGTCCAGGCCCACGCCCTCGTAGTCGGACCAGTTGCCGGACGCGGAGTTGCCGTTGCGATCTCCCCGGAGCGGGATGTTGCACCAGTTGCCCGTGGGGTCGGACGTGTTGGAGACGGAGAGGAGAACCCACGACTCCGTCTCGTCGTCCGTGGCGAGATACACGAGGATCCACCGCCCCGCCGCCGGGTCGTAGATCACCTTCGGATCGAAAGCGCCGCCGATTTCGGCGATGTTGGGGAGCACGTTGGAGAACCAGGAGTTCGCCTGGGCCTGGAAGAGGAGGGATCCCGATTTCGAGAAGATCCCGAACTTCGAGTTGACCGCCGCTACCAGGTGGTTGGGTCCCACCGCCACGATCGGGTCCGGCGGCAGCTTGGCCGTATAGTCCAGGCCCGAGAACGAGACGATCGGAGCGGCCAGCGTCGTGGCTCGAAGCGGGCGGGATTCGAGCGTCGAAACCGGCAGTGACTCGTCCTGGACCTCGTTGGATCCCGCGGGCGCGAGCGGCGCGGCGAGGTACCGCGGGTTTCGGATCCGCGGGATCTCGTGCTCGCGGAAGGATTCGACGCGCGCGCCCACAGAGGCTCCCCGGGCGGCCGCCGGCACGGCGGAAATGGACACCGGCGCGGGGGTTCCGCCGACGCCGATCGCGGGTCCCTGAAAGGGTTGGCTGGAGACGGCGGGAGCGGCCGGGGAAACGTTCTGTCCGGAGCCACGCGGCACGGCCACGAGGAGAGCCGCGAGCAAGCCTGCGAAGGCGAGCAAGAGCCTCCGGCGCACCGGCCGGCCAGGAATCGCGATGACGATGTCCTTTCGTTAGACGGGTTGATGATACATCTTGGGCGGATCGGGTGTCGCAACTCTCCGGTCGCTATACTCCCATCATGTCCCTTTCGGCGGACGGCGGATGAGCACCCCGGAACCTGCCGCCGAACCCGTCGAGCCGCTGCCTCCGTCCCGCCGTTCACGCTTCGGAGGCTTCTTCTGGCGGGACCCCAATACGCAGTTCCTCCTGCTGGCGGCGCTGGCGGGAATGCTGGGAGCCCTGGGCGCGATCGTCTTCCGGTTCCTGACCGTGCGGCTGACGCAATTGCTTCTCGAGGCGACCGACATCGTCAGCGGCGCCGAGTCCCTGCCGGCCGCGGTCCGCGTGTTCCTGCCGGCCGCCGGCGGGCTCGTCGGCGGACTGCTACTGGTCTGGCTGGTGAAGGAAAAAGGGCCGAGCGGCATCTCGCAGATGATCGAGGCCGTCTCGCTCGCTCGCAGGCCGGTGCGCGTGCGCCCGGCGGTCGGGCGCGTCGTTTCTTCGATCGCGGTCATCTCCACGGGCGGCTCGGAGGGTCGGGAGGGTCCTATCATTCAGATCGGCGCGGCGCTCGCCTCCTCGCTCTCGCGGCGGCTCAAGGTCTCGCCCGAGCGCGTCCGGATCCTGACCGCCTGCGGCATGGCGGCCGGCGTGGCCGGCGCCTACAACACGCCGATTGCCGCGACGCTCTTCGTGCTCGAGGTTGTCGTGGGCTCCTTCGCGATGAGACTCTTCGGCCCGGCGGTCGTTTCGGCCGTGACCTCGACCGTGGTCGTGCGCCTTGTCCTGGGCGACGAGCCCGTTTACCAGGTCGCCCCCTTCCATCTCGAGTCGATCGTCGAGTTCCTTCCGTTCGCCGCGATCGGCCTGCTGTCCGGGCCCTCTTCCGCGCTCTTCGCGAAGGCGCTGCGGCAGAGCAGGAACCTTTTCGGCCGGACTGCCATCGCGCGGCCTCTGACGATGGCGCTGGGAGGCGCGATCGTCGGCGGAATCGGGATTTTCATGCCGGAGGTGTGGGGCAACGGTTTCGAGGCGACCAACCGGATCCTTCGCGGCAATCCGACGCTCCTTCTTCTCGTCCTGCTCTTCGCCGGAAAGATCGTGGCGACCTCGGCCACGATCGGATCCGGCGGCGTCGGCGGCGTGTTCACCCCGACGCTTCTGGTCGGCGCCACGGTCGGCGGCGCCGTCGCCAGGGTCTGCCAGCTCACCGTTCCGGGCCTCGAGGCTCCCATCGGAGGGTACGCGCTCCTGGGGATGGGGGGACTGCTGGCCGGGCTGACGCGGGCGCCGCTGCTGGCGATCATCATGATCTTCGAGCTCACTCAGAACACCGAGGTCCTGCTGCCGATGATGGTCGTTTCGGTGATCGCGGCGCTCTCGGCCCGGATCTTCGAGAAGGACTCGATCTACATCTCGAGCCTTCGCTCGGCCGGCATCGTGTGGGAGAGCACGCCCGAGGCCACCGGGATCTCCACTCTCAGGGTCTCCGACATCATGCGCACCGATGTCAAGTTGATCCCTCGCCAGACGCCTCTGCGCGACATCGTCAGGACATTCCTGACGACGCGCAACCTGTATCTCTACATCGGGGACGAGGAGGGGAAGCTGCTGGGCGTCGTCGACCTGCACGACATCAAGGAGACCTTTCTCGACAAGGAGCTGGGAGGCCTGGTGATCGCCGAGGACCTCGTGACGGAGATCCCGTGCGTGACGCCGTCGGAGTCTCTGACGAGCGTCAACGAGAAGCTCTGGTTCCGCGACCTCGGGCACTTGCCCGTCGTGGACTCGCCCGAAACGAGGCGGTTCCTCGGCATCGTCACGCGGCGGGATCTACTCGGAGCTATCGACCGGGAGGTTCTTCAGCACAGCCACCTGGTCACCCGCGTGCGCACCTTCTCCGAGAAGGAGGGGGAAGGCGAGATGGACTACTTCGAGCTGCCCGAGAAGCACCGCATGATCGAGATCGACGTGCCCGCCGGTTTGGCGGGGCGGACCGTGTCGGAGTCGGGCATCCGGACCCGCTTCGGCGTCTCCGTCCTGGCGGTCAAGAGGCGCAGCCGCGAGGGCCTCGAGCGCCGTTTCGTGCCGGGCCCCGGCGACCGGTTCGAATCCGGCGACGTCCTGATCGTCCTCGGCACCGAGGAGGCGATCCAGCGCCTTCGCTCCGCCTAGCACGTCGCTCGCGCTTGCGCGGGATCTGCGCCTTTCGGCGCACCGGCGAGCGACTCGGCCGGATGCGGTCTCGATCGCTCGCCTGATCCCGTGCTGCGCGCTCGCTCCCGCGACGCGAGGCTCCTCCGCTCGGTTACTTCGCGGAGACTCCTCGCGCCGCGACCGGGGCTGGGAAGACGGTTACCCGGACAGGCTCCAAACGGCTCGTTGAATCTTGACTTTCTCCGAGGTGTTAGTCTTTTCGGGGTGACGGCACCTCGGAAGGGCAACGAGCTTTACGCGCTGCGCGGGCGGTGGCAGAAGGAGCGTTCGCGCCTGTACGACCAGGACACGGGCCTGGCGACGATCGGCGCGCTGGTGGAGGACGTCGGTCGCCAGCTCCGCTCGCTCGGATCGCTCGCGGTGCTCGTCTTCCGGCCCGGTTCGGACGGACGGATCGAACAGGTCTGGGGCTGGGAGGCCTACGATGACCTGCTGCTCGACTTCGTGCGGAGGTTGAAGGCGTTCCAGTCCGACGGCGTGATTCCGCCCGGCACGTTCTGCGTCCCGCACGTGCGCTCCGACGAGATCCTTCTTTTCGTCGAGCCCGGGGCGGGCCTGGTCGAAACTCCCGGGGCGCTCGAGCAGAAAGCGGGAGAGCTCGATCAGTTGATCCGCAGGTACCTGGCCGAGAAGGCGGACCTGAAAGGACGATTCCGCTCGTTCGTCGGCTCGGCCCGCATCCCCTTCGATTCGAAGTACCGTGTCGAGCGCCTGCTCTATCGCGGCCTCCAGGAAGCGAGCGACCAGATTATGCGCAAGACCGTGCGGGCGGAGATTCAGGGAGGCGAGCTGCTGCACGACGCCATCACCCGCCGCGATTTCTTCCCGGTCTTCCAACCCGTCTTCGACCTCGCGACAGGCGAGATGATCGGCCTCGAGGCCCTGGCGCGCGGCCCGCGCGGGAGCGAGCTCGAGAGCGGCGAGGCCCTTTTCTCGCTGGCCGAGCGGACCGAGATGCTCCTCCCCCTCGAGCGCATCTGCCGCGCGCAGGCGCTCGAGGCTGCCTCGACGGTCGGAAAAGACCTCAACATCTTCCTGAACCTCTCGCCCGCCGCTGTCTCCGATCCGGAATTCCTCGGCCCCCTGTTTCTGGACCAGGTCGCCGAGCAGGGACTCTCGCCCGACCACATCGTCCTCGAGATCACCGAGCGCACCTATGTCGTCTATCAGGAGCTCTTCCGCGAGGTCCTGGCCCGATTCCGCCAGCAGGGTTTTTGCATCGCCGTGGACGATGTCGGCACCGGCTACAGCAGCCTGGCCTCGCTTGCCGACATCGAGCCCGACTACCTGAAGTTCGACACCGTCTTCGTGCGGGGCATCGATAGCCATCCGACCAAACAGGACCTGCTCGAAGCGCTGCTCTCCTTCGCCCGCAAGATGAACACGCAGGTTATCGCCGAAGGCATCGAGAGCGAAGAGGAGTTGAAGACCCTGCGCGCCCTGCGAGTCCCGTTCGGCCAGGGCTTCCTGCTCGGCCGCCCCATGCCCATCGCAGAAATCGAGGAAGGCCGGCGGCTCCCGGTCTGAGCCGTGAAATTCCAGATTCGGTCCTCTCCGGGAGGTTAGCTCAGCGGTAGAGCGCCTGCTTTACACGCAGGATGTCAGAGGTTCGATCCCTCTACCTCCCACCATCGAAGAGTGCTCATCATTCCGCCCGGAGCGCCTCGAGCGGGTCGAGGGAATCGACCGAGATCCACATCATCGTCACGATCCCGATCGCGCCGGCGCCCTGCAATTGGTTTGTCCAGATCATGCGCATCCGGCAGCCCGGTGCCAGCATGTCCGCGGAAGCCGGACCGGGAAGGCCGATCGCTCCGGGCACGCGGGTCGGACAGGGCCCGCGAGGATGCGACGATCGAGAGTTCCGCTTTCGCTCGCTTCGTGCGACAGTGGGCTTGGTGCTGCGGTTGGGCTGCCGGAAGGGAGTTTCCTATGGAGAGTCACGCGGATTCCGGGCAGCGGTTCCAGGACCGGATCGACGCGGGGAGAGTTCTCGCGGGGCGGCTCGCTCCGTACCGGGGCAAGGACGTCCTGGTTCTCGGCATTCCCCGCGGAGGTATGCTGGTCGCGGCCGAAGTCTCTCGCAGGTTGGAGGGGGAGCTCGACGTGCTCGTGGCCCGAAAGCTCGGGGCGCCGGGGCAACCGGAGCTCGCGATCGGCGCCGTGACGGCCAACGGCGGAGAGTTCGTGAACGAGGAGCTGGTCGGTTATCTCGGGGTCTCCAGTGCTTACCTCCAGCGCGTGAAACAGGAACAGATGGCCGAGGCGCACCGGCGTGAAGCGCTTTTCCGCGGAGCCCGGCCCGTGGAACGAATTCGGGATCGGATCGTGATCCTGGTGGACGACGGCCTCGCTACCGGAGCCACGATGCGGGCGGCGGTGCGTTCGGTCCGGAAGCACGGGCCGGCTCTCCTCGTCGTGGCGGCGCCGGTCGGCTCGCGCGAAGCGTGCGCCGCTCTGCGCGGCGAAGCCGACGAAGTCGTGTGTCCCCGAGTCCCCGAGTACTTCGGAGCCGTCGGTTACTTCTATGAGAACTTCGAGCCGACCGAGGATTCCGAGGTCGAGACCATCCTCCGGGAGTTCTGCGCGCCGCGTGGCGCGGCGGCGCAGGGGCGTTAGACATGGCCCGGCCGCGCTCGCGCAAGCCTTCGAGCCGGGTGGACCCGATGGTCTTCTCGGGTTCGGGCGAGGTTGCTCTGGCCGGCGCGGTGGCCGGCCAGCTCGGGTTGCAGCCCGGAAAGCGCGACCTCGAACGCTTTCCGGACGGCGAATGCCACGTGCGCATCCTCGAGAGCGTTCGTGGACACGACGTTTACTTCGTGGCCTCGACGGGCCCTCCGGTTGAGGCGAACCTGATCGAGATTCTCCTGCTCGCCGACGCCTGCCGTCGTGGCGGCGCCGCTCGCCTCACGGCCGTGATTCCCTATTTGGGATACGCCCGCCAGGATCGCCGGGCAAGCGGGCGGGAGGCGGTGGGCGCTCGTGTCGTCGCGGACCTGCTTCGGGCGTCCGGCCTCGACCGCGTCGTCGCCGTCGATCTTCACAGCCCGGCGCTGGAAGGTTTTTTCTCCTTGCCGCTCGAGCATCTGACGGCCGTCCCGCTGCTCGCCGAGGCTCTGCGCCATTCGACTGTCGGCGCCAGCGGCGTGGTCGTCGCCCCGGATCTCGGGGCGGCCAGGCTCGCCGACCGTTACGCGCGGCACCTCGATCTGCCCGTGGCCATCGTTCACAAGACCCGTGTGAGTGGGCGCGAGGTGAGCGTGCACGGCGTCTCCGGCAATGTCGAGGGGCGCCAGCCCTTGATCGTGGATGACATGATCTCGACGGGCGCCACGATCGAGGCAGCCTCCAGGGCGCTCGCCGCGGCCGGCTCGCTGCCCCCCGCCGCCATCGCCGCCACCCACGGCCTCTTCGTGGCGGGCGCCGAGGAACGCCTGGCGGCGGTCGGCGCGCGTCGCGTGGTCGTGACCGACAGCGTGGCGCCGCCGCCGGGGCTCCGGCTGCTGCTCGAAGTCGTGAGCGTCGCGCCGATGTTGGCGCGAGCCGTCCAACACCTGCACGAGGATCGATCGCTCGCCGATCTGGTCGCGCAGGGCTGAACCGAAAGGGAGACTCCCATGAGTCCGATCGAGGCCGAAAAAGGGAAGAGCGCTTGGTGCGTGTCGCAGAGGGGATGGTCACCGTCGAGGGGAATCTGGTCGTGCCCGAGCGCGCCGTCGGCGTCGTCCTGTTTGCCCACGGCAGCGGGAGCAGCCGCCTGAGCCCTCGCAACCGCCGCGTCGCGCGTGCCCTGCAGGATCGAGGGCTCGCGACGCTGCTCATTGATCTCTTGACCGCGGGCGAAGAGGCCATCGACATCGAAACGGCCCATTTGCGTTTCGACATCGGCCTGCTCGCGGACCGCCTGGCCGGCGCGACGGACTGGCTCGTCAAGCAGCCGGAGTCGCGGGACCTTCGGATCGGATACTTCGGCGCCTCGACCGGGGCGGCCGCGGCGCTCGTAGCGGCGGCCCTGCGTCCGCAATCGATCGGAGCCGTCGTCTCGCGCGGCGGCCGGCCGGATCTTGCGGGCGACGCCCTGCCTCGAGTCCAGGCCCCCACCCTCCTCGTGGTCGGGGGAGAGGACTTCGCGGTGATCGATTTGAACCGAGAGGCCTACGCGCGCCTGCTCTGCAAGAGAAGGCTCGAGATCGTCCCGGGCGCCACACACCTCTTCGAGGAGCCGGGCACTCTGGAGAAGGTGGCGCGCCTGGCGGGGGACTGGTTCCTGAAGCATCTCGCCCCCTCCGTGCGATAGGAGACTCCATGAGGCGGCGCCCACTCGCCTCGTCCGAGCGCTCCGGCTGCTCCCCGGACCGCGCTTCACGCCCGAGCGGCCACCGCTGAGAGCGTCGGGTGTTGATCGGGAGGCAGGAAGGGACCGATCCCCGCCGCTACCGCCGGCCCCGCGCCGCAAGTTCGTCCGCGAAGGCGACTCTTGGGATCCTATCCCTTCACGCAGGCGATCGGGACGACTCGCGCGACGCGGCGCGAGAGGCCGGTGGCTTCGGCCACCGCGGCGACTTCCTCCACGTCCTTGTAGGCGCCGGGAGCCTCCTCCGCGGCGCCCTTGGCGGTGTGGGCCTTGATGACGATTCCCTTTTCCAAGAGCTCGCGGATCAAGGCCTTTCCCTGCCAGTGGGTCTTGGCCTGGGTGCGGCTCATCTTTCTTCCCGCTCCGTGGCAGGAGGAAGAGAACGCGCGCCCCTCGGATTCCGCCGTGCCGACCAGGATGAAAGAAGAGGTCCCCATGGTCCCCCCGATCAAGACCGGCTGTCCGACGGAGCGGTATTCCTCGGGAAGCTCGGCGTGACCGGGGCCGAAGGCGCGCGTCGCGCCCTTGCGGTGTACATAGAGTAGCCGCGAGCGCCCCCCGACCGCGTGCTCCTCGGCCTTGCAGGTGTTGTGCGATACGTCGTAGATCAACCTCAGAGCGGCCTGCGGGTAGTGCCGGGCGAAGACCCGCCGCACCAGACCCCCGATCACCTGGCGGTTCGCCAGCGCGCAGTTGATCCCCGCTCGCATCGCCCCCAGATAGTCCCGTCCTTCCGGCGAGCGGATCGGGACGCAGGCGAGCTCCCGATCGGGCAGCCGGATGCCGTACTTGCCGGCCAGGGGAAGGAGCCGCTGCAGGAAGTCGGTACCGATCTGGTGGCCTAGGCCGCGTGAGCCGCAGTGGATCGTCACAAGCAGGTCTCCCGCCTCGAGGCCGAAAGCGCGGGCAGCCGCCGAGTCGAAGATCTGATCGACGCCCTGGAGTTCGAGATAGTGGTTTCCCGAACCGAGAGTCCCCACCTCGCCGAGCTGCCGCTCCTTGGCGCGCCGGCTCACCTTCGAGGGATCGGCTCCCGTCATGCAGCCGTTCTCCTCGACGCGCGCGAGCTCCGAGGCGTCCCCCCACCCGCTCTCGACCGCCCAGCGGGCGCCTCCCAGAAGGACCTGATCGACCTCGTCCATCGTCAAACGAACGGCGCCTCCCCATCCCACGCCCGCCGGTACCGTGCGATAGAGGTCGTGCGCCAGGGTCTCCCGCTTCCCGGCGAGCTCCACCGCCTTCAGGCCGGTGGCGTACGTCCGCACGCCGCAGGAGATATCGAATCCCACACCGCCCGCCGAGACGATGCCACCCTGCTCCGGGTCGAAGGCGGCGACGCCGCCGATCGGGAAGCCGTATCCCCAGTGCGCGTCCGGCATGGCGTAGGCCGCTCCCACGATCCCCGGAAGCGCGGCGACGTTGGCGAGCTGCTCGCGGACCTTTTCGTCCAGAGCATCGATCAGCACCCGGCTCGCGTAGATTCGCCCGGCGACGCGCATCGCCCCGGTCGCCGGAAGCTCCCAGACGTTCGGCTCGATCTCGCGGAACGCCGTTTCCATGACCTGTCTCCTCTCAGACGTCAACGATGCATTGGGCGACCCACCGTTCTCCTTCCCTCGTCACGCGCAGGCTCGTGTAGGTCGCGCCCTTGGGCTGGACGGTCCAGTCGTGGCGATCGGGATCGAAAGGTTCCCCCCGGGCTCGCGCCGAGAGGCGGTAGGGCTCTGCGCCACCGCCCTCGATCTCGACCGAGAATTCTCCGAACACGAGCCGCCGCGCGTCGGCGAGCGAGATGAGCTCGTTCAAGTAAGCGACGAGCAACTCCTCGAGCCCCGGCGCCTGCACCTCGATGCGCTCCTCGGCCGCGGCGCGCACGGAGGACAGCTTCTCGGCGAGCAGGGAGAAGAGGGCGTGGGCGGCTCCCTCGAAGGCTTCCGCCGGGGTCGCGCCGAAGCCCCGAACCCCGATGTCGGCTCCGTGCTCGAAATGCTCGAACTCCACGCAACGTCCCCCGTCCAAGTCTTCACCAGTCACCGACCCCCGGAATGATGTGGCCGAATCATGCGGAAAGTTCCTTTCATCTCATGATCTACAGAGTCAGCGAGCATCGCCGCTCTGCTGGCTGAGAGACCGACGGTGCTGGCGCGACCTTGCGAAAGGAGGCGTCATGCCCGTTTTAACGACCAAGACCGACCAGGAGATCCAGCAGGACGTCTTCCGCGAGCTCCGGTGGGACTCGCGAGTGGACCAGACAGAGATCGGCGTCGAGGTGGACAACGGGATCGTCACGTTGACGGGGACCTTGGACAGGTCCTTCGGGGAATTCCGTACTTCGCGATCATCGAGGCGGCCGCGGCGTATCGCGCCGATCTGACTGTGATCGGCACGCACGGCCGCAGCGGCTTCTTCCGATTCTTCCTGGGCAGTGTGGCGCAGAAAGTCATTGCGGCCGCGCCTTACCCGGTGATCACGGTGCCGTCCGGAGAAGAGCCGAAGGTCGGGAGAGGGAAGGGCCGAAGCCCGCGCCGCAAGCGCGCCGGCTCTCCAACGCGAAGATGAGACCGATGCCCGAGAGCTTGTCGATCCTGTGCATCCACGGCGTCGGACACGGGGACGTCGACCCGGCGCTTGTGCCGTCCTGGACGACGGCCATTGCGGAGGACCTCCGGCGCTGGCGCCCCGATCTCGCGATCGACTTCGAGTTTCTCCGGTACGGCGCTTCTTCGATCACGCTCCGCTCGCAAGCCACTACTGATCCTCAGGCTGGATTTCCTTCAGCTTGAGGACCGGGTGCAGCTCGAAACCGTTCCGCGCCTTTCCGGCCTGGACGTGACGGATGTCGAAGAACCCGACGCCCTCGACCTCGACGAGAGTCTGGCCCCCTCGGACCCGCAGGGATTCGGCAAGGCTTCTGGCCGCGGCGAAGGCGGACTCGTACGGAGAGTTTCGCGCGCACTCCGGATTGGGGATCTCCGCGATCAGGTGAGAAGCCGGATCGTCCGGATCACGCAAGCGCAGGTGCAGGTCCTGGTCCAGTCTCGTGTGAATCGCGACGACCACGGCCTTGATTCGATAGACGGAGAACTCCTCGGCCCTCCGCCGGCGATGGTCGGGCCCGGGGCGAAAAAGGCGAACGAGATCGTGAATCGCCGTATCGACGGGCTCGAACCGGATCGCCCCGGCTTCCGGGTCGGTCAGGGTCTTCACCCGCCAGCGGTACACGCCGCAAGGGATGTGCCGCTTCTGCAGCGTCTGATTGATGGTGCGGCAGCCAAAGATCCCCGGCAGCGCGGCAGCCACCAGGACCGCGAGGCTCCCCGTACTCAGTCGGTTCCGGCGGGATTTCATCAGAGCTGAGGACCTGACCCTCGCTGCAGGAGTGTTGACGTCACTTGCCTGAAGGTATGAGCCCGGCAAAACGGTCCAGTTCGGAGAAGAATTTCTTCCGGGCCGCGGTGTCTGCTCGCCGGCGCAGCATGACGAGTCGAAATGCCTGGTCGGCGTCGAATCCCAGCTTCGAGACCTGCGCCGTCAACCAGGGGATCGCCAGCGGGTCGGGGGCGCGCCCTTCGAGAAGCCACAGGATTTCCTCGCTCAAAAGCCACACAGCCGAATTCTGCATCGCGGGGAAGAGGTATGGAAACCGGGTGTACTTGCCGAAGCCGGCGAACCTCCAGGTGTTGAGCTTCCGGAGATCCTGGTCTCGAGGCATGGAAGGTTCCCTTCCCGAGAGGCCGAAGCAGACGGTGTCGGCGAGGGCCTGTACGAAGCGGCCGTTGACCTCGCCCCGCTCCCGGAAGGCGGCGCAGGCGCTCGTGAAGCAGCACCAGCCCAGGAAGTCGGCCAGAACCCAGTCGATGATCTTCTGGATCGCGGGGTCCGCCAGTTTGGAAACGAGAGACCGGGGGATGAGCGGACCCTGCGCCCTTCCGTAGAAGCGGATCAGTGTCCGATACTTGTCTATGAGTTTCGCGCTCGCATCCGAAAACCGCCGCTCGAGTGAGTCTGCGCCACGTGTTGCCGACTCCTCCCTGAGAGCGCGCTCCGCCTCGGCAGGCATCATGGAAGGTGCGTCATCGTACCATCCACCCCCTGTCCTCCGAAGCTCGTGAGAGCGAAGGAGGAGCCGGTTTCAGCCACTGTCTTCGGGAACGACGAGAACGGGCCGGTTGACGCTGTTTAAGATCTGGAGGGCGACGTCGTCGCGCGCGATGACGGAGCGGGAGCGCGGCCCGTGGCCGCCGATGACGATCAAGTCGTAGTCCCCCTGACGCGCCTCGAGCAGGATGCCTTCGAGCGGCGACGGCGCCGTCCGCACGCGCGCCTCAGCCGCGGCCACGTCGAAGCCGGAGAGAGTGGCAACGCCCTGATCCAGATGCGCGCGGATCCAGGGTGGCGGAGCCGCCGAGTCGCGGGAGACGTGCAGCAGAGTCACCCGCGCGCCCATCCGCCCGGCGACCCAGCCGCCGATCCTGACGTCGCTCTTCCCCGGCTCGCCGACCGCGGTGCAGATCAGGACGCGCTCGAAGGATTCGCGGGGGAGACCGAAGAGCAGAGGCGTCGACGTCTCACGCAGCAGGCGCCGGAGAGAAGGGGTCCGGATCGCCTGCCGGCCGGTGGCGCCGAGTACGGCGAGGTCGTAATAGTTCTCCGCCTGCTCGTTGCGGATCTGCTCGGCGGGCTGGCCCGCTCGCACCCGGATCTCGGCCGCTTCGCTTTCAAACTCCGCCTTGAGCCTCTCTCGCAAAGCGTCCGGCGGCTGCGTACCCTCGACGACGCCGAGGACGACGATCGAGCCGCCCAGAACCGCCGCGAAGAGCCGGGCTTCTTCGACCGGCGGCCGGATGCCGTTCAAGGGGTCGGCGACGAGCAGCGTCGGCCGCGGCTGTTCCAGGATCCGCCACCCCTTCAGGGAGACCCACGACTCCCCGGGTACGGGCGAATCGGCGGGCACAACGGCCTCGACCAGCAATCCCTCCTCGCCGTAGGGCGCCTGCGGCGCGATCTGCCGCGTGCGCGGAAGACGCGGAATCCGCAGCCGCAGGCGTCGCAGCGCGCCCGCGAATCGGGACTCGACAACGTGGCCCCGCCCGAGCACGTGCTCTCCGGCCGGCGCCTCCTCGGACTCGGAAAGAGTTACCTGCTCCGGCCGGATCAGGACGCGCACCGGCGCTCCTTCCGCGTGCGGCACGTCCTCGGGCACCGGCAGGGCGAGCGAGCCGAACTCCGCCCGCCCTTCCCGGCAGCGTCCGACGAAAACCGTTCCCGCGCCGACGAAGGTCGCGGCGAAGAGCGAGCCGGGCTTCCAGTACAGCTCCTCCGCGCGCCCGACTTCGACAAGCCGTCCCCGGTCCACGACGCCGATGCGGTCGGCGATCTCGAAGGCCTCCTCCTGGTCGTGCGTGACGAGGATGGTCGTGACCTTGAGCCGCTGCTGGATCTCGCGGAAGCTCCGGCGCAGCTGGGACCGGATCTTGACATCGAGCGCGCCAAAGGGCTCGTCCAGGAGAAGGACCCGCGGCTCGTAGGCGAGCGCCCGCGCCAGTGCCACGCGCTGCTGCTGGCCGCCGGACAGTTCGTGCGCGTAGCGGTCGCCCAGGCCTCCGAGGCCGACGAGGTCGAGGAGCTCCTCGCTCTTCTTCCTGCGCTCGGCGCCGGGCACGCGTCGGATCCGAAGGCCGAAGGCGATGTTCTTCGCCGCGGTCATGTGCTGGAAGATCGAGTAGTTCTGGAAGACGAAGCCGACGCCGCGCTTCTGGGGCGGAAGATCCGTCACGTCTGTCCCCATGAGCTGGATGCGGCCTCCATCCGACGAGCTCAGGCCGGCAATCATGCGCAGGATTGTGCTCTTGCCGCTGCCGCTCGCCCCGAGAAGGACGAAGAGCTCACCGTCCTCGATCTCGAGACGCACGCCTTCGACGACGGCGCGGCCGCCGAAGCGCTTGGTGAGCCCGTCCAGAAGGATCGACACGGTTACGCCTCCGCCTGTTCTTTGGATCGCGAGGCGTAGCGGAAGAGGAAGAAGAAAATCGCGAAGGACAGCAGGGCCAGCACCGCCGCGATCGCATTGGCGTGCGCGATGTCGCCGGCCTCGAACTGCGCGAAGATGTAGAGAGGCGCGGTCTGGGTCTTGAGCCTCAGGTTGCCCGAGACCATCACCGTCGCGCCGAACTCCCCGAGCGAGTGAGCGAAAGTCAGGAGTGCCCCGGTGATGAGCCCGCCGCGCAAGGCCGGCAGCAGGACAAGTCGGAACGTCGTCCAGCGGGTCGCCCCGATGGTGTAGGCGGCCTCTTCGTAAGTCGTCTCGAGCTCATCCAGGACCGGTTTGATGGCGCCGAGCATGTAGGGGAACGTCACGAACAGGTGCGCGAGCAGCACTCCGGCGGGGCGAAACATCGGCTGGAGTCCGAGCGGGTCCAGAAGTTTTCCGAGCAGCCCGATAGGTCCCCAGAGCAGGAGAAGCGAAGTGCCGACGACGACTGTCGGGATCGCCACAGGCAGATTCACGACGACGCCGAGCGTGCGGTCCCCCCAGAAGCGGTGCTTGGAGAGGACATAGGCCGCGAACGTGCCGAGCACCGCGTTGATCGTGGTGGTCGCGAATGCGATCAGGAGGCTGAACCGCAGGGCGAACTGCGCCTCGGGAGCGCGAATGGCGTCCCAGAAAGCGAGCGGTCCCCCCTTCAGGGCGAACACGAAGACAGCGGCGAGCGGCATGAGGAGGAGCGGCAGCAGGACGAGGAGAAGCAGGCTCACCGGAAACCGGCTCGACCCGCGGCCGGAACGCAGGATCTTCATTTCTTCAGCTCCGCCAGGACCCGGTCCTTCCAGAGAGAGTCCACGATCTCCTTTTTGGCGCGCTTCCATCCTCCCAGATCCTCGATCCGAAAGGGATCTTCGACACGGCCGAAGGCCGGGTTGCCGTGGTTCAGCTGCTCGTTCACGCTGCGGAAACCATACTGGACGAAGATCCGCTGCGCCGCCGCGCTCCACAGGAAGGCGGCGAAAGCGTCCACCAGGTTCCGCTCGCGCCTCGAGATGTTTCGTTCGATGCGAACGAGAGTGTGCTCGGACAGCACGGTCGCGCGCGGATAGACGACGTCCGCCTTGAGCCTTCCGCGGGCGCGGTCCCAGAGGGCTTCCTGCTCGTAGGTCACGAGCGCGTCGCCGAACCCGTTCTCGAACTGGGTGCGAGCCGCCCGTGCGGAGGCGGCCTGAGCGACGACGTTCTTCCAGACGCCGAGAAGAAGATCGTGCCCGGCGCGGACCGGATCGGGGCTGCCGCGCGCGCCCGCGCCGTACTCCGCCACGATCGCCCAGTTCGCGCCTCCCGAGGTCAGCGGATCGGGGTGCACGACGCGCACGCCGGGCCTTGCCAGGTCCGCGAAGTCGCGAATGCCCTTCGGGTTGCCGGGGCGCACCAGGATGATGAACGGAGTGCGATTGACGACGCCGCCCGAGGGAAGGCGGCGCCAGCTCTCGGCCGCGACGACGCCGGTCTCGGCGAGCTTGTACGCGTCGAGCTCGAGCGACAGCAGGGCCAGGTGCGCCGGCACGCCGAGGATGAGCTGGTTCGTGACGGTGCCCGACCCGGCGAAGGAGCTGACCAGCGCCACCTGTTCCCCCGTCCGCTCGCGCCACTGTCTCTGAAACTCCGGAAAGACGCCGTGGTCAATGACGTCTCCCAGAATGCTGAACCCGTAAAACACGATCGTGCGCGGCGGCCGAGCCCCTCTCGCCATCGGCGTCCACGGCCACACCGCGTAAGCGAGAATCGCTGCCCCCGCCGCCAGCAGCAGCGTGGCGCTCAAGCGGCGCTTCAGGACGGATCGTTTGACGAGCATGGAGTTCCTGTCCGCAAGAATCCTGCCCAGCCGGCGCCTGCGCACCGGCTAGCAGGGGCCCCGCCAGGACGACTCGAGTGTGCTCCCAGGAGCCGGGTCCGGCTAATCGCTGTCATCCTGAGGAGCGGAGCGACGAAGGATCTGCCCTCGTCGGATGAGCAGATCCTTCGCTTCGCTCAGGATGACAAAATTCAGGACTCGGCCCCTATCACTCAAACGGGCTCCTGGTGGGCGACGCTCGACAATATCTGGATCTCCATCTTCTGAAGCGTCACCCGGAGTGCCCGCGCCGGACCTCGAGTCACCGCGCCGCTGATCTCCCGGATCTCGACTCCGCCCGCAGGCTTCTCGACGACCGGCGCGGGCGGCGCACTGGCTTCCTCACCGCCCGGACTCGCGGTCTTGTTGCTGAACACCGGTCTGTATTTCGCGCCGGCGGGGTTCAACGCGAGGTCAACGATCACCTCGCCCGTCCAACCGGCCTGGGTGTTCGTGTTGGCGACGACGAGGACTTCCTGATCGTTCAGAATGCGGGAAAAGGCCAGTACGCCCGGGCCGGACGTCGAGATGCCGAAGTGGACTCCATCCCCGGAGATGGGGCGGAAGTACTGCCGGCCGTAGCGCAGCGCCGGCTGACTCCGGCGGATTCCCGCGAGCCGTTCTATCGCCGTGTAGAAAGGATGCGCGCGATCGAAGGCGTTCGCCTTGCCCCAGAGGGCTTCACGCACTGCCGCGTCTGCGCCGCCGGAGCCGTGCAAGCCCTGCTCGGTCCCGTAGTAGAGGCACGGGATGCCTTGCAGGGCGAAGAGACAACCGACACCCAGCGTCAGTTGGTCCGCGAAACGCATCGGATCGTCGGGCGAGCTGAAGGAGAAGCGGTTCCTCTGGTCGTGGTTATCCAGGAACGTCACGAAGAAACGGCTGGCTTCCCCGTGTGAGCTGATGATGTCGCGCTCCACTTCCTTGCGGTTTTCGAACATCGCGATGACTTCGGCCGGGGCAACCTGTCCCTTGGCCATCGCGGGGAGCCTGAAGAAGAGCGGGAAGTCGAGTGCGGCATCGACGCCGATCATGTCCCCTGCTTCCGAGGCGTGCCGGCCGATGAAGCGCGCGATCTGTTCCTCGTTGTCGTACACCTCGCCGAAGGTGAAGAAGTTCTTCTTCCCGATGCTCGACGCGAACTCGCGCATGGCATTGCCGAACACCTTGGCAAAATCAGTTTCGACATACTTCAAGGTATCGATGCGAAAGCCGTCCACGTCGTACTTGGCGATGGTGTACTGGTACGCCCGGATCAGGATGTTGCGGACGGTGAAATGGAGGCCCTGCTCGGCGTCCGTCTCGGAAAAATCCGTGACCAGTTCCTTGAGGGAGGCAAAGTCGCCCCCGCCCTCGCCCCCCCTGCCTCGTCTTCGAAACAGCTCATTGCGCCGCAACTCTTCGGGCCAGATCGCGGCATCCGGCGGGGGGTCGTCGGGGGGCGTGGTCCACTCCGGCCTGCCGCGACCCGCCCCATCGCGCCAGTGGATCGTATAAGGCGTGTCGCGCCAGTCAGCCTCCGCCACGCGGCGCCCGTCGTCCAGGACATACTCGAACACGTCGCCCGTGTGATTGAGCACGATGTCGAAGATCACGTACATGCCGCGGGCGTGCGCTTCATCCACGAGGGCGCGCAATTCCGCTTCCGGGAGCTGCGGGTTGACGCTCGCCGCCACCGGATCGGAGGCGAACCGCGGCTCAACCCGCAGGTAGTCCTGGATTCCATAGCCGTGATACGTGAACGGGTTGTACTGGCAGTTCTTCAGTACCGGCGAAAGCCAGAGAGCCCCGACCCCCAGTTGCCCTAGGTAATCCAGCTGCGCGCGGATCCCGTTGAAAGTCCCGCCCTGAAAGGTGCCTTGCGGAGAATCAAACGGCGCGAACCGGGGCGGCGCCTGCGGATTGTTGAACCGATCCACCATCAGAAAGTAGATCCACTGGTCCCGCCAATCCTCCGGCGACGGAAACGGCGTCGGGATCTTGACCCTCTTCCGCCCCACGGCCACACTCCGAGTCTGCGGCGACCGCGCCTGCTCGAAAACCGCCAGAACATCCGGGCTCACAATTGAGGTTGGTACAGGCATTCCCGCTCGATTTCTCCTTCGCTTGCCGGCTCCGCTAGGTATGGATCTGCCCGGCGAGCTGCTGGATCTTTATCACGAGGAACTCGGCGGGCTTTAGCGGCGCGAAACCCACCAGAATGTTGACCGCGCCGCGGCCGATGTCGTCCCGGGTCGTGGTCTCCCTGTCGCACTTGACTAAATACGCGTCGCGCGGCGAGGCGCCCTGGAATGCGCCCTGGCGGAACAGGCCGCCCATGAACGCGCCGACGTTGAGACGGATCTGTGCCCACAGCGGCTCGTCGTTGGGCTCAAACACAGTCCACTGAGTGCCGCGGTAGATGCTCTCCTCGATGTGGAGCGCCAGCCGCCGCACCGGCACATACTTCCACTCCGAGGCGAGGCTGTCGGAGCCCTCCAGGGTTCGCGCGCCCCACACCACGTTGCCGGCGCTGGGAAAGCTGCGGATGCAGTTGATGCCGAGAGGACCCAGGACGCCACTCTGCTTGTCGGTGAGTGAAGCGGGGACCCCGTTTATTGACGACCCGAGCACGCCGCGAAGAACGGCCCCGATGCCGGCCGGAGCCTTCCACACGCCCCGCTCCGCGTCGGTCCGGCTCATGATCCCTGCGACGGCGCCGCACGGGCCGAAGTCCTCCGGGTTGTTGTCCTGGAGTGGATCGAGGATGCGCAGGCGGGGGAAATAAATCGCCGAAGAGGCACGCTCGATCGCGCTGTAGTCCCCCATCCTCCTGGGGGGGTAGTTCGCGCTCCCGGAATCGAGGGTCCAATCCGCGGGCGCGTCGACGATCAACAGGGCCCTCCTCTCTCTGCAGAAGCTGGCGGCCGCCTTCCATGTCGTGCCGATGCCGTTGTCGGAGGTCGTAAACGTGTAAGGCGGGATACACAGGAGGTTGAAAATCTCGGCCTTCCTGAGCGCGTACATTCCGGTCTTCTTGGCGTCATTCGGGTCGCCGACGACCTCGGCTGCGCCGATCGGTTTGCCGTCCGTGCCGGAGCCGGCGGTCGCGCTCTTAGTCTGCGGCGCCGGCGCATTCTCGCCGAAGCCGGTCTCCAAGCGCAGCAGGCTCGACTCCCGTTCGAGGACCCCGGTTATGAAGCGGGGACTGTTCGCGTCGACGGAGACGTTCAAGAACGTCTCGCGGGCTCCGCTTCCGCCGCGCCTGGCGCTGTCGCGGGTCGTCTGCGGATTGTCGAAGACCGTCAGATTGAACAGTTTGGTGTCCGACGGATCCTGGGTCTTGTCGTCGACCGTCATTTCGAGGTTCATGCCCCAGCTGCCGACGTTCGCTGCCGCGAACCTGGCGCCTCCCGTCAACGATAAGGAGGCCGCCCTGGCTGCGGCCCGACCGCTCCGCGTCGCGACGCGCACCACGAGCGCCTGGCTGCCTCCGTTGGCGAAGAACTGCTGAACCGCATAGCTCATCGGGCTCTGCCGCCAGAGTCCGCCGAAGATCCGCTCATAGTCAGCGTAGCCGTTGATCTCGATCGGCTCGTCGACGGGACCGCGCCACGCGCGGCCGACAAAGGCGGCGATGGAGGTCGGCACGCCGGTGATGGTTCGGACGGCGCTCGGAAGCTCGTCGATCGACACGCTCGGGTATTTTAGTGAGACCCGCCCCCCTGTCGTGGCCGGCCTCTCGCGCGGGAGGTGTAGGGTCGAGTGTCGCCGGCCCGGCTGGTGGCGCGTCGGCGGCATCTCGCGTATGATGCGCCGTTCCGCGGGGTCGTAGTTCAGTTGGTTAGAACGTCGGCCTGTCACGCCGAAGGTCGCGGGTTCGAGTCCCGTCGGCCCCGCCAATCCACGTCAACCCTTGCACCCCCCGGATGGGCTGCGATCCTTTCTCCACCGTGTTTTCCGCCCTCCTGGGTCTCGCCCCTGGTTCTCATCGGTGAACGTCCGTGGACTTGGGTTCACGGCCAGAACACGGCCAGCGACACGTCCAGCCGGCCTGGCCTCGTTGGTCCATCGTGATCTCGGGTTTGATTCCCTCCGCCGACCAGTTTTCTACAGTTCTCCGGACCGCTCGCGGGTTGTTCCTCAAGCAGGACTGGCTGATTCGACGACAGACCGAAGTGCCTGAGGAGTGCGGCGAGCGGCCTATAATTTCGGCCAACGTGTCTCTGACAGCTGGCTCTCGGCTGGGCCCCTACGAGATCCTCGCGCCTCTGGGCGCGGGCGGGATGGGGGAGGTGTACCGAGCGCGGGATGAGCGGTTGAAGCGCGAAGTCGCGGTCAAGGTTCTGCCGGCGTCTTACTCGCAGGATGCGGACCGGCTGCGGCGCTTCGAGCAGGAGGCGCAGGCGGCGGGTGGCTTGAATCACCCGAACATCACGGCGGTCTACGACATCGGATCGCACGAGGGGGCGCCGTACATCGTGACGGAGCTGCTCGAGGGCGAGCCGCTGCGGGCGAGGCTATCGGGCGGCGCCATCGCGGTGCGCAAGGCGACCGACTACGCCGTGCAGATCGCCAAGGGCCTGGCGGCGGCGCACGAGAAGGGGATCATTCACAGGGATCTGAAGCCCGAGAATCTATTCCTGACGAACGACGGGCGCGTGAAGATCCTTGACTTCGGCCTCGCAAAGCTGACGCAGCCCGAAGGGCAGAGCGGTCAGCAGACCAACTTTCCGACGGCAGCGGCAGCGACGGAGCCGGGTGTCGTGATGGGGACGCTCGGGTACATGTCGCCCGAGCAGGTGAAAGGTAAGCCCGCGGATCAGCGGTCGGATCTGTTCTCTTTCGGGGCGATTTTCTACGAGATGCTCTCGGGGGTCCGCGCGTTCCACCGGGACTCGGCGGCCGAAACCATGTCGGCGATCTTGCGCGAGGAGCCGCCGGATCTTTCGGCGACGAACAAGAATGTGCAGCCGGGTCTTGAGAGGATCGTGCGGCACTGCCTCGAGAAGAACCCGGAAGAGAGGTTCTACTCCGCGCGCGACCTCGCCTTTGATCTCGAGGCGCTCTCGGGACTCTCGGGTGCGGCCGCCGTGGCGCCCGGAACCCTTGCCGGGGCCAAAAGCCGCCCGTCATGGCGGCTACTGGTCGGCGCGGTTCTGGCGACCGCCCTCGTTTGCGGTCTGGCAGCCTGGGTCGCTCTTCGCCGGGCTGGCGACAGTCCGCCGCCCTCCTTCCGTCAGCTCACATTCCGCCGCGGCGCGATCGCGTCGGCCCGGTTCGCGCCCGACGGCCAGACGATTCTCTACTCGGCGCGGTGGGAAGGAAGTCCCGTCGAGATTTTCGTGAGCCGCCTCGACACACCGGAGTCGCGCGCCTTCGGCCTTACGGAAGCGGAGCTGCTCTCGGTCTCTCCTTCCGGAGAGATGGCAGTCTCGCTCGGGCGGCGTGCCTCGATCCCGTTTACGAGGACGGGAACGCTCGCACGCCTCGGGATGACCGGGGGGGGTGCGCCCAAGGAAATCCTCGAGGACATTCAGTCGGCAGATTGGGCGCCGGATGGATCCCGTTTGGCGATCGTGCGCGATGTCGGCGGGAAGAACCGCCTCGAGTTCCCAGTCGGGAAGGTGCTTTACGAAACGGCCGGTTGGATCGGCCATCCCCGCTTGTCTCCCCGCGGAGACGAGATCGCTTTCCTAGACCACCCCGTCCGCGGAGATGACGGCGGATCGGTCGCGATCGTCGATTTATCGGGAAACCGCAAGACGATCTCGGGCGCCTTCGCGAGCATCTTCGGCCTCTGCTGGTCTCCCGGCGGGCGGGAAGTCTGGTTTACCGGCTCCTCGGTGGGCTTCAACCGCGCGCTCCATGCCGCGAAGCGATCAGGCCGCGTCCGCGTGCTCGCCCAGGGGACCGGAGGCCTCACAATCGAAGACGTTTCCCGCGAGGGTCGCGTTCTCGTCGTCCAGGACAAAGCCCGGCAGCAGATCTCGGCCCTTTCCCCCGGCGCGGAGAAAGAGCGGGACCTCTCCTGGCTCGACTGGTCCCTGGTTCGAGATCTCTCCCCCGACGGGCGGACGCTGCTCTTCGATGAGACGGGCGAAGGAGGGGGCCGCGGCTACTCCGTTTACGTGCGCAGGACGGACGGATCGCCGGCAGTCCGCCTCGGAGAAGGCTCCGCCGCCGGCCTCTCTCCCGACGGACGACTCGCGCTCGGTCTGGTTGGGTCTGTATCCAGCTCGACGGTGGTGCTCTATCCCGTCGGGACCGGGGAACCGAAATCGCTCCCGCCGACGGGGCTGCAGATCCAGGAGGCTTCCTGGCTTCCCGACGGCAAGCGCATCCTTCTCTCCGCCAACGAGCCGGAGCACGGGACACGGCTTTGGGTTCAGCGGATCGGCGATCCGAAACCCCGCGCGATTTCACCGGAGGGATACACCAGCTTCGCTCATGCGATCTCTCCCGACGGGAAGTCCGCCGCGGTGTCCGGCCCTGACCGGCACCTCTACCTCTATCCGATCGCGGGCGGTGAGCCGACTCCGATTCCCGGACTCGACCTCGCAGACATCCCGTCCGGCTGGACTGCCGACGGACGTTCAATCTTCGTTCGGCGCCGGGGTGAGGTTCCTGCGAAGATTTTCCTGGTGGACTCGCGATCGGGGCGCAAGGAGATCTGGAAACAACTGACCCCGGCCGACCCCGCCGGAATCACAGATGTCGGTTCGTTAGCGGTGGCACCCGACGGCAAATCGTATGCCTACAGCTACAATCGCAGCCTGGCGGACCTGTACGTGGTCGAGGGCCTGAAGTGATGATTTCGGCCAACGTGCCTCTGACAGCCGGCTCTCGGCTCGGACCCTCTCTCACAGCCACTGCCCGGGTCCACCACCTGGAGGCGCTCGCCACCTGCGTCGGGGCGGTGGGGGCCGAAGTGAGCAGCGCAGGGCGCGGCATCGCCACTTCTCGTACTGGCTCCACGACCTCTGACTACTGCGATCGCCTTGACGCCGACGGCTCCGCGGCCGCTGCCTTCACGGGCTTGAGGTCGAACTTGCCGTTGCTCTGGAGGAAGAAGACACACTCCGAGGCCTTGTCACAGCTCGTCGTGTGCTTGTAGTTCCCGCCGGGCTGCATGAAGTAGGAACCCGGTCCCAGGCGAAACTCGGGCTTTCCTTCCGGCGCCTGGATGTACGTACCCGAGACGATCACGACCTTGTAGTCGTTGGTGTGCGTGTGCAGGGGAGCGGCGAATCCAGGCGGCAACTTGATGAACGCGCCGAAACCGCCCTTCGTGTGATCGCCCCACACATCTGCGATCATCACGCCGGGCGCACCCTTGGGGTCGAGGTCGGCCCACTTCAAGTCGTCGGCGGGGATGACGACAAGCCTGCTGGCCGCGGCCTTCGGAGCGCTCTTCACCTTCGCCTCTCCGGAGCCCTGCGCCAGGACCATTGCCGCCAGTAGGAACGACACAGCTAACGCCACAAAGTTTCTTGCCCTCACTGAGCCCTCCTTGTCGTTGGAATTCCCGTGCCGAGGCTATCACCGAAGCGACTTGAACGTCGGGCCTCAGCCGGGGAGGGGCTCGAAGAGAAGCTCGGTCGTGATGGCGATGGCGGCACGGAGGGAGCGGTAGACGGGGCAGCGGTCGCGGTACATGCCGTGGACGCGCTCGGCGGTCTCGCGTTCGGCGGCCGGGGCCTTGAGGTGGAGCCGGACGTGAATGCGTTTGATGACGAGGACGCCTTCTTCCTTTTCGATCTCGCCGACGGCTTCGGCCATCAGCCGGTCGTTTGCCGCGTCGATCTTGCGCACCTCCAGTGCGCCTGCAAAGGTACCGGTGAGTCAACCCGCGGCCGCTGCGACGACGTAATCGAGGGTCGTGGCGCGGGGCTCGAAGGTGCCGGGAGCAATCTTGTAGTGGGCCTCGACGGCGCCGTGCACACCGAAGATCACCGGATCCTTCTCGGCCGGCAGGTATGCCTTTCGGAGGGGTCCCTTCACGCGCTCGATGCGGACCTCCGACCGGTAGATGACATCGGCCATGTCTGCCTCCTTCTGTGCGCGCAATCATCTCACCGGAGCTGAAACTCTTCCTGCCCTCTGGCATCCAATGCGTGGAAGGGCTTAGTCTTCCTCGGAAGCCGCGGACCGACCGATGGATAAAGAGAAACGGATGTACATCACCTGCCGCGAGCTGATCGAGTTTCTCAATCTCTATCTGGACGGGGACCTGCCCGCGGACCGGGTCGCGGAATTCGAGAGGCACCTCTCGGTCTGCGATTCCTGCGTCAACTACATCAAGACCTACCAGGCAGCGATCGCCCTCGGCAAGGCGGCGTGCCGGGATTGGGATGCTCCCGCTGTGAAGGAATTCCCCGAAGACCTCGTCGGGGCCGTCCTCTCGGCGCGCCGGCGGGAGAGCTGACGCATGTTGGAGGCGAGGATGGGGGTGGGAGGGTTCGGCGAGCCGGTCTCGGAGCGCGACCTCGTCTCGAGGTTGAAAAGCGGAGACGAGGAGGCCTTCGAGCGCCTCATGCGGGAGCATGGCGGGCGCCTCCTGGCCGTGGCGCGCCGGCTCCTGCGCGACGAAGAGGAGGCCCGCGACGCGGTGCAGGAGTGCTTCCTGTCGGCCTTCCGGTCGATCAAGAACTTCGAGCATGGCTCGCGCCTCTCGACCTGGCTGCACCGGATCGTCATCAACGCCTCGCTCATGCGGTTGAGGAGCCGGCAGCGCAGGCCGGAGGAGCCGATCGAGGATTTCCTCCCGCGATTCCAGGCCGATGGCCATCAGGTCAACCACCCCACACCCGACTGGGAAGGATCGGCGGAGACATTGCTCGCCCGCAGCCAGACCCGCGCCATCGTGCGCGCCGCGATCGACCGCCTGCCCGAGAGCTACCGGGCCGTCCTCCTGCTGCGCGACATCGAGGAGATGTCGACCGAGGAGGCGGCGCATTCCCTCGGCGTGACGGAGAATGCCGTCAAGATCCGCCTGCACCGCGCCCGCCAGGCGCTGCGAGGACTCCTCGAGCCGCAATTTCGCCGGACCGCCGAGTGCTGACCTGCCGGGGGCTGGTCGCTCGCCTGACGGGCTTCTCCCGCGGGGCTCTGTCCCTTTCGGAGGAGCGGGAGAGCAAGCGTCACCTCGCGCGCTGCGAGTCCTGCGCGTCGTACTGGAGAAGCTACCGGACTACGGTCGCGCTCGCGCGCGAGGCTTACCGTGAGCCAGGCTCCGGTTGGGGAGAGATGCCCGCGGAATTGGCCAGGGACATCCTCGCGGCGGCGCGGAATCGGGGCTCTTCTTTCCCGGCGTGGCACCTGGTCCACTTGCTCTCGGGGATCGCGGCGGGGCCGCTTCTTGCCTTCTGCCTCCGCTGATTCGGTCTCTGACCCTGAAGAGTTGGCGATCATCCCGAGACGCGGCAGACCTGTCATGCCGAGGAGCGAAGCGACGAGGGATCCGCTCGCGGAGCCTGTCCCGAGCGGACGCGGCTAGTCGAAGTGGTGAGAGCAGATCCCTCGCTTCGCTCGGGATGACAAAGAGAGAGAGCGGCTCGGGATGACAAAGAGGGGGAGGCGGCTCGGGAGGACGAGGCGCCCGGGATGAGAAGGGAGGGGCTCGGGAGGATGGGGAGGGGCTGGGGATGAGGGGGAGGGGCTGGGGATGAGAGGGGGAGGGGCTCGGGAGGAACGGGAAGCGCTCGGGATGACAGGAGCGTCGGGGATGGGGGCAGTCTTCCGAAACTACTCCGGCGGATCGGGCATCGAATCCTGGATGTCGATCACGGAAGAGACATACAGTGAAGCCGTGACGCAGGTCATAGCGGAAAAGGCTCCGAGCGGCCCGCCGGTTCCGGGCTCGGAGTGGCTCGAGGCCGACGGGCGAGGAGGTTTCGCCTCCGGCACGGCGGACCTCGTCCGCACGCGCCGCTACCATGCCCTGCTGCTCGCGGCCACGGCGCCGCCGTCCGGGCGATTCGTCCTGGTCAACGGCCTGGAAGCCTGGGTCGAAACGCCGGAGGGCCGCTTTCCGATCTCTTCGCAGGCGTATGCGCCGGGTGTCGTACACCCGGACGGCGCATCGCGGATCGAGAGCTTCGAGGCGGACCCCTGGCCACGCTGGACATTCAGTCTCGAAGACGGCCTGCGGATCACGCAGGAGTTCTTCGTCTCGCGCCGCGCCGGCGCGACCGTGCTGGTCTGGAGGCTCCCCAAGAGAAGGGCGGATGTGTTTCTCTCGGTCCGGCTGCTCTTCTCCGGGCGTGACTACCATTCCCTTCACCACGAGAACCCGGCGTTTCGGTTCGAGCCGCAGAGGCGCGGCTACGGCTGGCTGTGGGTTCCCTACCAGGACGTGCCCGAAGTCTCGGTGGCGACGAACGGTTCCTACGAGCACGAGCCGCTCTGGTACCGCGACTTCCTCTACTCCGAGGAACGCGCGCGCGGCCTGGACTTCACCGAGGACCTCGCCTCGCCCGGCGTCTTTCGGTTCGATTTCTCGAAGGCGAAGGCCGCGCTCGTACTTTCGACGCGAGCGCTGGCGGGCGAAGCCGACGCGATCCTTCTCACCCGGCGTCTGCGAGTCGAGGAGAAGCACCGCCGCGACGGTTTCGCCTCGCGGCTGGAGCGAGCCGCCGACGACTACATCGTTCGCCGCGGCGAGGGGAAGACGATCGTGGCCGGTTATCCCTGGTTCACCGACTGGGGACGCGACACGTTCATCGCGCTGCGCGGCCTGTGCCTGGCGACCGGACGCCTGGAGGAAGCGCGCCAGATCCTGATCGAGTGGGCCGGAGCCGTTTCCGAGGGGATGCTTCCCAACCGCTTTCCCGACAAGGGGGACGTGCCTGAATACAATTCGGTGGACGCCTCGCTCTGGTACATCGTCGCGGTCCACCACTACTTGGCCGCGTGCGAGAGCGCCCGGCGTCGCGTGTGGAGCGCGGACCGCGAAACGCTCGTCGGCGCTGTCGAGGCGATTCTGGAAGGGTATTCACGGGGAACCCGCTTCGGGATCCGCGCCGACTCCGACGGTCTGCTCGCTGCCGGCGTCTCCGGGGTCCAGTTGACCTGGATGGACGCGAAGGTCGGCGACTGGGTCGTGACCCCGCGCGTCGGCAAGCCCGTAGAGGTCCAGGCCCTCTGGGTCAACGCGCTCAAAATCGGCGCCCGGTATTCCGCACGATGGAGCGATCTCGCGCGGACGGCCGCCGCATCCTTCGCCGCGCGCTTCTGGAACGAAAAGGGAGGGTTCCTCTACGACGTCGTGGACTGCGGCCATGCGGCGGGGACCTTCGACGCGCGCTTTCGTCCCAATCAGATCTTCGCCGTCGGAGGACTTCCCTTTGCCCTGCTCGAGGGAGATCGGGCGCGCCGCGTCGTGGACGCTGTGGAGGCCCGGCTCTGGACGCCCCTGGGTCTGCGGTCGCTCGCGCCGGATGACCCCTCCTACGTCGGCCGATACTCGGGCGGCGTCCCGGCTCGCGACGGGGCGTATCACCAGGGGACCGTTTGGCCGTGGCTCGCGGGGCCGCTGGCGGAAGCCTGGGTCCGCGTGCGCGGGGGCACGGCCGCAGCCCAGCGCGAGGCGCGGGAGAAGTTCCTCGCTCCGCTCCTCCATCACATGAATGAGGCGGGCCTGGGCCACATCAGCGAGATCGCCGACGGCGATCCGCCTCATACCCCGCGCGGCTGCCCGTTCCAGGCCTGGTCGGTGGGCGAGGCACTGCGCCTCGACCGCCTCGTTCTCGCGGAGTAGTCGGGTGGCGGTAAAAGTGGAGGGGCACTCCCACGGCCATGCTCCCAACCGTTTCGGCGTGCTTCCCGCGGCGGAGCGTCTGAACGCGGACGCCACGCTCTCCGGACGCGGCGTGACCATCGCCTTCCTGGATTCGGGCTTTCTCCGGCATCCGGACCTGACGCAGCCGGAGAACCGCATCCTCGCTTTCCACGACGCCTCCTCGCCCTCCGCGCGCCTGGAGGAGGACCGTCCCGCCGAGCCGTCGGACTGGCACGGCACACAGACCTGCGTCGTGGCCGCGGGAAACGGGCATCTTTCCGGCGGTCTCTACCGCAGCCTCGCGCACGAGTCCCGCGTCGTGCTCGTCAAGGTGGGAGAAAAGGGGCGCATCCGCGAAGAACACATTGCGAGCGGCCTCGAGTGGGTCCTCGCGCAGCGCGAACGCTACGGAATCCGCGTCGTCAGCATCTCGCTCGGAGGGGATGAAGACGCGCCGCTCGAGGTCAATCGCGTCAACATGCTGGCGGAGGAGGCGGTCCGGCGTGGCCTCGTGGTCGTCGTCGCCGCCGGCAACGCCGGGTGCACACCCATGCATCGGCCCGTTCCGCCCGCGACGGCACCGTCGGTCATCACGGTGGGCGGCTACGACGACGGCAACGATCCGGAAGGAAAGATGCTGACGCTCTACTGTTCGAGCTTCGGGGCGACGGTCGACGGCCTGGCCAAGCCCGAGATCATCGCGCCGGCGGCGGGTGTCGCGGCGCCGATCCTGCCCGGGACTCCGGCCTACCGGCGCGCGGAAGTCCTGAGCCGCCTCGTTGCGGAACCGGACGTGCTCCTGGCGAGGTCTCTGCGGAAGCTCGCGGCCGGGGATCCGGCTCTCTCCCGGCTCGAGGGTCCCACGCCCGGGCAAACCCGGATCCGGATCGAGGAAGCCCTGCTTTCCGAGAAGATCGTCGCGACGCATTACCAGCACGTGGACGGGACCTCTTTCGCTGCGCCGATCGTTGCGTCGGTCGTCGCCCAGATGCTCGAAGTCAACCCGACGCTAACGCCGGCGGCCGTCAAGCACCTGCTCGTGACGACCGCGGACCGCGTCGCCGGCGCGCCGGCCGTCCGGCAGGGCCACGGCATGCTCTGCGCGCGCCGCGCTGTCGAGGCGGCTCGGCGCGAAGCCCACGGCGCGGTCGGGAACTTCTCTGCCGGCCCCCGGGTCGAGAACGGACGGGTCGTCTTCACCTACCACGACGATCGGGCGACGAGAGTCGAACTGGCAGGCGAGTTCAACGGCTGGGACCCCCGGCGGGGCGCCTTCGAGCCGGTGTCGGGTGGTGTCTGGCGCGTCACCCTGGATGCTCCTCCAGCCGGCCGGTACCGCTACAAGCTCCTGGTGGACGGCGAGCGCTGGGTCGAAGACCCCGCCAACGGCGCAAAGGAGCCCGATCCCTACGGAGGATTCGACTCGGTGCTCCGAATCGAAGGTTAGGCCGTGGTGCCCGGGCGCCGCCCGGCTGTGTCATCCAGAGGTCGCCGACGCGCTCGGGAGGTGAGGCGAAGGGATGACAGAGAAAGGCGAAGGGCTCGGTATGACAGTCCTTCGCCTGCCTTTCCAGAAACCTCGAGAAGCGGTCGGCATCCAATCGTCTGAAAACCATGAATGTCTTGTGGAGGCGGCACTGGCCCGAGTACCTGATGGAAGGGGCGGAGCTGGGTCTATTCATGATCTCGGCTTGTTTGTTCGTCGCGTTGCTCGAGCACCCTGATTCTCCTGTTCGGCAGGCGCTTCCGGATCCTTTTCTGAGGCGCATCCTGATGGGCATCACGATGGGGGCGACCGCTGTGGCCATCATCTTTTCTCCTATCGGTAAACGCTCCGGGGCTCACTTCAACCCGGCCGTGACATTGACGTTCTGGCGGCTGAAGAAGGTGGACTCGGCCGACGCGATTGCCTATATCGCCTTCCAGTTTGTGGGCGGCGCTGTCGGCGTCGCCGTGGCGGCAATTCTCCTGGGCGGCCGCGTCGCCCATCCCTCCGTCAACTACGCAGCCACGCTGCCGGGGCGATGGGGACTGGCGCCCGCCTTCCTCGCCGAGGTGGCGATTTCTTTCATCCTGATGTCGGTCGTGCTCGCAGCGATGAGTCATCCGCGGCTGGCACGCTTCACGGGAGTCTTCGCCGGTTGCCTCGTCGCCACCTTCATCACCTTCGAGGCGCCGATCTCGGGAATGAGCATGAACCCCGCGCGGACGTTCGGGTCCGCGGCGGCAGCGGGAACGCACGTGTGGAGCTCGCTCTGGATCTATTTCACGGCGCCGCCGCTCGGGATGCTGCTCGCGGCCGAGGCGCGCTCCCGCGTCGCCGGAGTCCGGGAAATCCTGTGCGCAAAGCTTCATCACGCGAACGACCAGCGATGCATCTTCCGGTGCGGCTATGCCCGCCGGGAGTCAGCCGCGCTCGCGGCTTCCGGAGGGGGAAGGGGGTAACGTGGCGTCTTCCAACAGTCATTACGACGTCGTGATCATCGGGACCGGGGCCGGCGGCGGGACGCTGGCGTGGTCTCTGGCGCCGACCGGCAAGAAGATCCTGCTGCTGGAGCGCGGCGACTACGTGCCGCGCGAGAAGGAGAACTGGTCCACGCGAGCTGTGAACCTCGAGGCGCGGTACAACACGAAGGAGGAGTGGCGTGACAGCAAGGGGGAGCCGCTTCACCCGCACACGAACTACTACGTCGGGGGCAACACGAAATTCTACGGGGCGGCTCTCTTCCGCCTGCGCAAGGAGGACTTCGGCCAGATCCGCCACCACGGCGGCGTGTCTCCCGCCTGGCCGGTCTCCTACGAGGAGATGGAGCCGTACTATACGAAGGCGGAGCAGCTCTACCACGTGCATGGCGAGCGCGGCGCCGACCCGACCGAGCCTCCCGCCTCCGCGCCGTACCCGCACCCTCCAGTCAGCCACGAGCCGCGCATGCAGCGGCTCTCCGACGATTTCGCGCGCCTCGGCTGCACTCCGTTCCATGTCCCTCTGGGCATCATGCTCGACGAGAAGAACCGCCGGACGAGCGCCTGCATTCGCTGCTCGACGTGCGATGGTCATCCCTGTTTGGTCGGTGCCAAGTCGGATTCCCAGGTCGTCTGCGTGGATCCGGCGCTCCGTCACGAAAACGTGACGCTCCTGACCAACGCGAAGGTGACACGGCTGCACACGGACGCCTCCGGCCGGCGAATGACGAAGGTGTCCGTCGATCGCGACGGCGGTACGGAGGACTACTCTGCAGACGTCGTGGTCGTTGCGTGCGGGGCGATCAATTCGGCGGCGCTCCTGTTGCGGTCGGCAAATGACCGGCATCCCAGCGGCCTCGCCAACAGCTCCGATACCGTGGGGCGTCACTACATGGGTCACGTCAACTCCGTGCTGATGGCGATCTCCAGGTGCCCCAACCCGACGGTCTTCCAGAAGACGCTCGCCGTCAACGATTTCTATTTTGCCTCGGAGGACTGGGAGTACCCGATGGGCCACATCTCCTTCGTCGGCAAGCTGGACGGAGATACGCTCAAGGCCGGCGCCCCGGCCCTCGCGCCGGGCTTCACGCTGGAGCTGATGGCGAGTCACTCGCTGGACTTCTGGCTGACCTCGGAGGACCTGCCCGATCCCGACAACCGCGTCACGCTCGACGCGGAAGGCAACATCGTCCTGACCTACAAGCCCAACAACGAAGAGGGGCACAGACGCCTCACCGCCAAACTCCAGGATCTGATGAAGCGGCAGACGAAGTGCCCCATCCACGGGAACGACTGCCACGTGGGCCTCTTCGCGCGGAGTCTCTACGTGGGCCAGCGCATTCCGCTCGCCGGCGTCGCGCACCAGAACGGGACGATCCGTTTCGGACGGGACCCGAAGACCTCGGCGCTCGACTCCAACTGCCGCGCGCACGATGTGGACAACCTCTACGTCGTGGACGCGAGCTTCTTCCCCTCGAGCGGCGCCGTCAACCCGGGGTTGACGATCATCGCCAACGCTCTGCGTGTGGGCGACCACTTGAAGGAGAGGTTGGCGTGAGGCGTTCGGGCGAAGCGACGTCCCCTGTCATCCCTTCGGAGTGCTCAGGGCAAGCTCTGAGGAGCGAAGCGACATCTCTTGTCATCCTGAGGAGCGAAGCGGCGAAGGATCTGCTCCCCTCCGACGAGAGCAAGTCCCTCGCCACGCTCAGGATGATGCGGATATCCGTAAACGCGAAGGGGCCGGCACCGCGCTTCCTGCTGTTTATCGTCGCCGTCCTCGCCGCGACCGGCGCGTCCGCGCAGCCGCTCGCCTCTTCCCTCGACTCAGTCGGGATGACGGTCGCGGACATGGGCCGGGCGGTGGACTTCTACTCGAAGGTGTTGACATTCGAGAAGGTCTCGGACGTCGAGGTTGCGGGGGCGGATTACGAGCATCTCGAGGGGGTCTTCGGCTTGCGGATGCGAGTCGTGAGAATGCGCCTGGGCGCGGAAGCGATCGAGCTGACGGAGTACCTGGCGCCGCGAGGGAGGCCGATTCCCGCGGACTTGAAGAGCAACGACCGTTCGTTTCAGCACATTGCGATCATCGTCAGAGACATGGACGCCGCGTATCGCCGGCTTCGGGAGAACCGCGTCGAGCACGCGTCCTCCGGCCCGCAGCGGCTGCCCGACTGGAACAAGAACGCGGGAGCGATCAAGGCTTTCTACTTCCGGGATCCCGACGGCCATCCTCTCGAGATCCTGGAGTTCCCGGAGGGGAAGGGAGACCCCAGATGGCACCGCTCCACGGATCGTCTGTTTCTCGGGATCGATCACACGGCGATCGTGGTCGGCGACACGGAGGCGAGCCTGAAGTTCTACCGGGACATTCTCGGCTTCCGCGTGGCAGGGGAGAGCGAGAACTACGGCCCGGAGCAGGAGCACTTGAACAACGTCTTCGGGGCCCGCCTGCGCATCACGAGCGTCAAGCCGCCGGCCGGGCCCTCGGTCGAGTTCCTCGAATACCTCTCTCCGCGCGACGGCCGTCCGGCGCCGCCGACGCGGGCCAACGACGTCCTCTTCCGGCAGACGCGCGTCGCGACACCGGACGCGGAGACCGCCGCGAAGAAGCTCTTCGCGGCGCGGGCGGAGTTCGTATCTCCGGGGGCCGTCGAGATGGCGCATCATGAGCTCGGTTTCCGCAAGGGATTCCTCGTCCGGGACCCGGACGGGCACGCGATCGAATTGGTGGAGAAGTGAGATGAACGCTCAACCCGGACCCCTCTTCATCCCTGTCATCCTGGGCACGCCGCGACAGGGGCGCTACAGCGAGCACGTCGCCCGGTTCGTAACCGGCGAGACGGCGCGCCTGCCCGGTGTCGAGACGCAGCTCGTGGACGTGCGGGACCTTCCGATGCCTGTTACCGGCGCCGGAGAGGACGTCAAGGACCCCGCGTTCTCCGAGCTCTGTATGCGCGCGGATGCCTTCATCCTCGTGGCGCCCGAGTACAACCACGGCTACCCGGGCCTGCTCAAGCACGTGCTCGACACGAACCTGAAGGAGTACGTCCACAAGGCGGTCGGAGTCTGCGGCGTCTCCGCCGGCGGTTTCGGAGGCACGCGCGTCATCCAGAACATGCTGCCGGTCATGCGGGAGCTCGGGCTCGTGACGATCTTCTGGGATGGAAACTTCTCCAACGTACAGAAGATCTTCGGCGCCGACGGCTCTCTGCTCGACCCGTCCTACCCCAGACGCATCGAGAAGTTCTTGAAGGAGCTCGTCTGGATGGCCAGGGTCCTGCGCTACGGCCGCGAGAATGTGTTGCTGGAGGGATGACGATGAACAGGAACGAACAGGCCAGAGTTTCTCCGAGCGGCCGCCTTCTCTGCCCTCGGTGCGGCGGTCAGATGAACCTGCACGCCCAAAAGGTGGACCGCGCGGCCGACCCTGCCGGCGCCGACGAGGACATGGACGGCGTCGTCGCGGAGTTTCACACCTGCCCCGGCTGCAAGTACGTCCTCGAACGCCCGTCCCGCCGCGCATGAGTGACGGCCAGTTTCGATTCTCTTACTTCACGCGAGATTATGAGGCAACACTGGCGTTCTATCGGGATGGCCTGGAATTGCCCGTGATCGAATCATGGGACCGTAGTCCCGATGACCGCGGGATCCTTTTTCGTGCCGCATCGGGAATCATCGAAGTTCTCATGTTCCCCCGCAGCGGCCAGGGCTCCCACCTTTTTGACGACCGACTGCCGCAAGGCGCGTTCATGGTCATCGAGGTTCAGGACCTCGAGAGCCGCTACCGGCGCGCAGTCGAGAAGGGCATCAGGATCAAACAGGAGCTGACCGATCAGGAATGGGGTCACAGGAGCTTCTGCATCTCCGACCCCAATGGCCTCACGCTCTATTTCTTCAGGGAGGCTGGCGAACGTTGAGTCCGTCGCGATCCCGTCCGTCCGGCGCCTGATCCTTCCGCAACGGCGGCTCGCACGGGCATCACGGTTGCCGTAGCATCAAGGCAGGGAGGAACACGATGGGTCAGGAAGCGAACATCGAAAAGCTGAAGGCAAGCCTGCGCCGTTCTCTCATCCGGCCCGGCGATGACGGCTACGACGCGGCCCGCAAGATCTACAACGGAATGATCGACCGGCGGCCGGCCTATATCGTCGAAGCCGTGGACGCGGCCGACGTCATCGCCGCGGTCAACTTCGGCCGCGACACCGGGCGGACCGTCGCCGTGCGCGGCGGAGGCCACAGCGGACCCGGGCTGGGGACGGTGGACAAAGGCCTGGTCATCGACCTCGGGCGCATGAAGGGAGTCCGGGTCGATCCGGCCGGCCGCACCGCGCTCGTCCAGGGCGGCAGCAAGTGGGGCGACGTGGACCACGCCACGCACGCCTTCGGCCTCGCGACCCCCAGCGGCTTCATCTCGACGACCGGCGTGGGAGGCCTCACGCTGGGCGGCGGCATCGGCTACCTCGCGCGGCGATTCGGCCTGACGATCGACAACCTGATCGGCGCCGACGTCGTCCTCGCCGACGGCCGGTTCGTGACAGCAAGCGAGACGGAGAACTCCGACCTGTTATGGGCTCTGCGCGGTGGCGGCGGCAACTTCGGCGTTGTGACGTCGTTCGAGTTTCGGCTGCACCCGGTCGACACCGTCTACGGCGGCCCGATGATCTGGCCGCTGAAGTGTGCGCCGTCACGTGGTGCGACACCGGCCCGATGGATCTGGCGGAACGGCGATTCGCGGCGATCCGCAAAGACTTCGGCACGCCGGCAATCGACTTCGCCGGGCCGATTCCCTTCCCGGTGCTCCAGAGCCTCTTCGACCCGCTGATGCCGCCCGGCTTGCGGTGGTACTGGAAGGCCGACTTCTTCAAGGACTTCAGCGAGGACGCGATCGCACTGCATCTCAAGCACGGCTCGGCGCTGCCGACGCCGCTCTCGACGATGCACATCTACCCGATCAACGGCGCCGCACAGCGTCCCGGCAGAAACGACACCGCGTTCAGCTTCCGGGAGGCGAGCTTCGCCCAGGTGATCGTCGGGATCGATCCCGATCCCGCCAACGACGAGCGCAACATCGCGTGGGCCCGCGACTACTGGCAGGCGCTGCACCCCCATTCGGCCGGCGGCGCGTATCTCAACATGATCATGGACGAGGGGCAGGACCAGGTCGAAGCGGCCTACCGCGACAACTACGGCCGCCTGACCGCCGTCAAGAAGAAGTACGATCCGAACAACTTCTTCCGAATGAACCAGAACATCGTGCCGGCCTGAAGCGCCGTCCCGAGAGCTATCGCCCGAACGCTGCTGCCTGGCGATAAAGAATTCGCCTTCCTTCCAACGCAGGATGACGTTGCGCGGGACGTCGGAGACGAGCACGTCACGAGCGCGTCGAAGCGTGGAGGGAAGCGTTCGATGCGCCCGACCGCCGGATAGGAAGGCTTCGAGGGGGCCTCCGGTAACCCGGCACGGGTCCATGCGATCGCTCCGAGACCCAGAAGAGCAGCGCGGGAGTCTTCGCGTGTTTCGTCACTTCGACTCCGGGACCCGCTTACAGGTCACGAGTCGTTCGCCGACACGCGCCCTCCAGCCGCAAGCGCGGCGATAAGAAACCTCGCGTCCCCGCCGGCATCCAAGAAACGAATCGGAATTGCAACTTCAACGAAGGAGGAAATGAAAAATGAGACTGCTAACGCTCATCCTGGCGGAGCACGTTGAGAGGATCGCGCTTTGCATAGCGCGCTTTGCATCAGCGTACGTTGATAAATGCTATGCCGAGCAAGCGCCGACTATCAGATTCAAATACGCAGTGAGATAAGGAGGATACACAATGACTCAGACTTTCAGCCATCGCGGAAGGTTCCTGGCAATCGCCGTCGCAGCTGTCGGACTGCTTGCGGCGAACAACGGTATGGCGGCCGGCATGCGCACGAGCAAGCCGTTCTCAGGCGCGAAGGTCAACGGCGGCACGGTGACGCAGACGATACAGGGCGGACGCATCGTCCTGACGCTCTCCGATGACTTCGTGGACCCGAAGACTCCGGACGTTCACTGGCAGGTCGTGGACTCGAAAGGGAACGTCTATCTGCTCCAGAAGCTCATGATCAAGGAAGACAAGGTCAACAAGTCCATCACGCTGCCGACATACATCAAGGACGTCGCCAAGGTCCAGATCTGGTGCGCCTGGGCGGAAACGCTGCTCGGCGAGGCCGGCTTCGAGATGATGGCTTCGGCCCCGTCTGAAGAGAACTGGTCCTGACCGTGGCCCCGAGAAAAGAGGCGATCATGAAGCGGCTATTTGGGATTCTGGCCGGCGCCGCCCTGGTCCTCGCGACCGGGACTGCCGCCCGGGGCCAGATCATTCAGACGAAGACTCTCAACCTGGAAGGCGCGAAGCGTGTCATCGCGGCCGCTCAGGCGGAGGCGCGCAAGAACAACGCGACCGGAGTCGTCGCGGTCGTGGACGATGGAGGCAACCTGATCGCGTTGGAAAGGTTGGACGGCACCTTCGCTGCCGGTGCCAACATCTCGATCGGAAAGGCCCGGACCGCGGTCCTCTTCAAGAAGCCCACGAAGTTTTTCGAGGACGTCATCAAGAACGGCCGGACGGCGATGGTCACGGTCGAGAACTTCACGCCGCTCCAGGGCGGGATCCCGATCCTCGTGGACGGCCAGGTCGTCGGCGGGGTCGGCGTCAGCGGCGCCGCGAGCGCACAGCAGGACGAAGAGCTGGCGATCGCGGGCGCGGTATCCGTGGGAGGTGGAAAATGACCGCGCGTCGCACACGCGCGGGCATCCTGAGCGTCGTGAGGCGCGAAGGACCTAATCGAGTGGCGCGTCTCGCTTCCCTGCTCCTTCTGATGGCTGCTTCTCGTTTGTCGGCGGTGGAAGCACCCGTTCGCTATTACCCAGCTGCTGACGTGACGGCGGCCTTCGCGAAGGGGGCGGTCCTCTTCGACGGCGCCGGCGGCAACTACATGATCCACGCCTCCCGCCGCGAGAAGCCCGGCATGGCCGAGGTGCACGTGAAGGACGCCGACCTCATCTACGTGATGGAGGGAAGCGCGACGTTCGTGACCGGCGGCAGCATGGTGGACGGCAAGACGATCGCGCCCGACGAGATCCGCGGCGCGTCGATCAAGGACGGCCAGACCCGGCACCTCGCCAAGGGGGACGTCATCATCGTGCCGAAGGGGACGCCTCACCAGTTCGCGGAGACGACCAACCCCTTCCTCTACTACGTGGTCAAGGTCCGGTGAGGAGGCGGGCCGTGAGAGTCTCGAAGGCACTGACGCTCGGCCTGCTGGCGGCCTTGTCGGCGTTTTCGGTCCGCGCGGAAGCGTCGGCGCCGCAGGATCCGCCCTCCGGCCAGCCGGAGGCTGTCGTGGATCTGACGACGGTCGAAGGTGTCCGCCTCGTGCAGGGACAGTGGCGCTACAGCGACGCGCGAATCGCCGAGACGGAGTTCCCGGGCCCGGGCTCCGACAATCAGCCGACCGGCGCGGTCGGAAAGACGTACGACGTCGCGCCCCACGCCGGCGCGGCCGACTTCGACGACTCGAAGTGGGAAGCGATCGCTCCGGCGGCCCTCGCGTCGCGCCGCGGCGCCGGGCGCCTCGGTTTCAACTGGTATCGCATCACTCTCACCGTGCCGACGAAAATCGGCGACTTCGATCCGAACGGCAAGACCGCCGTTTTCGAAACGACGCTCGACGACGCCGCCGAGGTCTGGGTGGACGGAGAGCTCGCCCGCTACCTCGGGCAGCGCGGGGGATCCATGGTCGCGGGCTGGAACGCATCCAACCGGCTCGTCGTCGGCCGCCACGTCAAGGCCGGGCAGAAGATCTCGCTCGCCGTCTTCGGGATCAACGGTCCGCTCTCCGCGCCTCCGACCAACTTCATCTGGATGCGGGAGGCCCGGCTCGAGTTCTACCCCGGGATGCCCGGCCCGATCGCGATCACACCCGCCGAGGTCAACGTCACGGTCGTCCGCAAGGACCCGGGGCTCGACGCGATCGTCGGCCCCAATCCGAAGATCTTCAAGCTCGCGGAAGGATTCGCCTTCACGGAGGGCCCGATCTGGATCCCGGAGGGGAAGTACCTGCTGTTTTCCGATCCCAACAGCAACGTCATCTACAAGTACGTCCCGGACGGGCAACTCTCCGTCTTCCGCCAGCCGAGCGGCTATTCGGGCGTGGACATCGCCGAGTACGGCCAACCGGGATCCAACGGCCTGACCCTGGATCGGGAGCGGCGCCTGACGATCGACCAGCACGGGAATCGCCGCGTCATCCGCCTCGAGAGGGACGGCCATGAGACCGTCTTGATCGATCGTTACCGGGGCAAGCGCTTGAACAGCCCCAACGATCTCGTGTACCGCTCCGACGGGACGCTCTACGTCACCGATCCTCCCTTCGGCCTCCCGAAGTTTTTCGACGACCCGCGCAAGGAGCTCTCCTTCTCCGGTGTCTACGCGGTCACGCCGAAGGGCAAGATCCTCTTGGTGACGAAGGAGCTGACCGGTCCCAACGGGATCGCCTTCTCGCCCGACGAGAAATTCCTCTACGTCGGCGACTGGGACGAGAAGAAAAAGGTCGTCATGCGCTATCCGGTCCTTCCCGACGGAACCGCGGGCAAGGGGGAGCTCTTCTTCAACATGACCTCCGCGCCCGGCGAGGACGCGCTCGACGGGATGAAGGTGGACCAGAAGGGTAACCTCTACGTCTCGGGCCCCGGCGGCCTCTGGATCCTCTCGCCCGAGGGGAAGCACCTGGGCACGATCATCGGCCCCAAGCACCCGCACAACTTCGCCTGGGGCGACGAGGATGGAAAGACGTTGTATCTCTGCGCCCGCTCCGGCCTCTACCGGATCCGGCTCGGCATCCCCGGCATTCGCCCATGAACTTCGACGGCCTCGGGCGCTGGCTCGGCCGTCGAAGCTTTCGGCAAGCGGTGTGGCTCTTTCCGCTCGCCTTTCTTCTGCACGTCGCGGAAGAGGCCCCTCAGTTCACGGCGTGGGTCAGGCGTTACGCCTCAGCCCAGTTCACACCGCAGGATTTTCTGCGCAACAATGGCCTGGGTGTCCTGCTCGGGATCGTGCTGACCGCCCTTGTCTCGCGATGGCCGAATCGCGGCGTCGTCACGCTGTACTTCGCGGCGATCCTCACTCAGGACTGCGTCTTCAACGCGCTCTTCCACATCGCCACGACCGCCCTGTACGGGGCGTACTCGCCGGGATTGATCACATCGCTCGTCGTGCGGCCGCCGCTGTACGTGTACTTGAGCCGGCTCGCCTGGCGCGAGAGGCTGCTGACCGCGCCGGCCGTGGCTCTCTCTTTCACGGCTGCCGGGCTGATCCACGCCGCGGTTGTCGCGCAACAGGTCTATTTCGTCCGCGTCTTCTGATCCGAGTCGGCGGCGATGAAACCGGCGGGGATGTGGCGACATCAAACACCCGAAGAACGTAAAGAGCCGCTCGCGCGACGGTGAACTCCGCGGGCCCGCAAAAGAAACTCTTGAGGAGGAAGGAACATGAGTCGTAAAGGATGGATCGGTCTGACAGCTCTGGTCGTCGTAGCGGTCGGTTGGTACGCCTTCCGGCCCGAGCGTTTGTTCGTCAACCAGAAGGTCAACGAGCAGTTTCCGGCCGTGGAGAAGGCCTCGGCAAAGGCTGCGCCGGTCGCGCTCGCGAGCGGCCACTTTCATGGCGCCGCGCACGAGACGAAGGGTGTCGCGACGATCTACAGGCTTCCCGACGGGAAACGGACGCTTCGCCTGACCCAGTTTGAGACTTCCAACGGCCCCGAGGTCCAGGTCTACCTCGGTGCGGCCACCGACGCTAAAGACAACGAGACCGTTACGAAAGCCGGGTTCGTGACGCTCGGCCCGATGAAGGGGAATATCGGCGACCAGAACTACGACATTCCCCCAGACGTCGATGTGGCGAAATACCACTCGGTGACGATCTGGTGCCACCGCTTCGGAGTGAACTTCGGGACCGCGCCGATCTCGGCAACCGCGAGCGGTCCCGTCGCGCTCTCGATGGGAAAGTTCCACGGTGTGGCCCACGAGACGAAGGGGCTCGCCACGCTCTATCAGCTCGCCGACGGCAAGCGCGTGCTGCGGCTGACCGACTTCTCGACCTCCAACGGTCCGGAGGTGCAGGTATATCTCGGCGCGGCCAGCGACGCGAATGACAACGAAACGGTCACGAAGGCCGGGTTCGTCACGCTCGGCGCCATGAAGGGGAACGTCGGCGACCAGAACTACGACGTCCCGTCCGACCTCGACCTGTCGAAGTATCACTCCGTCACGATCTGGTGCCACCGTTTCGGCGTCAACTTCGCGACGGCACCGCTGTCCGGCCAGACGGCGGCCGCCGCGTCCCAGGTTCGCCAGCAGAGCTGATCCGGATGCCGACCGCGCCGCTCTCGGGCCGAAGGGACTGACCATGGAGAAACGACCGCTCCGCGTCCTGATCCTGGGCGGCGGCTTCGGGGGGATGTACGCCGCGCTGGAATTTGAGAGGATCCTGGCGAAGGACGACTCCCTCGAGGTGACACTCGTCAACGAGGACAATTTCTTTCTCTTCACCCCGATGCTGCACGAGGTCGCGGCGAGCGACCTCGATCCATCGACAATCGTCAATCCCATGCGCAAGCTCTTGAGAAGGGTCCGATTCTTCAACGGCCGGGTCGAGGAGATCGATCTCGCCGCGCGGCGCGTTCTCGCGGCCCACGGCGGCTCGGAGCACCCTCACTGGCTCGAATACGACCACCTGGTGATCGCGCTCGGCTCGACGACGAACTTCTTCGGGATTCCGGGACTCGCGGATCGGGCGCTGACGATGCGCACGCTCGGGGACGCGGTCGCGCTGCGAAACCGGCTGATCCAGAATCTCGAGGAAGCCGACTTCGAATGCTCGATCGGCGCGCGCAAGGACCTGCTGACGATCGTCGTGGCCGGGGCCGGCTTCGCAGGCGTCGAGACGGTCGCGGGCGTCAACGACTTCCTGCGCGAGGCGATCGCCCACTACCCGAACCTGACGGAGGAGTCGCTACGCGTCGTCCTCTTGGATCCCGTCCCCGAGATCCTGCCGGAGCTGGGAGGGCGGCTGGGCCCCTATGCGCGAAAGAAGCTGACCGAGCGCAAGGTCGAGGTCCGTCTCCAGACGGGAGTGCGCGGCGTGACCGACTCCGGCGTCGAGCTCTCCGACGGGACGACGATTCCCACCCGCCTCCTGGTCTGGACCGCCGGCAACGCCCCCAACCCTCTCGTCTCCGCCCTCCCTTGCCCGCTGGAGAAGGGCCGCCTGGTCGCGGACGATCGGCTGCGCGTCCCGAGCCGGCCCGGCGTCTGGGCCCTGGGGGACTGCGCCTCGGTGCCGGACCCGAAGACCGGCAAGCCTCACCCGCCGACCGCCCAGCACGCTCTTCGGCAGGGAAGGGTGCTGGCGCGAAACGTGTACGCCGCGATCCGCGGTGAAGAGTTGACCCCCTTCTCCTTCTCGACGATCGGCCAGCTCGCCGCGATCGGGCGGCGCACGGGCGTCGCGCGGATCTTCGGCTTCCAGTTTTCCGGGTTCCTCGCCTGGTGGCTCTGGCGAACTATCTACCTCTCGAAGCTGCCACGCCTCGAGAAGAAGGTCCGTGTCCTGCTCGACTGGAGCCTCGACCTCTTCTTCTCCAAAGACCTCGTCCAGCTCGGATCCTCGAGCGGAATGTCCGCATCCCGGCAGCAGCCTCTCGTGTCCGAGGTCACCGCGGTCGAATCCGTCTCATCTCTGTCATCCTGAGCGAAGCGAAGGATCTGCTCTCGCGCTTCCGGCATTTCCGGAGCAAATCCCTCGTCTTTGCTCGCGCCGTCGCCATAGCGGCTGTGGCGCGTCGGCGACCGCGGGATAACAACGCAGGCTGCGCCGGCCCGACCGATAGCGGAAGTACGGGTCGCGGCGGATGGCGATCTCCGCTCTCTGACTGGAAACTTCCGTTTGACTCCGGCATCAGATTGTCGGGAGGACAGAGATGCGAATCGCGCCGCAATCATGGGAGTCTCGGCGGCCGACGGGCGAGCTCTGGGCGGGGCTGGTCGCGGCCCTCGGGCTCGTCCTCTTCATTGGCGCGTCCAGGACGGCATGGTCCCAGGATCCGGTGCCGCTCTATCCCGAGAACTACAAGGTCCTTTTCGAAAACGATCGGGTCCGCGTCCTGGACTTCCGCCTCCGAAAGGGCGCAACCGAACAGCTCCATTCGCATCCGGCGAACGTCACGGTGTTCCTGACCGACGTGAAGATCCGGTTCACACTGCCCAACGGCGAGACAAGGCTGCGCGAGGCGCGCGCCGGCGATGCAGCGTACAGCGAGGCCACGTCTCATTCTCCAGTGAACATCGGTGAGGACGCCCACGGGATCATCGTCGAGATGAAGACCCCGGCCGCGGGCAAGGGCAAGTAACGGCCGCGAGGCAAGGCGAGGATCCATGTCAGTGGAAGAGAGGCGGAGCCGGAGGGCGTTGGCGATCGGGGCGGGGATCGCGATGGCGGCGACGATCCTCGCGTGGCGTGCGGCGGCTGCCGCGGAGGCAAACGACAAGGGACAGCGGATCACGGCTGTCACCTTGATCCACGGCATCCCGGGCAAGGAGGAGGAATTGAAACAGCACCTGCTCTCGCTCGCCGGCCCAACGCGTGCGGAGAAAGGCTGCATTGCCTACGACCTCTATGAGTCGCCCGACCAGAAACACGAGTTCATGAGATTCGAAGTCTGGGAGAACCTGGATGCCCTGGAGGCCCACAAGAAGACCCCGCCCCTGAAGGCATCCTTCGAGAAGCGCCAGCGAGAGGGTTGGACGACGCAGATCGTGATCTGGAATCGCGTCCCCGAGTAGACCTTGACGAAGGCGAGGAACTCGATGAAGCGAATCCGAATCCTGCTCCTTCTCTTCTCGATCCTCGGACTCGCGAACGCCCATCGGACGGCGTCCGGGCAATCGCAATCGAAGCCGGGCTACCCGGCCGTAGGGAAGATCGAGGGGTTGGATCCGCGGTTCGACGCGCTCGTCCCATCCGGAGCGGTGCTCGAAAAGGTGGCCGATGGAATGGATTGGACCGAGGGTCCCGTCTGGGACGTGAGGAACGGCGCCCTCCTCTTCTCGGACGTTCCGCGCAACGTGATCCTGCAGTGGAAAGAAGGGGCCGGCGTGACGGAGCGCGTGCGGGTGAGCGGCTACAGCGGGACGGAGCCGTTCGCCGGACGCGAACCGGGCTCCAACGGTCTCGTCTTCGACCGGCAGGGACGCCTCGTCACCTGTCAGCATGGCGACCGGAGGATCGTGCGCCGCGAGCCGGACGGGCGTGTGACCGTGATCGCGGACCGATACGAGGGCAAGCGCTTGAACAGTCCCAACGACCTCGTCTTCAAGTCCAACGGAGATCTCTATTTCACCGATCCGCCGTTCGGCCTGCCCGGGACCTTCGACGATCCCGGCAAGGAGCTACTCTTCCAGGGGGTTTACCGGGTGACTCCGGACGGGAGAGTCACTCTGCTGACCAAAGATCTCTCGGCGCCCAACGGCATTGGCTTCTCACCCGACGAGAAGACGCTCTACGTCAGCAATTCGGACCGCAAGCGCCCGATCTGGATGGCCTACCCGGTGCGGCCGGACGGCACGCTGGGGAGCGGCAGGCAGTTCGCCGAGGCGAGCGCTTGGGTGAAGGAGACGGAAGGCGTGGCGGACGGCCTGAAGCTCGACAAGAACGGCAACGTCTTCGGCGCCGGACCGGGAGGCATCCACGTGTTCGCTCCCGACGGCACACGCCTGGGCCGCATCGAGACCGGCGTCAAGACGGGCAACCTGAACTGGGGCGAGGACGGCAGCGTGCTCTACATCGCCGCGAACCACTGGATCCTGCGCCTGCGCACGAGCACGAAGGGAAAGGGGTTCTGAATGCGAATCGTCGGCAAGTCCATCGCTCTAGCCGGCCTGACCGCGGCCGTTCTGGCCGCGTCCTCGTCTTCGTTGCGTGCTCAAGCGCTCGATAAGAAAGTCCTGAGCTTCGCAGCGGCTCGCAAGATGGCGGCCGCGGCTCAGGAAGCCGCGAGGGCCCGGAAGGTCGAAGTCGTCATCGTGGTCGTGGACGACGGCGGACACATCATCCTGCTCGAACGGATGGACGGAGCTCAGGTCGCCAGCGTCAACGTCGGGATTGGCAAGGCCCGCACCGCGGCAATCTACCGGCGGCCGAGCAAGGTCTTCGAGGATCAGATCCGCGACGGCCGCGTGGCCGCGCTGGCGCTGGCCGACGCGACGCCGCTCCAGGGTGGTGTTCCGGTCCTGCTCGACAGGAAGGTCATCGGGGCCATCGGCGTCAGCGGCGACTCTCCCCAGATCGACGAGGACATCGCCATCGAAGGCGCCAGGGCCTTCAAACAGTAGCAGCATCCCGGCGCCGCTCCGTCTGGCCAGTCTCGAAGCCCTCGTCGGGATTAGAATTCCGCCGAGTCAACCTCCATTTTTCACGAAAAAGGAGTTAGGGGTGACGACGGGGGCCTCGGTGTCCGGCTACCGGATTCATTCAGAGCTTCTCCGGGACGAGCGGCGGATCCTCTCCCGCGGGGAGAGGCTGAAGGACGGGGCGGCCGTGCTGCTTCGAACCGTCCCGTCTCCCGCCGACGCCTTCGAGGTTTCCGCGCTGCGACGAGAACACGAGATCCTGTCCTCGCTCGATCTTGCCGGGGTCGCCCGGCCCGAGGCGTTAGAAGCCGGCGGCATCCTCATCCTGCAGGACATCGGCGGACGGCCCCTTTCGAGTCTCCTGGCGTCCGAACGCCTGTCGCTCGAGGCGTTTTTCGAGATCGCCCTGTCTCTCGCGACGACGCTCGCCGAGCTCCATCGTTCGCAGATCATCCACAAGAATCTGAACCCCGACGGCATCCTGGTCGAGCCCGAAAGTCGCAGAGTCCAGCTCTTTGACTTCTCGATCGCCTCTCGCCTTTTGCAGGAGATGCCTGCGGCGCGACCGCCGCATCGCCTGGAGGGAAGACTCACCCACGCCTCTCCCGAGCAGACCGGGCGGATGAACCGGATTGTGGACTATCGCACCGACTTCTATTCGCTCGGCGCGACGTTCTACGAGATGTTGGTCGGGCACCCTCCCTTCACCTCGGAAGATCCCCTGGAGCTCGTGCACTGTCATGTCGCGAAGTTGGCTCCTTCTCCCGCCGAGCTGAACGCGGACGTCCCGCAGCAGCTTTCGCGAGTCGTGATGAAGCTCCTGGCCAAGACGGCGGAGGAGCGGTACCAGAGTGCCTCGGGACTCCTCGCGGACCTGGAGACCTGTGCCCGCCAATGGCGCGAGCGAGGGGAAATCCTCGTCTTCCCCCTGGGCGAGCGGGACATCCCCGACCGCTTTACGATCCCGCAGCACCTCTACGGCCGGCAGGCCGAGACGGAGACTCTCCTGGAGACGTTCGAGCGGGTCTGCCGCGGATCGGTCGCACTGATGCTCGTCTCCGGCTACTCCGGCGTGGGAAAGACCTCGCTCGTGCGTGAGATCCACAAGCCGATCGTCCGTCGAAAAGGGCGGTTCGTGTCCGGCAAGTTCGACCAGCTCGAGCGAAACGTCCCCTACGGCGCGCTGCTCCAGGCCTTGCGCAGACTCGTGCGCCAGGTGCTGGCCGAAAAAGAGGAGGAGATGACGTCGTTGCGGGAGCTTCTCCGGGAGGCTCTTGGGGCCAACGCCGGTGTCATCGCGGCGGTCATCCCGGAGCTTACGATGCTCCTGGGTCCGCAGCCGCCGGCGCCGGCGCTTCCCGCAGCCGAGGCCCAGAACCGCTTCAACTACCTCTTCCAGAGGTTCATCGTTGTCTTCGCGAAAGCCGAGCATCCCCTCGCAATCTTCCTGGACGACCTCCAGTGGGTCGATGGGGCCACGCTGAGATTGCTGTCCGTGTTGCTCACAGACCCCGGCGTGCGACACCTCTTGGTGATCGGCGCCTATCGCGAGAACGAAGTCGCTTCCGATCACCCGCTCGTCAAGATGCTGGCCGAGGTCCGGGAGGCAGAGTCGGGATCGCGAGAGATCACGGAGGTCCATGTCTCGCCGCTCGGCCTTTCCGATTTGACCCGGTTCGTCGGGGACGCCCTTCACTGTGACGAGGACGAGAGCCGTCCGCTCGCGCGCCTGCTCCTCCGAAAGACCGACGGGAACCCCTTCTTCGTGACGCAGTTTCTCAAGTCGCTCCATGCCGACGGTCTCATCGAGTTCGATCGGAGCCGCCGGTCGTGGAGTTTCGACCTCGATCGGATCGAGCAGGCCGGGATCACCGACAACGTCGTCGATCTGATGCGCAGGAAGTTGCGGAGCTTCTCGGAGCCGACACAGCAGGCGATTACCCTTGCGGCCTGCATCGGGAATGCCTTCACGTTGGCGACGCTCGCGACCGTGCGGGAGAAGCCGCTCCGCTCCGTGGCGTGCGAGCTGTGGGAAGCGATCGAAGCGGGCCTCATTCTGCCGGCGGCGGGCTACGGACAGATCGCGGGTTCTTCAGACGAGGTCCTCGCGAAGGCAGCGCCATCGTACCGATTCCTCCATGACCGGGTTCAGCAGGCGGCCTATGCTCTGATTCCCGAGGACCAGAAGGCTCCTCTTCATCTGCGCGTTGGCCGCCTGCTCCTGGCCCAGAGCCGGCCCGAGATTCCCGGAGAGAAGATCTTCGAGATCGGCAACCACTTGAATCGGGGGAGCGCGCTCATGGTGGAGGACGCCGAGCGCCTGGAGCTGGCGCGACTGAACTTGGCGGCCGGAAGAAGGGCCAAGTCCTCCGCGGCGTTCCAGGCCGCGCTCGGGTACTTCGACTCTGGCCTGGCTCTGCTGATCGAGGACCATTGGCGCGTCCAGCACGATCTCGCCTTCTCTCTGGCGCTCGAGGCGGCGGAATCCAAGTCCCTGTGCCGGCATTTCCAGGAGGCCGAGAAAGACTTTGACAGGCTGCTCGAAAGAGCCGACACCCGGCTGGAGAAGGCTCTCGTTTACAACCTGAAGATCCTCCAGCACGAGAACCTCTCCGGCTATTCCGACGCCATCCGCGCCGGCAGGCAGGCCTTCGCTCTCTTTGGCTTGACGCTTCCCGAAGCATCCGCCAAGCGCGAGGCTCTCGAAGCCGAGGTCGCGTTGATCGATCGGCTGCTCGCGAACAGGCCGATCGAGTCCCTGATCGACCTGCCGCCGATGCGCGATCCCGAGATCCGGGCGGTCATGAAGCTCGCGACGATGCTCCATACCTCCTGTTACCTCTCGGGCGACAAAGACCTGACGATATGGAATACGGCCACGATGGTCCGCTTGTCGCTCGAGCACGGCAACGCCGAGGAATCCGCCTACGCCTATGCCCTTTACGCCGCGATGTTCCTGGGCCCGCTCAGAGGCGACTCCCGTTCGGCATACGGCTTCGGTCTTCTCGCCGAGCGCGTCAACGACCGTTTTCCCAATCCCGCGGTCCGCGCGCGCGTTCTCATGAACGTGGCCTGGGCCGTCAGCATCTGGCGCCGTCCGATGGAGGAGTCCCTCCCCGTCACGCGCGAAGCTGCCCGGCTCGGCAATGAAACCGGTCTCTTCGTCGAGGCGTCCTACGCGCTTTTCAACGAGTGCTGGTTGTCGCTTCTCTGTGCCCGGGACCTGGCGGGAGCGCGCCGGACAGCGATGGCCTGCCTGGAGTACACGAGGCGAATCAAGATGCACCATTTCGCGGCGTCTCCGCTGCTGATGCTCCAGTGGGGGCTGGCTCTGGAAGGATCCACGAAGAGCGGGTTCTCCCTGTCCGATGACAACTTCGACGAGGAGACCTTTCGACGGGTCTACTCGGGGCAGAGCCTCTTCGAGATGTTCTATTTCGTCGCCAGCCTCGCCCTGCTCTACACCTTCGGTGAGCATGAGGCCGCGCGCGAGGTGGCAGTGCAAGCCGAAAAAGTCATTGAAGAATACCCGGGGACGATCTGGGACGAGTTGACCGTCTTCTACCATGCGCTGACCCTTCTCGCTCTACCGCGAGAGAGCGATCCCCGAGAGCGACAGGCGAGGGAGGCGAAGGTGAGAGGCTTGGGCGAGCGGCTGGCCGGATGGGCGGTCAACTGCCCCGAGAACTTCGAGGCCCAGCACTGGATCGTACTGGCGGAGACGGCCCGCTGGTCCGAGAGAAAGGCGCAAGCGCCTGCCCTCTACGAGGCTGCGATCGCCTCGGGCAGCGCGCGCGCCTGCCCCAGAGAAGAGGCCTTGGCCTGTGAGCTCTACGGGAAGTTCTGGCTCGAAGGAGGGCAGGCGAAGGCGGCCGCGGTCTTCCTCTGGCAGGCGCGGGACGCGTACGGCAAGTGGGGGGCGAAGGCGAAGGTCGAAGAGCTCGAGCGCCGCTTCCCGACGCTCCTCGGCCCGAGCGCCCCATCCGCGCGGCCGAACGAAACGGCGGCCGGCCCGCTCGACGTTCTCACGGCCGTGAAGGCGGCGCACGCGATCTCGGGTGAGATCGAGCTCGATCGGTTGGTGAAGAAGCTCGTTCGGATTGCCATAGAGAACGCGGGTGCCGAGCGGGGTCTTCTCCTTCGTGAGGAATCCAAGGAGCTTTTCGTGGCCTGCCAGGGTTCCCTCCGATTCGCAGAGGCTCTCATCCCTCCCAGGGTGCCGCTCGCCTCACGGCCGGATCTGTGCCATGCCGCCGTCTATCTCGCTCGCCGGACGGGCGAAAGCGTGCTCGTCGCCGACGCCTCGACGGATCCTCTGTGGCTCGGGGATCCCTATGTCGCCGCCTCGAATCCCCGCTCGATTCTCTGCGTGCCGATCCTTCACCAGGGGCGCCTCACGGGACTGCTCTATCTCGAGAACAACCTGACTCCGGACGCCTTCACCTCGGAGCACGTCGAGATGATGCGGATCCTCGCGTCCCAGGCGGCGATCTCTCTGGAAAACGCCCGGCTCTACGAGGAGATGAAGGAACAGGTCGAGAGGCGCGCCCTGGCCGAGGAGGCGTTGCGCGAGGCGCTGGCCCAGGTCGATGCCCTGAAGAACCGCCTGGAGGCGGAGAACCTCTACCTGAAGGAGGAGATCCGGACCGAGCGCAACTTCGAAGAGATCGTCGGCAACAGTCCCGCGCTTCTGGCGGTGCTCGGCGAGGTCGAGCGTGTGGCGGGAACCGACTCGACGGTGCTTCTGCTGGGCGAGACCGGGACGGGCAAGGAGCTCTTCGCGCGGGCGGTCCACAGCCGGAGCCGGCGGCGGGAGCGGCCGCTGGTCAAGGTCAACTGCGGGGCGATCCCGGCGGGGCTCGTGGAGAGCGAGCTCTTCGGGCACGTGCGGGGAGCGTTCACCGGAGCCCTCGACAAACGCGTGGGGCGCTTCGAGCTGGCTAACGGCGGGACGATTTTCTTAGACGAGGTCGTGGAGCTGCCCCTGGAGACGCAGGTCAAGCTCCTGCGGGTCCTTCAGGAAAAGGAGTTCGAGCCCGTCGGCGGCAGCCGGACGGTTCGCGTGGACGTGCGGGTGCTCGCGGCGAGCAACCGCGACCTGGAGGAGGCGGTGCGGGCGGGGACGTTTCGGGCGGACCTGATGTATCGGTTGAACGTCTTCCCGGTGCGCGTGCCAGCGCTGCGGGAGCGCCGGGCGGACATTCCGCTGCTGGTGACGTTCTTCCTCGACTCTCTTTCGAAGAAGCTCGGCAAGCGGCTCGACGGCTGCAGCCGTGGCAGCATGGAGCGACTGACGAAGTACCCTTGGCCAGGCAACGTGCGGGAGCTGCAGAACGTCCTGGAGAGGGCAGCGATCCTGGCGTGGGGGCCGGTCCTGGAGATCGAGGCGGGTCTGCTGGCTTCGGTGCCGGCCGCCGGGGCCGATGCTGGCGGCCCCTGGACTCTCGAAGAGCTCGAGCGTTCCCACATTCAGGCGGCCTTGAAGTCCACCGGGGGAATCGTCGAGGGACCCCGCGGAGCGGCGAGCATCCTGGGACTCCACCCCAACACGCTGCGCAGCCGCATCAAGAAGCTCCGCATCGAGCGCGGCCGGCGCCATGAGATGACGTAGTTCCTGGGGCGGGTCTCGCCAAGGGGGCGCCGGCCCGGCTTGATAGAATCCGCCTTCTCTTATACGGAGATCGCCGGACAGCGACGTGCAGGCTGCGGCTTGTCGGGAGAGGCCGTTTCGGAGACCGAGGTATGACAAGGATCGTGTCCTCCAGCGAGACGGAACGTCTCGAAGCGCTCCGGCGCTACGAGGTGCTGGATCGGCTGCCGGAGCCGGACTTTGACGATCTGGTCCTCCTGGCGTCGGCTCTCTGCGAGACGCCCATCGCCGCGATCAGCCTGATCGACGAGGACAGGCAATGGTTCCTGGCGCGGACGGGCACGGACCTGAAGGAGACGCCGCGCGAGCTGGCGTTCTGCGCCCACGCGATCCTGCAGAAGGGGTTGTCCGTCGTCGCCGACGCCCGCGAGGACGAGCGGTTCTCGGCAAATCCGCTCGTCACCGGAGACCCGCGCATTCGGTTTTACGCGGGCGCGCCCCTGATCACACCCGAGGGATATGCCCTCGGAACGCTCTGCGTCCTCGACCGAGTTCCCCGCGAGCTGACGCGCAAGCAGGCGGCGGCGCTGGAGGCACTCGGCCGCCAGGTCGTGGGGCAACTCGAGCTTCGGCGGACCAAGAGCGATCTGCTCCGGACGGTGGAGGAGAGCAGGGCGGCCGAGAAGGCGCTCAAGGAGAGCGAGCAGGTCAACACGCGAATCCTCGAGTCGAGCCACGACTGCGTGAAGGTCCTGGATCTGGAGGGACGCCTCCTCTCGATGAACGCTCTGGGAATGGAGATGCTCGAGATCTGCGACTTCACGCCGGTGAAGAACTCTTTATGGGTCGATTTCTGGCAGGGGGAGGACCGCGCAGCGGCGCGGAAGGCCATGGAGGCCGCCTGCAACGGAGGCATGGGGCGCTTCGTCGGGTTCTTTCCCACGACGCAGACGGGCAAGCCCATGTGGTTTGACGTCGTTGTCAGCGCGATCCTCGGGCCCGACGGCAGGCCCGAGAGGCTCCTCGCGCTCTCGCGGGACGTCACCGAGAAAAAGCGCACGGAAGACATGCTGCGGACGATCACCGAGGGGACCGCCGCCGTGACGGGAAAGGAGTTCTTCAATTCCCTGGTCCACCACCTGGCGACCGGCCTCGGTGTGCGCTACGCCTTCGCCGCCGAGTGCCGCGACAAGAAGCACGCCCGCTCCGTCGCGTTCTGGAACGGGAACGGGCTCGGCGAGAACTTCGATTACGAAGTCGCCGGAACGCCCTGCAAGAATGTGCTCGAGGGCCGGACCTGCTTCTATCCCGACAAGCTGCAGGCTCTCTTCCCCGAGGACGTCGGGCTCGTGAGCTGGTCGGCGCACAGTTACCTGGGCGTGCCGCTTCTGGATTCCTCGCGCCAGATCATCGGGCACCTCGTCGTTCTGGATGATCGTCCGATGGCGCCCGATCCGCTTCACGTCTCGGTGCTCGAGACCTTCGCGGCGCGCGCCGGAGCGGAGCTCGAGCGCCAGAATGCCGATCAGAAGCTGCGCGCGGCGCTCGAGGAGGTCCAGGATCTCAAGAACCGCCTCGAGGCGGAGAACCTGTACCTGCAGGAAGAGATCCGGACTGAGCACAACTTCGAGGAGATAGTCGGCAACAGCCCAGCGCTGCACGCGGTACTCGCGCAGGTCGCGCAGGTCGCCCCAACCGACTCGACGGCGCTGCTCCTGGGCGAGACCGGGACAGGCAAGGAGCTCTTCGCCCGGGCGATCCACAGCCGCAGCCGGCGACGGGAGCGGCCCCTCGTCAAGGTCAACTGTGGCGCCATTCCCGCCGGCCTCGTCGAGAGCGAACTTTTCGGACACGTGCGCGGGGCCTTCACCGGAGCCCTCGACAAGCGAATCGGCCGTTTCGAATTAGCCAACGGCGGAACGATTTTCCTCGACGAGATCGTGGAGCTGCCTCTGGAGACGCAGGTCAAGCTCCTTCGAGTCCTTCAAGAGAAAGAGTTCGAGCCGGTGGGCGCCAGCCGCACGGTCCGCGTCAACGTGCGTGTGCTCGCGGCGAGCAACCGCGATCTCGAGGGGGCGGTCCGCTCCGGCGCCTTCCGCGCCGACCTGCTCTACCGGCTGAATGTCTTTCCAGTGCGGATTCCGCCGCTTCGCGATCGCAGGGGAGACATCCCGCTCCTGGTGACCTTCTTTCTCGGTTACCTCTCGAAGAAGCTCGGCAAACGACTCGACGGCTTTTCCCGGGGCAGCATGGAGCGGATGACGAAATACTCCTGGCCGGGCAACGTGCGCGAGCTCCAGAACGTGATCGAGAGGGCGGCGATCCTTGCGCGCGGCCCGGTGCTCGAGATCGAGAAGGGTCTCTTGCCCTCGGCGCCGGCCGCCGGCCCGGAAGTGGAAGGGCAGCACACGCTCGAGGAATTGGAGCGCTCGCACATCCAGGCGGCCTTGAGGTCCACCGGCGGCGTCGTCGAGGGTCCGCGCGGGGCCGCCGGGATCCTCGGGCTCCATCCGAACACTCTGCGCAGCCGGATCAAGAAGCTCCGCATCGAGCGCAGCCGCCCCCACGAGATCTCGTAGTTCCCACAGAAATTGAGGGGGGCGAGCCGGGTCTCTCCGGCTCAACGCCGGAGCCGAGTCTCTGATTTCATTCGACTTATCCTGTTCCCACGCCCGGACGGCCGACGGTATGCGCCTTGCCTTAGATGCGTATCGAGGACACGACGAAATGCTCAAGATCAGCAGACTCGAGGCGGAGAGCCAGAACGGCTCCTGGAAGCTCGAAGGAAAGCTCGTCGGCCCCTGGGTCGCGGAGCTGCGGCAAGTCACCGACACGGCGCTCGCCGAATCGGCCCGACTGACCCTCGACGTGTCCGACGTCAGCTTCGTCGATCGAGAAGGGGAGGACCTGCTTCGTGAGCTGATCACCCGCAACGTCCGGCTGGAGCATCCCTCCGGATTCCTTCGCGAGCTTCTCAATGGAGGTCAGAGATGATTGCCTCCGTCAATCCGTCCGCGACGCGCTCCCGGTCCCTCTCCAACGAGCCCTGCGGGGTCTCCGCGCAGGACTTTCCTGACGTCGAGGAGACTCGTCTCATCGAGCGCCTGCGCGCCCGTGACGACGACGCCTACGAAGAGCTGGTGAGGCGCTTTGGCGGAAGGCTGCTCGCGACCGCGAGGCGCTTTCTTCCTCGAACCGAGGATGCGCAGGACGCCGTGCAGGAAGCCTTCCTCTCGGCGTTCCGCAGCCTCGACAGGTTCCGGGGAGGGTCCCGCCTCTCGACCTGGCTCCATCGGATCGTAGTCAACGCCGCACTGATGAAGCTGCGGAGCTCCTCTCGCCGCCCCGAGACTCCGATTGAGGAATACCTTCCGCGCTTCGACGAGACCGGGCACCACGCGGCGCCCGTGGAGGAATGGAAAGTCTCCCCCGAGGGCGCGCTCCTCTCCCGGGAGACGAGCGAGCGTGTCCGAGCGGCGATCGAGACTCTGCCTGTCTCGTACCGCGCGGTGCTCGTCCTGCGGGACATCGAAGAGCTCTCGACGGAAGAGACGGCCGAGGTTCTCTCCCTGACCCGCACGGCGGTGAAGATCCGTCTCCATCGCGCGAGGCTGGCCCTGCGGACCCTGCTCGTCCCGCTCTTCGCGACGCACGCCGTCCGCGAGTAGGCCTCAACCGCCGGTATCATCCGCTCGCGGATCGCAATTCGTGAGAGTCGCCATCGTCGGAGCGGGCGGAGTCGGCGGGTACTTCGGGGGGACGATCGCGCGCGCCGGCCACGAGGTGCGCCTCTTCGCGCGGGGAGAGAACCGGGACGCGATCCGGTCGCGCGGCCTCGAGGTCCGGAAGCCGGAAGGCGCTTGGAACGTCGCGGTCGTCGCGACGGACAATGTCACGGAACTCTTGCCGGCGGACCTTGTCATCGTCGCGGTCAAGAGCTACTCCCTGTCGGAAGTGGCGCCCGTCGTCGCGCGGCTGGCCGAGGAGGGAGCGGTGGTGCTCCCTTTGTTGAACGGCGTCGAGGCCTTCGAGTCGCTCGCCGCGGCCGGCGTTGCCGCCGACCGGATGCTCGCGGGATTGGCAGTCGTCAGCGCCGAGAAGACCGCTCCGGGGATCATCACGAGGAAGAGCGACTTCCGCTCGGTCGTCGTTGGCGAACGCCAGGGAGGAGTGTCGGAGCGCGCGGAGCGCATCGCGACCCTCTTCCGGGAAGCGGGCGCGGACGCGCGCGTCTCCGAGGACATCGCGGTGGACCTCTGGCGGAAATTCCTCTTCTTGACGACGATCGCCGCGGCCTGCGGCCTCGCGCGCGCGCCGATCGGCGCGGTCCGGGAGGCTCCTCTCGGGCCGGAGTTGCTCGAGCGCGCGGGCCGCGAGATCGCCGCGGTCGCGCGGGCGCGAGGCGTCGCGCTTCCGGCCGGGGAAGAGGACAAGGTGCTCCAGACGATGGCAGATCTCCCGGCAGGGTTGAAGCCGAGCTTCCTGCTCGATCTCGAGCGGGGAGGACCCAACGAACTGGATATCTTGAGCGGGGCCGTGTCGCGGTATGGCCGGGCCTGCGGCGTCCCGACGCCCATCCACGACACGGCGGTCGCGGCCCTCTGCGCAGCGGCGGACCGGCGCGGTTGAAACCCGGTGCGGCTGGGCGGCATCGAATCCGTGTCTTCAGGAAGGGAGGCGAAGATGTCGAGGCCAGTCACCTGTTACCGATGCAACGTGCCTATGGACCGGCAGCCCGAACACTTGGATCTCTCGCTGGGCGACGGCCCCAAAGCGGCCGGCGTCGAGTTTCGGGGGATCCTCGTCGAGGTCTTCCATTGCCCGGTTTGCCGTGGCGTCGCGACGCGTCCGGTGACGATTACGCTCTCTTCGCGCGGCTTGGATCTCGCGCAAGCTGTCTAGCGGCTGGCCGATGAAAGCCATCGCCGTTTTTCCGCGCCAGCCCGGGTCAGTCCACCTGGCAGAGCTTCCGAAGCCGTCGCTTTCCGATGTTCCGGCGGGGCGGGGAGTGCTCATCCGCGTCTTGCGCTGCGGCGTGGACGGCACGGACAAGGAGATCAACGCCGGCGACTACGGAGCGCCACCGTCCGGCTGCGACTTCCTGGTTCTCGGGCACGAGAACTTCGGGCAGGTCGAAGCGGCCGGCGAGAACGTAACTGAGGTCGCTCCCGGCGACTATGTCGTCGCCACGGTCCGCCGCCCGGGCATGAGTCTCTACGACGCCATCGGGACCTCCGACATGACGACGGACGACTCCTACTTCGAGCACGGCATCAACCTGCTGCACGGTTTCCTCACGGAGTATTCCGTCGAGGACGCCGACTTCGTCGTCAAGGTGCCGCAGGGGCTGAAGAACGTCGCCGTGCTGCTCGAGCCCCTGACGGTGGCGGAGAAGGGAATCACGCAGGCCTACGAGATCCAGCGGCGGCTCCGCGTGTGGCGTCCGCGGCGAGCCGCGGTCATGGGGGCGGGCACGATCGGGTTGCTCGCGACTCTCATCCTTCGCCTGCGCGGTTTGGCCGTCACGACGTTTGGCCTGACGCCGCAGCCGTACCTGAATTCCGACCTGCTCGAAGAGCTGGGCGCTCGTTACGTCTCGACGCAAGAGACTCCGCTCCTCGAGGAGGCGGGCAGGAGCGGTCCCTATGACATCATCTTCGAGGCGACCGGGTTTTCCCCGGTCGTCTTCGAGAGCATGCGGGCGCTGGGAAAGAACGGGGTCCTCGTCCTGTCGAGCGTCACCGGCGGAAACCGCGAAGTCACGGTCCCGGCGGACAGGATCAACCTCGAGTTCGTGCTCGGAAACAAGGTCATGGTCGGCACGGTCAACGCCAACCGCGAGTACTTCGAGAGCGGAGTGAAGGACATGGCGCAGGCCGAGTCGCAGTACACCGGGTGGCTCTCGAAGCTCCTGACGCATCCGGTGCGCGGGCTCGAAAGCTACGGGCAGCTCTTCGAGAATCTGAACGGGGCGAAGGGCGCCATCAAGGTCTTCTGCGAGATCGCCGAGCCATGAGCGCCAAAGCGGGCGCGCGGGCGGAAGAGCTTCGTCTGGAAGAGGACACGGCCCGGCGGCGCAACTGGAAGCGCTGGGGGCCCTATCTCTCCGAACGGCAGTGGGGAACCGTGCGCGAGGACTATTCGGAGTACGGAACCGCCTGGGATTACTTTCCCCACGACCAGGCCCGCAGCCGCACCTACCGCTGGGGGGAGGATGGGCTGCTCGGAATCACGGACCGGGAAGGGCGCCTTTGCTTCGCGCTCGCTCTCTGGAACGGCCGTGATCCGATTCTGAAGGAACGCATCTTCGGCCTAACGGGATCGGAGGGGAACCACGGGGAGGACGTCAAGGAGAGCTACTTCTATCTCGATTCGACGCCGACCCACTCCTACATGAAGGCGCTCTACAAATACCCGCAGGCGGGGTTTCCTTACGCACGGCTGGTCGAGGAGAACCGTCGGCGCGGCAAGCACGACCCCGAGTTCGAAATCGCGGATGCAGGCGTCTTCGACGATGGCCGCTACTTCGACATCTTCGCCGAGTACGCGAAGACTTCTCCGGACGACGTCTTGATCCGCATCACGGTCGCCAACCGCGGGCCGGAGGCGGCGAAGCTGGACCTCCTGCCGACGCTCTGGTTTCGCAACACCTGGTCCTGGGGGCGGACGGGGGAGGGCTATTGGGCCAGGCCCTCGATCGCCGCCGAGACTGGAAACGTCCTCGTCGCCGATCACGAGGACCTCGGGCGGTTTCGCCTGTACGTCGAGGAGAAGCCGGTAATGCCGGAGTTGCTCTTTACCGAAAACGAGACAAACGCGGCACGGCTCTTTGGCAGCGCCAACACGAGTCTCTACGTGAAGGATGCCTTCCATGAGTACGTCGTCGGCGGCCGAAGGGATACGGTCAATCCGGGCATGACCGGTACGAAGGCCGCCACGCTCTACCGGCTCGAAGTTCCGCCGCGAGGTGAGGCCGTCGTCCGCCTGCGCCTCTCGGCCGACTCGGAAGCGCCGCGCCAGCCTTTCGGCCCGGAATTCGATCGCGCGTTCGGAGCGCGGATGGCCGAGGCGGACGCCTTCTACGAATCGCGCCTCCCGGCCGACCTGACGCAAGAAGAGCGCCGTGTCGCGCGGCAGGCCTATGCGGGCCTTCTCTGGACCAAGCAGTTCTTCCACTTCTCTGTGAAGGACTGGCTCGAAGGAGATCCGTCGCAGCCGTCTCCGCCGGAGGCCCGCAGGCGCGGCCGCAACTCGGCCTGGACGCACCTCTACAACCGCGACGTCATCTCGATGCCGGACAAGTGGGAGTACCCGTGGTACGCCGCCTGGGACCTCGCGTTTCACATGGTGCCGTTTGCGCGGATCGATCCCGATTTTGCCAAGCAACAGCTGATCCTCCTTCTGCGCGAGTGGTACATGCACGGGAACGGACAGATCCCCGCCTACGAGTGGGCGTTTTCGGACGTGAATCCTCCGGTCCACGCCTGGGCCGCCTGGCGCACGTACAAGATCACCGGCGTGAAGGGGAAGCGCGACCGTATCTTCCTGGCGCGCGTCTTCCAGAAGCTCCTCATCAACTTCACCTGGTGGGTTAACCGCAAGGACCCGGAGGGGAAAAACCTCTTCGCCGGCGGGTTCCTCGGCCTGGACAACATCGGCGTGTTCGACCGCTCGGCCGCGCTGCCGACGGGCGGGCACCTGGAGCAGGCGGACGGAACCGCGTGGATGGCCTTCTTCTGTGCCACGATGCTGTCCATGGCGCTCGAGCTCGCCAGCGAGGACCCCGCCTACGAAGACGTCGCTTCGAAGTTTTTCGAGCACTTCGTCTCGATCGTGGACGCGATGAATACGCTGGGCGGGATGGGACTCTGGGACGAGCAGGACGGCTTCTACTACGACCAGCTCCACGTGGACGGCGAGCACATTCCGCTCAAGGTGCGCTCGATGGTGGGCTTGATCCCGCTCTTCGCCGTCGAGATCCTGGAAGAGGACGTGATGGCGAAGCTCCCCGGATTCCGCCGGCGTATGCAGTGGTTCCTGGAGAATCGGCCCGACCTCGCACGCAGCATCTCCTACATGGCCTGCTCGACGGAGACCGGCGACTGCCATCGCCTCCTAGCGATCCCGTCCCGGGAGCGACTCGAGCGCGTGTTGCGGTATCTCTTAGACGAGTCGGAATTCCTTTCGCCCTACGGGATCCGCGCGGTCTCGCGCATCCATCGCGAGCGGCCCTATGCGTTCCGCGTCGGCGACCAGGAGCACCGGGTCGAATACGATCCGGGCGAGTCTACGACTGGTCTCTTCGGAGGCAACTCCAACTGGCGCGGGCCGATCTGGTTCCCGGTCAATTACCTCCTCGTCGAGGCGCTGCAGCGCTACCATCATTTCTACGGAGACGGGTTGAGAGTCGAGTGCCCGACGGGATCGGGCGTCTTCATGAACCTCGCGCAGGTCTCACGGGATCTCGCCCGGCGCCTCGCCTCCCTCTTTCTTCCGGATGGGCGGGGCCGGCGCCCCTGCCACGGGGAAGACGACCGCTTCGCGAGCGACCCCGACTGGCGCGACCTGGTCCTTTTCCACGAGTACTTCCACGGAGACACCGGGCGCGGTGTCGGAGCGAGCCACCAAACCGGCTGGACGGCGCTCGCGGTGCGGTGCCTCGAGGACCTCGCGGCGGAGCGAAGGGAAAAGAAAACGGCGGGGAAGGCCACGCCGGTCCTCGCGAGGCGGCCGGTCGCCGGAAGCGGCGAGGTGCGATCGGCTGTGAAACGCTCAGTGTGAGGACGAGAATGGAAGCATGAGCGCGACGACGGTCGAGACGGTCATTCACGCGCCCGCCACCCGCCGGGTCGTGGTCAAGCACCACGCCCTGGTCCGATTGTCACACTGGGCCAACGTGCCCCTGCTCTTCGGCCTCATCGTGACCGGGCTCTCGATCTACTGGGCCGCGCCCGTCTATCAGCATCCGCCGGATCGGGTGACGCGCTCGACCGACTACATCGCGGACGTCGGAACCTGGATCGTCAAGCACGTGCCCGGCGCCGGCTCGGCAAAAGACCCCGGTGATTGGATCTATGACCGCCTCGGTCTCGGGACCTTCAGCCTGGCTCCGGCGCTCCGGCTCCACTGGTTCTTCGCGTATCTCTTCATGGCAAACGGTCTCCTTTACATCCTCGGGCTCGCGCTGGGGGACGGATACAAGGCGCTCCTGCCGCGCTCTTCCGACGTGCCGGAAGCCCTCCGGATGATCCGCTACTACATCGGCGTCGTTCCGGCGAAGCTCTTGCGCCGTCCCTGGCCTCATCCGTCGGTCGGTTCCAAGTACAACGCGCTCCAGCGCGGGGCGTACTTCTTGATGCCGTTACTCGGAATCCTCGCCGTCGCCAGCGGCTGGGCGATCCACAAGCCGGTACAACTGCCGTGGCTCGAGAGACTCTTCGTCAACTACAACGGCGCGCGCTTCGTTCACTTCTGGGTCATGGTGGCGTTCGCCGCCTTCGTCGTTCCGCACGTCGTTCTCGTAATCGTCGATGGGTGGGACACGTTCCGCTCGATGGTGACGGGGTGGTCAGAGCGCCTGAGGGAGGGCCATGGAAGAGACTGAGCGGCCCAAGAACGAGGCTGCACAACTATCGTCGAAGGACGCTCCTGAGCCGCCGGCGATGGAAGAACCTGCCGAGACGACAGCTGCAGGGACCGCTGACCAGGAATCGAAAGTCGGCACCGGCATGCCCCTGACTCCGCCCCTCTCCCCGGAGGAGAGGGAGGAAGACGCGGTGGTCCCTCCGGAGGCACCGCCGCCGGCGAGACCATCCCCACCGGTCAGGCGGAGGATCCCTTTCGCTGAGAGGTTGCGGGAGCCCGGCGAGATCCCGATTGAGTTGCCGGCGTCGAAGGTGCGCGCCCGGACGCGGCGCGACTTCCTGTTGCTCGGAGCCGGGGCGCTCGTCGCCGCGGGAGGACTCTGGTGGCTGCTTCCCGACGGAACGAGGAGGAGACACCTGACCCCGGGACTGCGGGACTGGATCGACTCGCTCGAGGCTCGGCTGGGAGCCAATCCCGAGCGCCGCGAGAGATTCCTCAACAGCGCACTGACCTTCGACGACGACGTGGCCGAGGCTCTCTACTCCCCCGATCGCTCGGTCCGGACCTACTCGAAGTCCCGGGTCATGCCGCTGCGAAACAACTACGGGGGCATGACACCCGATCCGGACTACATCCCGGGCTGGACACTCACGGTCTCGGGGCTCGCTTCGGGCCGGGTCGAACGGCTGACGATCGCCGACCTTCTCACGCGGCTTGCGCGGCACGACCAGGTCACGCGGCTCTGTTGTGTGGAAGGCTGGAGCATGGTCGCCTGGTGGGGAGGCCTGCGCTTCGCCGACTTCCTGCGGGCATACCCCCCGGCTCCGGGCGCGCGCTGGGCTCGCCTCGACTCCGCCGTCAATCTCGACTCGGCGGGGAACTCGGATCCCTATTACGTCTCGATCGATCTGCCAACCGCGCGCCATCCGCAGACACTTCTGGCCACGCACGTCTCTGGACGTCCCCTCCCGGTCGAGCACGGGGCGCCGCTGCGCCTGCTCGCGCCGATGAAGCTCGGGTTGAAGAACATCAAGGCGATCACGTCCATCGTCTACTCCGCCGACGAACCCGCCGACTACTGGAATGAGCAGGGTTACTCGGAGTACGACGGGTTGTGATGCGACTGCCGCTGTTGACTACCGCCGCCGCCGGACTCCTCCTGGGAATTGGTCTGCTTCTCGCATCGGACAAGGACGCGGCGCCTCTCGCCACGGCCGGGCCGGGCCCGGGCGGCGCGATGAAGCTCTCGCTCGCGCCGGACCTCTCCTTCACGGACGACTCCTCGAGCAACTTCCCGATCCGGGGCGAGAACCTCGGGGACGGGAAGATCGCGTCCGACCGGCCGACCGCGATCTTCTTCGGGACGTCTCACTGCTGGAACACCAACCGCGAGGCGGAGCGCTTCGTCGCGCTGGCCGGTAGGCAGAAGGACGCGGTCCGGTTCCTCGTCGTGGACCTGGATCATCCTTCCCGCGAACAGAAGCCGCTCGTTTCTCGCTTCTATCGCGGCTCCATCCCGACGCTTGCCTTTCTCGACGCCTCCGGTAAGGCGGTCTACAACCAGTCCGGCGAGACGGCGAGTCGCCGCGGCGACACTTCGGGCCTCGAAGAGATCCTCCGGAGAGCGCGCTGACCCAGGATTCCACATCCCGGCTCACGCGTCTCTCGTGAGGAGGGCGATCGCGTCGCACGCGATGACGGATTCCTCGTCGGTGGCGAGGGCCCACAGGTCGATCTTCGAATCCTCGGCCGAGATGCGTCCGTCTCCCTCGCGCTGTTTGTCGTTGCGGGACGGATCGAGCCGGATGCCGAACTCTTCGAGGCCGCCCAGCATCGCCGCGCGGATCCCCGGCATGTGCTCGCCGATGCCGCCGCCGAAGAGGACCGCGTCGGCCCGCCCCAGGACGGCGAGGTAGGCGCCGAGGTACTTGCGCGCGCGGTAGGCGAAGAGATCGAGCGCAAGCCGGGCCCGGGCGTCGCCGGCGTTCGCCGCATGCTCGACCTCACGCGCGTCGCGAGAAACCCCCGAGACTCCCGCCAGGCCGGAGCGCTCGTTCAACCACGTGACGATCTCATCGGCCGCAACGGCCTCGCGCCTGGCGAGGTAGGGAACCAGAGCGGGATCGGCGTCTCCGGAGCGCGTGCCCATGACGAGTCCTTCGAGCGGCGTGAAGCCCATCGACGTATCCACGGATCGGCCCCCTTCGATGGCACAGGCTGAAGCTCCGTTGCCCAACTGGAAGGCGATGAGCTTGAGGCTTTCGGAGGGACGGCCAGAGATCCTGACGTACTTTTCCATCAGCGACCGGAAGGCGGTGCCATGGAAGCCGAAGCGCCGCACACCGTGCCGCGAGGCGAGGTCGCCGGGGATGGCGTAAGAGGAGGCGCGCTCCGGCATCCGGCGGTGGAAGGCGGTGTCGAAGACCGCGACCTGCGGGAGATCCGGCCGCTCGCCCCGGCAAGCCTTGATGACGGAGAGGGCGCGCGCGTTGTGGAGCGGCGCAATCTCGCCCAGGTTCTCGAGCGCGCCGAGGGTCTCCTCGTCTAACCGAACGGGGTCGGAAAAGCGATCTCCTCCGTGGACGATCCGGTGGGCGACGGCGTTGAAACGGGCGGCGGCGTCGTCCGAGGAGAGACGTGAGAGAGCCTCCGCCGCGGCGCGGGGGTGGTCCGGCGGCCCCGAGTCCTCGCCGATCCTCTCGATGGACCCCGAGGCGAGCGTCCGAATTGCTTCGTCTCTCTCCGGCGCCGCCTCGATCACCCGGTACTTCAGGGATGAGCTACCGGAGTTGAAGACGAGGACCCTCATCGTCGATTCCCGGCTAATCCTCGCCCCCGAAGAAGGTCTCCTTCTCGGCCTCCACCTTGAGAGTCGTCTTCTCGATCGACTCCGCTGACCGGATCTCGATAGTGTACTTGCCGGGCGGAAGGTATCGCTTGCGCGTCGCGCGCAACGGGTCGGCGAGCAGGCCGTAGATCTCCGGGTCGAGCGGTCTGGGAGGTCCGGCCGCCGGATGGTCGTCCTCGGGCTTGCCGGCGTCCTCCTCCTCGTCCTCATCTTCATCGGACGCGGGCTTCTTCGCGGTAGCGGGAGCCTTCCCGGCGGGCTTCCCGGACCTCGAAGCGGCGGGGGCGGCGTCCTTCTTCTTCTCGCTGTCGCCCTCCTTCTTCTGCTCTTCGTCCGCAGCCTTCTCCTTTTCTTTTTCCTTCTCCTTCTCCCTTTCTTTCTCTTTCGCGAGCGCCTTCTCGCGCGCCTTCGCTTCGGCGCTGTCGGCGAGTTTCACGTCGGCCGAGAGGTCGTACTCGACGACGTTCATCCCGCGACGCGAGGTCCCGTCCAGCTCCTTCCAGAGCATGCCGTTCTCGTCCTTCACCGCCAGCTTGACCGGCGCGCCGCCTCTGGCCCAGTAGGCAATCCGGACGGTCGGCTCGATACGGAAGAAGGGAGTCCACGGGTTCTCGCCGTATCCGCGGCGAAGACTCTCCTTGACTGTCTTGACGGGGAAGACGCTGAGCGCGTCGGAGGCGACACCGTCCTTCAGCTTCCGCAAGGGCGCCGCCTCGGCGACGTAGACGCTCCGCCCGTGCGTTCCGACGACGAGGTCGCCCGAACGCGGCTCGACGACGAGATCCTGCACGGCCACCCGCGGAAGCCCTCCCGTCATCGCCGTCCAGGTCGCGCCGCGGTCGAGCGACACGAAGACGCCCGAATCGGTGCCGAGATAAAGGAGGTGCCTGGCCTTCGGATCCTCGCGGATGACGTTGACCGGCTCGGCAAGACCCGCGGCCAGCGACTGCCAGGTCTTGCCGTAGTCGGTCGAGCGAACGACGTAGGGAGCGAACTCGTCGTTGCGGTATCCGCTCTGCGTCGCGTAGACCGTCCCCTCGTCGAAGGCCGAGGCGAGGACGCGCGTCACCCAGCGGTCCTTCGCCAGGCCCCTGGACAGGTCCGTCCAGCTTGCGCCCCCGTCGCGCGTGCCCCAGACCTTCCCTTCATCGGTGCCGGCGTAGATCACGCCGAACTTTTTGGGCGACTCGGAGATCGTCGTGATGGTCCCGAAGGGGATATCCCCCTGCTCGGGGTTGGAGGTCAGGTCTTCCGAGATGGCGGTCCAGGTGTCGCCCCGATCGAAGGAGCGGTAGAGCCTGTTCGCGCCGTAGTAGAGGATGTCGCGCGAGTGCGGCGAAAGGAGGAAGGGCGTGATCCAGTTGTACCGCAGCGGCTTCTCCTTCTTTTTTGCGGACAGCTCCGGCCGCGGGCGGATGCTCGTCCGCTCTCCGGTCTTGACGTTCAGCCGCGCCGCGATGCCGAACTGCAGCGCCGCATAGACGACGTTAGGGTCTTTCGGGTCAATGACGACGCAGCTCCCGTCTCCTCCGTAGATCGACTTCCAGACCTGAGGATCGGTCTTGCCGTACCGGTAGATCGAGGGGCCGCGCATCACGCCGTTGTCCTGCAGTCCTCCGACGATGTTGTAGGGATCGGCGCTGTCCACGGCGATGATGGTGAACTGTCCGACCGGCAGGTTGTTGATCTTGGTCCAGGTCTCGCCGTAGTCGTAGGAGACATTGATCCCGCCGTCGTTGCCGATCGCCAGGCGCTGCGGCGCCTTCGGGTCGATGAAGATCGCGTGGTAGTCGCCGTGAACGCCGCGGCCGCCGATCCCTTTCCAGGTCTTCCCTCCGTCCGTCGAGGTCAGCATGGGGACCCCCTGGATGTACACGCGCTCGGGGTCGGTCGGGTCCACCGCGACGCGGCCGAAGTAATAGCCGTAGCTGTGGAAGACCTTGTCGATGCGCCCGTCGTGCGTCCGCTTCCAGGTGGCGCCGCCGTCATCGGAACGGTAGACCTCGGTCGCGACAACCTCGTTTTCGAAAATCTCCCGGTTGGCGTCCCGCATGTAGGCAACGAGATCCGCGATCGTGATGCGGCCCGCCTTGACGTCCTTCTTGAGTCTCGCGGGCTTCAAGGCCTTCGGGAAGTCGTTTCGCCGCAGGAAGCGCGCGATGACCGCGTCATCGAGCTTCGCGAACCCCTCCGCGGTCATCTTCTTCAGCCGCCGCGGCGTCAGCTCTCCCGGCGGCGTCTCCTCGTCGAAGACCTCGGACTCGGGCCTTCGCGCCTGGTTGTCGAGGACCGCGTACACGGTTTGCGGGCGCGAGGCGGCGATCGAGAGCCCGATCCGTCCGACCGTCCCTCCGGTCGGGAGACCGCCCGACAGGCGCTTCCAGGTCCTTCCGGAATCCTCCGATTTCCAGATGCCGCTGCCGGGGCCGCTCTCCAGGAAGTTGGCGGCCGTGCGGGCGCGCTCCCACGTCGCGGCGTAGAGGACGTCGGGGTTCTTCGGGTCCTGAGCCAGGTCGATGGCGCCGGTGCGTTCGTCCACGAAGAGCGTCTTCGCCCAGGTCTTGCCGCCGTCGCGCGTCACGAAGACGCCGCGCTCGGGATTCTCGGTGTAGAGGTGTCCGACCGCGGCGACATAGACGGTCTCCGGGCTGCGAGGGTCCACCAGTACCTTGCCGATGTGATGCGTGTCGGCCAGACCGATCGCCTGCCAGGTCTTTCCGCCGTCGGTCGTCTTGAACATCCCCGCACCGGCGTAGGAAGTCCGGCTCGAGTTGCTCTCGCCCGAGCCGGCGTAGATAGTCTTGCCGTCGGCGTCCGCGAGGGCGAAGGAGCCGATCGTCAGCGTCGGCCCGCCGTCGAACAGGGGAGTCCACGCGCCGCCGCGGTCATCGGTGCGCCAGAGGCCGCCCGAGGCGAAGCCGACGAGGAGCGAGTCCGGATGGTTGGACGGCGCCGCGACTTCCACGACGCGGCCTCCCTGGACCTCTGGCCCGACATTGCGGAAGCGGATCTCGGAGAGAAGCGATGCCTTCTCCATCTCGAGCCGCTTTTCGTACCCGGCCTGCCTCGCCGCGGCTCCCATGCCGAGGCGCCGCGGATGGAACTTCTGGCGCTCCTGCTCCTTGGTCAGGAGCGGCTTCTCGTCGGCGAGGAGGAGGGGCGCCGAAAAGACGAAGGCGCTAAGTACGAGCGGCCAGACGAAACAGGACTTACGCAAGGAGACCTCTCGGATGAATCGGGTTTGTGAGCAGGCATCAAACCTATTTCTCGCGAGCCCCGGCGTCAATTGGAGGGCGATGTCATCCCGAGCACAGCGAAGGATCTGCCCCCGTCTTCTCCTTTACGGAGCACTTGGACGCTTCGCGCTCAGAATGACAGTCGGACTAACTCGGTTGTTGCGCCAGGAGTGCCTTCAGGTCCTGCTGCCACACCGCAGGCCAGGAGTGCGTGCCGTGGCCTCGCGTCTCCGGACCGGCGGGTATCAGGACATACCGGCCCTTCTTGACGTGAGGCATGAGCTTCTCCATCAGACCCAGCTCCGGCGGATTCACCACGTCGTCGGCGAAATTGATGGCGAGGACCGGCGCGATGATGTTTTCCAGTTCCGGCGACGGGTCGTAGTCCCGCGAGGCTTCGAAGGCGTAGAGGAAGTCGTTGGCATCGGCACCGGAGCCGCGCGCTCGCATCTGCTCCGCCAGAAACCTGTCCGCCTCGTCCCGCGTGGGTGCGGCCTTCTGCCACTGGGAGGGGCTTGAGATCATGAAGAGAAGGACCTGCAAGGCGGCGGTCAGGCCCCGGGGCTGCGCCGCGTAGTCGCCGTTCTTCCAGTCCGGGTCGCCCCGGATGTCGTCGCTGACCATCTTGCGGAACATCCGGTTGCGCCCGGCGATCTGCGCCGGCACGCAGGCGAGCGGTACGAGGGCGTCCATGAAGTCCGGGTATTTCTCTCCCCACATCCATGTATGCATGCCGCCCATCGAGGTGCCGATCACCAGACGCAGGTGATTCACATGCAACCCCTCGGTGATCAATCGGTGTTGCGCCACGACCATGTCGTCGTAGGTGTAACGGGGAAAGCCCGCACGCTGTCCATCCGAAGGCTTCGAAGACTCTCCGTGCCCGATGCCGTCGGGCAGGATCAGGAAATACCTTGTGGCGTCGAGGAGCTGGCCCGGGCCGAAGAGGACGCCCGCGAAGTTGTCCGCGAGAAACGCCTTGCCCGAGCCGGTCGTGCCATGGAGGAGGAGGACAGCGTTGCGGACGACGCCCCTGGCGTCGCGCCGTGAGGTCCCGATCGTGCGGTAGTGGATCTTCAGTTCCGGGAGTGTCTCCCCGCTGATGAACTTGAAATTGTGGATGACGAAGTCGCCGGAGACGGGCTCGGGGTAGGAATTGGCGAGGGCCGAAAAAGACGCCGCGAGAAGAACCGTGGCTGCGATGGAGAATGTCCTCATCTCCTTATTTTGCTCGAGAAGACAGCTCCCTCGCCCAACCCTCTCCCCCCGCGCTGCGGGGGGAGAGGGGAAAGAGGCATCAGAAGCGCCAAGTCAGCTCGGCGGAGAAGCGGCGGGGAGGGGCGACGTAGAACTGGCTGTCGCCGATCTCGCTGTCGGCCACATAGTGGCGGCTGTCGCCGAGGTTCCGGCCGACGACGGCGATCCGGCCGAAGGGGAAATCCCAGGAGACGCCGGCGTCGGTCTCGTAGAACGGGTCGGTCCAGAAGGTGTTGCGCCGGTTCAGAGGGCGCTGCGACTGGTGGCGCACCGACACGAAGGCGCCGGGACCGGTCGCTCTCGAGTACGAGACGCCGACGTTCCACATATCGCGCGGGACGAGCTCCAGCCGCTTTCCGTCCACGACGCGCAGGTCCCCGTCGGGAGTGAAGAAGGAGAACTTGATGAAGCGGGCGTCGTGGTGGGCATAACCGGCGGAGAGCCGGAATCCCTCGGCAAAGGGGGGCAGATAGCCCGCCTCGATCTCCATCCCCTGGAAGCGCTCGCTGCCGGCATTGGTCAGCGACGGCTCGCCGTTGACGTCCGGGACGCTGACGACCAGGTTTTCGAAGATCATGTGGAAGAGCGAGACGTCGAAGGAGAGAGTCCCGTCCAGCCACCGTGTCTTGACTCCCACCTCGCCGGAGCGGGTCCTTTCCGGATCCAGGATCTTCGCGGATTCCGCTTCCGAGAGATTCGGGGCGGCCGGCTTGAAGGCGCTCCTGGCCGAAACGTAGAAGTTGACGGCGTTCGCGGGGCCGGAAGAGGCTTCGACCGCCCGGAAGAGTGCCGAGACGCCTCCGGAGAACTGGCCGTCGTGGCGGCTGTCGTCGACGATGTCGGGGGTGGGGGTGCCGATCTCTTGTTGGAACACGTGCAGAGTCTCGGAGACGCTGTCGTAGCGAGCGCCGCCCGTGAACGTCAGGCTCGGGATTGGAGTCCACTCGTCGTTGACGTAGAAGCCGAAGAACGTCCGGCGGTCGTTGAAGTTGCGGTTGTCGCCGAACGGGATGTCCTCGAGTTTCGGGACAACGGGATGAGGTCCGAGCGTCAGGTCGAAGTCGAAGCCGCGGCCGTCGGCAGACGTGCAGCCCCACGTCACGGCCGCGCCGCCGACCACCCGGTGCTTGCCGGCCGCGGCGAATTCCGCCACGATGCGCGCGTCGTCGAAGAGGGTCGTCTCGTGGGGCTTCAATAAGACTCCCTCGGCCTCGGCGGTCACGCCGTCGGAAGCGCCCGGGAAGGAGCGGACCGAGATCTGGTCGTCGCGCGCGGCGCCGAGCGTGTTCTCGAAGCGGAGGCCGGTCGAGATCGGGAGCGAGAGCGCCGAAGAGAGCGCCCAGACGCGGTGATCCTGGCGGGCGCCGTCCACGGCGTAGTTGCGGTCGACCTCGAAGCCGGGCAGCGGTTCCCCCGCGTCCACGGGGAGCGGGGACCCGAAGTGCTGCGTGTCGCGGTAGGCCGTCAAGTTGAAGCCGAGGGACGTCTGCCCCCACTTCTTCTCGCCGGAGAGGTTGAACCGGTCGGTCGCGTACTCGGTGCGGTCCTGCCAGCCGTCGCCCCGGGCAATGGAGCCGAAGGCGCGCAGCGTGAAGTCGCGGCCGATCGGCGCGGAATAGTTCGCAGCACCAAAGCGGTCCGAGAAGGAGCCGCCGCCGATGCGCAGCGCGCCCCCCGCGCCGCCACGCCGCGTGAAGATCTGGATCATCCCGGCGAAAGCGGAGACTCCGTAGAGGGTCCCCTGGGGTCCGCGGACGATCTCGATGCGCTCGATGTCTTCGACGGGGATCTGTGACAGCGACGGGTTGAAGGGCCCGCCGACCGGAACGCCGTCCACAGTGACGAGAAGCGCGTCGAATTCCTTCAGGCCCCAGAGACCGATGTTGGCCAGGCGCGGGCCGTTGTCGGACCCGTTGGCCGTGTCGAGGCCGGTGACATCCTGCAGCGCGTCGGCCACGGTGCGGGCGCCGCGGCGGCGCAGCTCCTCGCCGGTGACGACCGACACGGCGCCCGGCACGTTGACGGGATCTTCGGCGCCCTTCGTCGCCGAGACGACGACGTGCTCGGTCGTCGAGAGCGGAGTCGGAGCGGGGGTCGGGGCCGGAGCCTG
>WNGB01001041.1_pt1 | contig 77136 bp, 75 predicted proteins | sample 5400681 | NCBI WGS metagenome assembly WNGB01 (sample SAMN13153367, study PRJNA577476) | soil metagenome | isolation source: 115 cm soil or saprolite under grassland replicate 2 | place: USA:California | collected 2016-06-15 | reverse complement strand
CGCGCCTATGCGGTGGCGCGGGCGTTCCGGCCGCTGCTGGTCAATTCGGTGGTCGGCTTCATCGGGCCGGAATATCTGTTCGACGGCAAGCAGATCATCCGCGCCGGGCTGGAGGACCATTTCTGCGGCAAGCTCATGGACGTACCGATGGGCGTCGACGTCTGCTACACCAACCACGCCAAAACGGACCAGGACGACATGGACACGCTGCTGACCCTGCTGGTCGCCGCCGGCGTCAACTTCGTGATGGGCGTGCCCGGCGCCGACGACATCATGCTGGGTTACCAGAGCACGTCGTTCCACGATGCGCTCGCCATGCGCGATCTGCTGGGCCGCCGCCCGGCGCCGGAATTCGAGGCCTGGCTGCAACGGCAGGGTCTGACGGATAGCTCGGACCGCATCCGCCCGCGCGCCATGCCGTTGCGGTTTCGTGCCCTGCTGCCGGCGTGACGGACGACATCATGACCCGCGAGCAGCCCCCGCAATCCGCTCCACCGCGACCGGTTCCGGAACGCGGCGAGACCCAGGACGTCTGGGCCGGTCTGCGCCAGCACACGGTCGCGCGGATCGGGCTCGCGCGCTGCGGCGCGTCGCTCGCCACCCGACCGCTGTTGGATTTGCGGCTGGCCCACGCCCGCGCACGCGACGCCGTGCACGAGCAGTTGGATGAAGCCCGGCTGCTCGCCGAGTTGGCGGAGCTCGGTCTGCCGGTGCTGAGCGTCGCCAGCCTGGCGCAAGATCGGCAGCGCTACCTGATGCGTCCCGATCTCGGCCGCCTGCTGGCCGCGGACGCCGAGGCGGTGCTGGCGCCGCACGGCAACCGCGACCACGACGTGGCGTTCGTCGTCGCGGACGGCTTGTCGGCGCGCGCCGTGCAGACCCATGCCCGGCCGTTGTTGGCAGCAGCGCTGCCCGCGCTCCGTGCCGAGGGCTGGCGGATCGCGCCGCTGGTCGTCGCCCGGCAAGGCCGGGTCGCCATCGGCGATCCGATCGCGGCCGAATTGCGCGCCGCCATCGTCACCGTCCTGATCGGCGAGCGGCCGGGTCTGTCCGCGCCCGACAGCATGGGCGCCTACCTGACCTGGCGACCGGGACCGGACACCACCGATGCGGACCGCAACTGCATCTCCAACATCCGGCCCGAGGGCGTCGGCTACGCGGATGCCGCCTTCAAGCTGCTGCATCTGCTGCGCGCCATGCGTTCGCGCCGGATGTCGGGCGTGCGGCTCAAAGACGATTCCGACCGCCTGCTGATCGCCGATCATCCATAATCGAAATGGTGCGCCAAGCAGGATTCGAACCTGCACTGTGCTCCTTCTGAGAGAGCCGCCTCCTACCGGTTGGGCTATTGGCGCGGGCTGGAGCCGGCTGCGTGAGTCGAACACGCGACTTCCGCGTTACGAGGGCGGCGCTCTGCCGTCTGAGCTAAGCCGGCGAAAAATAAAAAAATGACCAGCGGCGGCGCTCCCGCAATCGAAAGCGACCTTGCAACAGGGACTACCGCTCCGAGCAGAGCGCGGCGCCGCTGGCCAATTCTGGACGTTCACGATGTCAAACAGCAAAGCTTCCACGTTCGCCGAAACGATGAGTTTCGACGCAGAGACTCGCATGCACGTAACCTTCACGCGGACCGCGTCACGCGCGCCGCGTCACCACCGATCGCCGACACGCGATGCGCGCGCGTCCGAGCGCGGACGATGCGCGTGGCGTGAAAGCGAAAACCTTTGTATTAGAGAGCTTTGTCGGGCCATTCGGTCCCTCCTGCCTGCTCGGCGGAGGGGTTTGGCCCGCCGCCGGTTAGTCCGGTTTTCTTAAACCCGATCCGGGTTGCTTGGTTTGTGATAGGAAACCGCCACTCATCGCGCATACGCAGCCGCAATCGCTCGACCGATAATTCGGTCGGGCGGCGGCGGCGCGGAGCGCGATATGTGTGCCTATTCGGCGCATCGGGTTTCTCATCTTGCCGCTGATATAGTGGCTCGGCGGCAGTTCGCCAGCCGGAGTCCGGCTAGCTGGGCGTCGGCGTATGACAGAACTCTTTGACAAAATCAAGGTCGTGCCGATCGAAGTCGCGCGCGCGTGATAAATCGGCCACGCCATCGACGACTGTGCGACCGCTATGGAAGCCGCCGCCAAGGGAGAACGCCGCACGGCGCTAGGCTTCGGACGCAATGGTTCATAGAATGTGAATGCAAGAAGGTGGCTGACACCCGCGCCCCAAGGAAACGCAAGATGTTCGGACAACCAATGCTGCTTGCAGCGCCGCTGCTCGCGTCGCTCGTCGTCGCGAGCACGACGCCGGCCGCAGCCCAAGCCGATACCCTTGCCGGCAAGTCGGTGCAAATGATCATCGGCTTTGGCGCCGGCGGCGGCTATGACCTGTGGGGCCGCACGCTCGGCCGCCACATCGGCAAGCATCTGCCCGGCAATCCCAACGTGGTCCCGCAGAACATGCCGGGCGCCGGCAGCTACACCGCCGCGAGCTACATCTTCAACATCGCGCCGAAGGACGGCACCGCGCTCGGCATCATCGCGCGCGATGCCGCGCTCGGGCCGCTCACCGGCGCCACCGGGGCACGCTTCGATCCCACCAGGCTGTCGTGGATCGGCACCCCGACCAAGGAGACCAACGTCTGCATCGCGTTCCACACCGCGCCGGTGAAGACCGTGCAGGACCTCTACGACAAGCAACTGATCCTGGGCGATACCGGGCCGGGCACCGGCACGCGATCGTATCCGAAGGTACTCAACGAAATCCTCGGCATGAAGTTCAAGCTGGTCGGCGGGTTTCCGTCTTCGGCCGAGGTGTTTCTGGCGATGGAGCGCGGCGAGGTCGACGGCATCTGCGAAAGCCTCGACAGCATCAAGAACCGGCGCCCCGACTGGATCCCGACCGGGAAGGTCGCGATCCTGTTTCAAGGCGGCGAGCAGCCGAACCCCGAGCTCAAGGGCGTTCCATTCGTGCTCGACCTCGCCCGCACCGACGAGCAAAGGAAGACGATCGAATTTCTCTACGCCGGACAGGGCATCGGGCGTCCGTTCGTGGCGCCGCCCGACCTGCCGGCCGACCGGCTGAAAATGCTGCGCGACGCCTTCAACGCGACCATGAAGGATGCGGACTTCGTCGCCGAGACGAAAAAGTCGAAGCTCGAGCTGGAGCCGGAGGACGGCGAGCATCTGGCGGCGCTGATCGCGAAAATCTACGCGACGCCCAAGCCGATCGTGGATAAAATCGGCAACCTGATCAAATAGGACGCCAAAGCGATGCAATACCGCAGAAGCGAAGCGAAGGATTACGCCCGCGAGCACTTCAAGGGCATCTGGGCGGCGGCGCTCACCCCTTTTACGCCGAAACTCGCGATCGACGAGGCCGGCTTGCGCAAGAACCTGCGCCACTGGGTCGGCGAGCTCGGCATCGACGGCGTGTTCGTCAGCGGCAAGCAAGGCGAGTTCTTCTCGATGTCGGTCGCCGAGCGCAAACGCACGTTCGACATCGCGGTCGAGGAGCTCGGCGGCCATCGCACCATCCTGTCGTGCTCCGACCAGAACCTCGACGTGGTCGTGGATCTCGCCCGGCATGCGCAGGCGATCGGCGCCGACTACATCGTCGTGCATGCGCCGGTGCTGCACTTTCTCCATGAGCAGGACGAAACGCTCTACGAGTATTACCGGACGATCAGCGAGCAGGTGGAGATCGGCATCGCGCTGTGGAGCCACCCGGACAGCGGCTATCTGATGAGCCCGGAACTGTGCGCGCGCGTGGCCGAGATTCCGAACGTAGTCGCGATCAAATACAGCGTTCCACGTGAAATGTACGCGCGGCTCACCCGGCTTGCCGGCGACAAGATCCTGGTCAGCACCGCGTCCGAGGAGGAATGGTTCGACAACATCGTCGAGCTCGGCTGGCAGCTCTATCTCTGCTCGTCGCCGCCCTATCTGCTGCAGACCAAGGTCGACCGCCGCATGCGCGAGTACACCGACCTGGCCATGCGCGGCGAGGGCGCCCGCGCCAAGGCCGTGCGCGACAGCCTCAATCCGGTGCGCGAGGCGTTCCGGCGCACGCGGCCGCCGGAGAAATTCCATTCGCATTCGAAATATTGGCAGGACCTGCTGGGCCAGGTCGGCGGCGCGGTACGCCGGCCGATGCTGGAGCTCACCGAGGCCGAGAAGGACGCCACGCGCCGCGCGTTCGAGACCTGCGGCCTCAAGCTCGCCGGCGTGCGCTCGTCGGCGGCGTGACGACAAGGGAGACAGCCATGGCGACCGGACGACTGCACGCCTTCAACTTCCAGAACTGGATCAAGGAGAATCAGCACCTGCTCAAGCCGCCGGTCGGCAACAAGAAGGTGTTCGAGGACGGCGAGATGACCGTGCAGGTGGTCGGCGGGCCGAATGAGCGCACCGATTATCACGACGATCCGGTGGAAGAGTTCTTCTACCAGCTCAAGGGCAACATGGTGCTCAAGGTGGTCGACAACGGCCAGTTCTACGACGTGCCGATCCGCGAGGGCGAGGTGTTCCTGTTGCCGCCGCATATGCGCCACTCGCCGCAACGGCCGCAGGAAGGCTCGGTCGGCCTGGTAGTCGAGGCGGCGCGGCCCGACGAGCTCGATGCCTTCGAGTGGTATTGTTTCGAATGCCACGCCCTCGTTCATCGCATCGAGGTGAAGGTCCAGCATCTGGTGAAGGACCTGCCGCCGCTCTACGACGCGTTCTACGCCGACGAGAAGGCCCGCAAATGCAAGAACTGCGGCGCCGTCCACCCCGGCAAGAAGCCGCCGGCCGGCTGGGTGAAGATTTAGGGCGTGTACTCATAAATCGAGCTTGTCGATTGCGGCTTGCTCAAGGTCCGCTCATCACCCGATAGCGACCGGATAGCGGAAATTCCGGATCGGCAGCTTCGTGCCAGGTCCGGACGTGCCGTCGCGTCTCAGGTCTTCACCTTGCCAGCCCGTCATGAGAGGCTTACTACTTCGATCACCGAAATCCCGGCGCGAGCGTTCGGGAACGGCAGGGAGGGTGTTATGCTGACACGACGAGGCTTCGCGGGTTTTGCCTCCTGCGCGATCTGCGCGGTTACGGGTTTTGTCGCCACCGAGGCATCGGCGCAGGGCGCGCCGGCCGCCACTACGACTGGCGTCACACGAAAGATCCTATCGCAGACGGACGGTCCGACGCCCGGATACGTAACGCTACTTGTGGAGGCGGAAATAGAAGCGGGAGTGACGGTCGGGCGTCACACGCATCCAGGAATCGAGTCCGCCTATGTCCTTGAAGGCGGCTTCGAGCTCCCCATTGAAGGTCAACCGACCCGCATGTTGAAGCCGGGCGATGGGTTCCAGGTGCCGGCCGCAACGCCCCATGCTGGTGGTAAGCCCGGCGCTGCGAAGTCAAGGATTTTGATCACGTACGTCGTGGAGAAGGGCAAGCCGCTCGCGTCTCCCGCCTGATCAGATCGGAGACTCCATGGCAGGGGTGAGCGTCGAGTGACGGTCCATGGGGGTAGACTGCACAATGTCGCTCGCGGTCCAAAACGCGACTTGGCGCTCGCATGGCACCGACCGCGAACAACGGCAGCGATTGGCACCGCCGTAGATCGCAGTCCACGGGGTTCGCCGACAGTCTGGCTACGGTTTCCCCCTTACGCCCGCGTGGAGCGCTCCAATGTCGGCTTTGGGTCAAACCAGTAAAGCTCAGAACGAGCAAACGTTTTCTGGTTTACCCCCGATAGCGGACCTTCGACGGCCGCGCTCGCGGCTACCCGAACCGCGATGTTGAGATCGGCTGCGGGGCCGTGATCCAAGCTTCCAAGCTGGAGTTTCGAATCATACGCTACGAACTCAATGCGCAACGCAGGCAAGCTTGCGCGGATTGCTTGAACTTGTCTGCGTGCGCTCGGCCGGAATGACGGCGTCACCCAATCCGATACTTCTCGACCGCCTTCTTATCCCACGTGAGGCCGTTGCCGGGCCGGTCGGGAACCACGGCGAACCCGTCGACGATCGCAAGCGGCTGCTCGACGATCTTGTCGGCCCAATCGACATATTCGAGGAAATGGCAGGTGGGCGTCGCCGCCAGCAGATGCGCGCTCACCTCGGGAAACAGGTGTGACGACATCTCGATGCGATGGGTGGCGGCGAGCGCGGCGGCGCGCTGCCAGCCGGTGACGCCGCCGATGCGCTCGAGATCGGGCATCACGTAGTCGGCGGCGCCGGCTGCGAGCGCGACCGCCAGCGCGGCGCTTTCGGAAAAATTCTCGCCGATCTGGATCGGCGTCGCCAGCTCGCGCACGAGGATCGCATTGCCCGCATAGTCGTCGTGACGGATCGGCTCCTCGAGCCAATAGATGCCTTCCCGATCGAGCGCGCGGCCGCGTTCGAGCGCCTCGGCGAGGGTGAGCGCCTGGTTGTAGTCCACCATCAGCGCGCCGTCGTCGCCGATCCGCCGCCGCACCGCCCGCACCGCGGCGAGATCCTGCTGCAGGGTCGGATAGCCCAACCTCAGCTTCACGGCCCGGAAGCCCCCGGCGAGAAGCTTCTCCGCCTCGTCGGCCACCGCCTCCGGCGACGGCATCAGCCCGAGGCCGCAGGAATTGTAGGCCGGGATCCGCCGCGGGGCGCTGCCGAGCAAGGTCGCAAGCGGCAGCCCGGCGCCCACCGCGAGCGCATCCCAGGCGGCGACGTCGAGCCCCGCCATCGCCATCCGCACGATGCCCTGCACGCCGATCAGCGCGAAGCGCTGCGAGAGCTTCGCCCAGAGATCGACCGGCGCGACGCGCTCGCCCTTCACCACGCGCGCGACCTCTTGGAGGATCTGTGCGAGCGCCGGCACCACGGCGGCGAGATAGCAGAACAGCCAGGCGCGGCCGGTGACGCCCTCCTCGGTCTCGAGATCGATCAGCAGCAGCGGCACCTTGCTGATGGCGCCGCGGCTGGTGCCGAGCACATAGGTCGTCGGCAGCTCGACGCCGACGGCGCGGATGGTACGGACGGTGAGCTGCGGCGCGCTCGCCATTGTCATGGGATCAATGCGTTCCGCCCGCCGGGCTGCCCTCGGCGTGCAACAGCAAGATATCGCGCACCGCGCGGTTCATCGGCGTCGGCACGCCGACCTGGGCACCGAGCTCGACCACGCCGCCGGCGAGCCAGCGCAGCTCGAGCGGCTTGCCGCCGTTGAGGTCGTGGTGCATCGACGTCGTCATCTCGGGCGGCCAATTGTCGAAGAACGGGATGCGCTGCTCGGCATAGTCCGCCGGCAGATTGACGCCATGGGCGCGGCCGACCGCAACCACTTCCCGCGCAAGATCGAGCAGAAATTCGCGGGTGAGCGGGTTGCTGCGGATCGGCCCGATGGTCCGGCGCATGGCGGTGGTGGCGCCCGACATGGCGACCAGCACGACGTATTTCTCCCACAGCGAGCGGCGCACGTCATCGCTGATCTCGGCGTTGATGCCGCCGCGCTTGCAGGCCGCGTAGAACGTCTCGACCCGCGGCGAGCGGCGGCCGTCGTATTCGCCGAACACCAGCCGCTGCAGCGGGCCTTGCTGGGCGATCACGCCCGGGCGGCCGATGCTGGTCCCCACATAGGCGACGCCGCCCAGAAGTGCCTTGTCGCCGAAGATCGGGCGCAGCATGTCGTCCTTCTGGACGCCGTTCTGGAACGAGATGACGCCGGTCGCGGGCTGCATGATCGGCTTGAGCTGGCGCGCCGCGGCCTCGGTGTCCCACAGCTTGACGCAGAACATCACCATGTCGACCGGGCCGATCGTTTTGGGATCGTCGGTGACGCTGACCTTGGGCAGGTGGATCTGCTCCGGCCCGCCTTCGACCGAGAGCCCGTGCTCGCGCATGGCGGCGAGATGCGACCCGCGCGCAACGAAATGGACGTCGGCGCCGCCCTTGACCAGGCGGGCGCCGAAATAGCCGCCGACGCCGCCCGACCCCATGATCGCAATTCGCAAGACGTTCACCCCTTGGCAAAGGAAACTGCAGGCGGCCGGATCAATACTGCGCCGGCCGCCGGCGCTCAATCGGGCCGCGCCCGGTCACCAGCCGCCGCCGACCGGGCCCCTTCCCCTCCGGCAGCATTCTTGAAGCCTTAACCAGAGCTCCCCATATTTGGACGGACCGGCCCGAGGGCGAGCAAGCCGCCTGCCCGCGGGACGGTCGAGGGGGTGCCGCAAGGGCCCCGTCAAAGTCGCTTACGAGGGCTTTGAGACCATGTCCCGAGTTCCGTCGCTGTCCAGCCCCTTCCTCCTCGGATTCGACGAAATCGAGCGTGCGCTCGATCGCGTGAGCAAGGCCGCCGACGGCTATCCGCCCTACAACATCGAGCGGATCGCCCGCGAGAACGGCCAGCCCGAGCGGCTGCGGATCACGTTGGCGGTCGCGGGTTTCACCCGCGATCAACTCGACGTGACGATCGAGGAAAACCAGCTCCTCATCCGCGGCCGGCAGCAGGACGACAAGGCCCGCCACTATCTCCACCGCGGCATCGCCGCGCGCCAATTCCAGCGCACCTTCGTGCTGGCGGAAGGCATGGAGGTCTTGGGCGCGGACCTGAAGAACGGGCTGTTATCGATCGATCTTGCCCGGCCGGAGCCGGAACGGATCGTGAAAACGATCAGCATCACGGATCACGACTGAACTCGAACAGGGCTCGACGCGTTAGTAGAAAGGAGTCGAGTGCCATGACCAATAACCATATCACCTCACGCCAGAGTATGATCTCGCCCGAAGCGCTTGCGCTGCTCGGCGGCGGCAAGATCGCCTATGTGAAGACGATCCGCTCCGAGGACGTGCATGCGATGTTTCCGCAGGCGCCGGAGCTACGGCCCGGCATGCAGCTGTTCGCGCTCCACGCCGCCGACGGCACGCCGATCATGCTGACCGACAGCCGCGAGGCCGCGCTCGCCAACGCCTGGAGCCAGGAGCTCGAGACCGTCAGCGTGCATTGACACAATTCCGCCCCAGCATTTCGGGCCGCTGTGTGATCCAGGACACACCGAAAACGCGCGATTGCCGCGCTCGAGTGTCCTCCATCGTCCGTTTTTCGTCGTCTGTGTGACCGGGGTCACACCGGAAACGCTTGAAATGAACGATACTGCCCCCACGCACGACCTACGTGCGAGGAGCACCGTGTCATGTTCGATCCGTCAGCAGCCCGCCGCATGGCGATGTCGCCCGAAACGCTCGCAGCGTTGGGCGAGAATCGTGTCGCCTATATCAAGGCGATCCGCTCGGAGGACGTCGCGTTTCTCTGCGCGGAGGCGCCGATGCTCGCACCCGGCCACCAGGTGTTCGTGCTGCATGCCGCCGACGGCACTCCGATCGTGCTCGCCGACAGCCGCGAATCGGCAATGGCGGGCGCCGCGAGCCACCAGCTCGAAACCGTCAGCCTGCACTGAGCAGAGGACAGATGACGGAGGACGGATGACAGACGTCTTTCGTCTATCCTGCTTACCCGTCCTCTGTCATCCGACATCTGTCGTCTGATTTACGCCGCGCTTGCCGACGGCATCGCCAGCACCGCATAGAGCGCTTCGGCGTCGCGAGACTCGCGTAGCTTGCGAGCAATGTCCGAATCACGCAGCAGCCGCGCCACCCGCGCCAGCGCCTTGAGATGATCCGCGCCGGCGGTTTCCGGCGCCAGCAGCAAAAACACCAGATCGACCGGCTGGCCGTCAAGCGCCTCGAAATCGACGGGTCTTTCGAGGCGTGCAAAGAGCCCGAACAGCTTGTTGAGCTTCGGCAGCTTGCCGTGCGGTATGGCGATGCCGTTGCCGACGCCGGTCGAGCCGAGCTTCTCGCGCTGCTGCAGGATCTCGAGGATCGTGCGTTCACTCTGGCCGGAGAGTTCGGCCGCCTTGCCGGCAAGCTCGAGCAGCGCCTGCTTCTTGCTGTTGACCTTCAGCGCCGGAACGATGGCATTCGGCGCGACGAGATCGGTGAGCAGCATGGAATCTTTCCAGCAATACGGGAGCTCAGCGGAGGCGGCCTCGCCAAAGGCCGCGGACCATAAGGAGGCGCTCCTGCCCCGTCAATGGGCGTCCTTCTCGATCGTCGGCGGATCGATCCAGCCGATATGGCCGTCCGCGCGGCGGTAAACCAGATTGACGCGTCCGTGTCCAGCGTGACGAAACACGACGACCGCGGCGCCGGTCATGTCCAGCTCCAGCACCGCCTCGCTGACCGAGAGACGTTTCAACGCCGTCGTCGATTCGGCGATGATGACCGGATTCCACTCGGTCCCCTCTTCGTCGGCGTCGTGCTCGGGCGCGGCAATCACGTAGCTCGGCGCGTCGATCGCGGAATGCTCGCGCGCATATCCGTCGGCGCGGGCCGCCTGACGGTCCTTGAGCCGCCCCTTGTAGCGGCGCAGGCGCTTCTCGATTCGCATGGCCGCCTGATCGGCGCTGGCATAGGCGTCGGCCGCGATGGCTTCGGCCTCGAGCGTGATCCCGGAATCGAGATGGATCGCGCATTCGGTGCGGAAGCCGAATCCTTCCTTGCCGATGGTGACGTGACCGGAAAAGCCGCCGTCGAAATACTTGGCGGTGGCTTCGGCGACCCGCTCGTTGACGCGCGCGCGCAACGCCTCGCCGATATCGATATTCTTGCCCGAGACCCGAAACGGCATGCGCGGCCTCCGATAACCGTTTCCAATCGACGATACCCGGCCAGCACCGTGAGCTTACAGCCGCCGGCGATCAATTCACAGGTATGCCGGCGACTGCTTCTCCCGCCGCCGCTGCACCGACGAGGGGATTCGCATCGCCTCGCGATATTTCGCGACGGTGCGCCGGGCGATCTCGATTCCCGCCTCGCGCAGCTTGTCCACGATGGTGTCGTCCGACAGCACGTCCTGCACGCTTTCGGCGTCGATCAGCTGCTTGATGCGGTGACGCACCGCTTCCGCGGAATGGGCCTCGCCGCCGTCGGCCGCCGCGATCGCCGACGTGAAGAAATATTTGAGCTCGAAAATGCCGCGGCTGGTCGCCATGTATTTGTTGGCCGTAACGCGCGACACCGTCGATTCGTGCATGCCGATCGCGTCGGCGATGGTCTTGAGATTGAGCGGGCGCAGGTGCTGGACGCCGTTGGCGAAGAAGGCGTCCTGCTGGCGCACGATCTCGGCCGCCACCTTCAGGATGGTCTTGGCGCGCTGATCGAGCGCGCGGATGAGCCAGGTCGCCGTCTGCAGGCAATCGGCGAGATAAGTCTTGTCCTTGTCGTTCTTCGCGGTCTTGGCGACGCTGGCGTAGTAGCTCTGGTTGACCAGCACTTTCGGCAGCGTGTCGGAATTGAGCTCGACCAAGAAACCGCCGTCCGGTCGCGGGCGCACGAACACGTCCGGCACGATCGGCTGCACCAGAGTCGTTCCGAACGCGAGGCCCGGCTTCGGATTGAGCTGGCGAATTTCGGCGATCATGTCGGTCAAATCTTCGTCGTTCACGCCGCAGATTCGGCGCAACGCCGCAAGGTCGCGTTTCGCCAGGAGATCGAGATGGCCGACCAGCGCCTGCATGGCGGGATCGAAACGGTCGCGCTCCTTGAGCTGGATGGCGAGGCATTCGGTGAGATTGCGCGCGCACACGCCGGGCGGATCGAAGCCCTGCAGGATCTCGAGCACGGCGTCGACGTCGGAGGCGAGCGCACCGAGCTTCTCGGCGACCGGCGCGAGATCGCCGATGAGATAACCGGCCTCGTCGACCATATCGATGAGATATTGCCCGATCAGGCGGCGGGCCGGATCGCCGACCGCGAGCGCGAGTTGCTCGGCGAGATGGTCGACGAGCGTCGCCTCGATCGACACGAAGGCTTCGAGATTGTAGTCGCCGTCCTCGCGGCCGCCGGAGCCGGTGCCGGCCCATTCGGAATAGCCGGGCGGCATCTCGGCGCTGGCGCGCGGAGCGGCCGCATCGGCCTCGTCGATCCCCTGATCGAGCGGGGACTCGAGGCGATCCTCGGCGTTCTGCGTCCGATCCGAGGCGCCGTCGCCCTGCCAATCGGCTGCCGTGCTATCGGCGGCCGGGGCGCCGTTGCGTTCGGCCGCGGCCTCCTCGGCCGCAAGCGCCTGGCCGTCGCCCTCCCCGTCTCCCGGGCGCTCGAGCAGGGGGTTTCGCTCGAGCTCGGTCTCCACGTAGCTGGCGAGGTCCAGATTCGAGAGCTGCAGCAGCTTGATGGCCTGCATCAGCTGCGGCGTCATCACGAGCGCGTGGCTCTGCCGGATCTCGAGTCTTTGGGTAAGCGCCATATCGCCTGCTGAACTGGTCCGATTCTTGCTTATCCGGTTCTGGCGCCGGTGTACACCAGTTCTGCGCGGCTGTCGTTAATGGGGGCGTTGATAGCGGGCAAAACCGCCTAAATCCGGAACTCTTCGCCCAGATAGAGGCGGCGGACCTCAGGATCATTCACGATATCGTCTTGGCGGCCCTCCATCAGGACCTCGCCCGAATAGATGATGTAGGACCGGTCGGTCAGCGCCAACGTCTCGCGGACATTGTGATCGGTGATCAGCACGCCGATGCCGCGATTGGTCAGGTGTCGGACGAGCTTCTGGATTTCCACCACCGCCTTGGGATCGATGCCGGCGAACGGCTCGTCGAGCAGCATGTAGTTCGGCCGGCTCGCCAGCGCGCGGGCGATCTCGACCCGCCGGCGTTCGCCGCCGGAGAGCGCGATCGACGGCGTCTTGCGATGCCGCGTGATCCCGAATTCCTCCAGCAGGGCATTGAGATCGGCCTCGCGCCGGCGGCGGTCCGGCTCCACTATTTCGAGCACCGCGCGGATGTTGTCCTCGACGTTGAGACCACGGAAGATCGAGGCTTCCTGCGGTAGATAGCCGATGCCGAGCCGGGCGCGCTGGTACATCGGCAGGTGGGTGACGTCGTAGCCATCGAGCTCGATTTGGCCGCGATCGGCTTTGACCAGCCCGGTGATCATGTAGAACGCGGTGGTCTTGCCGGCGCCGTTCGGTCCGAGCAGGCCGACCGCCTCGCCGCGCCGCACGTAGAGGCTGACCTCCTTGACCACCTTGCGGCCGCCATAGCTCTTTTCGACGCCATGGGCCGCGAGATAATCGGTGCGCTCGTGGCTCCCCTGCCCGTTGGTCGCGTCCTCGCGCCGGCGCCGCGACTGGCCGCGGGAAGGACTTGCGGCCTCGCTGCGGGTAGCCGCTATCAACCCGCCCAGCGACCCGAGGTCGATCCGCCAGCCGCCATTGGCCGCCTTGCGCCGGCGGCGAGGCAGGCGACGGTGTCGGAACATCGTCAGGATATTGAGCACGCCTGCCTCGAAGCCGCTGATTCGATTGGATTCGTCCGGGTGCGGCCCGGAAACATTAGCCGATTCGAATGAGGCCTACCGCCCTCTCAGACCGTAGGAGCATCAGATCCGGCCTGACCCGAGGCGGATAGTCGCACTTCGCGGCGTATCCAACAACCCGGCGAGCGGGGTTCGATTCCCGAAATGCCGGGTTTGGCTGCCGATGCGGGCTGAGTCACTTCTTTTCGGGGCCGCGCCCACCGGGCTGGAACAGGCCCTCGACCCGGCCCTGATCCATCTTCGACGTGCCGCTGGTCAGGTCGACCACAAGCCTTTGGCCGCGCAGGATATCCTGGCCCCGGGTCACGACCACGTTGCCGATCAGCGTGACGGTATTGGCGCGCATGTCGAAAACGCCGCTGTCGCCGGTCGCATTCTGGTCCTTCTGGGTGACCACCACGCCGCCTTTCGCCTCGATCCGGCGAATTTGCTGCTGGCCGGCTGGCCCAGGCTCGGCCGCTTTCATGCCGCCCGGGCGCTGCTCTTCGTCGTAGTGAACGGTGAGCAACTTGCATCGCATTTCGGTGTCGCCTTGCAGCACGTGCACGTCGCCGCTGAAGGTCGCGACCTTGTCCTTGTCGCGAACCTCCAGCGAAGCCGCCTGGATCTTCACCGGTGCGTCGCGGTTCTGCGAGAACCCCTGCAGCGCATTGGGCGGGCCCTGATTTTTCTGCTGCGCGATCGCATCCGGCCCGCCGGCGACCGACGCAACGACGATCGCCGCCGCGGCGGCAAGCATACGCATCACCGAGCGCGCGGCACTCACGGCGTGCGCCCCCCGCCGCCCGGACGGGCGGCATCGCGGGCCGGCATCAGCGTCATGGTCACGCCGCGATCGAACCGAATGAGCGTACCGCCCTCGGAGACCTCCAGCCGATTGCCGCTCACCGTCCATTGCATCCCCTTCACCTCGACCGGCTTCTCGGACACGATCTTGCCGGCGCGGATGTCGATCACCGCCTCGCTGAGCCGCGCCCGATGGCCCTCCGAAGAGGTGACCACGACGTTGTGCTGCAGAATGAGCATCTCGGTCCGGCTGTTGTAGATCCCGTTCTGCGCGGTCGTTTCGTAGCCAACCTTGTCCTGCATTTCCATGTTGGCGCGGATGCCTTGCAGCTCGATAATATCGGGCTTGGTGAGATCCTGGGCGGCGGCCTGGGCGGTCAAGTCGTAGTGGCGGTTGTCGCTGGTGAAGCCCGCGAGGCGCGGCTGCTGCATCGTGATCTTGGTGCCGGACACCACCAGATGTCCGATGTCGATCGGCACCTTGGCGAGCATGCGCAACGGCTGCAGCCAAGTGCTCGCCACCAGCCCCACGAGCACCGCGACGGCCACGGTGGCCGGGATCGCCACCCGCAGGATCCGCACGCGTCGGCTGTGACGCACGGCGGCGCGGAATACGCGCTCGTCGCTGCGGCCCACCCCCGCGAACACCTGCGTGCCCGCGGGATCGAAGTCGGATACGGCAGCCAATTGGTTCATCTCTAGCCCCGCCCGGCAGAGAATCAGGCGGTCCCCCGGCTATATTAACGATTTCCCGGGGCCATAGTCGCCCGCAAATATGGCCCAGCCGGGGCACGCCGGCTTACGAATGGGCGAAGATATCCTCGGCCGCCCAGCCGGCCAGGTCCAGCCGGACCCGGTCGGGGAGGAAGCGGAAGCAGGCGGCGGCCAGCTCCCCGCGGCCCTCCCGGACCAGCATGGCGTCGAGCTTTTCCCGAAGGGCGTGCAGATGCAGCACGTCGGAGGCCGCATAGGCGACCTGGGCGTCGCTGAGCGCGTCGGCGCCCCAATCGGAGAGCTGCTGCTGCTTCGACAGGTCGACCCCGAGCACCTCCCGCACCAGGTCCTTGAGGCCGTGCTTGTCGGTGTAGGTCCGGGCCAGCCGGGAGGCGATCTTGGTGCAATAGACCGGCGCCGGCATGACGCCGAAGGCCTCCGAGAGCACGCCGAGATCGAAGCGGGCGAAATGGAAGATCTTGAGGATGCTCCCGTCGGCGAGCAGCTTGGTCAGGTTCGGCGCGCCGCTTGTGCCGGGCGGGATCTGCACCACGTCGGCGGAGCCGTCGCCGGGCGACAATTGCACCACGCACAGCCGATCGCGGTGCGGATCGAGCCCCATGGTCTCGGTGTCGATGGCAACCGCTCGACCCTGATAGTGCGAAAGGTCGGGCAGATCGCCGCGGTGCAAACGAATGGTCATCGCGGCTCTAGGGCACATTCAGTTTCAACTGGAAACTGAATGTGCCCTATCCTCTTTCGTTTGTCGCATTTTCGGACGGAAAACCGGTTCCCACTTTTCCTGAAAATGCTCCTAGAGCCCAAACCGGTGTGTCGGTCAATGCGCGACCTGCTGATGGCCCGCGCTCTCGGCGTAGGCCTCCTCGCGGTAGAGGCCGAGCGCCTGCATCGACGGCAGATCGTTGAACGAGAACAGAACCGCATCTTCCCGGTCGGACGCGTTGGCGTGCTCGTGCCAGGCCCAGGAGGGAACCACGAAGATGTCGTTCTTGCTCCAGTCGAAGCGCCGGCCGGCAATGATCGAATATCCGGAACCCTTGGCGACATTGTAGACGATCGACCCGGTATGACGGTGGGCGCGCGTGCGCTCGCCCGCGCGCAGCAATTGGATGCAGGCGCCGAGCGTCTTCATCACCGGTCCGCCGCTCATGGGATTGACGTATTGCATGATGATGCCGTCGTACGGCGATCCGTCGCTCGCCTGCGATGCCTTCACCAGCGTCTCGTAGGTCGGACCCCATTCGTATTTGAGCAGCGGGGAATACGGCTTGCTCCAGGATTCGCCGCCGGCCGGCAACAGGCCCGGGCCGCCGTAGACCGCGACCGTGTCGTTGAGCGGGAAGTTGGATTTCTGCCGAAAGTCGGGATGCACGGCGTAGAAATTGGCATCGAGCTGATTGACCAGCAGCATATCGAGGCCGTCCTGCCAGACGGTGACGGCGCCTTCGGCATCGACGCCATGGTCGTGCCAGGTTCCGTTCGGCGTGATGACGAAGTCGCCGGCACTCAAATCCATCTTGTGGCCGTCGACCACCGTATAGGCGCCGGCGCCTTCCATGACGAAGCGCAACGCCGCCGAGGCATGATTGTGCGCGGTGGCGAACTCGCCCGGCCGCATCACCTGCAGGCCGGTATAAAGCCAGCCGACGCAAGCCGAGAGGCCCTTGCGGCCGGGATTCTCCAGCGCGATCACACGCCGGCCGGCCTTCTCGGGACTGACCAGGTCGAGCGCTTGCAGCACCAGCGGCCGCAGCGAGGCGTAGCTCCAGAGCGTGGGCAGCGAGGTCGGCTGCGGCTGCCAGGGCTCGATCGTATTGGCCACCGTCCACAGCGCGTAGCCTTGCTGGCGGGAGAGCTCGGCGTAATAGGCGTCGAGCTCCGGCGTGTCGTCCACGTTCGCTCGACCGATCACGTCCTCGCGCATGTCGCTTCTCCGCCGGCCGATCAACTGGTGCCCAGGAGAGGACTCGAACCTCCACGCCTCTCGGCGCTAGTACCTGAAACTAGTGCGTCTACCAATTCCGCCACCTGGGCTTCGCCGGACAGATAAGGGCGGCCATTCCAGCTTGTCAATTCGCCGCAACCGGGCCCTATACAGCGCGGAACCGATCCTGTATTCGGCGGCAGTGCGGCGGCCGAGCGCATGGCTTTCGCCAATCCAGAGAGCGCGACATGACCGCGATTCCGATCGACACGCTCGTCACCGTCTTCGGCGGCTCGGGCTTCCTCGGCCGCCACGTGGTGCGCGCACTCGCCAAGCGCGGCTACCGCATCCGGGTCGCGGTCCGCCGCCCGGATCTCGCCGGCTTTCTGCAGCCGCTGGGCCGGGTCGGGCAGATCCACGCGGTGCAGGCCAATCTGCGCTATCCGGCCTCGGTCGAGGCGGCCGCACGCGACGCCGACATCCTCATCAATCTGGTCGGCATCCTGTTCGAGCGCGGGCGGCAGAGGTTCGACGCCGTGCAGGCGCTCGGCGCCGAGGCGGTGGCGCTGGCGGCCGCCGCCTTCGGCGCGCGGCTCATCCACGTCTCGGCGATCGGCGCCGACGCAAAGGCGCCCGCGCACTATGCGCGCTCGAAGGCGATGGGCGAGAAGCTGGTGCTCGCGGCGGTGCCGTCGGCCGTCATCCTGCGCCCATCGATCGTGTTCGGTCCGGAAGACGACTTCTTCAACAAGTTCGCAGGACTTGCGCGCTTCCTGCCGGCGCTGCCGCTCATCGGCGGCGGACATACCCGGTTCCAGCCGGTCTTCGCCGGCGACGTCGCCGGCGCGGTCGCGGCCGCGGTCGAGGGCGGCGCCAAAGCCGGTCAAATCCACGAGCTCGGCGGCCCCGAGGTGAAGAGCTTCAAGGAGCTGATGCAGTTCATGCTGGCGACCATCGGGCGCCGGCGGCTGTTGGTGCCGATCCCGTTCTGGCTCGCCAGATTCCAGGCCAACATCCTGCAGCTCATGCCCAAGCCGCTGTTGACTCCCGACCAGGTCGAGCTTCTGCGGAGCGACATCATCGTGTCGGCGGAAGCCAAGCGCGAAGGGCGCACGCTCGAGGCGCTCGGCGTCGACCCGGTCGCGATGGAGATCATCGTGCCGTCCTATCTCTGGCGCTTCCGCAAGACCGGCCAGTTCAAGGCACCCGGCTTGCACGCCTGACGGCGTCGAGCAGCCAGCAAGATGCCCGTGGTCACCAATATCGAGGATTTGCGGCAGATCGCCCGCCGAAAAATTCCGCGCGCGATCTACGACTACGTCGAGCGCGGCTCCTACGACGAGCTGACGCTGACCTCGAACCGCGGCGATCTCGACGCCATCCGCCTGCGCCAGCGCGTGCTGATCGACGTGTCGCAAGTATCGCTGGCAACGACCATGCTGGGCGAGCCGGTGTCGATGCCGGTCGCGCTGGCGCCGACCGGGCTCATGGGCCTGGTCCACGGCGACGGCGAGATGCTCGCCGCCCGCGCCGCCGAAGCCGCCGGCGTCAAATTCTGCCAGTCCACCATGTCGATCTGCACGATCGAGGACATCCGGAGCGTGGTGACGCAGCCGTTCTGGTTCCAGCTCTACGTTTTCCGCGACCGCGGCTTCAGCGAATCGATCATCGCGCGGGCGCGCGCGGCGAACTGCTCCGCGCTGTTCGTGACGGTCGACCTGCCGATGCGCGGCCAGCGCCATGCCGATCTCAAGAACGGGCTGACCGTGCCGCCGCGGCTGACCGCGCGCAACGCCTTCGACGTCGCCCGCAAGCCGGCCTGGGCGCTCAAGGTCCTGCTCGGCCGGCGCAAAACCTTCGGCAATGTCGAGGCCTATCTGAAGGGTCGCGTCGGCATGACCGAAGCCGGCGCCTGGTCGAACCGGAATTTCGACCGCTCGCTGAGCTGGCGCGACATCGAATGGCTGCGCGGGTTGTGGCCCGGCAAGCTGGTGCTCAAGGGCATTCTCGATCTCGAGGACGCCAAGACCGCGGCGTCCGCGGGCGTCGACGCCATCGTGGTATCCAATCACGGCGGCCGCCAGCTCGACGGCGCATACTCGACGATCACGGCGCTTCCGGACATTGCGAGCGCGGTCGGCGACCGCCTCGAGGTGCTGTTCGACAGCGGCATCCGCTCCGGCCAGGACGTGCTCAAGGCGCTCGCGCGCGGCGCGCATGGCTGCCTGATCGGGCGCGCCTATCTCTACGGGCTCGCCGCGAACGGCGAAGCGGGCGTGCGCCAGGCGCTCGACATCCTGCGCGCCGAGCTCGAGGTCGCCATGACCTTGACGGGCACGCGCGACGTACGGAACGTGTCTCGGGATGTGATCGCGTGACGGACGACAGAGGGCGGACGAGAGTGGACACACAAGATGGAAGCCGCCCTCTGGCTAGGGCGTGGACTCGCTAAACGTGCAGCCATAGCCCGATCGGCGACCGCCCATTCGATCGAGCCGCGCCCAACAACCTCGATTTATGAGTACACGCCCTCGCGCACGGTACGAGCGAGCCCGCGGTAACGCAGCGCGGCGATGTTCATCGGCCAGTTGAATTGTATCTGCGGATGCTCGCCGATCACCGACAGGCCGAAGGTAGACAGCCAAGCAGCGATCGCCGTCACCGGCACCGCGTTCGCGTCCGCTTTCGGGGCCGCGTAGGCGAGCGACGGAATGCCGAGCAGATGAACGATAGCGGCGATCCGAAGCGCGTATCTGATCCGTCCCGCCATGACTCCATCCGTTCGATTCGGGCGCGTTGCATGCGGCCGTGCGGGAGGCGCGGTGCCTCCCTGGAACGGGCGTGAATTATCTCGAATGACAGGAAGCGTGAGTGAACCATCACACAGTCATCAGGAAACGGAGAGTGAGCCATCACACACAGAGCGAGCCAGCCGGATTTATGAGTACGCGCCCTAATAGCCCATCGCCAGCGCCATCAGCCCGAGCGATCCGACGATGACGCGCCACCAGGCGAACAGCCCAAAGCCGTGGCGCTGCACGTAGCCGAGAAACGTCTTCACCACGATCCACGCACAGACGAACGACACCGCGAAACCGAAGGCGACCAGGATCGTGTTGTCCATGCTCATCTGCCCGCGACTCTTGTAGAGATCATAAGCGAAGGCGCCGGCCATGGTGGGCATCGCAAGCCAAAACGAGAATTCCGCCGCCGACCGGCGGTCCGCGCCCAACAGCATGGCGGCGACGATGGTGGCTCCCGAGCGTGAAACTCCGGGAATCATGGATACGCACTGCGCCAGGCCGATGATGAAATACATCGGCAGCGAAAACTTCGTGGCGTCCTGGTAGCGGGTATTGAGGTCCATTCGATCGACCCACAACAGGACGGCGCCGCCGACGATGAGGGTGAAGCAGATGATCCAAACGTTGAACAGCACCGACTTGATGAAATCATGCGCGAGCGCGCCGACGACGGCCGCCGGCAGGAAGGCGAGCAGCACACCGATGACAAAGCGCCGTGCTGCCGGATCGTTGAACATGCCGAGCGCGATCTGCCAGATGCGGAAAAAGTAGATCGACAACAGCGCGAGGATCGCGCCGAACTGGATCAGCACCGCGAAGGTCTTGCCGAACGCGTCATCGTCGAAGCCGAAGAAACGTTGGACGAGGAGGAGATGGCCGGTCGAGGACACCGGCACGAATTCGGTCAGCCCCTCGATGACGCCGAGGACGAACGCTTTGAAAAGATCGAATGACATAACGGGCTCCGCGGGCAGATGGAGGGAAAGGCGCCGGGCTTGCCGGCGAGCGCAGGCGATGACAGGGCCGAGAAATGCGCTTTTCCCGCATCATTAACCCCGGAGCAACGGGGAACGGCGAACATTGCACAAGTTGCTCCCGGCCGCCCTCTATCCATCGGGTCCGGCGCGACATAACGTGATGGCTGCCGCTGTGGAGTGCCATATAGCGTTTTCCGGCGAACCGGAGGCCGGTTCGCCGTAGAAAACGCGTAAACGCGACAATGCTTGATCGCCGCAATCCTTAAAGCCGCATGCTGACGCTGTTCCATCACCCCTTCTGCCCGCATTCGCGCTTTATCCGGTTGGCGCTCGGCGAGCATGGCCTCACCGTGCGGCCGGTCGAGGAACGGGTGTGGGAGCGCCGCGAGGATTTCCTCGTGCTCAATCCCGCCGGCACCACGCCGGTGCTGGTGGCGGAGGGGCATCCCCCGGTTCCCGGCGCCGCGATCATCGCCGAGTTTCTCGACGAAACCTGGGGCGGCGAGCTTGGCGAGCTGCGCCTGTTGCCGCGCGAGTCCGGGGCGCGGGTCGAGGTGCGCCGGCTGATGAGCTGGTTCCACGACAAGTTCTTCGCCGAGGTGAGCGGCCCGCTTACCACCGAGCGGTTCTACAAGCGTCACATGCCGGTGAGCGCCGGCGGCGGGGCGCCGGACACCGAAGTGCTGCGTGCGGCCCGCCACAACATCCGCTATCATCTCGGCTATATTGGCTGGCTGGTGCGCACGCGCGACTGGCTCGCCGGCGAGCGGCTGAGCTACGCCGATCTCGCCGCGGCCGCGCACCTGTCGGCGGTCGATTATCTGGGCGATGTGCCGTGGAACGAAGACGAAGCCGCGAAGAACTGGTACGCGCGGGTGAAGTCGCGACCATCGTTCCGTCCGATCCTGGCGGAGACGCTGGCCGGCGTGCCGCCGTCGAAGACCTACGCCGACCTCGACTTCTGACCCCCGCGCTGGCGAGCGAAGCGAGCGGCCAGCGCGGCGACTCTATAGCGCGCGCGCATAGCGCGTCGGAAGACGCGCGTGAACGCGCTCATGACACTCGCCCTGAACCGGGCTCGTCGGCGCCGGCCGCGCTGGCGAGCGAAGCGAGCGGCCAGCGCGGCGACTCTATAGCGCGCGCGCCGGACACTCGCCCTGAACCGGGCTCGTCGGCGCGCGACCCGGCCGCGCTCAAAGCCGCATTCGCCAAGGTCGCGCGCGAGCACGGCTTCGACGTCGTGGGCGTGGCGCGGCCGGACGCGATCCCGCTCGCCAAGGATCGGCTGGCGCGCTTTCTCGCCGACGGCGCCCACGGCGACATGCGCTGGATGGAGGGCGAGCGCCGCGGCGATCCGCGCGCGCTATGGCCCGCCGTGCGCTCGGTCATCATGCTCGGTCTCAACTACGGGACCGGCGGCGATCCGCTGGCGATCCTGCAACAGCGCGAGCGCGGCGCGATCTCGGTCTACGCCCAGGGCAGCGATTACCACGAGATCATCAAGCCGCGGCTCAAGGCGCTGGCCCGTTGGCTCACCGCGCAGGCCGGCGGCGACGTGAAGGTGTTCGTCGACACCGCGGCCTTGATGGAAAAGCCGCTGGCGGCGGCCGCCGGGCTGGGCTGGCAGGGCAAGCACACGAACCTGGTCTCGCGCCAGTACGGCTCGTGGCTGTTCCTCGGCGCCATCCTCACCACGCTCGACTTGCCGCCCGATGCGCCCGAGGCCGACTATTGCGGGAGCTGCCGCGCCTGCCTCGACGTCTGCCCGACCGCGGCGTTCCCCGCGCCCTATCGGCTCGATGCGCGGCGCTGCATCTCCTACCTGACCATCGAGCACAAAGGCCCAATCGCGCGCGAGCTGCGCCCGCTCATCGGCAACCGCATCTACGGCTGCGACGATTGCCTGGCGGTGTGCCCGTGGAACAAATTCGCGCAAGCGGGTCACGAGGCGAAGCTCGCGGCGCGCGCCGAGCTCGAGGCGCCGCGCCTTGCCGATCTCGCCCGGCTCGACGACGCGGCCTTCCGCGCGCTGTTCTCGAAATCGCCGGTCAAGCGCACCGGCCGCGATCGCTTCGTGCGCAACGTGCTGATCGCGATCGGCAACTCGGGCGACGCGTCGCTTGAGCCGGAAGCCGAACGGCTGCTCGATGACCCCTCCCCGCTGGTGCGCGGCGCCGCGGTCTGGGCGCTGGGGCGGCTCGATCCCGGGCGGCTTGCGGCGATTGCAACAGCTCGTCCGCGCGACAGCGAGCCGCTCGTCGAAGACGAATGGACGGCCGCGCTCGAGGCCACCTCGGCCTGATGCCTACGCTCGTCTGCATCGGACTCGGCTATTGCGCCCGGCACTATGTCGGCGAATTCGGTGCGCGCTTCGATCGCATCATCGGAACGACGCGGAGCGCGGAACGAGCGGCTGCGCTCGGACGACAACGCTTGGGCGGCCGGTCGGTCGAGATGCTCATATTCGACGGCACGTCGGGTTCATGCGAGCTCGCCGCCGCCATCTCGGAGGCCGACGCGCTCCTCGTATCGGCCGCGCCCGCGGACGGCCGCGACCCTGTCCTCGCGGTCTTCGAAGACGATATCGCACGAGCCCCGCGGCTTCGGTCACTGGTGTTGCTGTCGACGCTTGGCGTGTACGGCGACAGCGGCGGTGCATGGATCGACGAGACGGCGGAGACCATTCCGACGCTCGCCCGCCGCGGCAGCGCGCGGGTCGATGCCGAGCTGGCGTGGCAGGCACTGGGGGAACGACGGAAGCTGCCGGTCGCCATTCTCCGGCTTGGCGGCATCTATGGTCCGGGACAGAACGGGATGGTGAGGCTCCTGCGCGGCACGGCTCATCGCATCGCCAAGCCCGGCCATGTCTCGAACCGCATCCATGTCTATGACATCGCCCAGGCGATCGATGCGGCTTTCGCGCGGCGCGCCGACGGCGTGTTCAACCTCGTGGACGACGAACCGGCGTCGCCGAGCGATCAGATCGCATTTGCGGCACATCTCCTCGGGGTCGATCCGCCGCCGGAAATGTCCTACGCCGAGGCGAGCAAGCTGCTCTCGCCGCTCGCGTTGAGCTTCTACGACGGCTGCATCCGGGCGCGAAACGACAAGCTCAAGACCGTACTCGGTGTGAGGCTGCGCTATCCGAATTACCGCGAGGGCCTGCGGGCGCTGCACGAGGCAGGCGATCATCTCGCCGTCGGCAAGCCGGCTGCGCCCGCCTAAAACTCCGCCACCGCCGCGATCAGCCGCTCGATGTCCTCCGGCCGCGACAGCCGGTGGTCGCCGTCCTTGACCAGGGTGAGCACCACATCGTCGCGCGCAAAGCGCGCCGAGAGCTCGACCGCGTGCTGCCACGGCACGTCCGGGTCCAGCACGCCCTGCAGGATCCGCACCGGGCAGCCGGTCTCGATCATGCCGTCGAGCAACAGATGGTTGCGCGCCTCCTCGATCAGGCCGCGGGTGATGAGATAAGGCTCTTCGGAGTATTGCGAGGGTCGCGCCCAGGCCCCCTTGTCCTCGATCTCGCGCCGCACCTCGGGCGAGAAGCGCTTCCACATCAGCTCCTCGGTGAAATCGACCGCCGGCGCGATCAAAACGAGGCCGGTGACCTGGGCATTCGCCGCCGCTCCCCGCCGCGCCAGCTCCCGCACCAGCAGCAGCGCCAGCCAGCCGCCCATGGAGGAGCCGATGGCGACCTGCGGCCCCCGGCAGAAGGCGTCGAACACCGCCAGGCTCTCCTCGAGCCACCGGCCGATCGTGCCGTCCAGGAAATTGCCGCCCGATTCGCCGTGGCCGGAATAGTCGAAGCGCACCATGGCGCGCCCGTGCTCCCCCGCCCACCGATCGAGCGCCTCGGCCTTGGTGCCTTTCATGTCGGATTTGAAGCCCCCGAGCCAGAACAAGCCGGGTACGGCCCCCTCCCGCACCCGTATGGCGATCCGCCGGGCGGCCGGACCGGTTCCAACGGCTGAGAATTTCAGGCAAGAATCGCTCATTCGGGTGCCTCGTCGTTCACGAGACATCGCATCGGACGTCCGGGAAACGTCGTGTTTGGCCGCATGGCGCGAGCGAATGCAAGCGCACCGTTGCAGGGTAGGAGACCGCCGCGGACCCGCGCCCGGCGAGGGGGATGGGGTTTGTGAGCCACGGTTACGGCGAGCCGCAGCTTAGCCCCCGCACATTGGCGGGGGCGACCATATTGCAGATCGTGCCGGCCTTGCGCGAGGAACCGGTCGCCCGCACCGCGGTCGACGTGGCTCACGCGCTGCTGCAATACGGCGCGCGCGCGCTGGTTGCGGCCGATGACGGTCCGCTGGTGGCCGAGCTCAAGGCGTTCGGCGGCGAATGGATCCCGCTCGTCAACGCCACCGTCAATCCGTTCAAGCTCAGGAAGAACGCGCGCCTGCTCGAGGAGCTGATCGCCCACGAGCGTATCGACATCATCCACGCCCAGAGCATCGGCGGAGCGTGGAGCGCCCAGATGGCGGCGGCGCAGATCGCGGTCTGGCTCGTCACCACGCTTCCCGACGTGCCGCCGGCCTCCGGGCTACGCGCACTCTGGGCGAGCGCGCTGGCGCGCGGCGACCGGGTGATCGCTCCGTCCAGCTTCGCCGCCGCGCCGGTGATGGAACGCTACGACCTTCCGCGCGAACGGATCACGGTCATCCCGCGCAGCATCGACACCACCGCCTTCGATCCGGCGGCCGTCGACCGGGACCGCGTCGACGCACTGCTCAAGGCGTGGCGGATTCGGCCGGACGAGCGCGTCGTGCTGGCGCCCGGCAGGGTCGCCCCGTGGAACGGGCAGATCATCCTGCCCGACGTCGCGCGTGCGCTGCTCGACGGCGGCGCCCGCGGCTTCGTCATCGTCGTCGTCGGCGAGAATCGCCGCCACCGCAAATATGCCCGCGCCGTTCTCAAGCAGGCGCAGGAGCACGGCATCCATGCGGCGTTCCGCCTCACCGGCCACTGCCGCGACATGCCGGCGGCGCTCGCCGCCGCCGAGGTCGTGGTGGTGCCGGCAATCGAGGCGCCCGTGCTCGGCCGCGTGGTGGCGCAAGCGCAAGCCATGGGCCGGCCGGTGGTCACGGCGGACGTCGGCATCCTGCCGGAACACGTGGTGACGCCGCCCGAAATGCCGGAAGACGTGCGCACCGGATGGGTGGCCAAGCGCGGTGATCCGATCGAATTCGCGCGCGCGCTCAGCGTCGCGCTCTCGCTCGACGACAGGGCCTATCAGGCGATGGCGGCCCGCGCGCGGCAGTTCGCGGAATACATGTTTTCACCGCACAGCGTCGCGGTCGCGACCCGCGCCGTCTACACCTCGCTCTTGGCGCGCGATACCTAGCGGCGGCATGCGCCGCCGGCGCTAAGAACGGCCGAAAAAAGCGCCGCCACCGACGCTCCGCGGCGGCCGGGCAGCGGGACCGACGCCTGCGAACCCGTCCGATTCGCAACCAATTGGGTTCCGGCATGGCAAGCGAGCGCATCCCCGGCGGGGTGCGCATTGCCGTTGACTTATGGACGGTTTGTCCCGATCCTTTATGGGTCCGCGCTGGCGGACCCGTCGCAACAAGTGAGGAGAGCAGAGCCATTCGTCGCCCCATGAGAGCCCCGCCGCCCGTCCAGAAAGACGGCCCGCGCGTCAACGAGGAGATCCGTGTTCCCCAAGTCCAATTGATCGACCAGACCGGCCACAACCATGGGCCGGTCGATACTCAGATCGCATTGGTCAAGGCCCAGGAGGCCGGGCTTGATCTCGTCGAGATCGCCCCGAATTCGACCCCGCCCGTCTGCAAAATTCTCGACTACGGTAAATATAAATACCAGGCGCAGAAGAAGGCGGCCGAAGCCCGCAAGAAACAGAAGGTGGTCGAGGTCAAGGAGATCAAGCTCCGGCCGATGATCGACGACCACGACTACGACGTGAAGATGCGCTCGATGCAGCGCTTCTTCGAGGAAGGCGACAAGGTCAAGGTGACGCTGCGCTTCCGCGGCCGCGAGATGGCGCACCAGGAGCTCGGCTACAAATTGCTCGACCGGGTCAAGGGCGACACGTCCAAATTCGCCAAGGTCGAGCAGGAGCCGCGCTTCGAGGGCCGCCAGGTGGTGATGGTGCTGGCGCCCAGGTAACAGTCGTCAGTAGTCAGTAATCAGTAATCAGTGATCAGAACATCGAATCGCAATCCGCCGCGATCACTATTTGCTTTCTGATTACTGATCACTGACTACTGATTACTGACTCCCGGCTCGATGCCGAGCTCCTTGACGAGATTGCGCCAGCGCTCCTGATCCGTGCGGATGAATTCGCCGGCGCCCTCCGGGTGTCGACGGGCCGCTGGGGCCGAGCCCGAATGCGATCATGCGCTGCCGGATCTCGGCGTTCGCGAGGAACTGCGCGATCTCCCGATTGAGACGCGCAATGATGGGCGCCGGCGTGCCGGCGGGCGCCACCACCGCGAACCAACCGTCGATGACGAATCCCGGCAGCGTCTCGCCGATCGTCGGCAAATCCTCCAATCCGGGGAACCGCTTCTCGGAGCTGATCGCGATCCGCCGCAGCTTGCCGGCCTTCACGAAGGCATCGGACGGGGCGACCGCGCTGATCATCAGTTGCGTCGTTCCGGCCGCGGTGTCCTGCAGCATCTGGGCGGTCGCCCGGTAGGGCACCTCCACCATCCCGATGCCGCCGCGCTTGTTCAGGAGCTTGCCGACCACCACGCCATAGCCGCTGGTGGCGTCGACCGCGTAGGACAGCTTGCCGGGCTGCGCCTTGCCATAGGCGATCAACTCCGGGAGCGACTTCACCGGCAAATCCGGGTGAACGGCGACGACGAACGGACCGCTGGCGGAGACCATCGCGACCGCGGCGTAATCGCGCGTCGGGTCGTAGGGGATCGATTTGATCAGAAACATGTTCGAGGTAAGCCCCGACGCGTTGGCGAAGAAAAACGTGTAGCCGTCGGGCGCCGCGCGGGCGGCCGCCTGCGCGCCGAGCACGCCCGACGCGCCCGGCATGTTCTCCACGTACACCTGCTGCCCGAGGGAGCGTGAGACGCTGTCGCCCAGCAGCCGCGCCATGATGTCGGTGGCCAGCCCCGGTCCGGTCGGCACGATCAGCTTGATCGGCCGCGTCGGCCAGCTCTGTGCCGGCGGCGTCTGCGCGTTTGCCCATCGACTGCGACCAGCACGAACCCACACGCCAGCACGCGCAGAAACGCAAGCATGAGTTTCCTCCCGACCGCCGCCCCGATGTTCTACCTGGTTTGACGGCGCGCGGCTTGACGACGCCTTCTCGCCACAATCATGGTAGCAGCCGGCAGCCTTGCAACAAGGTGACGCAAGCGCGCAAAGCGCGGTCAGGGAGAAACGATGTCCGAGCAGCTCCTGTTGGTGGGCAGCATTCCACTCGACACGCCGAAAGACGTGTTCGAGACCTTCGGCGCGCCGTTGGGGCGCTTCCTGTCGGCGATGCCCGACGGCGAAGTCGGGCCGCGCAGCCACTGGATCAGCCGCATCCACTATCAGGTGCTCGCCGGCCATCCCGTGCTCGAGATCCTCGCGCGCCCGCGCCCCGACAACGGGGTGGAGCGGCTATTTCCGCACGACAATTCCGACCGCTGGCAGTTCAAGGTTCGCGACGGCGTCGAGCGAGTGCGGTTCGGCGACCCGGGCTGGCGGCTCGGCTTCGCGCGCGATGCGCTCAATTCCTATTTCGTGTTCCAGACGCTGCGCGAAAAAGGCGTGCTGCCGCGCCATCTGCGCTTCCAGGTCTCGATGCCGATGGTCAACAGCGCGCTGCCGCCGCGCGTGTTTCCGGTCGCCGGCGACCTCGACAAGATCAAGCCGGGTTTCGAGGCGGCGCTGCGGGCGGAGGTCGCCAAGATCGTCGAGAAGATCCCCGCGCGCGACCTCGCCGTCCAATGGGACTGCGCCAACGAAGTGCAGGACGCCTACGGCGCCATTCCGGAATTTCAGCGCGACGGCGCGATCGAGCGCAACGTCGCCCAGGTTCGCAATCTCTCGCCGCACATCCCCGAGGACGTCGCGCTCGGCTACCACTTCTGCTTCGGCACGCTCGGCGGCTGGCCGCGGTTCCAGCCGAACGATCTCGGCGAGACCGTGAAGCTCGCCAACGCGTTCGTCGACGCTTCCGGCCGGCGGGTGGACTGGATCCACATTCCGTTGCTGGACACCAGCGACGAGGCCTTCTTCGCGCCGCTCAAGGAGCTCAAGCCGCGCGGCGCGCGCGTCTATCTCGGTGCGATCCACAACATGGAGCGCTTTCAACAACGCGTCGCAATGGCGCGCAAATATCTGCCCGACTTCGGCCTCGCGGGCTATTGCGGCTTCGGCCGCAGCCCGGTCTCGGCATTGCCGGGCATCCTCGACGAGCATCTGAAGGCCGCGCAGCTCGCCGGCTGAACGCGGGCGGCTCGCGGCCCTTTCGCCAAGGAGCTCAGTCCGTTTGCACGTCGGTGCCGGATTCGGCGTAGAGCGGCGCGGGCGCCAGCGGCGTACGCTCTGCCACGCCGGGCAGGATCAGGCCGCCCCGGCCCAAGGTCTCGACCCGGTAGCTGCGATCGCCGGGCTCGACACCCACGCTCTCCGACCGGTCGCCGGACACACCGCCCGAGAGCGCCTGGCAGGCGAGGAAAATCGCCCCCGCCAGAAGGACGCAGACATACGCGCGCAAAGACTCCCACATGACTGCCCTCTTCGGTTCTCACCGCTGAACGTGCAAATCTCGGGCCGGAATTCTCCGATCGAAACTCACAGGGGTTAAGAAAGTTTCCCGGACCCCCTGCCGGGCCGGACCCCCATCGGTAACGCCTGATTCGGCTGATGAATCCGGGCTGTGGTTGTGTTTTCCCCCGGCCTCTGCCATAACGCCGCCCTCCCGCCGCCCGGCCGAAAGGGCTGCCGTGGCGACGGCGAAGTGCTCAATCAGCACGCTCGAACGAGCAGAAATCCGGCCGGCCGGGCGTCTGCCCATGGCCGCGGCCGCAAAGGAGAGCCAAATGCCCAAGATCAAGACCAAGTCGGGCGCCAAAAAGCGCTTCAAGATTACCGGCACCGGCAAGGTGCTCTACGCCCACCGCGGCAAGCGCCACGGCATGATCAAGCGGACCAAGAAGCAGATCCGCCAGCTGCGCGGAACCGCCGTCCTGTTCAAGACCGACGGCGACAACATCAAAAAATACTTCTTGCCCAACGGCTGACGGCCTCGAGGCCGTCGCGGGCAGCCCGCCCGCACCAAACCGTTGCATCGAATCTGTAAGGAGATCAGCCATGGCACGCGTCAAGCGCGGCGTCACCGGGCACGCCAAGCACAAGAAAGTCCTCAAAGCCGCCAAGGGCTATTACGGCCGGCGCAAGAACACGATCCGCGTCGCCAAGCAGGCGGTCGAGAAGGCGAACCAATACGCCTATCGCGACCGCAAGCGGCGCAAGCGCACCTTCCGGGCGCTTTGGATCCAACGCCTCAACGCGGCGGTGCGCCCCTTCGGCCTCACCTACAGCCGATTCATCGACGGGCTCGGCAAGGCCGGGCTCCTGGTCGACCGCAAGGTGCTCTCCGATCTTGCCATCCGCGAGCCGGCGGCGTTCCAGGCGATCGTCGAGAAGGCCAAGGCCGCGCTGCCGGCCTGACGGACGATAGAGGACAGATGACAGAGGACGGATAAAGACGGAACGTCGCTCTTCTGTCGTCCCTCCTCCCTCGTCTGTCCTCCGATCTCTGGAGCAGAGCGATGATCGATCTCGGCTATGTGCAACGGATGGCGCGCTATAACCGCTGGCAGAATGAAAGCCTCTACGGCGTCGCCGATACCTTGTCGGACGCCGAGCGGCGGCGCGAGCGCGGCGCCTTCTTCGGCTCGATCCATGCCACGCTCAATCATCTGCTATGGGCCGACCAGATCTGGATGAGCCGCCTTGCCGGCACGCCTCGCCCCGAGGGCGGCATCCCCGAGTCGGTATCGCGCTATCCGCAATGGAGCGATCTGCAGCGGGAGCGCGGCGCCTTCGATACGACCATCATCGATTGGGCCGATCACCTCGACGCCTCGTCGCTCGCTGGTGACCTCACCTGGTACTCCGGCGCCGCCAAGGCGGAGATCACCAAGCCGAAGTGGCTGCTGGTCACCCATATGTTCAACCATCAGACGCATCATCGCGGCCAGACGCATTGCATGCTGACGCAGGCAGGCGGCAAGCCCAAGGATACCGACTTGCCGCTGATGCCGGCGTAACGACGAGACCGGGCGGCGCCCGCATCTCGGGGACAGGACCATGCAGGACCTCAAAGCCGAACTGCTGCGCGGTCTGTGGTACGTCGCGCTTCCTGGCGCCGATCTGCGGCCCGGCCGCATGGCGCACAAGACGCTGCTCGGCGAACCGTTGCTGATCGGCCGCGGGTGCGCTGGACAGGTGTTCGCGCTGCGCGATATCTGCCCGCACCGCGGCATCCCGTTGCATTACGGCCGGTTCGACGGCGAGAGCATCGCCTGCAGCTACCATGGCTGGCGGTTCGACATGGGCGGCACCTGCGTCGAGATTCCCTCGCTGCGCGAAGGCCAGCAGGTGGACTTCGCCAAGATCCGCTGCGGTTCCTATCCGTGCGTCGAGCGGCAGGGGGTCGTCTGGGTCTATTTCCCGCGCGCAGATGAGACGTCGAGCACGACCGCGCCGCCGCGCATGCCGGTGTTCGCCGACGAGGCCAAGCCGACGGCCGCCATCATGCTGCCGTTCCCCTGCTCGACCGATCATGCCGCTTTCGGGCTGATGGACCCGACGCACGCCGCCTTCGTGCACACCTCGTGGTGGTTCAAGAAGGAGGCGACCAAGCTGCGCCCGAAAGAGAAGCAGTTCGAGCCGATCGAGCTCGGCTGGCGCATGGTCCGCCATCCGTTGCCGCCGCAGAACCTGGTCTACAAGCTGCTCGGCCGCAACGTCGAGACCGAGATTTCGTATCAGCTCCCGGGCCTGCGCATCGAGGAGGTGCACGGCGACCGCCATGCCGTGGTCGGCCTCACGGCGATCACCCCGATCACCGACGAGACGACCGAGGTGCACCAGATATTCTGGGCGTCGCCCGGCTGGGCGGCGTTGCTGTCGCCGCTGTTTCGGCCCTTCATGCGCACCTTCCTCGACCAGGACCGGCAGGTCGTGGTGCGCCAGCGCGAAGGTCTGGTGCACGCGCCGCGGCTGATGCTGATCAACGACGCCGACACCCAGGCGCGCTGGTGGATGCGCGTGAAGGACGAATGGATCGCCGCGCAGGCGCAAGGGCGCGCCTTCGTCAATCCGCTCGAGCCCAAGACCTTGCGCTGGCGCAGCTGAATCGGAACCGCACCGATGACCGACCTCAACACGCTTGAAACCGAGCTCCTCGCCGCCATCGCGGCCGCCAATGACGAGGCGGCGCTCGAAGCCGTGCGGGTCGCCGCGCTCGGCCGCAACGGCTCGGTGTCGGCGCTGTTGAAGACGCTCGGCGCCATGACGCCCGATGAGCGCAAGGAGCAAGGGGCGCGCATCAACGGCCTCAAGGACCGCGTCACCGCCGCGCTCGCGGCGCGCAAGGACGCGCTCAAGCACGCGGCGCTCGATCAGCGCCTCAACACCGAGACCGTCGACGTCACGCTGCCGGTGCGCGAGCCGCCGACGGAACTGGGCCGTATCCATCCGATCAGCCAGGTGATCGACGAGCTCACCGCGATCTTCGCCGATATGGGTTTTTCGGTCGCCGAGGGGCCGGACATCGAGACCGACGATTACAACTTCACCAAGCTCAACTTCCCGGAAGGCCATCCGGCCCTCGAGATGCACGACACCTTCTACTTCAACCCGAAGCCGGACGGCTCGCGGCTCCTGCTGCGCACGCACACCTCGCCGGTGCAGGTGCGCACCATGCTGGCGCAAAAGCCGCCGATCCGGGTGATCATTCCGGGCCGCACCTATCGCAGCGACTCCGACCAGACCCACACGCCGATGTTCCATCAGGTCGAGGGCCTGGTGATCGACAAGGGCGCGCATCTCGGTCACCTGAAATGGATTTTGGAGGAGTTCTGCAAGGCGTTCTTCGAGGTCGACCACGTCAAGATGCGGTTTCGGCCGTCGTTCTTCCCGTTCACCGAGCCGTCGCTCGAGGTCGACATCCAGTGCCGGCGCGACAAGGGCGAGGTGCGCTTCGGCGAGGGCGAGGACTGGATGGAGATCTTGGGCTGCGGGATGGTGCACCCGAACGTGCTGCGCAATTGCGGGCTCGATCCCGACGAATACCAGGGCTTCGCCTGGGGCTTGGGCATCGACCGCATCGCCATGCTCAAATACGGCATGCCCGACCTGCGCGCCTTCTTCGAGGCCGACGTACGCTGGCTTTCGCATTACGGCTTCCGCCCGCTCGATCTGCCGACCCTGGCGGGGGGATTGAGTTCATGAAGTTCACCCTCGCCTGGCTGAAAGAGCATCTCGACACCGACGAGCCGCTCGACAAGATCGTCGACAAGCTCACCATGATCGGGCTCGAGGTCGAAAGCGTCGCCGACCGCGGCAAGATGCTCAGCTCGTTCACCATCGCGCGCGTCATCTCCGCCGAGCCGCATCCCAACGCCGACCGGCTGCGCGTCTGCCTGGTCGATGCCGGCGCCGGCGACCCGGTGCAGGTCGTGTGCGGCGCGCCCAATGCGCGCGCCGGCATGACGGGCGTGTTCGTGCCGCCCGGCGCCTTCATCCCGGGCAAGAACATGACGCTCGGCGTCGGAAAAATCCGCGGCGTCGAGAGCCGCGGCATGCTGGTCTCGGAGTTCGAGCTGCAGCTGTCCGACGACCACGAGGGCATCATCGACCTGCCGGCCGACGCGCCGGTCGGCGCCAACTACGCCGCCTGGGCTGGGCTCGACGATCCGATGATCGAGATCAACCTCACGCCCAACCGTCCCGACTGCACCGGCGTGCACGGCATCGCGCGCGATCTCGCCGCCGCCGACATGGGCAAGCTGAAGGACACGGCGATCAAGCCGGTCGAAGGGCGCTTCCCCTGCCCGGTCAAGGTCGCGCTCGATTTCGGCGCGACGCCCTCGCTCTGCCCGGCTTTCGCGCTCCGCCTCGTGCGCGGCGTCAAGAACGGCCCCTCGCCCGCCTGGCTGCAGCGCCGGCTGACCGCGATCGGGCTGCGCCCGATCAACGCGCTGGTCGACATCACCAATTTCATCACCTACGACCGCGGCCGGCCGCTGCACGTGTTCGACGCCGCCAAAGTGCACGGCAATCTGACGGTGCGCCGCGCGCGGTTCGGCGAAAGTCTCCTTGCCCTCGATGGCAAAATCTACACGCTCGACGAGACCATCTGCGTGATCGCCGACGAGAAGGGCGTCGAATCGCTCTCGGGCATCATGGGCGGCGAGGAGAGTGGCTGCTCGGAGACCACCACCGATGTGCTGATCGAGTCGGCGCTGTGGGACGAGATCAACATCGCGCAGACCGGCCGCAAGCTCGGGATCAACTCGGATGCGCGCTACCGCTTCGAGCGCGGCGTCGATCCCAACTTCATGCTGCCGGGGCTCGAGCTCGCGACCCGCATGGTGCTCGACCTGTGCGGCGGCGAGCCGTCGCAGATCACAGTCGCCGGCAAGGCGGAGGCGCCCGAGCGCATCGTCGATTTCCCGCTCGAGGAATTGCGCCGGCTGGCCGGCGTCGAGGTCGGCCTGCCCGAGATCAAGCGCGTGCTCGGCCATCTCGGCTTCTTCGTCGCCGGCCAGGGGCAGACGGTCAAGATCGCGGTGCCGTCGTGGCGGCCCGACGTCGACGGCAAGGCCGACATCGTCGAGGAGGTGGTGCGCATCATCGGCGTCGATCGCATCCCGTCAACGCCGTTCGACCGCGGCGAGGCACCGCGCAAGCCGGTGCTCACGCCGATCCAGGTGCGTACCCGCAAGGCCAAACGCGCGCTCGCCGCCCGCGGCATGGTCGAGGCCGTCACCTGGTCGTTCATCTCGAAGCCGCAGGCCGAGCTGTTCGGCGGCGGCAAGCTCGAGCTCGCGCTCGCCAATCCGATTGCGTCCGATCTATCCGACATGCGGCCGAGCCTGATCCCCGGCCTCATCCGCGCGGCGCAGAGCAATGCCGACCGCGGATTCAACGACGTGGCGCTGTTCGAGGTCGGGCAAGTGTTCAAGGGCGATCAACCGCAGGATCAAGTCACCGCGGCGAGCGGCGTGCGCCGTGCGTTGGCGAAGGCGTCGGGCGTCGGCCGGCACTGGTCGGCGCCGGCGGCCGAAGTCGATGCCTTCGACGTCAAGGCCGACGCGCTGGCGGTGCTCGCCGCCGCCGGCGCGCCCGCGCAGGCGCTGCAGGTGGTGCCGGGCGGCCCCGCCTGGTTCCATCCGGGGCGCTCCGGCACCATTCAGATCGGCCCGCAAAACGTGCTCGGCCATTTCGGCGAGCTGCATCCGCGCGCGCTCGAGGCGCTCGCGGCCGAAGGGCCGCTGGTCGCCTTCGAGGTGATCTTGGAAAAAATCCCCGAGCCGAAGACAAAGGCGACCCGCGCCAAGCCGGTGCTCGAGCTCTCCCCGTTCCAGCCGGTCGAGCGCGACTTCGCCTTCGTGGTCGACCGCGCCGTGAAGGCGGCCGATATCGTGCGCGCCGCGCAGTCGGCCGACCGCAAGCTGATCGCCGGCGTCACGGTGTTCGACGTCTACGAGGGCAAGGGCATCGATCCGGGCAAGAAGTCGATCGCGATCGCGGTGGTGCTACAGCCACGCGACAAGACCTTGACCGACGAGGAGATCGAGGCGGTCGCCGCCAAGATCGTCGCCGAGGTCGGCAAGCGCACCAGCGGCGTGTTGAGGGCGTGACACCGTGAGCTGGTGGGACGAGCCGCCCGAAGCTGCGGCCGCGCTCAGCCTGACAATTACTCTCGATCTTGCCGGCGGCGGCTATCTCGTCGAGTTGAGCACGCCGGAACTTTGGCCGCTCGGCGACGATGTGTATTCCCAGACGTTGATTCCATTCGATGCCGAGAGCGAGCAGTGGGACGCGCACCTCAACGCGCTCCTGGTGATGCACATGAAGTTTCTCGGGTTCACGTGATGGAGCGGCGGTTGCTCCAGCTGTCATCATCCGCCCGCTTTCGCCGACATGACAGCCTTTGACGCCGGCCCGGGCACCATGCGATCAGGCACCAGGTCTGCGTATGCGAACCCATCGCGCTCGATCGTCTCGCCGACCGCCACCGGAATTTTTCCGTTCAACATCGGCCCCGCCGCCACGAAGGTGTGAAATTCGCCTTTCTCGCCGCATGGATCGACGCCGGCGGGCAGCTCGGCGAGCAACGCATGGTCGAGACGGCGGCCGGCGAAGCGCTTCGCGAGCTGCTTGAGATCGACGCAAGTGAGATAGGTCTCGACGCCGGCCTCGATCATCTCGCGCGCGAGCTCCAGCGTGGGCCGTCGCCAGAGCGGAAACAGCGGCGTGATGCCGGTGCCCGCGAGCTTCTGCTCGCGATACTTGCGCACGTCCTCGAGAAACAGATCGCCGAAGACCACGTGCGTCACGCCGACCTTTTTGGCGTCGGCGAGCGCCGCGGCCATGCGCGCCTCGTAGACCTCGTTCGGGCACGGGAACGGAATGCGCACCAGCGTGGGAGGAAGCTCCGCGGCCGCGAGCTGCGCCATCAGGAGCTCCTGGCGCACGCCGTGCATGCTGACGCGGCCAAAGGTCTCGGTGACGGTGGTGAGCGCGCCGACGATGTCGTGGTCGCCCGCCCGCCGCATCTCGTGCAGCGCCCAGGCGCTGTCCTTGCCGCTCGACCAGGCGATCAGCGCTTTCGGCCGGCTCATACGCGCTTGCCGGTGAGCAGCCTCACCACCGCATCGGCGGCGCGCTCGCCCGATTCCCAGGCGCCGCCGACGGTGCCCCACAGCGTCTCGTGCGCGGCCTCGCCGGCCAGAAAGATGCGGTTGTTGAGCGGCTCCATCAGCACTTTCCGCGACGGCTGCCCGCCGGGCGCGGCCGCCGAGGACGCGCCGAGCACCCACGGCTCGTGGTTCCAGCGGGTCGCGTGGCTGCGCTTGATGACGTTCTTGATGTCGGTGCCGTAGAGCCCGCTGAGCCAGCCGACCGCGAAGTCGATCATCGCCGCCTCGCCCTTGTCGGACAGCTCGCGGCCGAACCTGCCGCCGACGTCGATCATACAAAGCGTCGAGCCGGAGACGTTGGCAAAGATCGCGGCGGTCTGCCGGTTCTCCGATTTCTCGAATGCGAGCTCGTCGCGCCGCAGCCCGAGCGGATTGCCGACCATCTCCAGCGCCACGTGATCGAGGCTGCCGAGCTTGAGCTTGGCGGCGGCGTCGAGCACGCGCCTGGGCAGATCGGGCACGAACTTGATCTTGCCGGCGGTCAGAACATTGGTCGACACCGTGACGATGACCGCGCGGGCGTCGAACCTGCCTTTGGTGGTCGTGACAATGATGGGCGTGCGGTACCATTCGATCTGGGTCGCCGGGCTCGCCAGTTGGACCGCGGCCGGCGCCAGCTTGGCGATCAGCGCGCCGAAGCCCTGCCGGCAGAAGGCCGCATTGTCGCGCTCGGCGGAGCGGGTGAAATCGATTGCCGATATCTCCGCCAGCTCCTTGCCGGCGCCGTAGGAGCCGAGCACGAATTCGATGCTCGGCCGCCACTCGCCGAGATCCTTGGGCAGCGCCTGCACGCAGGAGACGTCGGCCCGGCCGCGGGAGGCGTCCGCGATGGCGCTGTTGGCGCGCACGAGCCCGGAGAGGAAATCCTCCATCTCGCCTTCGCGCGCGTAGCGCCGGCCGATACGCATGCGCTGGCCGGGCGGCGCCGGATAGAGATCGAGCCCGGTCTGCGGCGCGAGCTTGGCCACCGGATTGATGTCGGCCGCGTAAATCCAGTGGGCGCCGCGATCGTAGGGCACGCCGAACGTGTTGGTGTCGGTGATGCAGCGTCCGCCGACGGTGTCGGCCGCCTCGACTAGCGCGAAGCGCTTGCCCGCCGCGGCAATCCGTCGCGCGGCGGCGATGCCGGCGGCGCCGGCGCCGACGATGACCGCGTCGACGCTGCCCGCCCGGCCGACCTCGGGTGCCGGGCGCGGCGCGCCGAACGCCGGCCCGGCCGCCATTGCGGCGGCAGCGCCAAGGAACGACCGGCGGCTCACTCGTCTCATAGCGTCCAGGTGCTTGCGTTCGGCGAGGTCTACCATGGAAAGAATGCACTTGCCGGCAAATCTTTGCATCATCGATCATACGATCGTCTTGTGCCCATGGACGCAGCTGTCTACTGCTGCGGCAGCGGAGGACGACATGCTCGACGCGGCCGTCAAGGCGCTGTCCCAGATGTTCTCGCCGCCGTTCCGGACGGTGCTGCTCAAGTCCGTCGGGCTCGCGCTGGCGCTGATCGTGCTGATCGGGATCGGCCTGCACCGCCTGTTCGCCTGGCTCGCGACCGCCGGCGAAGGCTGGGCCGAGAGCGTGCTCGGTCAATCGGCGCACACACTGCTCGTCGTTCTAGGATGGATCTTTTCGGTCGCGGCGGCGCTCGGCATCGTCGTCGGGGCGATCTTCCTGATGCCGGCGGTCACCGCGCTGGTCGCAAGCTTCTTCGCGGACGAAATCGCGCTCGAGGTCGAGCGCAGCCACTATCCCGGCGAGCCGGTCGGCACCGCGCTGCCGCTCACGCGCGCGATCTGGGAAGGCGTGAAGACCGCGCTGCTCGCGGTCGGCGTCTATTTGCTGGCCGTGCCGCTCCTGCTGTTCGCAGGCATCGGCGTCGTGATCTTTTTCCTGGCGACCGCTTACCTCCTCGGCCGCGAATATTTCGAGCTGGCGGCGATGCGCCATCATCCGGTGGCCGAGGCCAAGCGGTTGCGCAAGGCCAATCAACGCACCGTATTCGTCGCCGGCCTGTTCATCGCCGCCTTCGTGTCGATCCCGATCGTCAATCTGGCGACCCCGCTGTTCGGCACCGCCTTCATGGTGCATATGCACAAGCGGCTGACGAAAGCGAAGCGAATAGGGAGTAGCGAATAGCGAATGCGACCGCTTCCTACTCGCCATTCGCCACTCACTATTCGCGTCCCACTAAGGGAGTGCGCTCACCGCAACCCGCACGGTGCCGTCGGCCTCTGCGATCACGCGCAGCGTCTTGGCGTCGAACTCGATGCCGACGAGGCGTAGCGCCGTGACCGCGGCATCGACGCGAACGCCGTCGGCGCTCTTGCGGAAGTCGGCGATCGCCGCCTCGATGCTGTTGCGCGCGCTCGCCGCGAACGGGTTCAGGTCGACGACCGCATTCTCGGCCAGCGCCGCTTCCAGATAGGGCACCGCGGCCCGCGCCGCAGTGCCGAGCAGCCCGAAAGCCGTCTCCGATTCCACGTCGAGCGCGATGTCGGCGAGGCGCAGCATCTGGCGGTTGCGATCGAGCACCGGCTTGCCCCATACATGCACGGTCGCCTCGGCGCCGAAGCCGAACCAGCTCCTGTTCTCATTGGCTTTGACGCGCAGCGAGATCAAGAGCCGCTCGCCGGACGCCGCCAGCGTCACCCCCCGAACGGTGACCGCGAAAGCGCCGCTCTTGTCGTCGGGGAAGGTCTTGCCCTTGAGCTGGGCCTCCAGGAGCCGGTTCACCTCCGGGAACGGAATATCGATCGGCACCGCGATATTGACCCGGCCCTGCTCCATCTGCGGGACGAGCTCCAACTGCGCCGGGAACGGACAATCGGGCTTCGTCTCCGCGGGCACGATCCGCGTTTCGGCCTGCACGCCGATGGTGAGCGTGAGCGCGGACGCATCGATGCGCGGCTCCCCGGCGAAAGCACGGGTGGGGCGCAGTTCTAGCCATAGATGAGGCATGCCGGCGGCCGCGGCGCCGAGCGAGAGCGAGCGGCACATCTTCGCCCATTCGTGTCGCGCAATGATTTCGAGGAATGGATCGCCGCGCACCCGCGCCTGCAGCGCCGCGATCTGCTCGTTGACGGCGCGATCGAGCAGCGGCTTCACCTCGTTCGACACGCTGAGCTTGATGCCGAGGATCGACAGCGACGCGTCCGCGATCGACACCTGCCCAGTGAGATTAGGCTCGAGCCGCCACGCCGACAACAGCACGGGGCGCGACGTCACCGTGACGTTGCCGCGGATGTCGGCGCGCTGGTCGAGCGTCTTGCCGGTGAGATTTTGCAGGTTTTGTCCGAGGCCGCCGCCGAGCAGGCCGCCGATCGCGCCGGTGAGGCTGCCGGCCTGGGTCGCAATCTGACCGGTCGCGCGAAAAGTGCCGTTGAGCACCGTGGAGATCGCCAGCGCATCCGGCCGCCCGGCAACCGTCAGCGGACCGCGCTCGATGGTCCAGCCGATGTCGGCATTGGAGAGCAGTTGGGAGATCGGGTTTTCGCGCTTGCCGGTGAGATTGCGCGGGGCGGCGGTTTCCATCGCGTCGCGGATGGCGGTGAGCGCGATCGCCGCCGGCGTCACGATGACGGAGGTGCGGGTCACCGGCTTGAGCGGCGGCACCTCGACCAGCGCCGGACGCTGGCCGCTCCCCGGGCCGGAGAACAGGCTCATCGTCCAGACCGCGCCGCCGAACGAGACGACGAGGACCAGCACGGCGATGGCGATCTTGCCCCAAGACAGGCGCATGCGGTCTCCAGTGGTCAGTGGTCAGTAATCAGAATGGCGGTGCCACTGGTCGGTAATCAGATGGCCTTTTTCTGATTACTGATTACTGACCACCGATACCTGTTTCCCCGGCCACTTGCACAGGTCGGCGATCAGGCACTTCTCGCACAGCGGCCGGCGGGCGACGCAGATGTAGCGCCCGTGCAGGATCAGCCAGTGGTGGGCATGGCGCTTGGATTGCGCCGGCACCACCGCTTCGAGCTTGGTCTCGACCTCGAACGGAGTCTTGCCGGTCGCCAGCCCGGTGCGGTTGCCGACCCGGAAGATGTGGGTGTCGACCGCGATGGTCGGCTCGCCGAAGGCGATGTTGAGGACGACGTTCGCGGTCTTGCGGCCGACGCCGGGCAGCGCCTCCAGCGCCTCGCGCGTGCGCGGCACCTCGCCGCCGTGCTCCGCGAGCAGCTTCTGCGACAGGGCGACGACGTTCTTGGCCTTGGTGCGAAAGAGCCCGATGGTCTTGATCAGGTCCTGCACGCGCGCTTCGCCGAGCGCGACCATCTTGGCGGGCGTGTCGGCGGCGGCGAACAGCGCCGGCGTCGCCTTGTTGACGCCGGCGTCGGTCGCCTGCGCCGAGAGCACCACCGCGACCAGCAGCGTGAACGGATTGATGTGCTCGAGCTCGCCCTCGGGCTCCGGATCGGCGGCATGGAACCGGCGGAACGCTTCCTCGATTTCGGCGGTTGTCCACTGCGGGAGCGCGCCGGCCGCCGCTTTCATATCGGCGGCAATCCGCTTCTGCGGGCCTTTGACGTCGGCGGCCTTGCCGGCACGGGCCTTGCGCAGGCTTTGCACCGTTCTGCGCGGCAGCTTGCGGGCGGTTCCGCGGGCTGTCTTGCGGGGCGCCGCCCGGCGAGGTGTTTTGCGAGCCATTGTTCCCGTATAGTGAGCGCCATGTCGCCCGACAACGCGCCGACCCAAGAACCCACCATCTTTTCGGCGGTGCTGACCCCGCACCGATCGCTCAGCCCGGCCGGATTCCTGCTGTTCATGCTGGTCCTGGGCGGCATCAGCTTCACCACCGGGATGGTGTTCCTGCTGGCCGGCGCCTGGCCGGTGTTCGGCTTTTTCGGGCTCGACGTGCTGCTGGTCTATTGGGCGTTCCGGCTGAACTACCGCTCCGCCAGGGCCTACGAGCAGGTCACCGTCACGCCCTCGGAGCTCACCGTGCGCAAGGTCAGCCACCACGGCCGGATCAGCGAATGGACGCTCAACCCGCTCTGGGTGCGGCTCGAGCGCGTCGTGCACGAGGAGTTCGGTATCGAGCGGCTGTTCCTGGTCTCGCACGGGCGGCAGTTGCCGATCGCCGGTTTTCTCGGGCCGCGCGAGAAGGAAAGCTTCGCGCTCGCGCTCTCGGCCGCGCTCGGCGAGGCCAAGCGCGGGCCGACCCGGACGGTATTCGATTGACTATGCGTGCAGAAATCGGGTGGGCGGCATGGGTCCCGCGGCCTAGATAGGGAGCAAATGATGGAGGCATCCATGCTCTCGCCCGACCGCGTTCCCAATCTGGCGCCGCTCGCCATTGCGGCCGCGGACTACGATGTGGTGCGCCGCGCCATTGCGTTCATCTCCGAGCACTGGCGCGACCAGCCGGAGACCGAAGCGATCGCCGCAGCCGCCGGGGTTACCGCGACCGAGCTGCATCACCTGTTTCGCCGCTGGGCGGGTCTCACCCCCAAGGCATTCCTGCAGGCGCTCACGCTCGACCACGCGCGCCGGCTGTTGCGTGACTCGGCGAGCGTGCTCGATGCCTCGTTCGAGGTCGGGCTGTCCGGGCCCGGCCGGCTGCACGATCTGTTCGTGACGCACGAGGCGATGTCGCCGGGCGAATGGAAATCGGGCGGCGCCGGCCTCACCGTCCGCTACGGCTTTCACCCCTCGCCGTTCGGCACCGCGCTGGTGATGGCGACCGAGCGCGGGCTCGCGGGCCTCGCCTTTGCGGATCCGGGCGAGGAGGAAGCGGCGCTGGCCGACATGCGACGGCGCTGGCCGCAGGCGAGCACCATCGAGGACGCCACCCTCACGGCGGCGCTGGCGCGGCGCATCTTCGATCCGAAGCTGTGGCGCGCCGACCGGCCGCTGCGCATCGTGTTGATCGGCACCGATTTCGAGGTGCGGGTGTGGGAGGCGCTGCTGAGAATCCCGATGGGCCGGGCGACCACCTATTCGGACATCGCCGTCAAGCTGGGGGCGAGCAAGGCTGCGCGCGCGGTGGGCGCCGCGGTCGGCAAGAACCCGGTCTCGTTCGTGGTGCCGTGCCACCGCGTGCTCGGCAAGAGCGGCGACATCACCGGTTATCACTGGGGCCTTACGCGCAAGCGCGCGATGCTCGGCTGGGAGGCGGGACAAGTAACCGCTGCCTAACCCTCGGCCGCAGGATTCTACCGCGACAGCTCGGCCAGATTCAAAGTCGGCGTCGCCGCGCGCGCAAAATCGCCCTTGCGGTAGGCGGCGAGCGTCTCGGCGTTCTGCTGGTCCATGAAGTCGGCGAGCCTGGCATAGCTCACGCAGCGCACTTCCGGCAGGTCGCAGACCGCGCGCGCGAACGATTTGAGCGCCTCGTTGTAGACGCCGCCCTGATAGGCAGTGAAATGATGCCCGATATGCAAGGGCGCGCGGTTGCCCGCGTAGTTGACCCTGAAATAGTGCAGATAGGTCTGCAGCGTCTGCTCCCGCGCCGCCTCGTAGCGCCGCGGATCGTTGGCGGCTCGCGATTGGGCCACGAAGAAATTGTAGTCCATCGACAGCGTGCCTTTGCCCGATCCGGCAATCCGCAGCATGGCGAGGTTGAAGCGCCAAATGCCGTCGATCCGCTCCGGCCAGGCATCGGACTGGCCGACGCCGCTGGTGTCGTAGCGGAAGCCGTTGTTCTTCAGGGCGGCATAGAGGCCAGGGCTCTTGGCGAGATAAGGCGCGCGAAAGCCGATCACCTCGGTGAGCGGAAACGCCAGCTTCGTTTCGGCGAGCCCGTTGTTGGGCCCGACGTTCTTGAGGATCTCGTGGTAGGCGCGGAATTCCTTGTCCCAGTCGCCGGCCGACCAGGCGCCGCCGTTGAAATGGCCGACCGCGTGCGAGGCGATCTCGTGGCCGGCGCGCTGGAGATCGTTGACGTAGTCGACGCGCTTGCGCACCTGCTCGGGCGAGCCGCCGAAATTGATCCGCGAGGCGCCGCGCGGCTGGTGCGGACCTTCGTAGACCTTGCGGCTGGCATCGGCGATGAAATTGATACCGCTGACGAAGAACGTGAAGTGCAGGCGGTCGCCGTCGCTGTTCATCTGGGCGGCGAAATCGGTCAGCTCCTGCCAGCGCTCGAGCTCGGTGCAATTGTCGAACGCCATGACGACGAATTGCGGCGGCCGGTCGACGCCGGCCTGCGCCGGCGCCACGAATGCATGCGCAATGAGCAGCCCCAATGCGGGAACGAGCTTGCGAGCGGTCAATTCAGCCCCCCGACCGAACGTGACAGCGGAGGGCCAGTCTATCCGATCGGGAAATCGAATTGATTGCGGTCCCCAGGATTAACCTTCCTCGGGAAGCAGAAATCGAATCCGTGTGACAATAAAAGCACGGTCATCGTGACGGTAATTGCCGACCGTGCCGACAAGGAGCCAAGTTGCGCGGACGCGCGTTTCTTCTGGAACACCGGCCCACACCGCTGGTTGACGATAGGGCCGCAATTTCACACAAAGGCGACCATCATCGATCGATGCACCGCCATGGGCGCGATCCCAAACGACGCCGGTGAAGCACGAAGGACGTGGAATGCAGAAGCGTCGTCCGGTGATGCTGGCGATATTGGACGGCTGGGGCTGGCGCGACGACCCCGCCGACAACGCCGTGCGCCAGGCCCGCACGCCGAACTTCGACCGCTTGTGGGCGACCTGCCCGCACGCCCTGTTGCATACGTCGGGCAGGGACGTCGGCCTGCCGGACGGGCAGATGGGCAATTCCGAGGTCGGGCATCTCAACATCGGCGCCGGCCGGCTGGTGATGCAGGATCTGCCACGCATCACCGAGGCGATCGCCAGCGGCGAGATCGAGAAGGCACCGGCGCTTCGGCATCTGATCGAGCGCCTGCGGCAGACAGGCGGCACCTGCCACCTGATGGGCCTCGTTTCACCCGGGGGCGTGCATTCGCACCAGGATCACGCCGCGGCGCTGGCGAGGATTCTCGCCAAAGCCGGGGTGGCGACGGCCGTGCATGCCTTCACGGACGGCCGTGACACGCCGCCACGGTCGGCCGGCGAGGACATTGCGCGTCTGGCTAAGGCGCTGCCGCCATTGGTCCCGATCGCTACGGTCTGCGGCCGCTACTACGCGATGGATCGCGACAACCGCTGGGAGCGCGTCGCCAAGGCCTATCAGGCGATCGCGGAAGCCGAAGGGCCGCGGTTCCCGGACGCGCCATCGGTCATCGCGGACGCCTATGCGCGCGATCTCAGCGACGAGTTCGTGGTGCCGGCGGTGGTCGGCGACTATCGCGGCATGCGGGACGGGGATGGGGTGCTGTGCTTCAACTTCCGCGCCGACCGCGTGCGCGAGATTCTCGCCGCCCTGCTCGACCCAACCTTTGCGGGTTTTGCGCGCCGGCGCGCGGTTCGGTTCGCGGCCGCGGCCGGCATGACGCAATACAGCGAGCAGCTGGACGCGTTTCTGCAGACAATCTTCCCGCCGCAAACGCTGGCGAACGTCCTGGGCCGAGTGGTGGCCGATGCCGGCCGCACGCAATTGCGCATGGCCGAGACCGAGAAGTATCCGCACGTCACCTATTTCCTCAACGGCGGCGAGGAAGCGCAGTACCGCGGCGAGGACCGCATCATGGTCCCCTCGCCGAAGGTTGCGACCTACGACCTGCAGCCCGAAATGTCGGCGCCTGAATTGACCGACAAGGCGGTGGAGGCGATCGGGTCCGGCAAGTACGACCTGATCGTACTGAACTACGCCAATCCCGACATGGTCGGGCACACCGGGACCACGGCAATTGCGAAACGATGCGCGATCCGGACACCGGCGGCCCGCACACGTCCCACACCACCAATCCGGTGCCGGTGCTGCTGATGGGCGGCGGCAACGCTTCGGTGGCGGAAGGCCGGCTCGCGGACATCGCGCCGACGTTGCTGGAGCTGATGGGCCTGGCGCAGCCGGCTGAAATGACCGGGGCCTCGCTGCTGCACCGCATGACCTCGGACGATCAGAAATCGCTCAAGCCCAGCACGTCGGCCATCGAATAGAGCCCGGGCTTGCGGCCGCGCGCCCACAGCGCCGCCCGCAGCGCGCCGCGGGCGAAGATCATGCGATCCTCGGCCCTGTGCACGAGCTCGACCCGCTCGGCCGGCCCCGCGAAGATCACCATGTGATCGCCCACGACCGAGCCGCCGCGCAGCGACGCGAAGCCGATGTCACCCGGGCAGCGCGCCCCGGTATGGCCGTCGCGGCCGCGCGCCGAGCGCTGGGCGAGATCGACGCCGCGGCCCTCCGCCGCCGCGCGGCCGAGCATCAGCGCGGTGCCCGACGGCGCATCGACCTTCTTGTTGTGGTGCATTTCGAGGATCTCGATGTCGAAATCCTCATCGAGCGTCTTGGCCACCCGCCTGACCAGCGCGGCGAGCAGGTTGACGCCCATGCTCATGTTGCCGGACTTGACGATGACGGCGCGCTTGCCGGCCTCGGCGACGAGCTTGTCGTTCTCGCCGGTGAGGCCGGTGGTGCCGATGACGTGCACAAGGCCTTTGCGGGCGGCGAGCTCCGCGAAGGCCACGGTCGCGGCCGGAACCGTGAAGTCGAGCAGGCCGTCGGCGTGCGCCAGCAGCGGCTCCACATCGGCGCCGACCGCAACGCCGTTCTTGCCGAGCCCGGCGAGCTCACCGGCGTCGCGCCCGATGACCGCCGAGCCGGGGGCGTCGACCGCGCCCGCCAGCGTGGCGCCATCGGTCGCCGCAATGGCGTGGATGAGCGTGCGCCCCATGCGCCCGCCGGCGCCTGCCACGATCAGCCGCATGTCGGACATGGGTCAGTCTCCCGAAATGTGGGCGCGGTATAGCGGGGCGGCGGTGTGAAGGAAAGCCAGCGAATGCGGCTCAGCCCGGGCCGTCGTAGCCCTCGATGATGATGAGATCGAGCTCGGCCTTGCCTTGGCGCAGTGCGGCCGCCGCCTGATAGTCCGGCGACCAGTAGCAGGCAAGCGCCGCCTGGTAGCTCGGGAATTCGAGCACGACGGTACGTGCACGCACACTGCCCTCGACCACCTCGCGCGTCCCGCCGCGCACCAGGAAGCGCCCGCCATGTCTGCCGATCGGCGCGCCGTTGGCGGCGACGTAAGCCTTGTAGCCTTCCGGGTCCGTTATATCGACGTGGCCGATCCAGTAGCCCTTGCGGGCGGCCGCGGCGGGCAGCGTGGCCGGAGCATTCGGCTGCACGCCCTCGTAGCCCTCGGCGATCACGAAATCACAAGCTGAATGCGGAAGGCGCAGCAGCTTCGCGCGCTGATATTCGGGCGAGCGGTAGCAGGCGAGCGCGGTGGCGTAATCCGGAAACTCGCGCAGGACATTGCGGGCGCGGCTGCGGCCTTCCACCGCTTCGCAGGTCCCGCCGCGCACCAGCGCACGGCCACCGTATTTGTGGTGGGCCGGAGGCGTAGCAGCCATGTAAGCCTTGTAGCCTTCCAGATCGCTCACATCGATGTGCGGGATCCAATATCCCTTGGCCATCTATCCTTCCTTCTGTGTCTCCCGACGCTCCGTCACGTGCGTCTTCGTTTCCTTTGCGATCTCTCGCCTTTCCGCTCGCCGATGTGCCTTCCAGAACTCGCGCTTGATGGTCCGGAGGTGCTTCCACCATTCACCGGCGGCGATGAGCATACCTTTGCGGACATGCGCCACGGTCGAATCCTAACCCGCCGACGCGATTTCCGCGACGATCGCCTCGGCGGCGGCCTTCGGATCGGGCGCCGCCAAGATCGGCCGGCCGACCACGAGATAATCGGCGCCCGCCGCGATGGCGGCGGCCGGCGTCATCACCCGCTTCTGGTCGCCCGCCGCCGTGCCGGCCGGCCGGATGCCGGGGGTCACCAGCACCATGCCGGCCCCGATGACCGGGCGCAGCAGCGCCGCCTCCTCGCCCGAACACACCAGTCCGTCGACCCCGATGTCGCGGGCCTGCGCGGCGCGCTCGCCGACCAGCTCCGGGACGGTGAAATCGTAGCCGGCGGCGGCGAGATCGGCGTCATCGTAGGAGGTGAGCACGGTGACGGCGAGAATGCGCAGCGGCGAGCCGGCGCGCGCATCGACGGCCGCGTGCATGGTCTGCGGATAGGCGTGGACGGTGAGGAACGACGCCCCGAGCCGCGCCACGCTCTCGACGCCGCGCGCCACCGTATTGCCGATGTCGTGCAGCTTGAGGTCGAGGAATATCTGTTTTCCGGCGCCGGCGAGCGCGCGCGCCAGGTCGATCCCGCCCGCAAACGCCAGCTGGTAGCCGATCTTGTAGAACGAGACCGAATCGCCGAGCCGCGCCACCATCGCCTCCGCGGCGGCGACCGAGGGGACGTCGAGCGCGAGGATCAACCGTTCGCGCGGATCGAGTGTCACGGCGCGTTTTCCCTCATGCGAACAGCTTCGCGGTATCAATCAGCTTGCGCACGACGATCTTGAGCTGGCTCGCCGCGCGGGTGTCCTTGAGCTGGTCCATCTCGTCGAAGGCCTGCTCGGCGTTGGGTATCGTCACCTGCTCGGCGATCACGAGCGCCCGGCAGCCCACCGCCAGCACCTGGCGCAATGCCAGCAAAGAGTGCGTGGCACCGGATCGGCCGGGCGAGGCGCCGCCCAGCGCGAAGACACGGTTCTGAAAAACAGCGAGCTGCGCTTCGCCGCGCTCGCGCACGACCGAGATCCAATCGAAGGTGTTCTTGATCAGCGGCGTGATGGAGGCATTGTATTCCGGGCTGGCGACGAACACACCGTGGTGCACGGACAGCAGCTGCTTGAGCTTCACGGCGTTGAACGGCGGCCCCGATTGCTCCGCCGCGTCGGCGTCGTAGATCGGCAGCGGATAGTCGGCGAGCGAGATGCGGGTGACGTCGGCGTCCGCCAAGGTCAATTCCTTGGTCGCGAGCGCCGCCAGCCGCACGTTGTGCGACTTCGCCCGCAACGAGCCGGGAATCACCAGGATTTTCGGATTGGACATCGGCGGTTCCGGACGACAGAAGACAGACGACAGAATAAGCGGACTTCCGTCGTCTGTCCTCCGTCGTCCGTCGTCAGTCTCTGCGGTAGACCCACACCCGCGCCGGCGGAATGTTCATCCACACGCGCTCGGAGGCTTCCGCCCGCACGCGATCGAGCGCTTTCGGGACCGGCGCCACCGCGTGATAGGTGAACTGGATGAAGGGCGCGCCCGGCAGCATCAGCCCGAAGGCCTCGAACAACAGCCGCAGCCGCACTTGCATCGGCTTGGTGAACAGCGGCAGGCCGGAGACCACCGCCGCCGCAGGCTCTTGCAAAAGACCGGCGAGCAGGCGCTTGAGGCTATAGGCGTCGCCCTGCACCACCGTGGCGGCCGGATAGCGCTGGCGCAACAGCCGGCAAAAGTGCGGGTTGAACTCGACCAGCACCAGCCGCGCCGGATCGATGCCCTGCGCGACCAGCGCCTCGGTCACCGGCCCGGTGCCGGGGCCCAACTCGACGATCGGGCCCGGCATGTCCGGATCGATATAGGCCGCCATGGTGCGCGCGAGCGCCCTGCCCGACGGCGTCACCGCGCCGATCGACAAAGGCTTCTCGATCCACGAACGGATGAAACGGACCTCGTCATCGAGACGGATGCCGTTCTTCTGTTCGAGCCGGCGAATCTGCGTCTCGATCTTCTTTTTCTGCGTTTCGAACTTCTGCTCGAACTTCTTTTTGTGATTCTCGAACTGCTGCTCGATCTTCTTTTCGAGCGCGCCCTTCTTCTGTTCGAAAATCTGGATATGCCGCTCGATCTTCCGCTCGATGACGCCCTTCTTCAATTCGAACAGGCGAATGTGTTTCTCGAATTTCCTTTCGAGGAGCTGAAGAGCTGGGAGCGGCATGGGGGGCTAAAACGCTGCACAATGATTGCGAATTTTGCGACCTTCCACCGGTAAGGCCGGTGGCCGCGGGGGTCAAGCGGCAAATTCGTCACGCGGAGCCGGCACGACCCAAGAACTCTTTGACTTTACCGAAGAATCCGGCGGATTCGGGGTGGGTCTCCTTGGACGACAGCCGTTCGAATTCGGCGAGCAGCTCGCGCTGCCGTTTGGTCAGCTTTTGCGGCGTTTCAACTACAACCTGAACGTACATGTCGCCGGTTTGTTTCGAGCGCAGCACCGGCATGCCCTTGCCCTGCAGGCGGAAGCGCCGTCCCGACTGGGTGCCGTCCGGCACTTTCACGCGTGTATTGCCGCCGTTGATGGTGGGCACCTCGAAATCGCCGCCAAGCGCCGCCGCCACCATGGAGATCGGCACCCGGCAATGCAGATCGGCGCCCTCGCGCTGGAAGAAGGGATGCGAGGAGAGCGAGAGAAAAATATAGAGATCGCCGGCCGGGCCGCCGCGCACGCCGGCCTCGCCTTCGCCCGCCAGACGGATGCGGGTGCCGTCCTCGACACCGGGCGGGATGTTGACCGACAGCGCGCGCTCGCGCGTCACCCGCCCCGAGCCCGAGCAGGACGGACACGGGTTGTCGATCACCTGGCCGCGGCCCTGGCAGCCCGGGCAAGTCCGTTCGAGCGTGAAGAAGCCCTGGGCATGGCGGATGCGGCCGGAGCCGCCGCAGGTGGGACAGGCCTTCGGCCGCGTCCCGGTCTTGGCACCGGAGCCCGAGCAGGCCTCGCAAGTCACCGAGGTCGGGATCCGCACCTGCGCGGTCTTGCCGGCATAAGCCTCTTCCAGGCTGATCTCCATGTTGTAGCGAAGGTCGGCGCCGCGCTCGCGGCCGCCGCCGCGGCCGCGCCGGCCGCCCATGCCGAACAGGTCGTCGAAGATGTCGGAGAAGGCCGAGGCGACGTCGGTGAAGCCGCCCGCGTGGCCGGGCCCGCCATGCTCGAAGGCGGCGTGGCCGTAGCGGTCATAGGCGGCGCGCTTGTCCGGGTCCTTGAGAACCTCGTAGGCCTCGTTGATTTCCTTGAAGCGATGCTCGCTGTTCTTGTCGGTGGGATTGCGATCGGGGTGCCATTGCATCGCAAGCTTGCGAAACGCGGTTTTCAGCTCCGCATCGCCGGCGGTGCGCTCGACCTCGAGAACTTCGTAGTAACAGCGCTTTGCCATGCGCCAGCGTCCCCTCAATTAGCCAGCAGCGTCACCGCCCGTTGACCCAAATCACCCAACCACCGGCGCACCCAAGCTGCGCCATCTCCTTGGTCTCGGCAGTCGGACATCGCAGGTCGGAAACATCCGACCTGCGCGTCAAGTCCTGGGCTGATGAATTGGGAAGTTCGGCAGGCATGCAAGCGCCTCCCGCCAAACGTCAGGCCGACTTCTTGTTCTTCTTGTCGTCGTCGACCTCGGTGAATTCCGCGTCGACGACGTCTTCCTTCTTGCCGCCGGAGCCCTCGCCGCCGGGAGCCGCGCCGCCGGGACCGCCCTGGCCGTCTTGCGCCTGCTTGTACATCGCCTCGCCGAGCTTCATCGAAGCCTGCGACAACGCGTTGGTCTTGGCGGTGATCGCGGCCGCGTCGTCGCCCTTCAGGGCTTCCTTGAGGTCGGCGATCGCGTTCTCGATCGCACGCCGCTCGCCCTCGCCGACCTTCGAGCCGTGCTCGGTGAGCGCCTTCTCGGTGGCGTGAACCATCGCCTCGGCGTGGTTCTTCGCCTCGACCTCTGCCTTGCGCTTCTTGTCTTCCTCGGCGTGCGCCTCGGCGTCCTTGATCATCTTCTCGATGTCGCCCTCGGACAGGCCGCCCGACGCCTGGATGCGGATCTGCTGCTCCTTGCCGGTGCCCTTGTCCTTGGCCTGGACGTTGACGATGCCGTTGGCGTCGATGTCGAAGGTGACCTCGATCTGCGGGATGCCGCGCGGCGCCGGCGGAATGCCGATGAGATCGAACTGGCCGAGCAGCTTGTTGTCGGCCGCCATCTCGCGCTCGCCCTGGAACACCCGGATGGTCACCGCGGTCTGGCCGTCCTCGGCGGTCGAGAACACCTGGCTCTTCTTGGTCGGGATCGTGGTGTTGCGGTCGATCAGTCGGGTGAACACGCCGCCCAGCGTCTCGATGCCGAGCGACAGCGGGGTCACGTCAAGCAGCAGCACGTCCTTGACGTCGCCCTGCAGCACGCCGGCCTGGATCGCGGCACCGACCGCGACCACCTCGTCCGGATTGACGCCCTTGTGCGGCTCCTTGCCGAACAGCTGCTTCACCACCTCCTGCACCTTCGGCATGCGGGTCATGCCGCCGACCAGGACCACCTCGTTGATCTCGGCCGCGGTCAGGCCGGCGTCCTTGAGCGCCTGCCGGCACGGCTCGACCGTCTTCTGCACCAGGTCGTCGACCAGCGCCTCGAACTTGGCGCGGGTGAGCTTCATCGTGAGGTGCTTGGGACCCGACGCATCGGCGGTGATGAACGGCAGGTTGATCTCGGTCTGGGTGGTGGAGGAGAGCTCGATCTTCGCCTTCTCGGCTGATTCTTTGAGCCGCTGCAACGCGAGCTTGTCGCGGCGCAGATCGATGCCTTGCTCCTTCTGGAACTCGTCGGCGAGATAGTTGACGAGGCGCATGTCGAAGTCCTCGCCGCCCAGGAAGGTGTCGCCGTTGGTCGATTTCACCTCGAACACGCCGTCGCCGATTTCCAGAATTGAAATATCGAACGTGCCGCCGCCGAGATCGTAGACCGCGATCGTTCCGGCCTTCTGCTTGTCGAGGCCGTAGGCGAGCGCGGCCGCGGTTGGCTCGTTGATGATGCGCAGCACTTCGAGGCCGGCGATCTTGCCGGCGTCCTTGGTGGCCTGGCGCTGGGCGTCGTTGAAGTAGGCAGGAACCGTGATAACGGCCTGCTCGACCTTCTGCCCGAGATAGGCTTCCGCCGTCTCCTTCATCTTCTGCAGGATGAAGGCGGAGATCTGCGAGGGCGAATAGGTCTTGCCGTCGGCCTCGACCCAGGCGTCGCCATTGCTGGCGCGCACGATCTTGTAGGGGACGAGCTTCTTGTCCTTCTCGACCATCGGATCGTCGTAGCGCCGGCCGATCAGGCGCTTGACCGCGAAGATGGTGCGCTCCGGATTGGTGACCGCCTGGCGCTTGGCCGGCTGGCCGACCAGCCGCTCGCCGTCTTCCGTGAAGGCGACGATCGACGGGGTGGTGCGCATGCCTTCCGCGTTCTCGATGACCTTGGGGGTCTTGCCCTCCATCACCGCGACGCAGGAATTGGTGGTGCCGAGATCGATGCCGATCACCTTGGCCATGATACTTCCTCTCTCTTTCGGCAGGTCGGCCGGGCCCTTTCGGCACCCGCGGGGAAAACTTCCGCGCTTGACCGCGGAAACCCCCTCGTCCGACGCCCCCAATACACGTTAAACGCCGCCCCCTGCGGCGTCTTGGCTCATATAGGAGGGCCCACTTGGGCCGCAAGACATTCGTTCACGGAATCGCGAGGCCTTGGTTGACGGGAGAGGACGAGTCCCTGCCGTTAGGATACGGGTGTTTACCGTTTCGGAGACGCGCGCGATGACCGCTGCGGCCAGCCTTCCCGGGCTCCGTCTCGTTCCCGGCTATCTCGATCGGGCTGCCCAAAAGCGGCTGCTCGACGAGCTGCACGGCGCGATGCGCCGCGCGCCGGTCTACACCCCGCGCATGCCGAAGACCGGCCACCCAATGTCGGTGCGCATGACCAATTGCGGGCCGCTCGGCTGGATGACCGACGAGCGCGGCTACCGTTATCAGCCGCTCCACCCCGAGGCCGGCGAGCCGTGGCCGGCGATCCCCGAGGCGGTGCTGGACGCCTGGCGGGAGCTCGCCGGCTACCCGCATCCGCCGGAATGCTGCCTGGTCAACGTCTACGGGCCGGCGGCCCGCATGGGCCTGCACCAGGACCGCGACGAGCAGGAGTTCGCCGCCCCGGTGGTCTCGCTTTCGCTCGGGGACACCTGCCTGTTTCGGATCGGCGGGACGAAACGCAGCGATCCGACCCGCACCTTCCGTCTCGCCTCCGGCGATGCCCTGGTGCTCGGCGGGCAAGCACGGCTCGCCTTCCACGGCGTCGACCGGATCATCCCGGGCACCTCGACGCTGCTGCCGGAAGGCGGCCGGATCAACCTCACGGTGCGGCGCGTTACGCGGCCGGGTGACGTTTACGAGGCGGGCGTCATCCATCCGATGCAGGCGCCACCGGGTTCCTGAATGATGGCAATGCGACCGAAGCTGCCATGCGACGACATCGCCGTTCTCCCGATTTCCGATCGACTTATCCTAGCGCGTTGGATACACCGCGCCGATCACACCTTTGCGAATGCGAATATGGCCTCGCGTCTGCCGTATTTTCCGCGACGCATTGGGCGTAATATCCGCCGTCGACAACGCCATGATCCCGATCCGCTGGTTCCTGCTGTTTGCCACGCTCGCGCTCGCCGCACCGCCGGCGCGCGCCGCGGACGTCGTCTATCCGCCCGGCTCCCGCATCGGGCTGGTGCCGCCGCCCGGCGTGGTGACGAGCAAGAATTTCTTCGGCTACGAGGATCCCGACAGAAACGTCGGCATCATCTTGGCCACGCTTCCGGCGGACGCCTATGCGGAGCTGGAGAAATCGATCACCGCCGACGCCTTGAAAAGACAAGGGGTGACGCTGGAGACGCGCCAAGCGCTGTTGCTTGCCACCGGCAAGGCCTTTCTGGTGATCGGGCGGCAAGAGGTCGAGAAGACGCGGTTGCGCAAATGGTTCCTGATCGCCGGGACGCCGGCGCTGACGGCGCTCATCACCGTGCAGGTGCCGGACGCCGCGAAAGCCGCTTATCCGGACGCCGCCATCCGCGCTGCCCTGCAAAGCCTCGCCGTGCGCGCGACCGTCCCGGTCGAGGAACAGCTCAGCCTGCTGCCGTTCAAGGTCGGCGACCTCGCCGGCTTCGGGGTCGGCGGGGTCGTCCCCGGTCGCGCCGTCATGCTGAGCGACGGGCTCGGTGACGCGCCGGGATCGCCGTCGCCGGGAGCACGTGTCGAGCCTCACATCTTCGTGGCAGTCGCGCCTGGCGGTCCGGCGCAGGCCGGCGAGCGCGAGAATTTCGCGCGCGACGTGTTCGCGGCCGTTCCCAATCTCAAGGACGTCCGCATCGCCACCTCGGAGCCGTTGCGGATGGGTGGGCAGCAGGGCCACCAGATCTTCGCCAACGCCAAGGATCCGGCGACTGCCGCCGCACTCACGGCGGTGCAGTGGCTCCGCTTCGGCGGCGGCGGCTATCTGCAGATGGTCGGGGTCGCACGCGCGGAGGCCTGGAAAGACGCCTATCCGCGCTTCCGGGTCGTGCGCGACGGTATCGAGCCGCGCTGATACCAGTGATCACTTCCAGAACTGCCGGGACGCGATCCGCGCGCCCTCCGCCATCGCCGCCATCTTGGCCCAGACCACATCGGGGTCGACCGCGGCCTGCCCGACCCAGGTGCCGTAGCCGCAATCGCTGCCGGCGACGACGTTCTCGCGACCCACGAGTTGCGCATAGCGCCCGATGCGCTGCGCAATGAGCTCGGGATGCTCGATGAAATTCGACTTGGATTCGATCACGCCGGGAATCAGCACCTTGCCGGCGGGCAGCTTGACCCGCTCGAACAGCGTCCACTCGTGCCCGTGGCGCGGGTTGGCGGCCTCGAACGAGACCGCGCTCGGCCGCGCCGCGAGCACGATGTCGATGATGTCGGCAAGCGGCACGTCGCAATGGTGCGGGCCTTCGTAATTGCCCCAGCACAGGTGCAGGCGAAGCCGCTCCGGCGCGATGTTGGCGAGCGCGTGGTTGAGCGCCGCGACGTGCATCCCGGCGCGCTTGCGGAATTCGTCGAGGCTCAGGTTCGCATACTGGATGTGCCGGCCCATGGCGAGATCGGGGCAGTCGATCTGCAGCACGATGCCGGCCTCGGCGACGGTTTCGTATTCGTGCCGCATCGCCTCCGCGATGGCGAACAGATAGGCCTCCTGGCTCGGGTAATGATCGTTGCGGAAGAACAGCGAAACGACGCCGGGGGACGCCGCGCTCATGAATGCGTCGGTCCGGCTCACGGCGGCGAGCGCCGCCTGGAGATTGTCGACGTCGGCCTTGGCGGCATCGGCGTCGCGCACGCTGATGGGAGCGTTGCAAGCAAGAGTCTTACGCCGCGAGTGTCCCGGGTCGCCGAACACGCGCTTGGCGAGATTGGGGAATTCGGCCAGATCCTGGTACACGAAGGTGTTGCCGGTGCCGCCGAAGCCGGCGAGCCGGTCCTTGACGTAAGTGGCGTAGCTCGGCTTCGACATCTCGCCGTCGTTGACGAGATCGATGCCGGCGTCGGCCTGCTTCCGCACCACCTCGGCCACCGCCGCGCGCACGCACGCCGCCAATGCCTCGCGCTCGACCGGCACGCCCTCCTCCTTGGCGTACATCATCCGGATGAGGTCGTCGGGACGCGGCAGGCTGCCGGTATGCGTGGTCAGGAAGCGATCTGTGCTGCGGGTCATCGTCCCCTCATCGCAAGTCGGGCCTGCCCGACTTGCGCAGATTTTAAGACGCGACCCGGGCAAGCCCGGGGCGCCCGCGAGGGCACGAGCATAGCGCGTTTCAGGCAGTCATAGCGGGAGCGGGTATCAGGCCCCGCCCTGCGGGTCTCGCGGAGCCGAGCCGGAATTGTCGTTGGCCGGCGGTTCCGCGGCCGACGGCCTCGGTCCGCCTTTCGCCACCGCGACCAGCGCCGGCCGCAACACGCGCTCGCCGATCATGTAGCCGGGCTGGATCACCTGGGCCACGCTGCCCGCAGGCCGCGACGGGTCGGGCAGTTCGAGCATCGCCTGATGCAGGTTCGGATCGAATTTCTCGCCCTGCGGCTCGAACTTCTTCACCCCGTGCTTTTCGAGCACTTTCAGCAGCTCGCGCTCGGTCAGCTCGACGCCGTCGAGCAGCGCCTTGACGCCGGCGTCCGCCTTCTCGCGCAGCTCGGCGTCGAGTGCCGCCAGCGCGCGGGCCATGTTGTCGGCGACGGCCAGGATGTCGCGGGCGAAGGCGGCGATCCCGTAGTCGCGGGCATCCGCGACCTGCCGCTCGGTCCGCTTGCGCAAATTCTCCATCTCGGCAAGGGCGCGCAGCAGCCGGTCCTTGAGGTCGGCGGCCTCGCGCTCGAGCGCCGTCGACGGCACAGGCTCGGGGGCTGCGGCAGCCGGAGCGGGGGCGGCGGTTTCATTGGCTTCGGCCGCGTCGTCGGGGCGGCGAGCGGTCGTATCGGTCATCACATTGTTCCCATTGGCAATTCGGTTCGCCCCGGATATCAGGGCTCAGGCGCGAAAAATCAAGCGCCGAAAGACGCAAAACCGTTGCCTCACCCGCCGATCAGCTTGCTCACCACCTTGGCGGTGTAGTCCACCATCGGGATCACCCGCGCGTAGTTGAGCCGGGTCGGCCCGATCACCCCGATGACGCCGACGATGCGGCCGGCACCGTCGCGGTAGGGCGCCACGATGGTGGAGGAGCCCGAGAGCGAGAACAGCTTGTTCTCCGAGCCGATGAAGATGCGGGCGCCGTCGGCGCGCTCGGCCCGGCCCAGGAGATCGACCACCCCGCGCTTGGTCTCCAGATCGTCGAACAAGAGCCGCACCCGCTCGAGGTCTTCGACCGCCTTGAGATCGTCGAGCAGATGGGCGGCGCCGCGCACGATCAGCTTGCGCTCGTCGCTTTCGCCGCCCGACCAGCTGGCGAACCCGGCGGCGACGATCTTCTGAGTGAGTTGATCGAGCTCGGCCTCGCCGGCCGCGAGCGCCTTCTCGAGCTCGGCCTTGGCCTCGGCCAAGGTGCGTCCGCGGACATGGGCGTTGAGGAAGTTCGCGGCCTCGGTCAGCGTGGACTGCGGCAGCCCGGCCGGAACGCCGATGATGCGGTTCTCGACCTGCCCGTCCTCGGCGACCAGGACGACGAGCGCGCGCTCCGGTTCGAGCCGCACGAACTCGATATGCTTGAGCCGCACGTTCGATTTGGCGGCGAGCACCACGCCGGCAGCGCGGGTGAGCCCCGACAACATGCCGGAGGCCTCGCTGAGCACCGCCTCCATGGATTTTCCCGCGGCCGCGACCTTGGCCTCCATGGCGCGCCGATCGGCTTCGCCGAGGTCGCCGATCTCCATCAGCGCATCGACGAAGAAGCGCAAACCCAGCTCGGTCGGCAGCCGCCCGGCCGACGTATGCGGCGCATAGACGAGGCCGAGCTGCTCCAAGTCCGACATCACGTTGCGCACCGAGGCCGGCGACAGCGGCGTCGTGATCAAGCGCGAAATATTGCGCGAGCCCACCGGATCGCCGGTGGCGAGATAGCTTTCGACGATCTGGCGGAAGATTTCGCGCGAGCGCTCGTTGAGCTGAGCGAGGCTCACCTGCGTGGTGCCGATCGGGACATCCTGGGACAAGGACCGCTCCGTGCAAGACACCCAAGAATTGGCCATTTGGCCGCCGGAGTGCAAGCGGCGATAAGCGTTCACACGCGCCGCCCGAACACTACGATGGCGGCGACCGGCGCGACGAGACCGAGCACCATCACGGCGATCAGCAGGAGGCCGAGCTCGCCGTAATCGCCGCGCCCGACGGTCAGCACTTCATTGAGATACTTGGTCTGCAGCTGGCCGGCGACGAGGGCGAGATTCATGAGCGATGCCATGAGCGCGAACCAGGTCGCGCGCTGGCCGGCCGGCGCGTAGTAGGCGATCAGCATCAGCAGCGGAACCATGCTGAGCTGGGCCAAGGGCGAGCTGGTCGCGGTATCGAGCAAGGCGATGGCGTGGGCGCCAAAGCCGAAATGCTGCTCGGTCCAGTGGTGCAGACCGTAGAACAGACCGATGTTCGGCAGTGACAGAACCGTCCCCGCGACTGCGATCCAGAACAGCGTCGTGGCGACGGGATATTCGGTGACCTGCTTGCTGAACAACCACAAGGCAGCAAGCCCAACGATCGCCGCGGTCTGCCGGAGCGTGCCGTAGAACGCCTCGTCGAATTTGAGCACGTCGAGCGTCCACCAGAAATATCCGTCGCCGACCAGCGGCGTCGCCCGGAAGACGAAGATGATGATGGTTGCGAACAGGATGGCGCGCCGCGTCGACCGGTCGAGCTCGCGCGTCACGAGGATCAGCATCCCGCAGATCACCGTCATCGACAGGACGAAGATGATTTCCTGATTGAACGGCGCGTTTCCGAGCGCAAGCCCCAGAACGACGGCGCCGAACGCGAGCCCACCGCCGAGGATGCGCCAGTCGATCGGCCGCCGTTCGGCGGTCTCCGATCGGATCAGCAAGACGCCAACTGCCGAAAGCGCCGGAACGACCAGTCCCAACAAGAAAACCGTCTCGCGGTCGAAAATTCCCGCGAGCCAGCCGGAGAGCCCGGCCACCGCGAGAATGCCGGCCGAGAGCGCAAGCCGCCCGAGGACCTGGACCATGCCGAGCTCGGTGCGCACGTCATCCTCGGGGCGCGGCGCACCGGCCGCATCGACGCGTGCGACGACTTCGGTCGACATGGCGTCGGCGACCACGTCCTGGACCACGGTGCCGACGACCATCAGCATGCCGCCGAGGACATAGATCTCGTCCGGCGGCAGGAAGGCGATCCATTTCCCGGCCGCGCCGGCGAGCGTGATCAGCCCGCCGGCGGTCAATGCGGCGCCGATCAGAATGTAGGCCCTGCGTTGCGAGCCGAAGATCGGGACACAGTCGACCAGCTCCCCGAACACCATCTTCACCGTCCAGGGCAAGGTCAGCCAAACGCCGATGCCGGCGAGCTGCGCGGGCGTGAGCGTCAGGCTCTCCTTCACCCACATGTCGCGGCTGACGTCGACGAGGCCGAGCGCCCCGTAGGCGAAATACACCGTCAGCAGCGGCAGATAGGCGAGGCGAAGGGCCCGGATCGGCTGCGCGAGGCTCTCGATCAGCTTCACGCACGCCACTCCGAAAATCCGTAGAGCCGCGCCGGATTGCCGACCAGGATGCGGCGCCGGGTCGCTTCGTCCGGCGTCCATTGCTGGAACAGGTCGAGCAAATGCCCGACATCCGGCATCTCGTCCTCCATGCGCGGATGCGGCCAATCGCCTCCCCAAATGAGCTGCTCCGGATTCGCCCGCACCAGCGCCTCGCAAAATGGGCGGGCGTCGGGATAGTCCGGTGGACGGTGGCTGATCCGGTGCGCGCCCGAGAGCTTGACCCAGCAACCGCCGCCGCCGAGCAGCCGTAAGAGGCTGTGGAATCCGGCGGTGGCGGTGCCCGCGCGCGCGTCGGAGCGTCCCATATGGTCGATCACCACCGGCAGGCCGATCGATTGCAGGATCGGGATCGTATCCGGCAGATCCTTCACGTCGATCCACAGCTGGAGGTGCCAGCCGAGCTCCTTCATCACGGAGCTGAGCGCGCGCGCCGCCTCGAGCGTCACCCCGCCGCGGTAATGCAGCTGCCCGTCGCGGAAGAAATGATTGAACCGCAAGCCGCGCACACCGAGCGCGGCCCAGCGGCGCAGTTCCGCGGCCGGCACGGTTTCGTCGGCCACCGCCACGCCACGCAGCCGGTCGGGATGCGTGGCGAGCGCGTCGAGCATGGCCGAATTGTTGCGGCCGTGCGCGCTCCCCTGCACCAGGGCGCCACGCGCAAAGCCGAGCGTGTCGAGCATGTGCAGATATTTTTCGAGCGGCGCGTCCGGCGGCGTGTAGCTGCGATCCTCCGCATAGGGAAAGCGCGACGCCGGCCCGAACACGTGGGCATGGGTGTCGCACGCCCCGGGCGGCAGCGGAATTTTCGGCGGGCTCGGGTCGCGGGGCGCCGGACACGCTGGGATCATGGCTGCGACAACATCATCGGTTCAACGGCTACGCCGCGCTCCCGCAAATCTGTTATGGTCTTGCGGGCGAGGTCAAGAAGGCATGTGCGGACGCCAGCGCCGCCGCGCCGCAAACAACAAACTCGCCGCCAGAGAGGGAGTAACGGCGCATGAAAACTCTGCTTCGCACTCTGATCGCCGCGGGCGCCACGCTGCTCAGCGTCGCAGCAAACGCCCAAGGGAATGTTCAAGGTTACCCGAACAAGCCGGTCACCATCATCGTCCCGTTCGGACCCGGCAGCGCAACCGATACCATCACCCGTGTGGTCGCTCAGCATCTCAGCGTCGCGCTCAAGCAGACCGTCGTGGTCGAGAACCGTCCGGGCGCCAACGGGGCCCTTGCGGCGCTGTTCGTCGCGCGCTCGGCGCCGGACGGCTACACGCTCTTCATGAGCACCAACAGCCCGCATTCAGCCGTGCCCTATCTGATGAAGAACGTCGCCTACGATCCGGTCAAGGACTTTGCAGCGGTAACGCGTATGGGAAGCTACACGCTGATGCTGGTCATCCACCCCAGCATTCCGGCCAAGTCCGTCCGGGAGTTGATCGAGCACGCCAAGGCCAACCCGGGCAAGCTGTCGTTCGCCAGCGGCAACACCTCCGGTGTCGTAGCCGGCGAGACGCTCAAGCACTGGGCCGAAATCGACCTGCTGCATGTCCCCTACAAGAGCGCGCCGCCGGCCATCAACGACGTGTTGGCCGGCCGGGTGTCGATGATGTTCACCGACCTGACCACGGGGCTGCCGCACGTCAAGGCAGGCACGCTGCGCGCCTTGGCGGTGACGCGGCTGCAGCGCAGCACACTGATCCCGGAGCTTCCTACCTTGGACGAGGCCGGCGTCAAAGGGTTCGACATGGATTCCTGGGCGGGCATCTTCGCCCCGGCTCACACGCCCCGGGACATCGTCACGCTGCTCAACACGGAGCTGCGCAAGATCATCGACAGCCCGGACGTGAAGTCGAAGCTCGGCAACGCGGGCTTCGAGGCGTTCTCAAGCTCGCCCAAGGAGCTGGACGACTTCGTCAAGGTCCAGCTCGGCAAATGGGGCAAGATGATCAAGGACGCCGGCATCGAGCCGGAATAACGGCGGAGTGTTGTCGCCCCTTGTCGGCTCCTGCCCGGGCACCTAAAAGCTTGCCTCGTACGCGCATCGCCTTGAGCAGGAGATTTGCATGCGGCCGAGCCGCCGACAGCCCGACGAGCTGCGCGCCGTCTCGCTCGAGCGCGGCGTGGTGAAATATGCCGAGGGCTCCTGCTTCGTGAAGTTCGGCGACACCCACGTGCTGGTGACGGCGACCTTGGAGGACCGGCTGCCGCCCTGGCTCAAAGGCCAGGCGCGCGGCTGGATCACGGCCGAATACGGCATGCTGCCGCGCGCGACGCTCGAGCGCACCCGGCGCGAGGCCTCCGCCGGCCGGCAGAACGGCCGCACCATCGAGATCCAACGGCTGATCGGGCGCAGCCTGCGCGCGGTGATCGATCTCGAAGCGCTCGGCGAACGCCAGATCACCGTGGATTGTGACGTCATCCAGGCCGACGGCGGCACCCGCACCGCCGCCATCACCGGCGCCTGGGTTGCGCTGCATGATTGCCTCACCTGGATGAAGACGCGCGACATGGTGAAAGCCGACCCGCTGCGCGACCACGTGGCCGCCATCTCGTGCGGCATCTGCAACGGGACACCGGTGCTCGATCTCGACTATGCGGAGGACTCCGGCGCCGATACCGACGCCAATTTCGTCATGACCGGCGCCGGTCGGATCGTCGAGGTGCAAGGCACCGCCGAGAAGATCCCCTTCACCGAAGAGCAGTTCCTCGGCCTGCTCGCGCTCGCGCGCAAGGGCGTGACCAAGCTGGTCGACCTGCAGAAAATGGCGGTGATGTGAGCGCGCGCTCCGCGACATCGACCAAGCCCTCGCCAACCGGGGTGCATCGCCGAATTGCGGACCGGCTCGTGATCGCGACCCACAATCCGGGCAAGCTGCGGGAGATGCGCGAGCTGCTCAAGCCGTACGGTATCGAAGCGGTATCGGCGGCCGAGCTCGGGCTTGCCGAACCCAACGAGACCGGCGCGAGCTTCCGCGACAACGCGCGGATCAAGGCCATGGCTGCGGCGGCGGCATCGGGCGCGCCGGCCTTCGCGGACGATTCCGGGCTGGTGGTCGATGCGCTCGACGGCGCGCCCGGCATCCATTCGGCACGCTGGGCCGGGCCGAGCAAGAATTTCGGGCAGGCGATGCAAAAGATCGACCTGCTGCTGCACGAACGCGGCGCAACAAAACCCGAACAGCGCAAGGCACATTTCGTCTCCGCGCTCTGCGTCGCCTGGCCCGACCACCATACCGAGGAATTCGAGGATCGCGTCGACGGCACGCTGATCTGGCCGCCGCGCGGCACGCTCGGCTTCGGCTACGACCCGATGTTTCTGCCCGACGGCCACGCCCGCACCTTCGGCGAGATGCCGGGGGAGGAGAAGCACGGCCTGCCGCCGCGGGGCAAAGGCTTGTCCCACCGCGCCCGCGCCTTCCTCAAGCTGGCGGAGGCCTGTCTACGTTCCAGGGAACAGTGATCAGAAGTCGGTCATCAGAAGCGGCGCGGCATGGTATGACCGGGACGCTTCGCGAGTCGGGCCCATGGACGCAAAACCAGCCATAAGCTGCCCCGCATGACCAACGCTCCGTCCGCCACGGCCTTCGGTGTCTATGTCCATTGGCCGTTCTGCCTGTCGAAGTGCCCCTATTGCGACTTCAACAGTCACGTGCGCCACGCGGCGATCGACGAGGCGCGCTTCGTGCGGGCATTCACCGCCGAGATCGCGGCCACCGCCGCGCGCGTTCCCGGCCGCACGGTCTCGACGGTTTTTTTCGGCGGCGGCACGCCGTCGCTGATGCAGCCGGCGACCGTCGGCGCGATCCTCGACACCATCGCGCAGCATTGGTCGATCGCCCCCGACGTCGAGATCACGCTCGAAGCCAATCCGACCAGCGTCGAGGCGACGCGCTTCCGCGGCTACCGCGCGGCCGGCGTCAACCGCGTCTCGCTCGGCGTGCAGGCGCTCGACGACGCAGCGCTGAAGGAGCTCGGCCGGCTGCATTCGGCGCGCGAGGCGCTCGATGCGGTCGCCGTCGCGCGCACGATCTTTGATCGCTATTCGTTCGACCTGATCTATGCGCGCCCACGCCAGACGCCGGCCGCGTGGGCGGTCGAGCTCAAGCGCGCGATCGCGGAAGCGGCCGAGCATCTATCGCTCTATCAGCTCACCATCGAGCAGGACACGCCGTTTTTCGCCCTGCACGCGGCCGGCAAGCTCGTGGTTCCGAACGAGGATACGGCGCGCGCGCTCTACGACACCACCCAGGAGATCTGCGCGGGCGCGGGCCTTCCCGCCTACGAGGTTTCCAACCATGCGCGGCCGGGCGCCGAATGCCGGCACAATCTCGTCTACTGGCGCGGGCACGAATATACCGGGATCGGGCCGGGTGCCCACGGCCGGCTCGACCTTGACGGCGAGCGCTACGCCACGGCCACCGAGAAGCGGCCGGAGGCGTGGCTGATGCGGGTCGAGTCGTTGGGCCACGGCCTCGTCACCGACGAGGCGCTCACCCGCGAGCAAATGGCCGACGAGTTCCTGCTGATGGGCCTGCGGCTCGCGGAGGGCGTCGATCCTGCGCGCTATGCGCAGCTCGCCGGGCGGGCGCTCGACCCGCGGCGCATCGCGCTGTTGAGCGCCGAAGGCGCGGTCGAGACCACGCCGGGCGGTCGGCTGCGGGTGACGCAGAGCGGATTTCCGGTGCTCGACGCGGTGGTCGCCGATCTGGCGGCGTGAAGATAGCAATGATCATCCACGACAAGGATCGCTGGGAAAAGATAGAAGAGGCAGCGCGATGACCGATCTGACCGCACAAGAAATGATCGCGACCATTCTTCGGAGCCTCGAGAAAACGGGCAGGCGGTTTTCAACGAATTCGAAGCCCAAAGTCCGCGCTACCCAACGGACCCGGATTGCTCGCCGCCATTCAAAATCGAAGTCGCAGCGAACAGCGGCTGGTAAGCGCGGCAAGATCAAATAGTCGAGAAAAGTCTCACGTCCCCGACGCGCCGAAGGCCTTCGGCGGCGGACTGATGATCTGGCCGCCGGTCGGCGACACCCGCATCACCGCGAGACCGCGCTGATTGGTTCCGTCGGGGCGGAAGCGGAACAGCCCATCGATGCCGGTGAAGCCCGACGAGTTGGTCAGCACCTCTTCGGAGAAACGCTGCGCACCCTGGGTCTTGACCAGCGCTGCAACCAGCGCGACCGCGTCATAGGCGAGCGAGGCGGTGCGGACCGGGTCCTGGCCGTAGCGGCTGCGATAGCGCGCGGAGAAATTACGGTAGCCGGTCGAGTCGGGACCCGCATACCAGGCGCCCTCGAGCTGCGGATTGGAGAAGATCTGCGGATCGTCCCAGAGGCCGGTGCCGAGGAGCTGCACCCGTTTGGTGTCGATCCCGCTCGCAATCAGCGTCTGCACCACCGTGGGCACGGCGTCCGCGCCGTCCGGGACGAAGATGGCGTCGGCCCGGCCCGCCGCCTGGGCGACGGTCCGCACCGGGCCCTGCATTTGCCCGCGGTCGAGCGGATAGCGCTCGAGCGCAATGACGCGACTGTTGCGGCGCGCGACCGACTGCTTGAACGCCGCTTCGGCCACGGTGCCGTAGGCATTGTCGGGAATGAGCGCGGCGAACGACCGTTTGCCCTGGCCCGCCGCATAGCCGACGATGCGGTCGACGTCGGACTCGGGCAGGAAGCTCAGCAGATAGACGCCGCGCGCCGCCACGTTGGCGTCGGTCGAGAACGCGATCACCCGGATGCCGCGCGAACGGGCGAGCTGCCCGACCGGCCCGACCGTGAGCGCGAACAGGGGTCCCAAGATGATCTCGGCGCCTTCGTCGAGCGCCTGCTGGGCAGCCTGCTGGGCGCCGGGCGCGCTGCCGCCGTCGTCCTTCACCAGCAGTTGGATATCCGGATTGTTGAATTCCGCGAGCGCCATCTCGGCGGCGTTGCGCATCGACTGCGCGGCCACCGCCGCGTTCCCGCTCGCCGACAGCGGCAGGATCAGGCCGACCTTGACCTTGCCCTCACCGATATTGCTCGACGACTGTGCCGGCCCGCCGGGTTGCGAGCCGGGCAGCAGATCCCCCACCGAAAAATTGCCCGAGCAGCCGGCCAGCAGGAACGCCGATGCCAGCGCGGCGAACCACGGGGACGACGGTCGCGCAGGCGAAGAGGTCCACGCCTGCATTACTCGGAACATGTGGGCGTCTCCTCGACGACGACCGTCACTATAGCCGCCAATTCACCAAGGCAATTAGGCATTTTCTCGCGCAATAGTTAACCAAATGAAAAGGATAATGAATTCCCACCTGGCCGATGACGACCCGGAGCCCCGCCGCTACAGTGCGGGGCATGAAGACCCCCATAGAACCGGCCGCCCGGGGGGCCCAGGACCGCAGCCGCCGGCACTACCTGCTGAACGGCCAGTCGGCCACTGCACCAGCGCTGGCGCCGGGGCTGCATCTGGTCGCCACCCCGATCGGCAACCTGCGCGACATCACGGTGCGGGCGTTGGAAGTCCTGGCCGCGGCCGACCTGATCGCCTGTGAGGACACCCGCGTCACCCGCAAGCTCCTCGACCACTACGGCATCGCCACGCCGCTCACGCCCTATCACGATCACAATGCCGCCGCGGCGCGGCCGAAGCTGATCGCCCGGCTCGCGGGAGGGGCCGCCGTCGCGCTGGTCGCGGACGCCGGGACGCCGCTCGTCTCCGACCCGGGCTTCAAGCTGGTGCGGGAGGCCCGCGAGGCCGGCCATGGCGTCACCGCCTTGCCGGGTGCCTCCGCGGTGCTCGCGGCGCTCACGGTTGCGGGCCTGCCGACCGACCGCTTCTTCTTCGAAGGGTTCTTGCCGGCGAAGGAGGGGCAGCGGCGCAGCCGCATCACGGAGTTGGCGCGTGTTCCGGCCACGCTGGTGCTGTTCGAGAGCGGCCCGCGCCTCGCCGCCGCGCTCGCCGATCTGGCGGCGGGGCTCGGGCCGCGCGACGCGGCGATCTGTCGCGAGCTCACCAAACTGCACGAGGAAGTGCGGCGCGGCGATCTTGCCACGCTTGCCCGCGACTATGCGGTAGCGGCGGAGCCGCGCGGCGAGATTGTCATCGTGGTCGCGCCGCCCGACCCGCAGGCGGCCACCAGTGATGCCGCCGACCTCGATGCGCTGTTGCGCCAGGCGCTCGAGCGCGTGTCGCTCAAGGAGGCGGTCGGCGAGATCGCCGCCGTCACCGGGCGGCCGCGGCGCGAGGTCTATCAACGCGCGCTGGCGCTCTCGAAGGCGCGCGCCGATGACCGATGATCGCCGCCGCCCCGGCCCGCTGCCGGGCCCAGGTCCCCGCCCCGAGCGTCGACTCGCGTTCCGCACCGGCCTGTCGGCGGAGCGCCGGGCCGCCTTGTTGCTCGTCGCCAAGGGCTTTCGCATCCTGGCGCAGCGCTGGAGGAGCCCGGTCGGCGAGATCGACATCGTCGCCCGCCGCCGCGGCCTGCTGGTGTTCGTGGAGGTGAAGGCACGCGAGAATCTCGACGACGCGGCCTGGTCGGTCACCGATCGGCAGCGCGCTCGCATCGTCGCGGCCGCGCAAGCGTGGCTCGCGCAATACCCCGACCCCCGCGTGCGCGATATCCGCTTCGACGCCATGCTGGTGGCGCCGCGCAAGATCCCGCGCCATATCCCGGCCGCCTTCGACGCGGGCGGATGAGCCCGCAACCGGCGTCACGCCGCGCGCAGCTTCTGGAAGAACTCGTCGACTTGGCCGCGGATGCGCGCCGCGACCTGGCCGAGATCGTCGGCGACGGCCTTCACCGCGCCGGCGCTGTCGCGGGTCGCCGTCGTGGCCTCGCCCACCCGCTCGACCTCGCTCGCCGTTTCGATGGTGCGTTTGGCGGCGGTCTCGACGCTGCGCGCGATCTCCTGGGTGGCGGCGCCCTGCTCGGTGACCGCGGCGGCGATCGCACCGCTGATGTCGCCGATCTCGCGGATGGTGCGCTCGATCGCCCCGATCGCCTCGATCGCCCGCATGGTCGCATGCTGCATGCCGGAGATCTGGGCGCCGATATCCTCGGTCGCCTTGGCGGTCTGGCCGGCGAGCGCCTTCACCTCGCTCGCCACCACCGCGAAGCCGCGGCCGGCGTCGCCCGCGCGCGCCGCCTCGATGGTGGCGTTGAGCGCCAGCAGATTGGTCTGCTCGGCGATGTCGGTGATGAGCTTGACCACGTCGCCGATGCGGCCGGCCGCTTCGTTGAGCTCCTTGACGGTCGCGTTGGTCCACTCGGCCTCGCTCACCGCCTTGTTGGCGATGGCGTTCGACTGGGCGACCTGCCGATCGATCTCCGTCACCGAGGCGGCAAGCTCGTCGGCGGCGGACGCGATGTCGCGCACATTGGCGGAGGCATCGGCCGAGGACGTGGCCGCGCCCGCCGTCCTGGTCGCGGCGTTGTCGGCCGCGCCGGCGAGCCGGGTCGAGGCGGCGAGCATGTGATCGGAGATGCGGCCGAGCTCCGACACCGTCGCTTCGACGTCGGCGCTGAACTGGCCGATCTCCGCCGACATCCGTTCCTGGCGGTAGGCGCGGGCCTGGGCATCGTCGATGACGGTGCGGCTGAGCTCCTCGTTCTTGCGCATGGCGCCCTGGAACACCGCGATCGAGCGGGCGAGCGCGCCGACTTCATCGCCGCGTTCGCCATAGGGGACCGCGCGTTGCGACTCGCCGGCGGCGACCGCTTCGGTGATGCGCGTGATCCGGGCGAGCGGCTGCGCCACGCCGCGCCAGATCATGATCGCCCCGGCGGCGGCGAGCAGAACCGCGAGACCCGCGATCATGGAGAGCAGCCAGGCCGTCGTTTCGATGCCCCGGTCGACCTCCGCATTGATGCGCTTCGAGCGGTGGGAATAGAGTTGGCTGAACCCTTCCAGGTCCTTGTTGAGCGTGCTGCGCAAGTCGCGATTGGCATCGTTGGCGGCCCATTCGCGCGCCGCCGCGGGCCCGCTCCCGATACCGCGCCGCACCAGCTCGCGGCGGGATTCCTGGAACGCCTTGATGCGGTCCGAGAACGCTTGGAACTGCGCGGCCTCGTCCGGCCGCACCACCCATTGCCATTCGGTGACCACGTCGCCGATCCGGTCGTTGAACCTGATCAGGCCGGCGGCAAAGGTCTTGGCGCTGGCGGCATCCGGCGACATGGTGACGCCGCGCGATTCCATCTCGATGGCGTCGAACAGCGCTTTTACGCGCTCGACATTGATGGCGCCCGCGAAGGCGGATTCGAACTCGCCGGTGAGCGCGGCGTGGCGACGGGCGTTGTAGACCGCCACGATCGCGAGCACCGCGGTGACGGTGGCGAGCAAGGCGAAGATCGCGTAGAGCTTGGTCGCAATCGAAAAATGCGGCAGCCTCACCTTTGGATCTCCCACCATCGGAATCCCGGTTGTGGGTGGCAGATTGGCGGTAAATTGTTAACGTGGCGTTTGCTTACCAAATCGTTTCCCAGGTGGTTCAATGGCCCTGAAAATCGCCGTGCAGATGGACCCGATCGCGCGGATCAACATCCGCGGCGATTCCACCTTCGCGCTGCTGCTGGAGGCACAGAAGCGGGGCCATTCGATCGCCTATTACACGCCGGACCGGCTGGCGCTGCGGGGCGCCGAGGTGCTCGCGACGGTCGAGCCGCTGAAGGTGCGCGACCAGGAAGGCGATCATTTCACCCTCGGCGCGCCGAAGCGCACGCAGCTAGCGGCGTTCGACGTGGTGCTGTTGCGCCAGGACCCCCCGTTCGACCTTGCCTACATCACCACCACCCATCTGCTCGAGCGCATCCACCCGCAAACGTTGGTGGTCAACGACCCGGCGCAGGTGCGCAATGCGCCGGAAAAAATGTTCGTGATGGAATTTCCCGAGCTGATGCCGCCGACCCTGATCACGCGCGACCTCGCCGAGATCAAGGCGTTCCGCGTCGAGCACGGCGACATCGTGATGAAGCCGCTCTACGGCAAGGGCGGCGAGGCGGTGTTCCGGCTGGCGCCGCAGGACCTCAATTTCGGCTCGCTCTACGACCTGTTCACCGTGACCTTCCGCGAGCAATGGGTGGTGCAGAAGTTCCTGCCGGCCGTGCGCGAGGGCGACAAACGCATCATTCTGGTCGACGGCGCGTTCGCGGGCGCGGTCAACCGCGTGCCGGCGCCCGATGATCTGCGCTCCAACATGGTGCGCGGCGGCACGCCGACGGAAACCGACCTGACGGCGCGCGAGCGCGAGATCTGCGCGCGTATCGGTCCGGCGCTGCGCGAGCGCGGGCTCCTGTTCGTCGGCATCGACGTGATCGACGGCTTCCTCACCGAGATCAACGTCACCTCGCCGACCGGCATCCGCGCGATCAAGAATTTCGGCGGGCCGGACATCGCAGCGATGATCTGGGACAAGATCGAAGCCAAGCGGCGCGCAGCCTGACCAGGCGCAGAGGGTGCGGGATCATGGCCGGCCTCGCGGTGGTCTTGCTCGTGGCGGCGATCGCCATCGCGGCGATCGTCCAAATCCGCGCCGCTCTGCGCATCGGCCGGTGCCGGTTCGCTCGGATTCACTTGTCAAACAGCCATCCGTCTTCGCCAACCGCCTTCGCCCGAAGGCGGGCTTCGACGGTCAAGAGGCTTCGACGGACTAACGGCTCACCCGCCGAAGCATTAGTCAACGCTGCGCCGCCCGGGCACTGCGATTTTCGGGCGCCGGGCGTCGCCCTTTCCCCTTTTTTCCTTCCCCCTTGCACGCAAGGGAAATGGAGCGCCGGGAGGCGCCGGGTGCGTCGGCGGCGCACCCTGCGGACCGTGGCGCGGTCCGCCGCGCGCCGTTGCGACGGCGCGCGCACCCCAGTGACGTAGGGGTGCGGCGCCTCCCGGCGCTCCACCGCGGCGCTAATGGCGGGGGCCACGTTCTCCCCGCGCCGGCAGCGCCGCTCCGCTTCGGAAGCTCGTACCGAGCGACCTTGCGAATCTCATGTTCATGATATGTTCGATATAGGAATGTTGTCCTATTTATATCGTTGACACCACATGCCCCAACATCTAGTACTGGCCGCCCCCGAGGGGGTTGGCGCGCCCGAACCGGAAATCGAGATCACTCCTGAGATGATTCAGGCGGGCTCCGAGGCATTGTCATCTCGGTATCTGGAGATAACGTCCGCACCGGGTGATTTTCGCGAGATGGCGCGTACTGTGTACGAGGCCATGGCGGCACTTCGGCCACGATCTGCTCGCGGAGCTTAGCGAATTCAAGGCCCAGCCTGTTGATGTCCCCCACCAGTTTGGTGAGGTCTTCGACGGTAACCGGCGCAAATTCGAAGTTCAGCTTTCGGTCTGCCGTTATTTCGATCCTGTGAAACTGCTTGGTGTTCCTATCTTGCATCCACGGATCGTGAACCACGCGGTTCCGCTGTCGCGCAATGCCGTCCGCCTTCGCACTAAAGCTGTTGAGGGCTTTGATGAGCTGCTGATTGCCGCCGCGGAGACCGACCAGCGAAATCAGGGCGCGGAATCTAGCGATAGGTGATACGATCTGCGCAGTGATGCAGGCGCCTTCGCGGATTCCGACGTTCGCCAGAAGCCAAATGAATTCGTTCACTAGAAATTCAAATTTGGCCCAGGTGGCGGCCACTCGGCCGATGGCCCTGCAGTAGTCCTGGAAGACCGGGTCTTCATCGCGCGAGGGATCAGATGTCATCGAAAGCCCCCGATGAAAAATACAGTGACAAGGAAGCGCAGCGACGCTTCGAGACGGCGTTGCGCACCGCGCTGAACACGCCGCCCAAGCCCCAGTCCGAAATGAAGCTCGGCAAGCGCAAAGTTGCCCGTAAAAGCGCGACGAGGGAGAAGCCTCGTCGCGCCAAATCAGTCGCTAGTGATTAGCGACGGCGTTTCACCGCACGTCGCAGCGACCCAGAGCGAACCCTTATGGGAAACGCCTTATGGCCGTAATCACGAGCGAAGATTTTGCGTCCATTGCGAAGCGTTATGCTCGCACGGAACGCCGCCACCTGACCGGGTGGCGTAGCCTTCGGATTGGTTTTACCCATCTTCTGGCCTCCTCTGTCGGAGTTGATCGGACCAGCGAAGCGCCCCAGTGGCGTGGAATTCAGCCGACGCGCACAAGCGTCGCCAAGTCCGTCTTGGTCTACATCGCGCCTCAATGCGCGATGCCCCAAGTGCGGAGCGAGCGCCCCGCTGCACGCGGGGTGTCTTGCTATTCGGGGAGTTTGATTGGAGTTGTGCTGTTCTGTCAGAAGCGCATAGCGCTATCGTTGACAGAAACGAGCGTTTCGCTCATATCTGCGTTCTCCATGTCGGGCGCTCGATTCGGCCTGGACAGCTTTCTTCGAGCGCAAATAAGCAGCGGCCGGCCCAACTCAGGCCGGCTGAACTGTTTTACGCAACGATACGGAGGCGGCGGCGAATATGCCCACCGCGGGCATTGTGTCAATGACTAAACAGGCTTCCGCGATTGCCAATAGCGAACACGCTTCGGCTTCTTCGGCTTCCAATTCTTCTTGCGCCAGCGCAGGAAGCGTTTCGCGGCTGCGCTGAAATCGGGCTTAACGAGGCCCTTGGTACGTGAGACGCTTGCCAGTCGAGTTCTTCACGGCAAGCGCCGCCCGTTCCCCATCGTTTACGCCGAGGGCGATGCGGTTGTTGTATCTGAAATCGAATTCCGCGAGATAGCGGTGCAAATGCTTCTCTGCGCAATGCTGGTAGATGCCGCGCATGCCGCGCTTGAAGATCGAGAAGTAGCCTTCCGCTGAGTTGGTGTGAACCTTCTCGACCGTGACGCCGCCCGGCACTGGCGTGAAGATGCGCCGCACGTACTCGCCATGCGAATGCGTGACCGTCTCGTGTCCGGCGAAATGGAATTCGGCATCGCCGTAGAGCTTGCTTTCGTCCGTGTGGAGCTTCGACTCGCGGTCGATGTTCTCGCGGACGATCTTGTAAACCGTCTTCTTGTCGGCCACCGGAACGTGGAAGGTGCGCACGCTGCCGCCGCGCTCGACCAGGGCAACGATGGGGCGTTTGCCGTGCGGACCAGCCCTGCCGCCGCGAGTGAAGGGACGCTTGCCGCGCTGCTTGGAAGGCGCAGGGTTCACCGCTTTGCCGTAGTAGGTCTCATCGGCCTCGACGATCTTGCCAGCGCCACCCATGGGCGACACAAGGCCACCATCGCGCATGGCTTCCCGAATGCGATGCGCCATGAACCAAGCCGAGCGATAGGTGATGTCCAAGGTCCGGTGCAGCTGATGGGCGCTGACGCCCTTCTTGCTGGAGGTCATCAGATGGAAGGCTTGCAGCCACTTGTGCAGGGCGATGTGCGAGCGCTCCATCACCGTGTTCATGGTGACGGAAAAGTCCTTGCGGCATTCCTTCTCGGCACAGCGGTACAGGCCCGGCTTGCTGGTCGGATAGGCGTGGTCGATGACGCCGCAATGTGGGCAGATCGGGCCGTCCGGCCAGCGCAGTCGCTCTAGAACTTTGCGGGCTGCATCATCGTTGCGGAAATGATCAGCCGAGAAAAAATCCATGACACCCTCTCCAGACTGCGAATACTAGCAGTGGGGGCATGTGGTGTCAACGATATAATTAGGAATGTTGTCAAGAGAGCCCTTGGGCGAGGCCAAATAAAGAGTCTGTAGCGCGGGCTCGGCACTCCATCTCATTGTCGGCCGCGCGCGTCGGCGACCGGCCGCCAACCATGCCTCGATTCGAACCGCTACTCGATCACCTCGTCGGCGCGCGCAAGCAAGGTTGGAGGAATTTTCAGGCCAAGTGCCGCAGCGGCCTTCATATTGATGATCAGCTCAAACTCTGTCGCCTGTTGGACTGGCAAGTCGGCGGGCTTTGCACCCTTGAGTATCCTGTCGACATAGGCTGCCGACCGCTCGAACAAAACACCTATGTCAGCCCCATGCACGAGAAGGCCGCCGATCTCGGCATATTCCCGAAATGGGTACACCGCAGGCAGATTATTTTTGGCGAAGGTCGAGACGATTTGGTGCCGATTGTTGAAAAGAATTGTATCGGCCGCTATCAGACCGGCTCCAGGCTGCGCCTGGACGAGCTTAAGCAGCGCACTGTCGATTTCGCTCACGTCACGAATTTCAAAAATCTCCAGCGATAAGCCAAGTATGTCAGCCGCCGGCCGAAGATTCTTCAAGGAGACCTGAAGCAGCGGATTGGCGGTATTCGCCAGCATGCCAACTCGCGAGAGATGCGGAATAAGCTCCTTAAGCACCTCCAGCCGCTTGCTTTCCAATTCGGGCGTTACTGCGGAGAAGCCGGTAATATTTCCACCGGGGCGCGCAAGGCTTGCCACGATGCCGGTACTTACCGCCTCGCCGACGGACCCCATGACAATCGGAATCGTGCTTGTCGCTGTCTTGGCGGCAAGCGAGGCAGGAGTGCCCGAAGTCACTATCAGGTCAACCGGGAGCGCGACCAATTCCGCAGCCAGAGCGGGATAGCGATCGTCATTGCCCGCGGCAAAACGAAATTCGAAACGGACGCTCTCACCCTCGACATAACCAAGCCCTTTCAGCTTTTGTATCATCTTCTGTAGTGGAGGATGAAGAAAGGCGGCAAGCACGCCGATACGGGCTAGCTTCGTAGTGCGTTGGGGCTGTTGTGCGCGCGCCGCGAGCGGCCACGCCGCCCCTGCGCCGCCAAGCAGAGTGATGAACTCGCGCCGCCGCATACTCGTCGCCCCAAGCTAAGGATTATGTCTCGATATATTAGGACGATAGCACGCCTGGGCCCGGCGGTGCGAGAGCCTGTTCACATTGCTGCTGGCCAATGAATGTTTCCGAGCAGTCCTGAAGCGGCCCGACGCGCGGCGCCGGTCGTTTCCGTCGCAAATGACCGGACTCGAATTCGCAGGTGCGGCTGACCCGTTGCAAATGGCCGGCATACCCGCTGCCTGGTCCGCAGCGACAGCGCGACGAAGCCATGGCATGCGGTCGGCGCACGGGTCGAGCGCTGCATGGCGCGCTCCTTCGGTCGATGCCGTCCACACCTCGACGTCGCTCTCGGCTTGACATGCCGCAAGAGCGGGTCCGACATTCGAGACATCTTACGCCATGAGTCTGCTCGATGGCCGTGGAAATCTTTCATTTCGAATCGATTCCGCAGGACGCGCTCACGCCGGCGATGAAATTCCTTTTGACCAAGTGGAACACGCTGTCGGTGATGAACAAGCTCACGCTGCAAGCCATCACCGAAAGCACGAGCTTCAACGTGCGCGACAATTCCTCCTACATGATCCCGGCGGGCGACGATTTCTTCTACATGCACATGGGCGACAATGTGCGGGCCGCGGTCGGCCAGGACTTCACCGGGCAATTGCTGTCGGCCCTCAACGATACCGTCGCCCGTGACCTGATCGACTCCTATCAGCAGGCGGTGGCGCAGGAAAAACCGATCTTCATCCGGTTCACGTCCTCGTTCTCGGAGAATGCCCTGATCTGGGAGCGGATCGTGCTGCCGGTGCCGATCCCGCATCTCGGCATGATCCTGGTCTGCTATTCGGAGGTGCTGAGCCATCAGCAGGAGGTCTTCGCCTATCTGTTCAAGCACGGCCGCCGTCCCTGGATCGTCACCTATCCGATCTTCAACGGCGACCGCGAGCTCGACGACGGCTGGGTCCTGCTGATGAACGACGCCGCCCGCGCGGCGTTTTCACCCGACCGGCCGGTCAGAAATATGCGACTGCGCGATCTTTCGCTGTTTCAATTCGGACCGTTGTGGACGGCGCTGCGCGACCGCTATGCGATCGCCAATCCGCGCGCGACCGTAACGTTCGACCAGCTCGAGCTCGAGCTGCTCAAGCTGAACCATCTGGTGGCCTACCGGTTCGACAAGGCGGCGGTGGCAGGCGCCATGTTGACTTAGGACCGCCTAGACTTTCGTCCGCCTGCGATCGGTCAATTGCTCAGCAACGCATCGGAGCGCGCCTCGGCCACGATCAGCGCGGCGGCGTCTGGCCGGCCGCCTTCTCGGCCTTGAGGCGCGCGATTGCTGCGCGGATCGGCGCGAATGGGCCGTATTTGTGCTGGTGCGCGCCGAAGCCGTCGGCATAGGGCCCGTAGGGCGCATCCACCGGCTTCTCCAGCAGATCGGGAAAGTCCTTGTCGAGCCCGGCCTTGCGTGGCCGCGGCTGCGAGATCACGTAGGCCGCCGCGTCCCAAGCGTCTTCGCCGGAGAGCTGCGGGTTCAGATAGTCGGCGCCGTGCGGCATGTTGAAGTGGATGAAATTCGCCGCCGTGATCAGCCGCGCCATGCCGGCGCCGTCGTTGAAGCTGTCCGCGCCCCACAGCGGCGGCATCATGTAGCCGAGATCGGTCGACGGCAGGCTGCGGCGAATGCCGCTGCCATCGGTGTTGTGACAGGCGGCGCAAACGTTGGCGTAAATCCGCCCGCCGCGAACCGGATCGGCCGCCCGCGCCAGCTCCGGCATCTTGCCGACGCCGAGGCCCGGCAACAGCTGCCCGGGCGGCACCCCGGTCGAGAGAAACCTGATATAGGCGACGAAAGCCTGCATCTCGGGCGCGTCGGCCGGCAGCGGACGTCCGTTCATGCTGCGGGTCATGCAGGCATTGAGCCGGTCCTCGATGGTGATCTCGGCGCCCAGGCGCGCGCTGTATTGCGGGAATTCGCCGAACAGTCCGAACAGCGGAATGCCGAACTTCTTGGTGCCGGCGTTGAGGTGGCAATTGCTGCAGGCCAGATTGTTGCCGGCGAAGCGCTTGGCGGGATCGGCGACCTCCGGACCGATATGGGCGTAGGTCGCGGTGACGAGGTCGCGCCCGCGCCGCACCAGCCGACCGTTGGCGTCATCCGGCAAGGCGCCGATCTCCGGCACGGTCCAAATGGGCGGGCCGGCTGTGACTTGTGCGACACTCGCCGCGCATCCGAACAGCCATGCGCAAGCGATGGCGACGGCCCGAACCGCCGCCCTCGTACGCTGAATTGAGCAAGCCATCGACCCGGGCCTCGCTGTGGCGTCCCGGGCCTCAGAGCCCGGTACGACGGTTTTGTACCATGGGCTGGTTAAAGTGGTTTTGTTCTCGAAATGTTCTTGTTGCCGGTCGGCGATTATGTACTTGACGTACTGTGCGGCGCGGTGTATAAGAGAATGCACAGGGGGTAAGTCATGGCAATTCCTCGCGTTTACACCGACGAAACCGCAGCCCGCAGGCACTTGGAAAAGCTCCAATGGCCCGACGGACCAGTATGTCCGCATTGTGGCGTAATCGACAACGCCAAGTTGTTAGAGGGCAAGAGCACGCGGCCGGGCGTCTACAAGTGCCGCGACTGCGAGAAGCCCTTTAGCGTGACCGTGGGGACGGTTTTTGAGGACAGCAAGGTTCCCCTGCACAAGTGGCTGTACGCGACCCACCTGCTCACCGCGTCCAAGAAAGGCATATCCTCGCACCAGCTCCACCGTACCCTTGGGGTGACCTACAAGACCGCGTGGTTCATGTCGCATCGCATTCGCGAATCAATGCGTCCGAAAGAGTTCACACCAATGGGCGGGGCTGACAAGACCGTAGAGGTAGACGAAACCTACATCGGCACTCAGGAAGGCCACGCGCACCAGAAGGGCGGGGCTCACAAGAACATCGTGCTGACCTTAGTTGAGCGCGGCGGCGGTGCTCGCAGTTTCCACATTGACAGCTTTGGCCTTGCCCAGGTCGTGCCGATTGTTCGCATGAACGTCATGCGCGAAAGCATGCTGAAACTGCGAGCACCGCCGCCGCGCTCAA